>RCNG010000217.1_pt1 | contig 24598 bp, 12 predicted proteins | sample 2041371 | NCBI WGS metagenome assembly RCNG01 (sample SAMN09708227, study PRJNA481090) | Marine sediment metagenome, whole genome shotgun sequencing project. | biome: marine sediment; feature: ocean; material: sediment; isolation source: Sewage treatment plant 1 marine sediment (STP1) ... | reverse complement strand
AAGGATGCCGCCGATGGGGTGTACTATGGATTCCGGGTCTACGCCGACGCCCTCTTCACCGAACTGGTCGCGAGCGTGGACGACGTGCCCGAGGCCGGCGACCAGACCTCCTGGACCACGCCCAGTCTGCCGGACGGCGACTACTGGTGGCGCGCCTGGGCCGGCGACGGCATCGAGCGCACGCCGCTCAATCAGCCGGCCGGATTCACGGTCAACGGCATCAGCGCCGTGGGTGACGTGGTGATCGGCGGACCGCGGCTGCGCATTCTCGGCAACGTGACCGGTTCGTCCTCTCGCCTGGAATTGAGCCTGCCCGGCCAGGCGGACGTCACCGTGGACATCCACGACGCCCGTGGCGCCCGCATCCGCCGGCTGCACACCGGCTCCATGGCCGGCGGCACCCGGGTCCTGGTCTGGGACGGCCGGGACAGCCACGGTCAGGCCGTCGCCAGCGGGGTCTACTTCGTGAGGATGGATACCGGACGGGTAGCCCTGACGGACAGGGTTGTTATCGTTCGTTAACTTGATTTCCTTTTTGGAAAGGGCCCCCGGAGGCCCTTTCCTTTTTTCCCACCTTGCTCGAATTCCCTAAACGATATAGACTGTTCAACATTGGGGGATCGCATCCGCGAATCCGCTCTTCTCGCCCATGACGACCTGGGGAGAAGCGTGATCGGCCAGACCATTGCCCATTACCGGATCTCCCGCCAGCTCGGAGCCGGCGGCATGGGCGTGGTCTACGAAGCGGTCGACACCAAGTTGGACCGCATTGTCGCGCTGAAATTCCTCCCACCCGAATCGGTCCGCGATCCCGACGCCAAGGCCCGCTTCATCCACGAAGCCAAGGCCGCCTCTTCTTTGGATCATCCTAATATCTGCACCATCCACGCCATCGAGGAGACCGACGACGGACGCCTGTTCATCGCCATGTCGGCTTACGAGGGTGAAACCCTGAAGGACATGATCGGCAGGGGCCCGCTCGACATCCCGGATGTCGTGGACATCGTCACCCAGACCTTGCAGGGACTGGGCAAGGCCCACCGGTTGGGCATCGTGCACCGCGACATCAAACCGGCCAACGTGTTCGTGACCAACGAACGGCTGGTCAAGCTGCTCGACTTCGGCATCGCCAAGCTGATCGGGCAGACCCAGGTCACGAAAACCGGATCGATGGTCGGGACCGTCCACTACATGGCCCCCGAGCAGCTGCAGGGCGAAGAGGTGGACCGGCGGGCGGACCTTTGGTCGGTCGGGGTCGTGCTGTACGAGATGCTCACCGGGCGATTGCCTTTCACCGGGGATCACGCTCCCGCGGTCATGTATTCCATCCTGAACCATGATCCGGAGCCGATGGCCGACGTGCGCGAGGACATCCCGCCGGAGCTGGAAGCGGCCGTCGCGCGGTGCCTGGAAAAGTCGCCCACCCAACGGCACCAGGGCGTCGAGGAACTGCTGCTCAACCTGAAGCCGCTTGTATCCCAAGGTGTGACGCGTACCGCGGACGCGCGGACCGTGGGCCTCCGCGGCGAAGCCGACGCCCTGAACGTCCAGCCCTACCCGGGCCTGGCCTCCTTCACCGAGAAGGAGGTGGAATTTTTCCACGGCCGGGAATCCAAGGTCGAAGCGATCTGGCAGAAGCTGCGCCGGGGACTAATGCTCGGTGTCACCGGACCTTCGGGAGTCGGGAAGACCTCGTTCCTGCAGGCGGGCCTCATCCCGACCAAGCCCGACGACTGGGGCGTCATCTTCACCAAACCCGGCGCCTCCCCCCTGCTCTCGCTGCGCGAGGCGATGGTGCCCGAACTGGCGGCCGACACCGGGGCGATCAAGGCCCTGCTGCGGGACCAGGATCTGGACGCCACCGTGACGGGCATCCGCCGCTGGCGAGACCGGCACGACGAGGCGCTGCTCGTTCTCGACCAGTTCGAGGAGCTGTTCACCCTGAGCCCGCGCCCCGAACAGGAACAGTTCGCCGACCTGCTCAGCCGCCTGACCTTCGAAGCCGACATCCATGTGCTGGTCTCCCTGCGGGATGATTTCCTGTTCCACTGCCAGGAGTTTGCGGGGCTGGCGCCGATCTATGATTCCCTGACCGTGCTCGGCCCCCTGACAGGCACCGGCCTGCGCCGCGCCCTGGTCCAGCCGGCAGTGGACTGCGGGTACGCCTTCGAGGACGAAACAGTCGTCGACCAGATGATGGCCGAGGTCGAAGGCGAGCGGGGCGCCCTGCCGCTGCTAGCCTTCGCCATGGCGCGGCTGTGGGAAAGACGGGATCGCGAGCATGGCCTGTTGACTCGCCGGGCCTACGAAGAGATGGGCGCGGTGAGCGGCGCCCTGGCCCAGCATGCCGAGTCCGTGATGGACGGGATCGGTGCGGAAAAACATCCCATCGTCCAGGAGCTTTTCCGCAACCTGGTCACCGCCCAGGGCACGCGGACGGTACAGGACCGGGAGAAGATCCTGTCTGTTTTTTCCAGAGAGGACCAACCGGCGGCCGCCGAAATCCTGTGCCGGCTGATCGACGCTCGGCTGCTGACCAGTTACGAGATGAAGGCGGAGGACGGGACCGAACACCACCGGGTCGAGATCGTCCACGAGTCGCTCCTTCACGCCTGGCCGCGCCTGGTCCGCTGGCGGACCCAGGACGAGGACAGCGCCCAGATGAGGGATCAATTGCGGCAGGCGGCGCAGCTATGGGAACAGAAGGACCGCTCGAACGACTTGTTGTGGACCGGCACGGCCTACCTGGAATTCGAACTGTGGCGCGGGCGCTATCCCGGCGGGCTCAGTGATGAAGAGGCAGATTTCGCGGCAGCAATGAAATCGCGAAATCTGCGGCGGAAGCGGAGGAGACGCTGGGCAGTCTCAGGGGCATTCGTGGCCTTACTTGCTGTGCTTGCGGTTGTCGGGGCCTTCGGAAGAAGAGCGGACCGGATGGCCAAGGTGAGCGAGGCGCGACGATTCCATATGCTAGCGGAGAAGCAGCTGGAAACCGATAACACGATTGCCCTGGCCCTGGCCACGGCGAGTCTGGAACAGGAAGACTCTCCCGTGGTCAGGAAGCTGGCCTTGGCAGCGTTGTGGAAAGGACCGTGCCGACAGGTTTTGACCCTGCCCGAATCTATGCGAAGGCCGGATTTCAATGTTCGGATGAGCCCCGACGGAAAATGGTTGGCGGTCGGCAGCGATTCGGAAGTGCAACTTTTTCCCTCGAATGGATCCGAACCGGTAACGCTCCCCCAGCCAGATACTTCCGTCCCTTACAAATCATATATGGTGGAATTCGACCCGGGGAACCAGTACCTGTATAGCGACATGGGTCCCGTCGATGAATCCGATTTGGATTCTCCTTACCTGATGACAGTGTGGGCCCATCCCGGCAATCAGATCCTTCATTATTGGGAGTGGATGCTGCCCAACAATGTCAGACCCTTCGTCCGGGGCTTCCCACCCCGGCTCCTGGTGGCCCAAAAGCCCGACGACAGCAAGCCCTGGAACTGGCTTTGCTTTTCGATGGAGAGTGAAGAACCGCACGAACTGGGCCGGGCCGAGACCACGGTTGAGGACCTCCGCGAATTTATCGTGGGGCCGGACGGGCGCTACCTGCTCGACTGGAAGGGACCCGATGTCTTCCTGTTCCCTCTGGACAGCCTGGAGTCGGCCCGACCCATCCCCGTCGGCTCTCATGAAATCGACATGAGATCCGTGGCCATGGACCCTGAAGGGCGCCAGGTCGCTTCGATCGACAAGTCGGGTGAGATCAGGGTTTGGGAAGTGGGCAACAGCGATGAGCCGGTTTTCCGCCACCGGCATCGGGGCCAGACCCAGATCCGGTTTCCCGAGTTCGATTTCTCCGGGTCGCGTTTGGCCATCAAGCCCCAAGGCCCCCACCAGCACTGCATCTACGACCTGGATAAGGAGGGGACCGAACCGCTCCGACTTTGGCCCACGCGTTTTTTAGCGTCCTGGGTTGACTTCACGGCCGATGGTTCCTGGTTCGTCGCCTCGGGACCCAATCCCAACCAGACCTGGTTCTACCCTCAGACCGGCCCGTATCCCGACGTCTGGCGTTTCTACCCGGACTCCCTGAAGACCCAAGCTGCCTTTGTCGGCGATGGCCTGACACCAAAATTCATCCTTCCCGAGGGGAAGCGCATGGTTGCCGATCGGGGATACGGGGAATATTGGATCACCGACCTCTTCACAGATCCCCCCGAATGTCGGCTTTTGTTCCTTCATCCCACCAAACGATATTTATTCCCCCCTTCCGCCGATCTCCTCGGCCGTTACCTCCTGGCCGGCGACATGGTCAACGGAAGGGCTTGGCTGATTCCCCTGGAGGAAGGGGAACCCCGCGTTCTCGGCGGATTCAGCGGAAGGGTTCAGGCCACCGCTCTCAGCGAGGACGCTCGCTATGCTGCAGTCGGCGGATTCTCCCAGGAACTGGATCCGCCCTCGTCCCTGATCCGCATCTGGGACCTGGAGACCGGCGACATCCAGGTTCTTCATCCCGGCTATCCGGGCCGACCCCAGCGATTGATGTTCCTTCCCGGTCACAAGCTCCTATCTGCGAGCAAGGCCGGACTCAGGATTTGGGATCTTGCCTCAGGGGAGTTTGAGCAACTCAGTGATCGGGAGTTCCTCCACGCAGGCGCGATCGATGCGGACAAGAGAATTCTCGCCATCGGTTCAACCACGGGAATCAACATCTGGGATCTCCAGGAGAAATCCCAACTTGGCCAGCCGATTCCAGCGGAAAATTTGCTGTCCCTGGCCATTTCCCCGGACGGCAAATTCATCGTCCTCGGTTCCAGCAACGGAGTTGTCATCTGCCATTTCCTCGCAACCGGGGAAAGGCATTTTTTGTTTGGGCACCAAAATAAAGTAACCGTTGTCGATGTCCTGCCTGACAACGGCGGAATCCTCAGTGCCAGTGCCGACGGCACCGTACGCATCTGGGACATTCCCCAGGGCCGCCCCCTGCACACCCTACCGTTGGGCGAATTCCTGGAAACCCTCCACGCCCAGACCAACATGCGCATCGTGACGGATGTCGAAACCGAGGAAGGCTATCGGATCGAGTACGACCGTTTCCCTGGCTGGGAAACGGTTCCTGAGTGGTAACTCGGGATCAAACCAGGGGATTGGAGAACCAAATGATCGGCCAGACCATCTCCCACTACAAGATCACCCGCGAGCTCGGCGCGGGCGGGATGGGCGTGGTCTACGAAGCCGTCGACAACATCCTCGATCGGCCGGTCGCCCTCAAGTTCCTGCCGCCCGAATCCGTCCGCGATCCCGACGCCAAGGCCCGCTTCATCCACGAGGCCAAGGCCGCCTCCTCGCTGGATCACCCCAACATCTGCACCATCCACGATTTCGTCGAGACCGACGACGGCCGCCTGTTCATCGTCATGGCCAGCTACCAGGGCGAGACCCTGAAGGACATGATCGCGCGGGGCCCTCTGAACATTCCCGTGGCCGTGGACATTACGCTGCAGACCCTGCAGGGGCTGGCCAAGGCTCACCGGCTGGGCATCGTGCACCGCGACATCAAGCCGGCCAACGTGTTCGTGACCGAGGACGGGCTGGTCAAGCTGCTGGACTTCGGCATCGCCAAGCTGGTCGGCCGAACCCAGGTCACCAAATCGGGGTCGGTGCTGGGCACGATTCACTACATGCCGCCGGAACAGTTGCAGGGCGATGAGGTGGACCGCCGGGCGGACCTGTGGTCGGTCGGGGTGGTACTGTACGAGATGCTCACCGGTCGGTTGCCTTTCACGGCCGATCATCCACCCGCGGTCATGTACGCCATCCTGAACACCGAGCCGGAACCCCTGGCCGAGATGCGCGCGGATGTACCGCCGGAACTGGCCCAAGCGGTTGCGAAGTGTCTGTGCAAGGCCACCGCCGAGCGGCCCCAGGGGGTCGAGGAACTCCTCCTGGATCTCAAACCCCTGGCCTCGGCCGGAGTCACCCAGACCATGCGGGCCCGCACCTCGGGCAGTGGTCCGCTCGCGGACGCCGAGTTCGTCCAGCCCTATCCCGGGCTGGCCTCGTTCACCGAACACGACGCCGAATATTTCCACGGCCGGGAAACCCAGGTCGAATCGGTCTGGCAGAAGCTGCGTCGGGGCCGCCTGCTCGCCGTCACCGGTCCCTCTGGCGTTGGCAAAACCTCGTTCCTGAAGGCGGGTCTCATCCCGGCCAAGCCGGCCGACTGGGGGGTCATCGTCACCAAACCCGGGGCCTCTCCCCTGCTTTCGCTGCGCGAGGCCCTGGTGCGGAAAATCTCCGGGGACACCGAAGGGATCGTGGCCCTGTTGCGGGAGAGCGATCCCGACACCGATGTCGCCACCATGAAGCGGTGGCGTGCCCATCACGGCCAGGCGCTCGTTATCCTCGATCAGTTCGAGGAACTGTTCACCCTTTGCCCTCTCGAGGAGCAGGAACGGTTCGCCGAGCTTCTGAGCCGCCTGACCTTCGAGGCGGATGTCCACATCCTGCTGTCCATGCGGGACGATTTTCTCTATCACTGCCGCAAGCATCCCGGCCTGACGCCCCTCTTTGAATCCCTGACCGTCCTGGTCCCTTTGGCCGGACCGACCCTGCGCAACGCCCTGATCCAGCCGGCGCTCGACTGCGGGTTCCAGTTCGAAGACGAAACCCTGGTCCACGAGATGATGGCGGAAGTCGAGGGCGAACGGGGCGCGCTCCCACTGTTGGCCTTCGCTATGGCTCGTCTCTGGGAACACCGCGATAGGGATCAGGGCCTGCTGACCCGCCAAGCATACGAGCAGATCGGCTCGGTCAGCGGCGCGCTGGCCCAGCACGCCGAATCGATGATGGACCGGATCGGGGCCGACCGGCACACCCTGGTGCGGGAGCTGTTCCGCAACCTGGTCACCGCCCAGGGCACCCGGGCGGTTCACGACCGGGAGCAGTTGCTTTCGGTGTTTCCTGAATCCGATCGCGCCACCGCCGAGTCCGTGCTCGCCGAGCTCATCGACGCGCGCCTGTTGACCTCCTACGAAACGAGGGACGAGGACGGTGCCACGCGCCAACGCATCGAGATCATTCATGAATCCCTGCTGAAAGCCTGGCCACGGCTTGTCCGGTGGCAGACCCAGGACGCTGACAGCGGCCAGCTGCGCGACCAGCTGCGGCAGGCGGCGCAGTTATGGGAACAGAAAGGGCGGTCGGACGATCTATTGTGGACGGGGACGGCCTACCAGGAATTCGAGCTGTGGCGGGAACGCTATCCCGGCGGATTGTCCCGCACCGAGCACTCCTTCGCGGTTGCGATGGCGACCAGGGCGACCCGGCGACGACGACGGCGGCGCCAGGCCTATGGCTTTTCCTTCGCAGCGCTTCTGATCGTGCTGGCGGTGGTCGGCGGACTCTGGCGCCAAGCTCGGCAGGAGGCTTGGATCAGCGAGGCCCGACGCCTTCACATGCTCGCCGAAGAATTAATGGAGGAGGACAATACCCGGGCCCTCGCCCTGGCCACGGCGATCCTGGAACGGGATGACAATCCGGAAACACGACGGACCGCCATGCGGGCCCTGTGGAAATCCCCGGTTCGTTTCGTCATGACGGTTTCCGACACCCTTCACGCCGGAGCCCCGGCGCTTCTGAGTCCGGACGGGCGGTGGCTCGCCATGGTGAACGAGGACGGAATCCTTCTCTGGCCCCGGGACGGGGGCCCTCCCTTGAGCCTGGAATCCGAGGCGACCGAAACCCCGTACCAGGCCCGGTCTCTTTCTTTTCATCCGGAGGGCGGTTTCCTGGCCGCGACGCGACGGCCAAAGAAACTCCCCCACCGGGTGGCCGCGGGCCGCGAGAAGATCACCATCTGGTCGGTTCCGGAAGGGAAGCGGCTCCGGACCTGGGACAGTCCCGAGCAGGGATACTGTTATCCACACCCGCGCCTCAATCCTCCCAGCGTGATCACCGCCCTGGAAACCGACCGGTCGTTGCCGATCAGGTGGCTGCGCTTCGATCTGGATTCGGATACAGCCACCGACCTTGGTGATTGGGGTTTTCCGTCCGCGGTTTCAAGAATTGGTGTCAGTTCGCTGGACCCGGGCGGGCGCTTTTTGGTCGGTGGCCAGGACAGGGCCGTCCATCTCTCACCTCTGGACAGCCTGGACAATAAGGCGCCCCAGCTGGTGGGACATCATGAAAGGGAAGTAACCCATACCACCATCAATAGCCGGGGCAACCTCATCGCCTCATCCGACCGGAGCGGTCGGATCCAGGTCTGGGCAAGGAATGAAGATGGTCAGTTCCGGTTTTCATCCGGCCAGCCGACAGCCTCCCAGATGGTCTGGGTCGGGGGATTCGACCCCACCGACACCTGGGTCATCTTCAAGTCGAGAGGGGGAGGACGGATGGAAATGGTTTCGCTGCTGTACCCTGGGTCGCTGCCCATGGCCTTGCGGCCAGCCTGCGCGTGGCCGGGTCAGGCCAGCTTCACGCCGGCGGGTGACTGGGTGGTGTTCCCCTGGACGGACGAGAGGTTCGGCGGCGGGCATTCGGTGTTCTTCTACGCCCTGGCGAAGAATCGGCCAAAGATCTTCAAGGCCTTTCCGCCGGATGTCGAGATCGTTGAATGTTTTTTCCTTCCCGATGGATCCCGGCTCGCCGGTTGCACAAAGTCTGGCGAGTTGTGGCTGGCCAACATGTCGCCTGAGGGATCCGCACCTCGGTTTCTCTGGGAAAATCCCGCTGGGGAATTTCAGACCTTTGGCCCCGGCCCTCTCGGAGATTACGTGCTGGTCAACGGTTTCAACATCATGGATGCCTGGCTGATTCCCACCGATGGGTCCGAACCGCGCTTGCTGGACAAGCTGGAGGGACCGCTCGGGGGCATCGCCCTGGATCCGAAATCTCCCCGGGCGGCGGTCGGCGGCACCTTCATCGCCGAGAACATGCCCGACAAACCCGTCATCCGCCTGCATAACCTCGAATCCGGCGAGGTCCGGGAACTAAGGGCCGAGGGGGAATCGGGGTTCATCGGGTTGCGGTTCCTGGACGGTGATCGATTGATCGCCCACGGCAACGATGGCCTTCTGCTCTGGGACCTGGAAACGGGCGATTACGAGGCCCTCAGCGAGCGGCGATTCATCCGGGTGGACCTCGACGCCGAGCAGCGGAACCTGGTGGGCGGCACCTTTACCGGTGTCGTGCTGTGGGACCTGGACAAACGACAGGAGCGTGTCCTTCCTTTCCCCGCGAATGCATGGAATCCACTGGCCATATCCCCGAATGCCGAATTCGTGGCCATGGCTGGAGACCATGGCGAGCTGATGGTTCTCCCGTTGGATTCGGATGATCCCCATGTCCTCTGGGGTCATGAAAAAGCCATCACCGGAATCTGGATCTCTCCCGCCAGCGACGAGATCCGCACCGTCAGCCCCGACGGGTTCGTCTGCGTGTGGGAAATTCCCTCGGGCCCTCGGACCCACACCCTCCCCCACAACGAATTCCTGGCCGTCCTGCGTGCCCAGACCAATATGCGAGCCGTCCTGGACGCCGACGCGGAAGAGGGTTTCCGCGTGGAGTTCGATCCCTTCCCCGACTGGGAAACGGCGCCAACCTGGTAGTCTCTGAAGATTAATCAGTCCCCGAAACAGCTTTCGGCCGGGTCACCCCGAGAATGATCGGCAGGTCAGGCCCCGGATACCCCGGTTCCTTCCACTCCCCATGGCCGGGATGGTTCAGCCAGAACCGCGCCGTCCCGCTGCCCTCCAGGTGCTGGGCGCACACCAGGTCCAGGGGCAATTCGAGCAGAAGGTCGTTGAAATCGTGCATCGACCAGGCTTTACGGCAGGAGATCAACAGCGCCCGGCCCCGGCTATCCTCTCCCAGGGCAGCCTCGCGCCAGCGGTCCTTCGATTCTTCCCAGCGGTTCTTCCCCGCCCGCTTGATCAGCCGCAAATTCTGAACGACGGTGTGGTATCGCTCCTTGATCTCCTCGAGCGGCACTTCGTCCAGATCGAAAATTCGGAAGGGGGGATCGGCTTCGTCCACCGGGCCGAAAGCAGCGGCGGAACGATAATTGTTGGGATATCTGCTGATGACCTCGCCGTCCACCAAACAGTAACCCACGTGGGTCTTCTTGTCGGCCTGGTACATGCCGGCGTTGATCGCCGCGATGAGATCCAATTCTTCGGACCACTCCCGGATGTTCCGGTTGCGGTCGTCACCCTGAAGTGTCGCCGCTTCCACCTTGAGATCCCAGACCCCGGGGTCAACCCGCAGCACCACGAGGTCCCCCCACTTGGCACTCGTGCGGGCCTTGGAATCGAACCGAGCGAGATCCAGCCCCGGCTCGAGCTCGGTCCAAACCTCATCGGCGACTGCCGCGGTCGCCACCACCATCACCAATGCTGCCAGTCCCGCTCTCTTCACTCTTCCACCTTTATTGGCGCCCTGGGTGGGGGTGGCATCCGTAGTGAGGGGGCGTTGTTCCCCTTGCACGGCGCATTGCGACACAGCCATTCCTCGAATTACCCGATGGCTCAGTTTGGGAGCCTAAGCCGTGCAAGGGGAACAACGCCCCCTCACTACGGATGCCACCCCCACCCAGGATACCACCGATTCGCAATCATGTAGAAAAGAATCGAATCGATCATCAGATGCAGGATCACGATGTAGAAAAGCGACGCGGTCTTCCGGTAGGTGTACCCCTGGATCAGCGCAAAGGCATAGATGACCACCGGGCCCCAGCCCACAAACGCCATCTCGTGCAAAAAACTGGTGAAAAACACGGCCTGGGCGAGGTTGGCTTCCCCGAAGCGGAAGTGCCGGGCCAGCAGCACGAACACCAGGTTGATGAAGGCGAGCTCATCCCACACCCCGATGAAGTTGCAGCCCCAGAAAAGGCGCCACATGGCCTCGGTCCGGGGGCCCTCCAGCGGCAACGGCCAGCTGTGGTGCAGCGTCGGGGTCAGGACGTTGAAGTACAGCCACATGAACCCGAAGGCCAGCACGAACCCCCCCGGCAGCCACAGCCACATCTTGAGCGACCAGCGGCCGCGGAACCAGCTGTAGTCCAGCGGTTGGCCGATCCAGTACTTGGCCAGCAGGGCGGGAATCAGCAGGATCCCGATACCCAGCATGACCATCAGCTCAAGCACGTGGGGGTCGCCGGTGTCGCCGTCGATGCGGGTGAAGAACAGCACCACGATCACGTAGGCGAGGATCACCGAGGTCTTCCACCAGGTGCCGACTCTTTCCCTTCGCCACGCGATGAAAAGACTGGCGGCCATCAAGGGCCATCCGAACACGTGCCAGGGGGCAGGGCCCAGACCGCCGTGCGATTTCAGCCCGATGATGAACACCATGGCTGCGGCCATGAGCCACAGGCTGGTTCTCTTGGCAGGGGTGGCTGTGACAAGGGGGGTGTCAGTCATCACTTTCGATTTCCGCGTCTTCTTCGATGACGCCGTTGCGGCCCAGGACATGTTCATCGAACCAGTCCAGGAGCTGGTTGTAGTAGAAAACCTTGTTTTCCGGATGACGGATGCCGTGGCCCTCGTTCTCGAAACGGATGAACCGCGACGGCACTCCGCGTGACTGAAGGGCCGAGAACCACATCTCCGCGCCGGCGACCAGGCAGCGGTAATCCTGCAAACCCTGGCTGATCAGGGTCGGGGTGTTCACTTGGTGGACACGCTCCGAAGGCGAGTTGGCGAGGTAGACCGGACGGGCTTTCGGATCCCACGGCTTGCCCATGAACTCCCATTCGGGGAACCATTTTTCGTCGGTCATTCCCCAGAACGCGATCTGATCGAGGAACATGCGGTCCAGGGCGGCGGCTCGGAATCGATCGGACTGGGTGGTGAGTGCCGCCCCCAGGTGCCCCCCGTAACTGCCTCCCATCACGGCCAGACGATCGGGATCGGCCCAGCCTTCGGCGATGGCCTGGTCCAGACTGGCCATCACTTCGCGTCCGGGGCGATGGACCCAGTCACCCCGCACCCCCTTCCGGAACTCGTGTCCGTACCCCATGCTGCCGGTGGGATTGGCGATCACCACGCCGTAACCGAAGCGCGGCAGGATGTGGAACTCGGGCAAAAAATACCCGCCGTACATCCACTCGGGACCGCCGTGGATGCTCAGCACCACCGGCACCCGCTCCCCTTCGTCCAGGTCTTCGGGTTTGAAGTACCAGCCTTCGATGGTCCGGCCGTCCACGATCACCTGGAAGGGCTCGGGCTCGATCAGCCCCACCCGGTCGCGCCATTCCGCATTCGGATCCATGATGATCCGCGGATGGTGAGGCCCCATGATCTTCTCGGCCAGGTCGACCAGAAACAGGGCGCTCGGCAGCGTCTGTCCCGACCCTTGAAGGACCACCCAGTTGTTGGCGATCCTCACGTCCCAGAAATCGTGGCCCCAGTCGGTCAGCTGTTCGCTGGTGTCGCCCTGCAGGCGGTACAGGTCCAGGCAGCCGTGGTTGGCGCCCAGGACGTAGAATTTCCCGTCGGCTTCGGTCCAGCGGAAGAACAGGCGGTCGAAACCGGTGCCGTGCAGAGCCATCTTTCCGGTATCCCCGGCCGTGGGCGTGACCACGGCGATCACGTTGGGGGCGCTCTCCCAGATCGGGTAGGTGGCGCGCATGTAGGCGATGGCGTCGTCCCTGAACCAGCGGGGTAACCGGTCGGCCCCGGGGTTTTCGGTCAGGCGGCGGAGTTCCCCGCCCTCGCGAGCGACGACCCAAAGGTCCGAATTCAGGTTCCAGCCCAGATCGGCCCGGGCCTTGGCCTCGACCACCAGATGGCGGCTGTCGGGGGACCAACTGAACGACCTGACATCCAGCTCGGCGTCGATGACACGCCGCGTCTCCCCGTTGGCCAGATCCATGGCGAACAGTTGCTGCAAGGTGCCTTCCCGGAAACCCTGGTCGAGATGGCGGTACCCTATCCCGTCCGCGACAACGTAACGGCCCCGCCTGCCCTCATACGGGCCAACCTCTGCGGAACCCACCCAAGCCAGGGCCGACCCATCGGGGGACCAGACCAGACTGCCAAAATCGCCGGACTTGGCACTGATTTTCCGGCGGGTAGCCCCGTCGGCCTCCATGAGCCAGATATCGGTTTCCCCATCAGTGGTGCGCAGGTAGGCGATCGCTTCACCGTCCGGGCGCCAGACCGCACCCAGGGAACGATCCTCGGGGGTGAACAACACCAGATCGTCGCCCGCCGCCAGATCGCGCCGGTACAGGGTGGCCCGGTTTTCCGCCAGCTCCTGATCCCAAGCGGTGACGCTGTACAAAAGGAATCGCCCGTCCGGGGAAAGGTCGGACACAGACACCGACTTCATGGCCAGGATGTCCTCGGGGATCATGGCGTCGGCCCGGTCGGGCCCGAGCAGCAGCCCCGCCAGCAGGACGACGACCACCACCAGCACCGCCCGCAAATCGCGCTTCCTGCTCATTCGGCCGGCTCCAATCTCAGGAAAAAGAAGATGGCGAGGGCATAGAATCCGACAATCAACCACAGCTTGGCCAGCCAGAACTCGAACCGGGTGAGATCGCTCAGCATCAGGAGGGTCGAGGTCTGGCTGCCGAAGAAGATCCCGCAGGCGGCGATCAGCAGGACCCTGGTCATGGGAACCTTCAACTCCGCGCCGCATTCCGGACACAGGGCGCCCCACATGGAGCGGGCCCGGCGACCGGGGCCGAGAATCTGGCGCAGAGCCTCGCGCCAGGGAAAAACGAAACCGCAGGTCGGGCATTTGGGATTGTTCAAGGTCCGGGCATCCCCCTGGCGTCACGCGACGGGTTTCGGTGCGGCGGCATCATGATCGATCCTCACGGGGAATTGAAGAATATTCGGCCCGGGATTGCCAGTTTCATTTTTCAGCCCGGATTAATCTGTTATGATCCGCCGGGAATCGACGGAACGATTCCCATCACCGGATCGGTCAGGAAGGGAAAGCAATGATCCCCATCTGGTTCCAGGGCAAACTCACCTCCGGACGCCCTGCTTTGGCCTTGTCTTTGATATTTTTAGTCATTTCCGGCGCCGGCTGCGGCGGCTCCTCAGGGACCGGACCCGCAGGCGGGCTCACCACCAATGAAGTCGACCTGTGGCCCGCAGGGCAGGGCAGCGGTCTGGCCTCCGCCCGCGAAGGCTGCGACGTATTGTCCGCCCAAGCCCGGCCCGGCGGGGATTTCATCTTCGCCCTGACCGATTCGGTCCAACCCGGGCGGGCCCCCATCCCCCACAATCACTCCGAACGGGTGGTGTTCGCCCAGCTCTACGAAACCCTGGTCCAGGTCGATTGCGCCGGCAACCTGAAACCCGGCCTGGCCGAACTCTGGACCTGCACCCAGGACAGCACCGTCTGGGTCTTCACCCTCCGCGAAGGCGCGCGGTTCTGGGATGGCTCTCGGGTCACTTCGGACGCCGTGCTCGACTCCTGGTCCGACAATCAGGACTGCCCCGCTGTCAGCGGCCGAACATCGCCCTGGACCTGGCTCAACGCCCGCGCGGAGTCGGTGACCCTCCTGGACGCCCGGCGTTTGGCCGTCCAGTTGCCCGAACCCCATGCCCGCTTCCCCATGCTGATGGCGCACCCGGCCACCGCCGTGGCCGCCCGACGCCCCGGCTGGACCTGGCCCGTGGGCAGCGGTCCCGCGCGGCTGCGGGCCTCGGATCCCGCCCCGTTGCCGGATCTGGAATGCCTACCCAACCAGAACCATCCCGCTGCGCCGGCCTGGAAGACTCTGACCTTCAGGATCACCCCGGGCACCGACCCCCGCGACCTGGTCTCCACCGACATGGATCTGACCCTGGTGCACGGCCTGGCTGCTGTGGGCTTTTTTGACGACGCCCCGGGCTTTCACGCGGTCCCCCTTCCCTGGACCAGATTGTATCTGCTGGTCTGCCCTCCGAATCTCAACCCGACCGGCTCCGGCCGCTGGATGCGGGCCGCGGCTGACCTGGATGCGGGTCGGGACGTGACCGCGGTGTCGGCCCGGTCCTGGCCCCACATCACCTTCCCCGCCGGGGGCCAGGACGGCTGCCCTCAACTGAGCGGTCCGGTCACCGGCTCCGGCAGCGCGCGCCTGGACTGGAACCTGGCCGAAAAGAATCTGGATGAAAACGTGGTCGCCTATCCCGCGGCGGATCCCGGGGCCCGGGATCTCGCCCACCGGATCGGTGCCCTCGCCGGCAGCCCGGTACGCACCGTCCCCTTGCCCCGCGGCGGCACCGAATTCGCCCTGCAGTGGCAGATGGCCGGCGCCTTCATCCTTCCGGTGGACCAACAGTATCCCACGGGCTGTCTGCAGATGGCTGTACTTCTGGGTAAGGCCCCCTGGCTTCAGGAAGCGGCCCTGGACCGGCCCCACCAACCGGTTGAGACCCTGGCGGGAGCCGACCGAGTCGCCAACAACTCGGGCGGGTCGGCGTCGGCGTCGCTGACTGATCGGGACCTGGTCCGTCCCCTCGGCCTGAGCAGGGCCTGGCTGATCGCGCGGGGTTCGGTGGCCGGGCTGGAACTGGCCTTTGACGGCACGCCCATGCTCGCCGGCCTGGGAATTTCTGCCACCGCGCCCGCGGGCGAAGCCACACCATGAATCTTCGCGGGCAGATCCTCCTCGGATCGATCGCCCTGGCGGTCCTGCCCCTGGTCCTGGTCATCATGACCATCCGCTCCGGCGTGCAGGATCGTTTCACCGATTTGGACACCGCCCGGGTGGACGACCAGATAGGCATCGTAAGGGACGACCTGGACCGGCAGAGCCGTGAGGTCGCCACCCTGCTGGACAAGCTGGCCGAGACCATCGCCCAGGACAATGACTTCCGCCTCGGCACCGTCGGCGGTCGCGAAGACCTTCGCGGCTATGTGCTGGATTTCGCTCCCCGGCAGATGTCGGTCATGGACCTGGACATGCTGCTGATCCAGGACGATGACGGCCGCACCGTCAGCAGCGGTCATTTCCGGGGCGCCTACGGAGAGTTGGATCCCCAGCTGCCCACTCTGCTGGCCCGAGCGCGGGGCGGCCAGGCCCTCGTCGCGACCCGCAATCCCGAAGAACCTTTTCTCGCGTTGGCCCGTTCCCGACCCGTGACCCTGGGTGGGCGCACCTTCCATCTGACCGGAGGCGACCGCCTGGACGAAGAGCGGCTCGCCAGCCTGAACCGCGACGGTGACCTGGCCCTGGCCGTGGTCTGGCCCCAGGGATCCTTCGCCACCACCGAAGACCTGACCGCACGGCTGGCCGAAAACCGACCCGTGCTGGACACCGAATACCGGCTGCGTCGCGAGGGCACGATCGTTCGGTCGGAACATCTGCCCCTGATCCTCGATGGCCGGCTGGACGACGCCTGGCTGCTCGTGACCCACGACCGCGCCTCGCTAAACAACCTGTTGTGGGACATGAACTTGAAAATGGGCGCCATACTGCTTCTGGCCGTGGTTGTTTCGGTGATCATGGCCGTCATCATGGCCGGTCGCATCAGCCGCCCCTTGCGGGATCTGGCCGACCGCACCGTCGATCTCGACCTCGACAACCTCGACGTGGACTTCTCCTCCAGACGCAAGGACGAGGTCGGCCGCCTGACGCGGCTGCTCGGAGACATGACCGGCCGGATGCACGAAAGCGTCAAACGCCTGCGCCGGGCCGAGCACCAGGCCACGCTGGGCGAGATGTCGCGCCAGGTGAACCACGACATCCGCAACGGCATCACTCCCTTGCGCAACGTCATGGGGCATCTGACCCAGGTGGCCGAAAATGAGCCCGGCCAGCTGAACGAAGTGTTTGGCGAGCGCCGGGAAACCCTGGAGGGGGGTCTGGAATATCTCGAGGATCTGGCCACGCACTACGCTCGTCTCAGTCCTGGCCGAACCCCACAGGCCTGCCGTCTCTATGAATTGGTCGCCGAGGCCATGGCCGATCCCGCGGCGGCGCCCGACACCAAGCTGGTCAACAACGTGCCCGGCAACCTGCCGCCGATACTGGCCGACCCGGTCAGCCTGCGGCGCATCTTCGACAACCTGATCCGTAACGCCCTGGAAAGCCTGACCGAGGGGCGGGGTACCGTCACGGTCGACGCCGCCGTCGACGAGGACCCCAACCTCGAGGAGATGCGGATCCTGGTCAGCGTGAGCGACACCGGCGAAGGCATCCCGCCGGAAAACCTCGACGCCATCTTCACCGATTTCTTCACCACTCGCGATGGCGGCACCGGCCTGGGCCTGAGCAACGTCCGCCGCCTGGCCGCCGACTGCGGGGCAAATATCCGGGTGACCAGCGAACCCGGTCATGGTACGACTTTCACGTTGTCCTTCCCCATCCCCCACACTGTGGACGATCCGACATGAGCCTTGTCCTGATCATCGACGACATCGCCGCCATGCGCGACCAGTACGCCTACGACCTGAAGCGCCTGGGCGGCTTCGAAACGCAGACCGCCAGCGGCGGCAGTGAGGGCCTCGCTCTGCTGGAGACCGAGGACGTGGACGTCGTCATCCTCGACCTGGAGATGCCCGGGGTCGACGGCTTCGAAGTTCTCGCCACTCTCAAACGCAAGGGCAGCCGGGTGCCGGTCATCGTCTACACCGGAACCGGCAGCTACGACCGCTGCACCCGGGCAGTCAAGCTGGGCGCCTACAGCTTCATCGCCAAGGACGAGCCCCTCGAACGCGTGGTCCGCGAGGTGGAAAACGCCCTGGCCTGGGCCAGCCTGCGCAGCGAGGTCGGCCGGCTCCGCCGCCAGAGCGGGGACGATTCGCCGCTGATCGGTGATAGCCGGGCCGCCGTGGCGATGAAGGAACAGATCGACCGTCTGGCCGCCATCCCCAGCCCGGTGTTGATTCTCGGCGAAAGCGGCAGCGGCAAGGAGCTCGTGGCCCGCCGACTGCACGAGAACGGCGGCCGCGCCCTGCGTGAATTCGTGGCCGTCAACTGCGCGGCCCTGCCCGACACCATGGTCGAAAGCGAACTGTTCGGTCATGAGCGGGGCGCCTTCACCGGCGCCGACCGCACCCGCAAGGGCGCCTTCGAAAGCGCCGGCGGCGGCACCCTATTCCTGGATGAGATCGGGGAGCTGCCCGCTGCGGCCCAGGCCAAACTCCTGCGCGTGCTCGAGGACGGCCTGGTGACCCGCCTGGGGTCCAACAAGACCGTCAAGGTGGACACCCGCGTGGTGGCCGCCACCAACCGCGACCTCGAGGTCGAGGTGGCCGCCGGACGATTCCGGCAGGACCTGCTTTTCCGCCTGAACACCCATGTGGTGCAGGTGCCGGCCCTGCGCGAGCGGTTGAGCGACGTGCCCATCCTCGCCCGACATTTCCTCGCCCTGACTTGCGAAAAGTTCGGGGTCAGGCAAAGGACGCTGGCTCCCGAGGCGGTCCAGGCGCTGCAGAACTACGACTGGTCACGCAACAACATCCGCGAACTGCGCAACGTCATCGAGCGGTTGGTCATCGCCGGCAGCGGCGATATCATCGGCGCCGATCTGATGCCCGCGGAGATTGCCGTCGGTCCTGGAATTCCGGGTGGTCCCGGCCGACCGGACCCTGCGCCGGGCGGCACTCTCAAGGATCAGAAAGCCGCCTCCGAGCGGCAGATCATCCTGACGGCGCTGGAACGCAACGACTGGCACATAACCAACACGGCCGCCCAGCTGGGACTGGCCGACCACAGCAGTCTATTGAAGATCATGAGGCGTCACCGCCTCAAAAAATAACTCCGGAGGAATCCCGCATGCCCGCCATCCGCACCGCCCGCCTGTTGGCGCTGGTCCTGATTTTCGCCGTCCTGATGCCCGCGGCCGCGGCCCTCGCCGAACGCGACGTGCTGCCTCTTCTCGACTACCGCACCGAAAGCTGGTTCCTGCCCCAGAGCCCCGGCGTGACCGCCGGACCCGCCGGCGGCCTGTTCAACCCCGGCGCCTGGGCCCTGAGCGACCGCGGGGGAGCCGATTTCTGGTGGAATGACCGCAGCATCCGCAGCGGGCTGGACAACTACGGTTTCGGATTCGGCCACGGATTCAACTTTGCCATGAACACCAGCACCTTCGGCACGAGCGGGGACAGCTACAAGATCTACGACTATCAGCTGGGCCTGGCCGGTGGCACACGAATGGGCTCCTTCGGTCTCGGCTATCGCTGGGCCAACGGGGAAACCCAGCGCCGGCCGCGGCAGCAATCCCTCGTGGCGGGGTTCGTCACCCGTCAGCGCAGTTGGACATCGTTCGGGGCCTCGGCGGCCTGGAGCCTGGAATCGCGGGCGGCGCAGTACGTGTTCGACCTGGGCGTGCGCCCCTTCAACCGCAACTGGCTGACGCTGTACGCCGACTGGGCCGTCAACGACGACCAGGCCTTCTTCAAGCGCGGTGTCTGGGGCGCGGGCCTGGAAGTCCGGCCGGTCCGGGGTCTGCACCTCGGTTTCAAGGCCCGCCAGCAACCGGGGACCGGCGACATCGACTACGCCGCCCTCTTCGGGGTCACCATCGGCGCCTTTCACGGCGCCGCCATGCCGGTGTACAACGAAGACGGCGACAACCTCGGCACCAGCGCCCTGTTGCGGTCGCGTCCCTCCTTCCGGGGCTTCCCCCACGTCTGGGACTGGTTCGGCAGCAACGGCCGGTACTTCCCCCTGAGCCTGGAGAACAAGGTCCTCACCTATCAGAAATACCGGCTCTTCGACGACAAGCGGGTTGCCTGGCTCGACCTGCTGCCCTACCTGAACGCGTTGCGCGACGACAAGGATATCGACGGCATCGCCCTCAACCTGGCCGGGTTCCGCGGGCGTCCCTCCCTCATCTGGGAACTGCGCCAGAAACTCGAGGAGATCCAGGCGACCGGCAAGAGGATCATCATCCACGCCGACCGGCTCGACCCCACGACCTACTATCTGGCGTCGGTCGCCGACCACCTGACGCTGGACCCCATGGGATTTGTCGCCCTGCCCGGCTTCGCGCTGAGCCGCAGCTACCTAAAGGGCACCCTGGAAAAAATGGGGTTGGGCTTCCAGGAGCTCCGCTACTTCGAATACAAGAGCGCCATGGAAACCTACAGCCGCGACAGCATGTCCGACGCGGATCGCGTGCAGCGGCAGCGCATCGTGGACGTCCTTTACGAAACGGTTCGTGAAGGCGTGATCGATTCCCGCAACCTGACGCCCGCCGGATTCGACGCCGTGATCGACGAGAAGACCATCCTGGTGCCCGGTGAGGCCCTGGAACTGGGTCTGATCGACGGGATCTCCCGCTGGGATCAGCTAGCCCAGTCCCTGCGCCTGGAAGACGCCCACCTGTGGCCTGTTCCCCCGGTGGAGACCTACCGGGAATTCTGGGACGACCAGTGGGGTCAACCCAAGAAGATTCCCGTGGTCTTCGCGGTGGGACCCTGCGCCATGGATGCCGGGATCAAGGGCCGCAAGACCAGCGGATACCTGCGCAAGCTGGCCTCCGATCCCTCCGTGGCGGCAGTGGTCCTGCGGGCCGACTCCCCCGGCGGGGACGCCCTGCCCAGCGACCTGGTGGCCGCCGCCGTCCGCACCCTGATCGAAGCGGGCAAACCCGTGATCGTCAGCCAGGGCGACGTCGCCGCCAGCGGCGGCTACTGGATCAGCATGGACGGCACCGAGATCCTGACCACGCCCCTGACCATCACCGGATCGATCGGGGTCATCGGCGGCTGGGTATGGGACGACGGCCTGACGGACAAGATGGGCGTCACTTCCGACGTGGTGAAGCGCGGAGAACGCGCCGACCTCTTCGCCACCGTGAAGCTGCCCTTCCTGGGCGGCATCCCACGGCGACCCCTCGATGAGGGGGAACTGGCACGTATCGAGGCCTTGATCCTCGACAACTACGGCAAGTTCGTCGCCGCGGTGGCCAACGGCCGGGGCCTGACCACGGAGGAGGTAGAGGCCATCGCGCAGGGCCGGGTGTGGATGGGCGGCGACGCCATCGAAATCGGCCTGTGCGACCGGTTCGGCTCCCTGGACGACGCGATCACCCGCGCCCGCGAACTGGGCGGCGTCGGCGACTGGGAAGAGGTCGAAATTGTAGAATATCCCCCGCGTCCGTGGATCCAGTGGCCCAGCTTCGGCCCCAAAATGCCGGCTTTCTTCGGCCTGGGCGGCCGGATCAACCGGGTGCTGGCGGACTGGTACGCCGGCGGAGCCTCCGATGGCCTCGAAGCGGAACCCTTCAGCGGGGCCGCGGGCCTTTCGGCCTTTGACGTGGAATACCTGAAGGCCCTCAGCGCCCGGCCGGGCGCGCCGGTGATGATGGTCGGACCGGACGTGCTGCCCGAAGAATGGCGGCAATTGGATTGAGGGGCATCACCCTGACGATGGGAACTGACATGATTGAGCTGTCCTGGCGTGCATTCCTGGTCTTCAGCCTCGCTGTGGGCCTGGTGATTCCCTCGGTTACCGAGGCTGCCGATCCGTCCGACCCGGCGGTCTGGCATCACGTCAGCGTGACCATGGTCGACGGCGTCGAATACCAGGACGTTTCGTTGACCTGGGCCCTGGAGGGATATTCCATCAAGGTGGTCTCCGGGGAAGGGATTGAGACGCTCCTGAGCCCCACCAGAATCGTCGTCATCAGGGACAGTGGCGGACACGAGATCACCGACCAGGTCGCCGGCGCCAGCCCCGCCACCGATGCCTCGTTCGCCCTGCTCGGGGAGGGCAGGGTGACCCCCTTCCTGTTCGACCTGATGTTGACGGTCGGAGGGTCGGCGACCATGAACAAGGGCGAAGGAAGTTTCCACTTCGGCGGAGCGGCCCTGGCCGGTGCCCGGGTCAGCCTCGGGTCCCGAACCCATATTCACGTCCTGTACCGGCGGCAGGGAATCACCGAAGAGGCCCACGGCTACGGGGGAACCATTTCCACCAACGCCAACGAACTCCACCTTCTCTTCGGCCTCCGGTTGAACCACCCCCGGAAAAACAACAACTACAGCTACATCGAAATGGGATTGTCTCTCATCGGTTACGACAACCGGTTCAACGAGGAATCCGGCGCCTGGGTCGGCGGCGGTGTGAGCGGCCCCGGGGTGACCGTCCAGGGTGGCGTGGTGATTCCCTTCTCCTCGCGGGTCGGCCTGGATCTCGGCGGCACCTTCATGGTTCGGCCCCCCATGGTCGAGGACAGCCGGGACCCGGGACTCCTGTTCGGCCTCAATGCCGCGCTGGCTTTGAGCTGGTAGGTTCACGACGACGATGAAGGCCCCCCGGGGGGCCTTTTTCGTGGCCCGAACCACACGAACCACCTGTGTCCAAGTCGACACATCCTTCCTCTACAAATCTCATATATAATTGTAAAAATTGAACTTAAGATGCCGGCCAGGATTGGCCGACTCCTTGCCTTTATCCCTGTGTGATCGTCAACAACGCGGCCGGTCCCCGAGCCGCATCACACAGGAAAAGGAGTCCATCATGAAAAAGCAGGAGCTCACCACCGCCAGCGAGCGCAAGATGAAATTCGCCGAAGCAGGCGTGCTGTTCGTGCTCGTTCTGGCCTTGACGATATTTATCGGCGCCAAGGTCGTCACCAAAAGCGACAGTGAAGAGATCGTGACCGAACCCGTCGTCGTAACGGAAGTCGCCGAAAAGGCGGAACAGGCAGGCATCGAAGCGCCGGCCATTACCGTGGAAGCCGAACATCCCGACGAGATCGCCGCAGAACTGTCCGCGGAAGTCGTCGCGGATCCCGAACGCCGAGTCGTCTCCTACGCCGAAGCGGAAAAGGTCTTTTTCGAGCGGAGCTACGATCAGGCCGCCGAGATGTTCGGCCAATACACCGAGGATCATCCGGCCAACGCCTGGGGCTTCTATATGCTCGGCCTGAGCGAATGGAAGGCCGGCGATCTCGACGCCGCCGAGGAAGCCTTCGCCCACGCCCTGGAGATCAAACCCGACCACGCCAAGAGCCTGGTCAACTACGGACGCGTGCTTCTGGACCAGGGCCGATCCGAGGACGCCAAACAGCAGATCGAACTGGCCCTGGCCGCCGCTCCCGGCAGCACCGACGCCACCCGTGTCCTTGGCCGCATCCAGTACAGCCAGGGCCTCCTTGAAGAGGCCGCCGCCAGCTATCTGACCGTCCTGAGGACCCGGGAAGATGATGCGTGGAGCCTGAACAATCTGGGTCTGATCCGCATCCAGCAGGGCCGCTACGATGAAGCCTTGCCCGCCCTGGCCAAGGCCGTGCAGATCGAGCCCGCCGTGGCCTGCTTCCAGAACAACCTGGGTGTGGCCCTGGAACGCACGGGCCATTTCACCGCGGCCGGGGAAGCCTACACCGCCGCCATCGAGGCCGATGAGAACTACGAGAAGGCCGATGTCAGCCTAGCCCGGGTGTCCGAACAGACCGAGGCCGAGGATCTCATGCCCGTGGACCTGGCCCAGCTGGCCGCGAGCTTCGGCGTGGCGGACGACATGGAGGTCGCCGCCGCGGAACCCGCCGCTGATGACGAGTTTCCCCTCGAGGAGGAACCCGCCCCCGCCCGCGACGACCACGACACGCCGGGCAACTGACGGCCGTCGGAACCGCCAAGGTCGCGGGCAAGAAGAGGGGGCCGCAAAGGCCCCCTCGTTCCATCACCACTGGCTGTCTTTCAGGTGTGATGGCGAGCGATAAGCATCCGGTACAACTCCTCCATCTCTCCGCACATCTTCTCTTCCGAAAAATGCTCCCGGGCCCGGATTCGCCCAGCTTGCCCGAAGGCAATCAGCTTTTCCTTGTTCCCCAACAGGTCCGAGACCGCCGCGGTCAGTCTCTCCACGTTCCTGGGATCCACCAGCAGCCCGGTCTCCCCGTGCTCGACGATGTCCGGAACCCCGTCGCAATCCGCCGAGATCACCGGCACCCCCATGGCCATGGCCTCGACGATCACCAGCCCGAAGGCCTCCGAGTGGGTCGGAAACAGGAACAGATCCATGGCCCCCAGCACGTCGGGCACGTCATCGCGGTAACCTGTCAGGATCATCCTGTCCCCCAGGTTCGCCTTTTCGATCCGGTCGAGGATGGCGTTGGCTTTTTCGTCCTCGCCGCGGGTGCCTTCGCCGACGATGACAAACCGCGTGCGGGGAAATCCGGGCAGGATGCGCTGGGCCACCTCCAAAAATTGCAGATGCCCCTTGGACTCCTGCAACCGTCCCACGATTCCCACAACCACTTCATCGTCCTCGATGCCCAACTCCGCACGCACGGCGGCCCGCCGCTCGGCATCCGGCACGAACCGTCCCATATCGATCCCGTGGTGAATGATCCCCACCTGGTCCGGTCTCAACGGGTGAGTCTCCAGCAGGTTCTTTTCGATAACTTTCGAAATGGCGATGACGTAGTCGACGTTGCGATACAGATAGGGATGCACCGGCAGGTTCTTGGGCCTGATCGTACCCACGTGCTTGTGCAGCACCATGGGCGTCGGCTTGCTCCACTTCAGGGCGGGCACCAGGGTGAACAGGTCGCGCGAATAGTCGGTGTGGACGATGTCGATGTCGTGGCGGTTGATGTACCGGGACAGCTTGAATGCCTTGAAGGGATGGAATTTGCCCCAAAGATCGACGGTCAGCGGTTCGAAGCCGAGTTTATTCAGTCGTTCGTGGATG
>RCNG010000216.1_pt1 | contig 24605 bp, 22 predicted proteins | sample 2041371 | NCBI WGS metagenome assembly RCNG01 (sample SAMN09708227, study PRJNA481090) | Marine sediment metagenome, whole genome shotgun sequencing project. | biome: marine sediment; feature: ocean; material: sediment; isolation source: Sewage treatment plant 1 marine sediment (STP1) ... | reverse complement strand
GACTTTCAGATGCCCGGCAAAAAGAAAGAGTTCAATCTCAAGGGGTTCATCATCGACACGCAAACGAATGCGACCTGGGGCATGCGATTCGTCTGGCCCATTAAGGCTGACTATCGAATTATTTACCTGGACGAAGACTACTCGATGACCGTAGTCGCGCGGCAGAAGAGAGACTTCATCTGGATCATGGCGCGCACGCCGGAGATCTCGGACGTGGATTACCAGTGCCTGGTCGAGCTGGCTGGATCCGTTGGCTACGATGTCAACGAAATCGTCCGCGTGCCGCAGCAATGGCAAGAGTAGGAACACTGCCACAGGGTGGGTGCGGAGTGCGCGTAGCCATAGTCGGGACAGGTATAGCCGGTAACATGGCGGCCTATAAGCTCCGCGATCGTTTTGACGTGACGGTGTTCGAGGCGGCCGGCTACATCGGTGGGCATACCAATACCATTGATGTCGAAGAAGAGGTTCGTACAGTCGCCGCCGCCACCTGGTCAGCTGAAATCCGCGCAAGTGCTTTCCTGACGGCCAGTATCGGCCCATAATGTCGTCATGCAGGGAATATTTCTTCGAACCATCATCGCGATGCTGGGCCTCTTCCTGGCGTCCCAGCTCTTGCCTGGCGTAACTATCGTTGGCACGGGCACCTTCATTCTGGCCGCTTTGCTGCTAGGACTCGTTAACGGCGTGGTGCGCCCGGTCGCCTTTGTGCTGACGTTGCCGTTGACGATCGTTACGCTGGGTCTCTTTCTTCTCGTGCTGAATGCGGGCATGTTTGGACTCGTTGCCGCCGTGCTCGATAACTTTACGGTTAGCGGTTTCTGGTCTGCAATTTTCGGCGCGATCCTGGTCAGCATCACCAGCACCATATCGTCCTGGTATATCGGCCCCGAAGGCAAGTTCGAGGTCTTCGTCATTCGCCGACGTTAGCGGGCAACACGGTAGACGCCTTTACCAACCCTGCGGCGAATGACACGACGCGGGGTACTGTTTATGATGCCGCGGCCGATCGGCGATCCTGGGTCGCCATGAGTAATTTTCTAAACGCACTATTCAGCGGGTGATCAACCCGGGAGAGGATTACATTGTGAAGCAATTTGGATTTTTCGCCGTCATCGTGCTGGTGACGGCACTCGCTGCCTGTAGCAAGCAGGAACCGACTGCGGCGGACGCAACACCGGAATCATCGGCGCCTGCGTCAGAAGCGGGTCCCGGCAATACAGCCGCCGAGCAGGCTGCACTGCAAATCGAAGATGCCTACATACGAGACATCGTCGCCGAGATTTCCGACGATCGTTACGAGGGGCGGGGCCCCGGTACTCGCGGTGATGAAGCGGCACGCGTATTCCTGGCCAAACAAATGGAAGCCCTGGGTTTGCAGCCCGGCGCCGCTGATGGCAGTTGGGAGCAGGCTTTCGACCTGGTCGGCATCAATGCGTCACAGCCGGATTCCTGGACGTTCGACGGGCACGGCAAGTCGATGACGCTGCAGCAGTGGGACGAGTTTATCGTTGGCAGCGGCGTCCAGCAGGAGCGAGCCACGGTCGATGAGGCTGAAGTTGTCTTCGTCGGTTATGGCATTCAGGCGCCCGAGTACGACTGGGATGACTACAAGGGCGTGGACGTAAAAGGCAAGGTCCTGCTCATCATGAACAATGACCCGGACTGGGATCCGGAGCTTTTTGCCGGCGATACACGTCTCTGGTACGGGCGTTGGGATTACAAGTACCTGAGTGCTGCCCGACAGGGTGCGGCGGGGGCTATCATCATTCACACCGCTCCCTCAGCGGGCTATCCCTTTCAGGTGGTACAAACCTCGTGGACCGGGGTCCAGTTTGAGCTGCCGGCAGGCGACGAGCCCCGCAGCCAACTCAATGCCTGGGTGACCGAAGATTCCGCGCGTGCCCTTGTGGCAATGGCAGGGCTTGATCTGGACGAGCTTCGCGAAGCCGCGTTTAACAGGGACTTCGAGCCGGTGCCGCTAGGCGTTACAACATCGATTGACATGGCGGTCGACCTGCAGCGAGTGGAATCGGCTAACGTCCTGGGACTGATCGAAGGCAGCGACCCCGATCTTCGTGACGAAGCCGTAATTTACACGGCGCATCACGATCACCTGGGTATCGGCACGCCCAATGAAGATGGCGACGCGATCTACAACGGTGCTATGGACAATGCGACCGGCGTTGCCCAGATTCTGGCGATCGCCAGGGCGATCAAGGCGCTTCCGAAAGCGCCGCGACGCTCCATCCTGTTTGCGCTTGTGGGAGCGGAAGAGCAGGGCCTGCTCGGCTCCGAATACTACGCGGCCAAGCCCACGTTTCCTCCTGGCAAGATCGCGGCGAATCTCAACTACGACGGCGGCAATATCTGGGGCGACACACACGACGTGACGTATATCGGGCTGGGCAAGTCATCCATCGATCAGATCATGAAACTGATTGCAGACGAGCAAGGGCGCGTCGTCAAACCCGATCAGTTCGCGGACAAAGGCTACTTCTATCGTTCAGACCAGTTCAGTTTCGCCAAGATCGGCGTCCCCGCGATGTATCTCGACACCGGCACGGACTTCGTCGATCGTCCGCCGGGCTGGGGCAAGGAGCAGCTCGATCACTACACCGAGGTCAGTTACCACCAGCCATCGGATGAGTACGACCCGGGCTGGAATCTCGACGGTATGATTGACGATGCGTTATTGGGCTACTGGACGGGGCTGGCCATCGCGAATGCAGACGACATCCCTACCTGGAACGCCGGCGATGAGTTTGAGGCGGCGCGCCTTGAGGCGCTCCGAGCGCTGGAGAAATAGCGGCCTTTATCAGGAGCGACGGAAACGGCTAAGGAAGCCTTTCTTGGGCTCGTCGTCTTCATCGTCTAGAAGTTCAGGCGGTATTTTGAGGGCTTTCAGAGTCTGTGTGATCGACGTGTTGATCTGATCTTCGATCGTCTGCGGCGACTGAATGGCCTGCCCGGTACCGGCCTCCGGCGTATTTTCCGGTTCACGCAGCGACGGATGAAGATCGGCATTCAGGGCGCGAACTGTCTTGAGCCGCTGCGAGGCGCCCAGATCGAGGCCGTTGTTCGCGACCGGCGCCCGTGTCTCGATGGAAATCTCTTCTGATATATCGCTGCGGCGGGGAGCTGCCTTATTCCTTGCGACAGGAGGTACTTTCTCCTTTGTGGCTGCCACCGGCGCGGCGGGTAGTTCATGAAACAGCTCCAGCTCGTCGTTGGCGGAGTCTTCGGTCGGCGGATTCGCCGTAATCTGCGCCGCGAGCATGCTGATGCCGCTGCCAAACAGCGTTTCGGCCATGATGTCGTCGATGTCCTCCAGCGACTTGGCGTTGGCAATGTCGGCGGCAATCCGATCAAGCTCCGGGTCGGACTTCTGGGCCGGGACTGGCGGGCGAATATCCGACGGTACTTCAAGGTCGAGATTTTCGACGCCGGTCTCGATCGCCTGGTCCAGAATAATCTCCGGTATATCCTCGATATCAGCCACGCTTTCGGCGAGCTTTTCCGGGTCGATGGCAGCATCTTTTGCATTGATCGGAGCTTCTTCGCCGTGTGTGAAAGCCATCGCCTGCTCAAGCGCATCCAGGTCGGGCTTGAGCTGTGCCAGCGTTGGGTCGCGTTCCCATTCCGGGATTTCCTCCTCCGCAGAGTTCGGTTGGGACTCGGCAGTCGCGACGTCGGCCGCAGGCTCTGGTACGGCCGCGTCCACTGGCTCCGGCGGCGCTACAGGTGCGTTCTCTGCGACGGCTTCGATTTCAACGCGGAGCTCCGGAATATCTTTGGCAGCGGTTTCGCAGGCAGGTTCGGCCCGAAGTTCGGGAATGTCCTCGTTACCGGCATTGATTTCCGGTGTCGGTGCGTCCTCGAGTGCCGGCACGACCCCGGCAACGAGTTCGAACTCGGGCTCGGGTGTTAATTCCCATTTCGGCTCAGCAGCGGGCTCAGGTGCTGAAGCCTGTTCGGCTACGGGTCCCGCTTCCGGGGCGTCGCCGGCTGCAGCATCTACTGTCGGCTCCGACATGAGTTCAGGTATGTTGTCAGCGCTCAGCTCTGCTTCCGGTTCCGCTGCGGCTTCCTCGGTTCCCGCGTCCGCCTCGTAGCTCTCAGCGAGCGTCGCATAGCGCTGCGAGAGAATAGCGAGGTCCGGGAGCGTATCCTGAATAAGGTGTGGGATGTCCACCGAGCCTTCCGGGGATTTCTCGTCGGCATCTGCAAAAACGATAACCGGGTCCGAAGTCTCGCCGGGTTCCTCGCCGACTTCCGGCGTCGGCTCTGCAATAAGGTCGGTTGCGGGCAATGATTCCTCTGCAACGGCGGCAGGTGCCGCTTCGTCGACGGGTGCTGGCTCTGCAACAAGATCTGGTGCGGGTATCGATTCCTCTGTAGCGACGGCAGGCGTCGCTTCGTCGACCGGTGCTTCTTCTGCGGCGGTGTCCGCCACATCCGCAGCGGGTGCCGGCTCCACAAGCGGAAGGTCGGCTTCATCTGGTCCTGTGAAGTCGAAATCTTCGCTGGAAAGTCCAAACTCGTCGGACGCCACGGAGGCAATCAGCCTGGCCGGTATTTGAGTGACGCGCTGTGTGGTGGCGGCAACCAGCACCGCATCGACAAGGGTGTTGGCGACACGGGGAATACCTTCACTCAGCGCGTGAATGAGCTCGGCAGACCTGGCGTCGAACATCTGGTCGAAGTCGCCGCCAGCCATTCGCAGGCTATGCTTCAGATAGCCGCGTAGTTCAGCCACACAAAGGGCTTTAATCCGATGGCGCTGTCTGATTCGCTGCTGCAATTGTGCCAGCGCCGGGTCCTTCATGAACTCGAAGAGTCGTTCGTCGCCCATCAACACGATACCGGCACCGTCGGATTCGCCGGCGTCCGCGACCGTCAGAGCTTCGATCTCCGCCAGGGTCTCTGCACCGGCCCGAAGGGCATCTTCGACCACGATAAAGACGCGCGTGCCAGCATCCTGGAGATCTTTCAGTTTCTTGCGAAGCGCGGTGAACCGCTGGATCGTTCCGCTGGGGCGATCTGTGACGCCAAGTACGATGAGCAAGGATTCCAGTACGTCGCTGGCGTTCATTTGCATGCGCCCGACGCGGATGGTCTTGTACTTGCTGCCAATGGCGTCCAGCGCCCGTTCGACCAGTGTGGTCTTGCCGGTGCCTGCCGCACCGGAGACGGTGACGACCGCGTCCTGCGAGGCCAGGGCTTTGCGGAAGCCCGCCATGGTCTTGGCTGTCTGCGGGCCGACGAACACCTCGGTGCCTGTGGGTTTCACACTAAAAGGGCGCTTTTCCAGCCCAAAATGCTGCTCGTACATGGCGGTTCGGTTACCTTTTTGCTGGCGTGTATTTCTAATTAGCCTTGTCAGTACAGCAGTTTCGTTTGAAATCAGACGAAATTCATGGAGTTATGTCACAAAAATGCAGGTTGGGACGCAATTCGCCGTTATCGTTCGCACTCAATATTCCGGCAATAAACCACTGATTTTGTGATCAAAAGCGGTCAGAATACGTCGCTCCGCACAGCCATTTGTTACAGCAGCCACAGGAAGCTCGACGCATGCGCATACTCTTGATCCTCGGAATCCCGATTCTGGCGATTGTCGCTGCTATCGGGATGATGAGTCTTCGCGAAAAACCGCCTGAAAAGGAACGTGTGGACCTTGATCCCCTGGTCGACGTGCTCGTTCTTGAGGCGATGACGACAAATTTCGAGGTGCGGAGCCAGGGTACGGTGCGCCCACGAACGGAAACGATTCTAAGTTCGGAAGTGTCCGGCACCGTCGCCAGCATTTCCCCGAAGTTCATAGCCGGCGGTGTTTTCAAGACTAACGAAGTCCTGATGCGCATCGATCCAACCAATTACAGCGTGGCCCTGAAACAAGCGGAAGCCCTCGTCTCGCAACGCCAGATTGAATTTGACGGCGCCAAAAAGTTGAAAAGCCAGGGATATCGAGCCGAATCGGAATACGCCTCAGCGGTCGCCGCGTTGGCGAGCGCCAAGGCTGAACAGGTTCGCGCGCGGCGAAATCTCGAAAGGACGTATATACGATTGCCTTACGAGGGAGTTGTTCGCGCCAAGGAATCCGATCTGGGCCAATTCGTCAATCCGGGTACGCGTTTGGGCGTGACGTTTGCGACGGATTTTGCCGAGGTTCGATTGCCGCTGACCGACCTCGACCTGGCATTCGTCAACCTGCCCGGCGCCGCTGAAATCGCTGAGACGGGTACTGTTGAAGGCCCGGAGGTAGCGTTGTCCGCGGTACGCAAGGGGCAGCTGACCGAGTGGACGGCACGCATTGTCCGTACAGAAGGAGTCGTGGACGAGAAGAGTCGAGTGACCTATGCGGTAGCGCGCATCGACGATCCTTATCGACTGCACTCGGCGGGACCCGCATTGCCAATGGGCACGTTTGTATCGGCGACAATTGAGGGTGCTGCCGTGTCGGGGATATTTCGCGCACCAAATTCTGCGGTCCGCGGCGCTGACCAGGTGCTTGTTGTCGATGACGAAAATACACTGCACCTTCGAAACGTGAAAATCGTACGCGCCGATTCGCAGTTCTCGTATTTTCGCGGGGTGACTGGCGGAGAGAAGATTGTTACGTCTGCACTTGAAGCGCCGGTAGACGGGATGCGCGTGCGTATTACCGCTGATGAATCCGAATCGTCGACGTTGGCGACAGCAACGGGCGGTGATGACTCGTGAAGAAGGGCGCGCAAACAAAGCAGAAGGGCTTAATAGCATGGTTTGCGGGAAACCATGTTGCTGCGAATCTGCTCATGTCGTTCATCATAGTCGCCGGGCTGATCTCGGTATTCACCATTCGCAAACAAACCACCCCCGACTTCGAGTTAAACACCATACAGGTTCGCGTGGCCTATCTGGGTGCTGCGCCGCAGGAGGTCGAAGAAGGCGTCGTCATAAAGGTCGAGGAGGCCATTCAGGACGTTAAGGGCATTGTGAAGATAAACGGCCGTGCCAGCGAAGGCATGGGTACGGTGACGGCCGAAGTTTCCTCCAGCGCCGACATGAACGAGGTTCTGAGCGAGGTCAAGACGCGTGTTGACGCCATCTCCACGTTTCCTGGATTGACGGAGAAGCCCGTCATCTTCAAGCAGGAAGTACCGATCCATGTAGTTTTCGTGGCGATACATGGAGCACTTGACGATTTTTCACGCAAGGACATTGCCCAGGAGGTTCGCGAGGATTTAATGCGCTTGCCCGCTGTCAGCAATGTGCAGTTCCTGGGCGATCGGGCTTATGAAATCAGTATCGAGGTCCCGGAGAATGTGCTGCGTCAGTATGGCCTGACGATGAGTGAGGTATCGCAGGCAGTTCGCAATTCGTCCGTGGACCTGCCCGGCGGAACTATCAAATCAGACAGTGGAGATATTCTGCTGCGCACAGAAGGGCAGGTATACACGGGGCGTGAGTTTGGCAAGCTCGTGCTACGCACCTTTCCTGACGGTACGCGCCTGACGCTCGGCGATATCGCAACTATCAAAGACGGATTTATTGAGGAAGATGGCTATGGCCGGTTTGATGGCGGCCGTACCGCAACGCTGCGTGTACTTGCCAGTGGTGAGCAAAACGAACTGACCACCGCTGCAGCCGTCAAGAAATACGTCGCAGAAAAGCGGGCCACGCTGCCGAACGGCGTCAATATGGATATCTGGATCGACCGATCCCACTACCTGAAAGGCCGGCTGCAAATGATGAGCAGCAATATGTGGCAAGGTGCGCTGCTGGTTTTCATCCTGCTGTCACTATTCCTCCGCATCAAGGTGGCTGCCTGGGTAGTACTGGGCATTCCGATTACGTTTCTGGGGGCGATGTGGCTGATGCCGTTCGGCCCGTGGCCGGTAACGATCAACATGATGAGCCTTTTTGGTTTCATCATCGTGCTCGGCATTGTCGTTGATGACGCGATAATTATCGGTGAGAGTATCTATACCAAGGTACGCGCCGATGGTCATTCACTTGAGAATGTCATTACGGGCGCAAAGCGCGTCGCGACTCCGGCGACCTTCGGCGTCCTGACCACTATCGCCGCATTCGCGCCGCTGCTGTTTGTGGGTGGTATCGCGGGGCCGTTCTTTGAGGCTATTTCCGTGGTCGTAGTCTTGTGTCTGATGTTCTCTCTCGTCGAGTCAAAACTGATCTTGCCTGCGCATCTTGCGCACACTCGAATAGAGCCTGTTGACGAGGAGGACCTTTTTCGTCCGCAACGGCATATTCGGTACCGTGAACGTATTCCGCGCTTCTTCCTGAAAATTCAACGCTACGTTCAGCATGGATTACATCGAGTCACGAACGATTGGTACGCGCCCATGGTTGAGCGAGCGGTCGACAATCGTGGCGTTACTACATCGCTTTTCCTGGCTATGTTGATATTGACCATAGGTATGCTGGCAAGCGGTGTTGTCAAATTCGAAATGTTCCCTGATCAGGCAAGCGACTTTATCCGTGCGCAGCTGGAGATGCAGACTGGAACTCCGCCGGAAGAGCGAGACAAGGTTCTGTCATCGCTCGAAGATACGGTGCTTGCGATGAACGCGGAGTATGTTGCAGAGCATCCCGAAACTTTGCCAATGCTTCAGCACGTTGGTGCGTTCACCCAGGGCGGTGGCGGTGGAGTCATCTTCGTCGAGATGCCGCAGTCTGAGGACCGGCCGTTCAACGGAGATGAGATCAGTGACCGCTGGCGCGATCGTGCAGGTGAGTTTGTCGGTGTCAAAGAGCTGACGTTCGTGGATGCCGACCACCTTGGTGGTGGGCCACCGCTTAGTTTTCGCCTTAGTGGCAGCAATTACGCAGCGCTCGAGGATGCCGCCGTCGAGCTCGAAACCCGGCTTTTGGAATTCGAAGGCATATTCGACATTACCAACACGATGAGCACTGGCGGCGACGAGATTCGCCTCAAGATCAAGCCAGAGGCGGAAGCACTCGGCCTGAGTCTGTCATCACTGGGTCGGCAGGTTCGGCAGGCGTTCTACGGAGAAGAGGCGCAGCGAATTCAGCGTGGCAAAGACGAAGTGAAGGTCATGGTTCGGTATCCGGTTGAAGAGCGGCGATCAATCTCAGACTTGAGAAACATGCGTATTCGCACGCCGGACGGCGATGAAGTGCCGTTTTCTTCGGTAGCTGATATGACATTCGGCAAGGGCTATTCGAGTATTTCCCGCTTGAATCGCGAGAGGACCATTACCGTTTCAGCGGATATCGATCCGGACATGGTCGAGTCAACGGAAATCGTCAAGACAATTTCAGAGGATGACATTCCGAAAATCCTCGCACGCCACCCGGGTGTTAGTTACGGACTTGAAGGTGCCAGTCAGGAATTAGTCAACCTGCAGCGCAACCTCTCGGTCGCTTCGATCGCCGCGCTATTTTTGATTTATGCGCTTATCGCTATACCGCTGCGTTCCTACAGTCAGCCTTTGCTGATCATGTCGGTCATTCCGTTTGGCGTCATTGGGGCCGTAATCGGCCATATCGTAATGGGCCGGTCTGTCAGTATGTTCTCGCTGTTCGGTCTGGTCGCGTTGTCCGGCGTTGTAGTCAATGACAGTCTGATTATGGTGGATTTCATTAACAAGGCACGCGCACAAGGAGTCGCTCTGAAGCGAGCGGTTATTGAATCCGGCACTCAGAGATTCCGTGCCATCATCCTGACATCATTTACGACCGCGGCTGGTCTTATCCCGATCATGACGGAGGGCAGCGTGCAGGCTCAGAGCGTTATCCCAATGGCTATATCATTGAGTTTCGGCATCATGTTTGCGACCGTCATCACATTGTTTCTTATACCCTGCCTGTACATGTTGCGAGAGGACGGACTTAAAAGGATGCGGCAGTTCGGTAACTGGCTACTCTATCGACCCAACCCAGAGGCTGTCTCAGAAGCTCAGTCCGCCAACTTCGATCGGTCGTAGCGGGGTTGCACAGTCAACCTGGCGCTTTTCGCGATGGCATCCTCGCCGGGCTGGTTGCCTACCTGATCTGGGGTTTCCTGCCGATCTACTTTAAGACTATCGCGGCCGTAGGGCCGCTCGAGGTGCTGTCGCACCGTATCCTGTGGGCGATTCCGTTTGGTGCTGCGATCCTGTTTGCGCGACGCCAGTGGCCCGAGGTGCGTCGCGCGCTGACGCATCGGGCGATGCTTGGCTGGCTGACGTTGTCGGCGATTTTTATCGCCGCCAACTGGCTGATCTATATTTGGGCCATTCAGGACGAACGGATTTTCGAGACCAGCCTGGGTTATTACATCAACCCGCTGTTCTACATGCTGATCGGGGTAGTCTTTTTTGGCGAGCGCCTGCGGCGGCTGCAGGTCGGAGCCGTAGTGCTCGCAACTGTCGGCGTCATGGTCCTGACGATCAGCGGCGGCAAGCTGCCATTGGTGGCGTTGTCACTGGCCGCGACTTTTACGATCTATGGCGTGATTCGCAAGAGGGTCGTGATCGGAGGTATGCCCGGGTTATTCGTCGAGACACTACTTCTGTCGCCGTTCGCGATCGCATGGTTCGCATGGCTGATGAAGGGCGGCCAGGCAATGTTCGGCAGCGGTGACGGCTCAACGACGTTCTGGCTGATGATGGCGGGCCCGATAACCGCGCTGCCGCTGCTGTGCTTTGCGCTCGCTGCGCGTCGCCTGCCATTGACGACTATCGGTTTCATGCAATTCCTGGCGCCAACGCTGCAGTTCTGCACCGGTATTTACTACGGCGAGCAGCTGACCACGGCGCACCTGATCTGTTTCGGTTGTATCTGGGTAGCGGTGGTGTTTTTCAGCGTCGATGCTATTTACGCGGGACAAAAAAAACCCCCGCAGGAGAAACCTGCGAGGGCCTGATGTGGACGGCTTGTCGCTGTCTTATTTGTTCTCTTTTCGCTCGCGCGCTTCCCTGATCACATCTTCCGCCACATTCTGCGGGCAGGGTGAGTAATGCGAGAACTCCATCGAGAACTGGCCGCGACCCGAGGTCAGCGTGCGCAGGTGGCCTATGTAGCCAAACATGTCGGCTAGCGGCGCGTCAGCCTTGACTCGAACGCCCGTCGGACCGGCATCCTGCGACTTGATCATGCCGCGACGTCGATTAAGGTCGCCGATGACATCACCGACGTTATCGTCCGGCGTGAAGACGTCTACCTTCATTATCGGCTCCAGTATCTGGGGGTGAGCCTTGGGTACCGACTGGCGATAGGCGGCCTTGGTCGCGATCTCAAAAGCCAGCGCCGAGGAGTCCACGGCATGGAAGGCGCCGTCCAGCAGCGTGAACTTGACGTCCAGCAGCGGGTATCCTGCCAGTGTGCCTTCGCCCATACAGCTCGCGAAGGCTTTCTCGATGGCGCCCCAGTATTCGCGCGGTACGTTACCGCCGGTTACCTTGGACTCAAACTCGTACCCCGTGTTCTTCTCGCCGGGCTCGATCTGATAGTCGATCCGGCCATACTGCCCCGAGCCGCCCGACTGCTTCTTGTGCGTGTAGCGGTCTTCGATCAATTGCGTGATCGTTTCACGGTAAGCGACCTGCGGTTTGCCCATCTCAACGTCGACGTGGTGCGTGCGGCGCAGAATATCGACTTTGATGTCGAGGTGCAGCTCGCCCATACCCTTGATCAGCGTCTCGCCGGAGTCCTCGTCGGTAGCAACCTGGAACGACGGATCTTCCTGAACCATCTTGTTCAGAGCAACGCCCATCTTCTCGGTACCCGCCTTGTCTTTTGGCGAAATAGCGATCGAGATAACGGGATCGGGGAATACCATCGGCTCCAGCGTCGCCGGATTGTCGGCATCCGCCAGCGTATGTCCTGTGCGCGTGTTCTTCATACCGAGGAGGGCAACGATATCGCCGGCCTGGGCTGAATCCAGTTCCTGACGTGAATCGGCATGCATCTCGACGATACGACCGATACGTTCATTCTTACCGGTAAACGTATTTATGACGCTATCGCCTTTCTTGATCGTGCCCGAGTAGAGACGCGTAAAGGTCAGCGCACCGTAGCGGTCATCCATGATCTTGAACGCCAGCGCGCGCAGCGGCTTGTCGGGATCAACTTCAGCGAAGCCACCGGTAGGATTGCCTTCCAGATCGATTTCCGGCTGTGGCTTAACTTCGGTCGGGTTCGGCAGGTAGTCAATAACTGCATTAAGTATGTTCTGTACGCCTTTGTTTTTAAAGGCAGAACCACAGAAGGTCGGGAAGAATTCCAGCGCGATCGTGCCCTTGCGGATGCAGCGCTTCAGATCGTCGATCGACGGCGTTTCGCCTTCGAGATAGGCCTCGAGCAGGTCATCATCCTGCTCAACAGCAGTCTCGATGAGCTTCTCGCGCCACTCGGCGACCAGGTCCATCATGTCGTCAGGAACTTCACCAATCGTGTACGAGGCTGGATCATTGGGATCACTCCAGGTCCAGGATTTTTCCGTCATCAGGTCCACGACACCGATGAAGTCGTCCTCGATACCGATCGGCAGAACCATGACCAGCGGGTTGGCGGCCAGTACATTCTTGACCTGCTCGACGACGCGATAGAAGTCCGCGCCGATACGGTCCATCTTGTTGACGAAGATGATGCGCGCGACTTCCGAGTCGTTGGCGTAACGCCAGTTCGTCTCGGACTGCGGTTCGACACCACCGGAGCCACAGAATACGCCGATGCCACCGTCCAGCACCTTCAATGAGCGATAGACTTCGATCGTGAAGTCTACGTGCCCTGGTGTGTCGATGATGTTCAGGCGATGCTTGTCCCATTCGCAGCTGGTAGCAGCGGACTGAATGGTAATGCCGCGCTCCTGCTCCTGATCCATGAAGTCTGTTGTGGCTTCGCCATCGTGGACCTCACCGGTTTTGTGGATCTTGCCGGTCAGCTTCAGAATGCGTTCGGTGGTCGTCGTCTTGCCCGCGTCCACGTGGGCAAAGACGCCAATATTTCGGTATGTACTAAGGTCTTTCATCGCTTCGTTTCAACTCTGTTGGTCTGTCTGTGGCACCGACCTTCGCCTGCTGCAATATCGCGAGCTGTTCTCAATGCCTTGCTAGAGCGAGAACCTCACAATCCAAACGAGGTGGGTGCGTGTAATTCCTTGGCCGTCCCAAAGGCGATTGCGGTCAGCTGGCGCGGCCTAATATCCAGCAGGGACGGGCTTTCGGGCGCGGATAATAGCAGTGCAGAGGCGCCTAAACCAGTGCAAATCCAAGAATCGTCCGGCGGCGGCGCTTCGCGGCTGGTTTTATTCGATATATCAACGGCTTAATACCTCATCGGCGCAGGATTGTCAGCCAGCGTGCGACATTCAGCAGGCTCATCAGTGATGCAGACACATAGGTCAGCGCGGCCGCCTTGAGCAGGGTGCGTGCGTGTGGCCGATCGACAGGCTTCAGGACCCGGTGTTTGTCGAGCATGGGTAGCGCCCGGCTGAAGCTCGCGTCGAACTCGGTTGGCAGCGTCACGAAGTGCACGAGAGCCGCCGAGCCCAGGGTGACGAGCCCGGCAGCAAAGGTCAGCAAGCCGAGGGCGGGGACTCGGGTAGCCACGCTGAGGAACGGCGAGATAATGAGAACGGCTGCGCCGATGCGTTCAACGCCGCGCATCGATTTCACGAGTCGTGTGCGCAGGCGCAGCGGTTTGTAGTTCTCGTGATCCTGCAGCGCGTGCCCGACCTCATGCGCGGCGACGGTGATGGCAGTGAGCGAACGACCACCATATTTGTCGGGCATTAGCCGGACCGCCTTGGCCTCCGGGTCGTAGTGATCGCCGACCTCGGTAGATTCGACCTGCACGGAAGCGAGGCCATTGGCGTCAAGCAGGTGACGTGCCAACTGCGCGCCGGTGCCCGAGTAGCGGTCCGCGGGTTCGCTGTAGCGAGCGAGAACGCGCTGCACCCATATGCCGGGTCCGAAAACCAGCGCGAGAATCAGCAGAATGAAGATCACGATTGCCATAAACGTAGACTAGCTCCAACTGCGGCTTGTCGAAACAGTTTCGCCGCATTATCGTGAATTGCCAATTGCGGGTAGAGTACGCTAACGCAACGACTCACCGTTTGCCGCTACGAGGTCCATTTTGACAGCCGATCAGCTGACACTCTTTTCCCTGTTGTTTTTCGTTTTCGTATTCCTGATCTGGGGTCGCTGGCGCTACGACCTGGTTGCTTTCGTGGCACTTCTCGTCGCCATTTTGACCGGATTGGTGCCCACGGAAAAGGCATTCTCGGGTTTTGGGCATCCCGCGACGGTCATCATTGCATTGGTTCTTGTCGTAAGCCGGGGGCTTTCCAATTCAGGTGCCATCGAGATGGTTGCACGCCACATAGTCGATGCATCACGCAAGCTGGCGACACATATTATCGTCATGTCCGGCCTGGCGGCCGCGTTATCCGCGATCATGAATAATGTTGCTGCACTGGCCTTACTCATGCCTGTTGATATGCAAGCGGCCAAGAAGGCGGGTAGAAGCCCGTCGTTGTCGCTGATGCCGCTATCCTTTGCATCAATACTTGGCGGCATGATTACGCTTATTGGCACGCCGCCCAATATTGTCATCGCGGAGTTTCGCGGCGATGCGCTGGGCGAGCCGTACCGCATGTTCGACTTTGCTCCGGTGGGGCTGGTCTGCGCGGCCGTCGGCGTTGCCTACGTCGCACTTATCGGCTGGCGCTTGTTGCCTCGTGACCGGCAAGCGGCGGATGCCGGCGCAGACCTGTTTGATCTCCAGGACTACATCGTAGAGGTGCGCGTACCGGAGGATTCTCCGGTGATTGGCAAGCGTATCCGCGACCTTGATGCGCTGGCGGCAAAAAGCGATGTTGAGATCATCGGGTTGACCCGGGGAGGGCGCCGTCTGCCGGGGCTTGCGCGTATTTCAGAGATTCGCGCTGGCGACATCCTGGTACTCGAGGCGAGCCCGGACAGCCTTGAAGAAGCGCTGGGCGCGCTCAAGCTCGAATATGTTGGCAAAGGGTCAGGTCAACTCGGTAAGGATGATCTAATTCTCACTGAAGCCGTCGTGCAGGAATCCTCGAGGCTTGCGGGAAGATCGGCGATGTCTGTACGTATGCTGTACCGCTATCGAGTCGCCCTGGTGGGCGTTTCTCGGCAGGGCAAACGATTTCGCGACAATGTTCGCAAACTCGAACTGAAGCCGGGCGATGTGCTGCTGCTCCTGGGCGCAGAGGAGCGACTGGTTGATGTCACCGGTCGCCTCGGTTTGCTACCGCTCGCCGATCGAGGGCATCGTGTCATCCAGCGCGACAAAGCCTGGCTTGCCGTCACAATTTTTGCCGTGGCAATACTCGCTGCAAGTTTCGGCCTGGTGTATCTGCCGATTGCGCTTGGTTGTGCCGTCGCTCTGTATGTGTTGCTGAACATCGTGCCGATCAGAGATGTTTATACCTCCATCGAATGGCCGGTTATCGTGTTGCTCGGCTCGATGATTCCAATCGGCGGCGCGTTGCAGTCAACAGGCGGCACGTCCCTGATCGCCGGCGGCATCGTAGATCTGGCCGCCGGATTTTCCCCAGTGCTGGTGCTGGCGATGCTGATCGTCGTCACGATGACGTTGTCGGATGTGATGAACAACACCGCAACCGCGGTCATAGCGGCGCCAATAGCGGTTGAAATAGCTTCGCGACTTAACGTCAGCCCGGATCCGTTTCTGATGGGCGTCGCTGTCGCGGCGTCCTGTGCATTTCTTACGCCCATCGGACACAAGAACAATACCTTGATCATGGGCCCCGGCGGCTACCATTTCGGGGACTATTGGCGCATGGGCCTGCCGCTGGAGATTCTGATCGTCGTTGTGTCGGTTCCAATGATCGTCCTGGTCTGGCCGCTGTGACGACCTCCAACGTGCACGCGACCCGAAAAATTATGTCAAACACTTGTCGCTGAAAGCCTGAAAAAGGCGTCAGGAACTGACAAAAACTTGCCATTGTTCGTCCCCATTGAATTAGGTCATAAATCAATAAACCATTGATATATAAGGGGTTAATAAGCTGGTCACCTGTCTTCCCAGATTGGCACAAGGTTTGCAAAACATTGGGTATTGGCGCTGTTTACGGCGCGACAATTCGCGATGGGCAATCGGGAGAAATACATGGCAAAGGCGACCATCCAGAACTGGACTGACAGTGTCGTGCTACTCAAATACGACCAGCACAAAGACGTGAAGTACCAGGTCTATCGAGAGGAACGAAAACACTTCCTGGAATTGCGGGATACGGAAGACACGCACATCCACACGCTCGAGTTGCCCGATGGCATGAAGCTCGACAGAACCAGCTACGAAGTTCTACTGCGCTACGTCTTGCTCGACGTCGTCGCCGCCTGACCGCTCCCGCGCCGTGCGTTGCGGGAGGGTTCGCCGGGTTGCCTAAGTCTGCTGCCCGGCGTGGTCTTCAACGGCCTGCCATACTCGCAGCAGGTTCTCTGCGAGTACTTTCCTGACGTCAGTTTCGCTGTAGCCGCGGTTGAGCAGGCCCTCGACCAGGTTCGGGTAAGCGGAGACATCCTTGAGGCCGGTGGGCAGCGAATCACCAACGCCGTCATAGTCCGAGCCAATGCCAACATGGTCTACGCCAACGAGTTCGACGACGTGATCAAAGTGATCGAGTACATCGTCAAGCGTCGCGAAAGGCATCGGCCCATGCTCTTCGGCATAGATGTCAGCAAACGTGGTGTAAACATCGGACGCGGTTAGATCAGGATTCTCCAGCAAATACTGTTTGCCGGCCGCGGAGCGGGCATCGCCGTAGTCTCTCGATAACTGCGATACGAACGTCGAGCCAAAATTGATCTGTACGACGCCGCCGTTCTCAGCAAGGGCCACGATCATCTCATCGTTCATGTTGCGCTCGAAGCCAGGCGTGAAATGCCGGGCCGATGAATGAGATGCGATAACCGGCGTCTGCGTGACTTCCAGTACCTGCCAGTAGGCTTCGTCCGAGACATGACTGATATCAACCATGATACCCAGTCGATTCATTTCCCTGACAACCTTGACTCCGAACTCGCTGAGTCCGTTCCATTGGTGATTGTCGTCGTAAGAAGAGTCGGAGATATGATTCGACATTCCGTGCGTTAACGTGATGTAACGAATGCCGCGGTCATGGAAGTGTTTCAGATTGTCGAGATCGCCCTCGATGGGTGAGCCGTTTTCCATGCCCATCGGCAAGGAAATCAGGCCCGCCTTGAACTGTTCGCGAACCTCCGCAACAGAGCGCGCGATTGCGAACTTGTCGGGCGCAGCCTCTACAAACCCCTCGACCATATCAATCAGCGATTCCGCAAGCTCTTTCGACGTGCCTTCGCTCTCTAGCTCTGCCGGCGTATAGATAGACATGAAAGGCGCGTTCAGTCCGCCAGCGACGGCGCGAGGATAATCGAAATCGCCGCCCTCGGTTGCCTGGGCAATATCTGCCGGCCGCTTGTTGATGCGATAAGGCACGTCCACATGGGTATCGACGATGAGGCTGTCCTGCGCGATCTGCAGAGCACGCGTGGTCAGATCCTCGGTAGTTGCCTCGTCGGTCCCGGCGGTTTGCGTAACGCAAGCAGAAATCAAAAGACAGAAGGCCGTCACAAGGAATGTTGTGTTTTTCATGCGCGGATATTTCGCTGGTTTAAGGGGTCCAAGATTGTAACAATAGAAGCTGTCCGGTGCGTAAATTTGGACATCTCTTGTCACAGGAGCGCAGATATGAGCAATAGCAACCCACCGTTGGACGATGTCTTTGTTGAAGACAAGGGTCCGGAACGTCCTATCGAAGAAAACCTGAAGTCACGTGCGACCTGGACGCGGCTACTTTTTATGATTATTTGCTCGTTCCTGATCAGCCTGGCGGGCTTTGTAGGCAGCTTCGTCGTTGCGCTGGGTTTTTTTTGGGTGCTGTTTACCGGCGAGGTGAATCGTCAGCTTCGCGAGGTAGGGCAGAGCATCGCGTCTTATATCTTCGAGGTTATTCGGTATCTGACGTTCAATACAGAGCAACGGCCGTTTCCGCTGGGCGGCGACTGGCCATCCGACAATACGGAATAGCTGGTACCTAGATAGACAGCTCGCGCTGGCCTGGCTGCCAGTGCGTCAGGCTGATGTGCGCACCGCCGATGCCGAGACCGCGCACCCACTTCGCGGCGGCGTCCAGCGTAACCCACGTTCTGACCTTTCCCTTGGTCGTCTCGGCCGTAATAGGGCCGTTGGGCGTCTTCGCTTCGATATGGAAGCGTGCGCCGCTGGCGATGATGTTGATGTTCCTGATCGCGCCCGCGGCGACCATCGCCCTGATCATGCGTTCATCCATTTTGATTCCCCGGAAATAGCTCGTTTTGCTCTGTTACGGCAATGCCCGCCTGCTGGCAGTGCCGGCGGATCAGCATTTCAATCATGTTTGCCACGCTGCGATGCTCACGCGCCGCCGCTTCGCGTACGGCGTCTTTGAGGCCGGGCTGAATGCGCAGGTTCAGCGTGGAGATCTTGGTTCGTGTCATGCGTTGCATTGTATATTAAAAATAACGTATATGTAACGCACTTTACGATTTTATGGCGTGATACGGGAATAGCGCGGGCGAAGCCTCTGGCCCGGTCTATAATGCCGAATCCCGCGGATCCATTGCGGTGGTATCACGTTTGAGTTCGGAGGGTTTCTCAATGGAACAGACGGTCTTTATTATCTGCATGTTTTCCGGTGTCACCTCGGTCGCACTCATCGCCTTCACCTTGCTCGGAATTGTGCTCGGGAAAATCAAGGTCTAGGACGGGCCCACAAACACGATGCAAGAACGGATGAGGATCAGCAGCATCAACATTGGCGCAGCGGAGCAAATTGGCCACGGTGGCAAGTCGATGACAACCGGCATTTGCAAACGGCCCGTAACCGGGGCTGTGCGCGTCAACGAGCAGGGTCTCGAGGGCGATACGATTGTCGACGGTAAGCACCATGGAGGTGTGGATCAGGCTATCTATGCCTACAGCGGAGATGATTATCGCTGGTGGGCCGAGACAACTGGCCGTGATTTCCCTCCCGGCCTTTTCGGCGAGAACCTGACAATCGAGGGGCTGCCGGGCAACCTGTTTATCGGCGAACGGCTGCTCGTAGGCGACGTGGTGCTGGAAGCGACATCAGCCAGGATTCCCTGCGGCACGCTCGCGACACGCATGGAAGATCCTGGCTTTGGCCTGGCTTTCAGGAAGGCAGCGCGACCCGGCGTCTATTTTCGAGTCCTGAATCCGGGGACATTGCAGGCGGGGGATTCGGTGACCCTGGTGGAAACCACTGCCGGCGCGGTGACCGTTCTCGATCTGTTTCAATTTGCCTATGAGACCAGCCACGATGCCGAGCGCTTGCAACGATTCCTGGAAGCGCCAATTGCCATGCGTGTGAGATCCCAGGTCGAATCAGCGCTCGCGAAAATCTAGTCTTACCGGTTGGCGATCATAGCGAACCCGTCAGGATACCGGGCATGCTACGGCGCCCGGTGCTGCCGATAGCTCAGGGATGGTCTGCAGGCATAGCTACCTCAAGGCAACATTCGCACCTATGCAGTGAATCCGGCGGCTGAATTTCGCTTGCATGGCGCTGAGCAGATGTATCGATTTGTTTCCATCTGCCGCTAACGGGGACGGCACATTCAATCGAGAGTATCATCCAGTCGATGTCCAAGGTCCTGATAATCGACGACGATAAGAAGCACTCTGATCTGCTGCAGGCTTACTTCAAGCGGTTCGGCATCAACCTGGTGTGTGCGCATGACTCGGAGAGCGGCTTTCGCATGCTGAATCGCGAAGACCCGGATCTCTTGTTGCTGGATGTCATGCTGCCCGGCAAGGATGGCTTTGAGATCTGTCGGGAGATTCGCAAGACGAGTAACCTGCCGATTATCATGCTCACCGCAAGAGGGGAGGTCATTGACCGCGTCTCGGGTCTGGAGCTTGGCGCGGACGATTACATCGGCAAGCCTTTTGAGCCGCGAGAGCTCGTTGCGCGTGTTCAGGCAATATTGCGGCGCTCGGAATCCGCCATCGGAAGCACCGGTCGTCTGACTTTCGATGGGCTCACGATCGATGCTGATGCAAGAACCGTGGAGGTCGACGGTAAACCCGTCGAACTGACATCGATGGAATTCGAGCTCCTGCTGATTCTCGCGAAACGACAAGGCAAGAAGCTGTCGCGAGACGACATTCTCAGTGAGCTGCGTGGCATCGACGCGGCGATACTCACTCGCTCCGTGGACATCATGATCAGTCGACTTCGCGCGAAGCTTGGCGACGCTGTAAAGCCCCCGCGTTTCATCCAGACCATATGGGGTCGCGGCTACTCATTCGTATGTGCACCTATTTCGGATGCTTGAACGCTTATCCCGTTCGCTGTCGTTTCGACTGCTGGCGATCTTCTTACTGCTGGCCCTGCTGTTCGTTTATGGCACTTCCGTTGCGATTCGCTGGATGTACAACAGTGACGAAATTCGTGGATTGATAAGCGGCCACCTTTCTCTGCACGTTCACTACGTAAAAGAAGATATCGGTTCGCCGCCGAGAATAGATCGTGCTGTTGCGATTACGGAAAGCGTTCCGGTCGATATCCGGATACTGGGACCCGACGTCGATTGGGCATCGGACGATAACTTCCCGCGTCTGGACACACTGGAATTTGGTGCCAGCCCCAAGTTCAGCGATGACGAAGATGCCTGGGTCAATGAACTGCAGGAGCTGGAATTTGCCGTGCAGGGGAAACACCGCTTCCTGTTGATTCGCCAGGATGGTTACCAGATCGTCGTGGCGACGCCGCGCATTGCGGATGTGAGCAGTGGCCCGGACCTGATCACGATCATAGTAAGCCTGGGTTTGGTTTACCTGCTGATTGGTTATGCCGCGGTTAGCTGGTTGTTCAAACCGATACGAGCCATCCGCGCAGGTGCTGCCCACATTGGCCGGGGTAACTTCGACCATCGTCTCAAAAATATCCGCCATGATGAGCTTGGCGACCTTGCATCCGACATCAATCAACTGGCTGACGACGTGCAGCACATGCTGGACGCAAAACGTGCGCTGTTGCTGGGGATCAGTCATGAATTGCGCACGCCACTCTCGCGGATGCGTCTGCAGCTGGAATTCCTGGACAACGAAGATGATCGCGAGGCTTTGAAAGTCGAGATCGTTGAGATGGAGAAGATCGTCGTGTCGCTGCTGGAGGCTGAAAAGCTGAGTACGCGTCACGCGAAGCTGAATCGCTCGCGTATCAACGTCAGTCATCTTGTCGAGGATCTGATCAGCGACTTTTTCGACCGCGAGCGCGACCGCATCGTGGTTCATATCCCGTCCGGTGAGCTCGAGGCTAACATTGACGACGCGAGAATCGCACTGTTGCTCAAGAACCTGGTTGCCAATGCGCTGCGCTACGTGCCCGACGTCGGTGGCAGGGTAGAGGTCTCGGTCAGCCAGGATGGCGACGAACTTGTCCTCAAGGTAGAGGACAATGGTCCGGGAATGTCGAGCGGTCAGGCCGAACACATTGGCGAACCGTTCTACCGTGGTGACCCATCGCGTACCCGCGATACCGGCGGCACCGGCCTCGGCCTGTACCTCGCGTTCATGGTGGCCAAAGCGCACGGCGGATTCCTGCGCCTCTCGAATCCAGACCAGGACGGTGCCTGCTTCGAATGTCGTATCCCGAGACATTTAACATAAGCACTCGCGCGCCTGCGTTCCGCCGCAACCCAAGCACCAGCTTTCAATGACTTATCGCTTTTCGTGCCCGATGTATTGCCTAATCCCATAAGAGATATCATAATGATATCAAAATGGATCACTAGAAGGAGAGGGCCATGATTCGAGAACAGGTAAGGAACGTATCTTCTGGATACCTCATGATCGTTGTATTTCTGGTCGCACAGCTGGCCACCGGCTACGCTATGTTTGCGTCGTTACGTGCCATGTCGATACCCAGCTTGCTGGTCGCTGTGCTGGCTTCGGTGACAGTCCTGGTCTGCTGGGCGGGCTTGTTCATGGTTCATCCGAACGAGGCCAAGGTCATGCAGCTCTTCGGTAAGTACGTCGGTACCACGCATGAGTCAGGCTTGAAATGGGCAAATCCCTTTTTTGCGAAGGCGGCCGTGTCCACGCGAATCCGTAATTTCGAGAGTGCAAAGCTCAAGGTCAATGATTCGCGCGGCAGTCCGATAGAAATCGCTGCCGTGGTTGTCTGGAAAGTTTTTGACACGGCCGAGGCGCTCTTCGAAGTGGATGACTACGAGGAGTTCGTGCGCATCCAGAGCGAATCCGCGTTGCGCAATCTCTCGACAACCTATCCCTACGAGCCCCACGAAGGTGAGGGCACAGCCTTGCGCAGCCACCCCTCGGAGATTGCCATAGCCTTGCGCGACGAAATCCAGGATCGCCTGGAACAGGCGGGCGTAACCGTTATCGAAGCCCGCATCAGCCATCTTGCCTATGCACCAGAAATAGCGAACGCGATGCTTCGCCGCCAGCAGGCATCCGCGATCATCGCTGCGCGACAGCAAATCGTGCGGGGTGCCGTCGGCATGGTGGATATGGCGCTCGATGAATTGCGCGAACATAACGTCGTGGAGTTGGACGAGGAACGCAAAGCGGCGATGGTCAGCAACTTGCTGGTCGTGCTTTGCAGTGAAGAAAACGCGCAACCGGTTCTGAATACCGGGTCACTGTATACCTGATCGGGTTGGGCTGACCGACAGTCCCGGAATCGACAATGGCGAATCGCAAATCTTTTGCGCTGCGAATAGACGGCAAGACACTTGAGGCCATGCAACGCTGGGCCAAGGATGACCTGCGCAGCCTGAACGGGCAGATAGAGTATGTGCTGCGGGAGGCTATGCGGAAGTCTGGTCGCTTGCCGAAGCGACTGCCCGACGAGGATCGCACTGGCAGTGATAGCATTGACTGATGGGGAACCTCGTTGCCATCGTCTCTGTCCTGCTAGCGCTGATTGCGGCTGGCAGTATCGCCTACATCGCCTGGGAGTTGACGTCCGAGGACCGTGACCCGGACGAGCCCGAGGACAGCGGCCCAACCGAGTCACGCTGATTCAGCTAGCGGCGCCGCTGCGAACTCCGTTCTGGTGCCTTTCGGGTTTCTTTGGCGGGCGAACTTTTCTGCTCGGACTTCTGTTGACGCTGCGGTTCCTGACGCACCGCCTGTCGTGTTGGCGCGGTACGTCTGGCTGCTGGCGCAGGCTGCGAACGTCTAACCTGCGGTGCGGGTTCCACACGTCGAGTCGAGCGAGCAGTCGGGGCAGAACGCCTGGTCTGCGTGACAGATTGGCTGCGCCTTACCTGGCGGACGGGTTCAGTGCGACGTGCCTGAACGACGGGGTCCGCTCCGCGGAGCTTCCGCGGCGGAGTCGTTCTGCGGTCCTTTGACACCCTGTTTGTCCGCTCGGCCCGACGCGTCTGAACGACGGGTTCTGCTCCGCGAAGCTTCGGCGTCGGATTCGTTCTGGGGTACTTCGACACCCCGTTGGTGCCTTCGGTCCGACGCTCTTGTGACTGACGCTGCGCGAGTCCCGTGTCGTTGCGTCTGCGGTCTGGAGTTCCGGAGCTGCGCGAATTGGTGCGCAGATTGGTGCGCGTGATCGGTGCTACACGGTCTGTCGGCCGAGCCCTTTCAGCCCGGTCTTCACGGCCAATGCTTGCTGTGCGCGGCCGATCTCGAAACGCGATCGGTTCACGATCCTGCTGGCGACGCCTGGTAGTTCTTGCAGTTACCTGGCGCGAACCGGCACCGTTCACAGAGACGGCATCCGGGGTATCCGAGCGACGTCGCACCGGGTAGGTCCTGTTGCGCGTGATTCTGCGTTCGTTGATGTGCTCACGACGGTCACCGCTTCGTCGCCAGTGGTCACCACGGTAATACCGATTGCCCGTCACCGACGGGTTACGGCCAGCGTAGTGATTGTTGTAGATGTTGATGGTCGGTCGACGATACCACCAGCTATCCCGGTAGGAATGACCGTAGTAGGGGTGCCCATGGTAGCTGTGATGAAATACATTCAGACTGTTGCTGTACCAGCCGATAGAAAATGCCGTCGTTACGCCCCAGAAATAACCGCGATCAAACGCGAAAGCAGATGAGTACGGGTAGTAGTAGACCGGGTACGGACGTGGGTAGTAGTAGTAAGCGGGACGCGATTGGTAAACGACCACGCGCTCTGGCTCGTAGTACGGTACGTAGATAACGTCTTCGGCGACCGGCGTAATCTCGATTATGCCTTCGTCGCGGGACACGTTCTGGTACGAATCGCTCTTCAGGTTACCGGCAGCGTAGGCGCGGTCACGGAACGTTTCGACTGCGGCGACCACATCGGCCTGCTGCGAAACAACCGCCTCGCCCAGGCGCCAGGTCCAGTCGATGTCGTCATTCAGGAGCTCTACGACCTCGGGATAGTTAGTGAGTGCAACGACGGAGTCGTCCCACTCCGAGTCGGGTTCGAGCGATGGGTCGTTCTCCAGCGTTTCGAGAAAGCGCGCCGCGTCAATTATCTGCAGTGGGTAGGAAGCGGCCGGCAATACGATTGCCAAGAGGTCGTCCGGGTAAAGTGCGATCGG
>RCNG010000428.1_pt1 | contig 24726 bp, 21 predicted proteins | sample 2041371 | NCBI WGS metagenome assembly RCNG01 (sample SAMN09708227, study PRJNA481090) | Marine sediment metagenome, whole genome shotgun sequencing project. | biome: marine sediment; feature: ocean; material: sediment; isolation source: Sewage treatment plant 1 marine sediment (STP1) ... | reverse complement strand
ATCGAGTCGATCCCCAGGTCCGCTTCCATCTCCATGTCCAGCTCTAGCATCTCCATCGGGTAGCCTGTCTTCTCACTGACCACCTGAAGCATGCTCTCGGTCAACGCCGCAATCCCGGGACCGGAAGGGGCCGGGACAGCAACCGGTTCCGGCTCTCGTACCGGGGGCACCCCCGCGGTCTCGGTCTTCAGGACAACGGGTGCGGACGAAGGGACGGCGGCCGAAACGGCCGAACTACGGATCGGTGCGGGGGGTCGCCCCGTCACCAGGGAGGACTGCTCCCTCAAGACTTCGATGGCGGACTTGGAGACCTCGGCCTGGCTTTGCAGATACTGCTCGTGTACGCGCAAGGTCTCTCCCTGGTGGTTGTGAAACCCGGCCATGCTTCGCTCCAGGCCTTCCACCCTCGTCCCGGAAGACCCGCTTCCCACGAGAGAAGCCTGCTGACGCATCAGGTCATAGAACGTTCGGGTATACTCCAGGTGATGGTTCAGATACTGCTCATGAACCTGCAGGGTTTCGCCTTGATGTTTGAAGAAGAGGTCCAACCCCTTATCCAGGCTCTCCAGAGTCCTCTCCGTTTCTGTCGCGGGTTTCGGTCCGGGCGAAACGGGCCGCGGCGTAACGCCTCCCTCCACTCCCCTTGGGGGCTCGGAGGCGGGCATCCCGTTCACGGAAGCCGCAATCTGATGACCGTCGTGCAGTGCATCCAAAAAGGCCTTCTGCGTCTTTTCGCTCACATAGTTCGACCCGGTCAGCGTCACGGTCGCCGGCCCTCGGTCCTTCCTGTCCGCGATCGGTTCCTCCGCACGGTACGGATCGATGTCACGCAAGGCCAGTCCGGCAACACGCAATTCGACGACCGCCTGTCGCAGCTGCCTGTCACTGCTTCGCTTCGGGCTCGCGTTCAGCGCCACGGCCGTGTGAGGCTTTCCCTCGAGGATGTTGCCCACGAGCTTGGTCAGGATGCCTCGAGGGCCGAACTCCACGAAGAGCCTCCCCCCATCCTCGTACATGTTCTCGATTTCTTCCTTGAAAAGAACAGGGTTGAGGATGTGCTCCGCCAGCCTCTTCTGGATGGCCTTGGGGTCTTCACCATACGGAAGACCCGTTGTGTTCGAATATACCGGACATTGCGGGCTTCGGAACTTCGCGGCCCGAATGGCCTTGGCAAACGGCTTCTGCGCATGGCCGACGAGCGGGGTGTGAAAGGCCGCAGACACGGGCAGGGGAACGACCCGATAACCCTTTTCCTTGAGTCGTTTCTGCACGGCGGCCAGTGCCTCTGTCGGGCCGGCGAGGACGACTTCCTGCTTTGAATTCAGGTTCGCAACGCTTACAGCAGGATCCTTGGCGACCTCTTTCCTAATCGCCTCCACATCTCCGATGACTGCCAGCATGCTCCCTGCATCGAACCCGGGATCCTCCGGAGCCGCCATGGCCCTGCCCCTTGCCCGCGCAAGGGCAAAGAAGTCCTCGTCGCTCAGGGCCTGGGCCGCCCAAAGGGCGGTCAGTTCCCCAAAGCTGTGACCTGCGACGAGATCCGGTTTGAAGCCGGCTTCGGCCAGAATCTTGAACAACCCGGAAGAAAGCACGCCGATGGCAGGCTGGGCAAACTCCGTGTTTCTCAGTTGTTCTTCATCGACCTTCCTTTGACCACCATCGAAGACAGGCCTCGGGAAGACCGCCTCGGACAGGGGAATCCTCCCGTCTTCCACGAATAACCTGTCCATCTCCCTGTACGCGTCGAGCAGGGTCGGGAAGTTGCAGGCAACCTCCTTGCCCATCTCCAGGTACTGCGATCCCTGCCCGGAGAACAAGGCCACGACCTTGCCCGCGAGGTCCATGCCGCCCTTGCGGTAATAGATCCCCTTCGGAAGGCTCCAGGATTCTTCCTCTCCTCTCTTCTCGAGACTCTCCAGGGCGAGCTTCAGGCGGTTGCGGGTCTCTTCGAGGGATTCGCTCACGAATCCGATGCGTGCCGCCTCATGGGGGACCTCGGACGCCTTGCAGGAGGCCACCAGCTCCTGATGCCTCTTCTCCGCATCCTCGGATCCCAGTTCGTGAAGCACCCTTCCGCATTCTTTTCGGAGCGCTTCCGGGTTGGCAGCAGAAAAAAGAAAACTGTGCGGCACCCCGTAGACCCTATACGGTCCGGTCGCCTTCTTCTGATACTCCTCGAGCACGACATGGAAGTTCGTGCCTCCAAACCCGAAGGAGCTTACAGCCGCCCGTCTCGGGAGATCGTCTTCTGTGTGGATCCACGGCCGCGTCTCTGTATTCACGTAAAAGGGCGAGTCGTCCAGTTCGAACTTCGGATTCGGTTCTTTCACGTTGATGGTGGGCGGCAGAATCTTGTGGTGCAGCGCCATGACTGCCTTGATGAAACCGGCAGAGCCGGCCGCAGCCTTGGTGTGGCCAATCTGGGATTTCACACTTCCCAGTGCGATGTGCTGTTTCCTCCTGTTTTCCTCCCCAAAGAAGTCCTTGAGCGCCTTCACCTCGGCCGGGTCTCCCGCCTTGGTGCCTGTGCCGTGTGCCTCGACCAATCCGACGGTCGAGGGGTGAATCCCGGCGTCTTCGTAGGCCCTTCTGAGAGCCTTGACCTGCCCTTCGGGTCGAGGGTTGTAGATGCTCGAAGACCTGCCGTCGCTCGAGGTGCCGATGCCGCGAATGACGGCATAGATTCGGTCCTTGTCCCGCTCCGCATCCTCGAGGCGCTTCAGGGTCACTATGCCGATGCCTTCCCCGATCATCATGCCGCTGGAATCGATGTCAAAAGGCTCAGACAGCTCCCTGTCGGTGAAGGCCGGGGTCTTGCTGAAGCACATGTACATGAAGATGGAGTTGTCGGTGTCCACACCGCCCGCAAGCATGATGTCGCTTCGGTATTCAAGAAGCTCACTGACCGCCATCTTCAGTGCCGTCAGGGAGCTGGCGCAGGCCGCATCCACAACGCAGTTCGTGCCCCCCAGATTCAGTCGGTTCGCAATCCTTCCGGCGATGACGTTCCCGAGCATGCCCGGAAAGGAGTTCTCTTCCCACGGGACGTATGCCTTGCGGATCTTGTCGACAATGATTTCCGCGTCCTCTTCGGTAATCCCACTCTTCGTAAGGACCTTCTTCCAGACAGGATACTGCAGGCGGGTCGTCAAGGGCGTAATGAGCTTCTGCCCTCCCCCCACACCCAGGACGATGCCGATACGGTCCCGGTCAAAGTCACTCGAATCTCCGTACCGTGCATCTTCCAGGGCCGCCTTCGCCACGACCAGCGACAACATCTGGGAGACATCCGTCACTTCGAGGATGTTCGGGGGCATCCCGAATTCCATCGGGTCGAAATCGATCTCCGGCAGGAAGCCCCCCCTCTTGCAGTACGTCTTGTCAGGGACCTTCGGGTCCGGGTCGTAATAGTCGTTCACGTCCCAACGGTTGCTCGGCACATCCGTGATGGAATCCCTCTTGTTGACGATGTTGTCCCAGAATTCCCTGGCATTTCTGGCCTGCGGAAAGAGGCAGGCCATCCCGATCACGGCAATGGGGGTTTTCTGCATCCTCGATCCGAGTCGGCTGTCATCATTCGGCTTTTTCGACGTCATTTTCCTCTTCCCTTAAAAACCATATATTAATTATATCTCTTCGGCTCGGAAGATAGGAACGTTTAACCCATGGGTGATGTTCTTTCAAGACCCGCCCCCCCCTTAAAAACTGCGTTATAAGGAGAAAACGCCTTCCGAGTCGGAGACGGGAGGTCGAAAACTTAAACTATTAATTATATTAGTGCAAACACGCCTTGTAAAGCGGGCAAGCAGGGATCCCTCATCACCCGAACATCCTGATAGAGCCACAGGAAAATCGCGGTCAGGAGACGCCTGGAGGAACAGTCCCGGAAGAGGCACAGGTTCCACAGCGAGCAGCATCGGGGTCGGACGGGCATCCTTTCCAGACACCCCTCTTCTTCTCTATCCGCCTCCCGTCTTTCCCGACCCGCCCGGCGGGAACTTCTCGATCGAAGTCCCTGTCTCAAAATCCCCTTTCACGAGGAGCTCGTAATCGACGATCTTCTTCGGAACGGGCCCGATCGGCTTGGCCGTAGCCCCACTCACGACTGTATAGGGCGGAACATCCTTGGTCACCACGGCACCCGGCCCGACCATCGCGCCCTCCCCGATTCGTACTGGGCCGATGATCACCGCGTTGACGGCAACACGAACGTAATCTTCCAAGACCACGCGAGCCTTTTCGACGAACCTGTATGAAATGAACCGGTGCGAAATGATGCGGCATCCCGCGGCGATCCATACCCCTCTACCGAGAGAGATGTTCTCGGGCATCCGTTCGTCGAAGTTGACCCCGTCGCCGATGAACACGCTCTTCGGATCCTTGAACTGCACACCCCGCCATGCCTGCAGCTTGACCCGGAACGGCGGGGGGGTCATGTAATGCAATGCAAACCACTGGAGGATCTTGCTGTAGATCTTCCTCCGGTCGTGAAGCAGGACATACTTGAGGCCTTTCGGCGCTGTGTGCTGGAGGGTCTGATCGATTCGAACTATCGTCCCCATGAACTCGAGGCACCTTGCTTCCTCGAGCTCCAAACCCGGATCCATCTCTTCCTGCCTCTCACCCATTCGCCTCTCTCCGTTCCCTTTCGAATCGATATGAAAAGTAAGTAACTTCCTGCTTTTATTATATTAAATATGATAGATAATTCAAGAGGTAGAAGCTCAAAGCTGTTCATCCCTGCCTTCCCGCAGCTTGTACTTGAGAACCTTTCCGCTCGGGTTCCGAGGAAGCTCCTTCACGAGGGAAACAACCTTGGGTCGCTTGTACCCAGGCAGTTTCTCCCTGGCGAACGCAAGGAATTCATCCCCTGTTGCCTTTTCGCCCGGCTTGAGGACAACCGCAGCGTGTATCTTCTCCCCCCATTTCGGATCCTGAAGCCCAAAGACGGCAACCTCCTGGATCTTCGCATGCGTGAGAAGAGCGTCTTCCACCTCTTTGGCGAACACATTCTCGCCGCCCGTCTTGATCATGTCCTTCCACCTGTCCACGAAAAAAAGAAAGCCGTCCTCATCCTCCCGGACCACATCCCCCGTGTGGAGCCAGCCATTTTCGAAGGTAATTCTTGTCTCGTCTTCCCTCCGGTAGTAGCCCGGCACGACACAGGGACCTTTCAGGAGAAGCTCTCCCGCCTCTCCCTTCCGCACGGGGTTCCCCTCCCCATCCACGATTCGATAGTCCAGAATCGCGCTGACGACTCCGATGGAACCATCCTTGTCCAACAGCCTGGACGGGGGAAGGACCGTTACGGTCCCACCGCTGGCCTCGGTAAGCCCGTACGAATAGAAGATGTCCGCTTCGGGCATGTACTTCCTCACGCTTTCCTTCAGGTCCCTCGGAAAGGTTGCCGCCGCGGTCGCAAAGGCCCGGACGTGGGTGATGTCGTAGGCAATCGCCTCAGGAACGGCCATGATCCAGCTGAACAGGAAGGGGGGAACCACGAGTGCAACCGTGACCTTTTCCTCGTGGACGTTCCTCATGTATTCGACCGCGTCGAACCGGTGCTGAAGCACCACCTTGGCGCCGGCCGCCATGAGAGAGTTCAAGCAGTTGTTGATGATCACATGGAACAGGGGGAGCACCTGAAGGCCCACGTCCTTCTCGGTCAGATTCATGTGGCCGATGGTCGTGTAGACCGCCCACAGGGCGTTGGCATGGGTCACCATGGCGAGCTTGCTGATCCCCGTCGTACCCCCCGTGCAAAGGAAGATGTATGGGTCGTCCGAAGAGACGTCCACCTCCGGTTCGCGGGCTCTCCCGTGGCTCAGAAACGCCTCGTAGTCGGCCGCATAGCCTTGCGTTTCCCCTCCCACCTGGATGAAAGTTCTGATCTTTGTAAGATCGGCCATGATTTGATCCACCATGGGGATGAATTCCTCATGGAACAACAGAACACGAGCGTCGGACAAGTCGATCAGATGCCGAACATCCTCCGGAAACAGCCTCGTCTTCACCGGAAAGAACACCACGCCGATCTTGGCCAGGGCGTAATTCGCCTCCACCATGGCAGGGACGTTCTCGGAGATCATCGCAACCTTGTCCCCCTTCTGGAGCCCCATGGAAAGGAAGGCGTCCGCCAGGCGATTCACCCGCTCATTGAGCTGGGTCCAGGTGTATCGGATGTCCTCGTAGACCAAGGCCTCCCTGTCTGGGAAGCGCATTGCATTCCTCGAGACGATGTTCCCGATCGACATGATATCCCCCTTGTGCGGCTCGCGCCGCCGGTCACCCGATCCGGGCATCTGACATGAGAAGAGGATACACAAGGTTGCTGATGAGGTCGAGTGTGAGGAGAGAAAACGGCAGTTAGCTCTTAGCTTTTATATGAGTCACACCACTCGTCCCGGCTGAGGATCTGACGCAAGTCCTCGATCTGTTCTTTGCGTGGGGGTTCCAGGCCCTGCAGCGGATAGACCTTGCCCAGCTGGCTGTATTTCGACTCTCCGAACCGATGATAGGGCAGGAGCTCGTACTCGACCCGGTCGCCGGGGAGCCGGTCCAGGAAGGCCGCAATGGCCCGGATATCCTCGGGTGAATCGTTGAAGTCCGGGACAACCGGCGTACGAACAGTCACGGGGAGTTCGGGAAAGGTCTCACGCAGCCTTCCAAGGTTTTCGAGAATTCGCTCGTTCCCTGCCCCGGCACCCTCCTCGTGTTTTCCTCGGTCCAGGGCCTTCACGTCGAAGAAGACGTGGTTCACGAGCCGGCACGCCTGTTCGAGGTCCTCCCATCTGCAGAGCCCCGACGTCTCCAGTGCCGTGTCGATCCCACGGGCACGAGCCTTCTTGAAGAACTCCAGAACGAACTCCGTCTGGGCCAGAGGTTCCCCTCCACTCAACGTCACCCCGCCGCCGGACCGGGCATAGAAGCTGCTGTCCTCCTCCACGACCTTGATCAGCTCGTCTGCGCTCATCGATGTGCCGAGAAGCTCCAGGGCCTTCGAAGGGCAGACATCCACACACTTGCCACAGTCGGAGCACAACTCCCTCGAGATTTCGACCCTGCCGTCCTCGCCGCACCGAATCGCGTCGACCTCGCAGACCCCCCTGCATCGATCGCATTCCGATGTGCCGATGCATTTGTCCGGACGATAGGCAAGCTCTGGGGTGTACGCCTGTCCCTCAGGGTTGGCGCACCACTTACAGGTCAACGGGCAACCCTTGAGAAACACGAGGGTACGGATCCCTGAACCGTCGTGGAGGGAGAATTTCTGGATATTGAATATCAGGCCGCGGACCGATTCATCCTGTCCGGGCTGGTTCGTATTGTGTGTCTCTGGCATGTGTACACCCGATGTACGCTCGGGCGCGGGAGCGGGCGCGGGAGCGGGCGCGTTATCCTGAACGCATATTGAAGGCGGAAACCTCCGCAACCTAAAAGCTATGTGCCGTCCGGTGGATGATCTCGTCCTGAAGCGGGGACGATAGATCCACGAAGTAGGCACTGTAGCCGGCTACACGGACCAGCAGGTCCCGGTACTTCTCCGGATCCTCCTTCGCCGCAACCAATGTGTCCCGATTGACGATGTTGAACTGGAGGTGCCACATCTTCAGGTCACAGGCGGTCCGTATGAGAGACATCAGTTTCTTCGTGCCCTCGGTCCCCTCGACCGCCGACGGTGTCAGTTTCATGTTCAGCAGCCTTGCCGCACGCTCCTTGTAACCGGACGCCCTCGTCCTCGAGATCGAGATCAAGCTCGCGGTCGGCCCGTTTCGGTCCGACCCCTGCGACGGGCTCACGCCCTCTGCAACCGGCTCGCCCGCCTTCCTCCCGTCGGGCGTAGCGCCGAGGATCGCACCGAAGGGAACGTGGGCCGTGATCGTCACGTACCGGATGTCGAGTTCGCCGCCGAAGGCGGTCTTGTACCTGCGCGTAAGCTTCACGCCGAACTCCTCGATGTCGCGGCCGATCCTGTCGGCGTAAGGCTCGTTGTTCCCGTACTTCGGGGCGTTGAGACACATCTGACGTATCGCCTCTTTGCCCTCGAAATTCGCCTTCAGCGCCTCCATGAAATCATCCATGGTCAGCTTTCTGTCGTCGAACACGAGCTTCTTGATCGCCGCCAGGGAGTCGATCGCCGTGGCGAACCCGAGGGTGTCGATGAAGCCGAGGTACAGGGCGCCTTCGATCGGACCATCGTGCATGTCCCGGCACGCGTTCATACAGAGGTCGTGAAGCATGGAGGACATGGGCGCTGCGATGAACTTCGGCTTGAGTGTGTCCGCCACATACTGCTGGACAAAGGTGTGTTTCAGCACGTGCTCCAACTGGCGGCAGAAGGCGCTCCAAAGATCATCGTAGGACGTGAAGTCCCTCGGATCACCGGTGCTCACACCGATCCGGTCATCCCCGTAGGACTTCACTACGCCGTCGTTCAGGGCCATCTCAACGACCGACCCCAGGTTGACCCAGGCACATCCGGTCGTGACCGCATCCCGGTTGAGCATCTTCGCTTCCGTGCAGCCGCAGATGCAGTAGTCGTTCGCCTCTTCGACCTCTGCGCCCTTGGCGAGGAACAGGGGGATGATCTCCTCATCGAAGAAGAGCTTCGGAAACCCTGTCCCCTCCTTGATCGTCTCGGCGATGGCGTGGAGGAACGGTTCCGGCGTCTCCGCATGGACCCGGGCCGCCAGGTCAGGGTAGTTGAGGGGAAACTCCCGTTTGGATTCGAGCATCAAGTAGGACAGCTCGTTCGTGACGTCCTTTCCGTCCTTGTCCACACCCCCGAGGGTGGTCGCCTCCCAGTGGGCGTACCCGTCCGTGTACGAAAAATTCCCGGGTGCCGTGTAGATATCCACGTTCTTGGCCATGCCTATCCACAGGCACTCGAGCAGTTCCATGGCCTGGTCCTTCGTGATTCGACCCTCTTCGATGTCTTTTTTGAAGAAGGGATAGAAGTACTGATCGATCCTGCCGTTGCCGACCGTTCCGCCTATGCGCTGTTCGAGTCTGGACACGGTCTGGATGAACCACTGTGACTGGACTGCCTCGTGGAAGGTCCTGGCCGGATTCTCCGGGACCCTTTCGCAGACCTCGGCAATCTTCAGGAGCTCTTCTTTTCTCTTTCCGTCGGGTTCCTCTTCCGCCATGTCGCGTGCCAGCTTGGCGTACCGATTGGCGAACTCGACAATTCCGTCGCAGACCATGATCACGGCCCTGAGGAACGGCTCCTTTTCGATCTTCTCTTTCGGGTCCAGGGGGTCGAGGGACGCCAGTTTTTCTTCCGCTTCCTGCTTGATCCCCTTCACGCCTCGCTCGAGGACCTTCTCGTAATCGTGGTTCCAGGCCAGGCAGGAACGGGCCGTGGCCGTCGGAGTGATGATGAAGTACCGCTCCACGATGCTGCGGGTGTCCTCGGGCAGGGCGTTCAGGAAGGCTGTGTGGTACTGCCTCCCCTCCCAGTAGGGCCTCAGCACGCCGTTGATGACCCCCACGTCCTCCTCGGTCAGGAGCAGGGAGTCGCCCGGTTCGGTGGGACGGACCTCTTGCGAAAAGAACATCTGCTCCAGTTCCGGGAAAAAGACCGCGTACCGACCCGGCGGGCCCGCACTGCCTACGACGAGTTCGTTCTCATCGATGTGAATCGAAACGTTCTTGAGGATGTAGGCCATCGCCTTGCCCCACCGGAGCACCAGGGGCTGCCCTTCGGTCTCCTTGAACGATTCGGTGAGGAGCCGGGCCCTTTCCACGTTGATCCGGATCGGCTTGTCCCGGAAGCCTTGAAGCATTCGATGAATCCTGGCCCTCTTCTGCTGCGCCTCTTCGCTGACCAGCCCGATGCCCAGTCCCTTCCTGATTCGCTCTTCCTGAGGCGACAACACTTCCGCAACTTCAGGTACCGCTTGTGCCATGACGACCCTCCCGTGATCTATTGGTCACTCCTGGTGCTCAAATGCCTTCGGACACACATGTTCACGCGGCGCCTGCCCCTGCCCGCAACCTCTCCTGCTGCCCGTCCACCTTCTCGACGAACTCGAGATAGAGTTGAAGGGACATATCCAGATGCTCGTCCAGGCTCACGTCGAACTCGCTCCCGTAATACTCGTGAAGGAGCATCATGCCCATGATCTGCGCGAAAAACAGGTTCGACGCGTCCTTGAAGCGGAGGGCCCGGACTTCCCCCTTTTCAGCCCCCTCCCGGTAGAATTCCCGGAACACGTTCTCGAGCCGCCTTCTCTTCTCGTTGAGCTGCGTCCTGAGTTCATCCGGGAGTCGGGGCTCCACTTGATGCCTCTGAATGAAATAGAGCTCGAAGAAGTTGGACTTCTCCCTCTTCATCTTCCGCAGCTCGTCGAGAAAGGCCCTGATCTTGTCCGGTACCGTCGGCGCATCCTCCGTAGCCTTCTTGAGCCTCTCCGTCAGCGGATCCGTGTACTTCTCCATAATGTGGAGGTACATCTCCTCTTTGCTGCTGAAGTACTGATAGATGGAGGTCCGGCTGAAATCAGCCTCTGCGGCTATGTCGTTGATCGAAGTCCCGGTGTAGCCCTTTTCCACGAAGAGCTTCTCGGCGCTCGCCAGGATGAGCTCCTTCCTGGCCACCCTCTCCTGGGCCATTCGACTGCGGCGGGTCATCTTTTTATTCCTTGACAGGGTGTCAGGATAGTGTCATATTGTCATTCTAGGTCGGAAGGAACCCCGTGTCAAGCAAAAAATAGGTCCCATCAACAGGAGGAAACCATGGCATCGATTCAAGGTGGGCAACTGGCTGCAGAGGCGTTGATCCAGAAGGGGGTCAAACACATCTTCACCCTGAGTGGTGGCCACATCACACCCATCTACCAACACCTCGAAGACTCGCCCATAACGCTCGTAGACACGCGACACGAGCAGGCCGCCGTCTTCATGGCCGAGGCATGGGGCAGGATGACCCGCGAGCCGGGAATCGCCATGGTGACGGCCGGGCCGGGCTTCACGAACGCCCTCTCCGCCGTCGCAAACGCGCGCTTCTCCAACGCGCCCATGGTTCTCATCTCAGGCTGCGTCGGAATCGAGTCCATCGAGAAGCTCGACCTCCAGGACATGTACCAGGCACCGGTCATCGAACCGATGGTGAAGAAGGCCCTGATCTGTCACAAGCCGGAGCGCATCCCGGAGTTCCTGGACCTCGCCTATCGAACTGCAATAAGCGGTCGCCCGGGTCCCGTGTATCTGGAATATCCGGTTGATGTCCTGAACGCCTTCACGGACACGGAACAGGTCAGGTACATGGGGACGGGGATCCCGTCCCGCCCCGTGGACCACGAGAACGCGCCTCGCCTGATGGAGATGATCCAGGCTGCAAAGCAGCCGGTCGTGATCGCCGGTAGCGGTACCTGGTACTCGGACGGCGCAAAGGATCTCGTCGAGTTCATCGAGAAGACCGGCATGCCCGCCTTCACCAGCGCCGCGGGCCGGGGAACCATTCCGGACACCCACCCCCTCTGTTTCGAATCCTCCCTTGCGATCCGGCCGGGAGCGGCCATGTTCGCCAACATGAGCGCAGACCTGGTCATCTTTCTGGGTACACGGATCGGCCTCTACTACATCTTCGGCGAGCTGTTCAACAAGGACGCAAAGCTGGTCCAGGTGGACATCGAGCCGGAAGAGATCGGCAGGAACCGGAGCATCGATCTTCCCATCTTCAGCGACATCGGGGGCTTTCTAAAGTCATGCAATCAGGTCATCGACGAGCAGGGAATCAGTGAGAGGCTGCAACAGGGATTCCAGGGATGGATCAAAGTGCTCAAGAAGGCGGAGGTGGACAGCAAGGCCGAGGCGAGACCCAACTGGGAGAGCGCCAACGTACCGATTCACCCGCTCCGGCTCGCCAAGGAGGTCAACGATTTCATGAACCGCGAGGATGACATCGTCGTCGCCGACGGAGGCGACACGGCGATCTGGACAGGGATGACGCGAACCGTACGCAAGGCGGGACACTATCAGGACTCCGGCCTGTTTGGATGTCTCGGCGTGGGACTGCCTTACGCCAATGCCGCGAAGCTGCTCTATCCCGACAAGCGGGTCTGTCTGATGATCGGAGACGGTTCCGTAGGCTTCAATTTCATGGAATTCGAGAACTCCATCCGGAAGCAGCTTCCCATCGTCGTCGTGATCAGCAACGACCTCGGATGGGGCATGATCCGGCACAGCCAGGAACTCCGACTCGGCCACGCCATCGAGGCCGGAACGTGGATCGGCAAGGTCGACTACCACAAACTCGTCGAGGCCCTCGGCGGAAAGGGGATCTACGTGGAGAGACCCGAACAGATCCGGCCCGCCCTGGAGGAGGCCTTTGCCTCGGGCAAGACGACCTGCATCAACGTGATGACCGACCCGACCACCGTGAGCCCGGGAAGCGTTGCCTTGGCCAACTTGGGGAGTTATAAAGCTTAAGAAGGTGAAGGGCTAAAGGTCAAAGGCGAAAGGGGTCAGGCCCGGCCACACCGCCATCGCGCACGGGCACGCACACGGGCACGAACGCTAGTTGGAGCGGAAGATGAAATGGAACCATGTGGGGATCAAGTCTGTGGACGTCGGGAAGTCGCTGCACTTCTACTGTAACCTCCTCGGCCTGGAAAAGCAGCAAGATCTGGACATCTTCGGAAAACGATTCGTCTTCGTGGGGAACGATACGGTGACCATCGAGATCGAGGCAGGTGGACCCGACGACACACAGATCGACCCGAGGTCGCAGACCGGCCTGTACCACCTGGCCTTTACGGTGGACGACGTTGCGGCCCTGGCGGAGCGGCTGAAGTCGGAAGGCGTCCCGATTGCCCTGGAGCCCCTGTCCACACAGCCCGACCGCCTGGTAGCCTTTGTGGAAGACCCGGATGGCGCGTTCATCCAATTGATTCAGATGTTGTCATAGCCGAAGGAGGAGTCACGATCATGGCCCGAATGACGCCGAGCGAAGCCCTGGTGGAGACACTGGCGGCCGAAGAGGTCAAGGTGGTTTTTGGAATCGTCGGAAGCGCTTACATGGATGCCCTGGACTTGTTTCCTGCTGCGGGGATCCGATTCGTTTCCGTGGCACACGAGCAGGCGGCGGCCCACGCCGCGGACGGACTGGCACGCGTCACCGGCAAGCCGCAGGTCTGCATCGCTCAGAACGGGCCCGGTGCCGCCAACTTCGTGTCCGCCATCACGGCCGCCTACTGGGCGCACTCCCCCGTGGTTGCCATCACGCCGGAAACCGGGAGCATGGGGATCGGTACCGGAGGATTCCAGGAACTCGACCAGATGCCCTGGTTCCAGGCCTGCACAAAGTACCAGGTGCGCGTCAACCGGCCGGAACGAATGGCAGAGCTGGCGCGAAAGTGCTTCTACGTGGCCAAGGCGGAATGCGGCCCGACACAGCTCAACATCCCGCGCGACTACTTCTACGGCGACATCGAATGCGAGATCTACAAGACCGGCGACGTGTCGAAAGGTGCAGGCGCCGAAGAGGAGCTGGAAAGGGCCGCCGCGATGCTCGCGAAGGCATCCCATCCCGTGATCCTGGCCGGGGGGGGCGTTTCAATATCGAACGCGGTGGAAGAGACAAGGGCGCTGGCCGCATACCTCACGGCCCCGGTGGTGAACACCTACCTTCACAACGACAGCTTCCCTGCGGACCACGACCTGAGTGTGGGCCCGATCGGGTACTGCGGCTCCAAGGCTGCGATGCGAACCCTCGCCAAGGCGGACGTGGTCCTGGCCTTGGGCTGCCGCCTCGGTCCCTTCGGCACGCTTCCCCAGTACGACATGGAATACTGGCCCAAGGACGCACAGATCATCCAGGTGGACATCGACCACAGGCAGCTCGGACTCACCCGTCGGGTCGATCTCCCTGTGGCTGCGGATGCCGGCGAGTTTGCCAGACAGGTTCTCCTCAAGCTCGGCGACAAGGCCGGCGCACGGAACCCGGACACACAGAGGCTGGCTGAGGTGAAGAAGGAGAAAGAGGCCTGGCGCGAAGAACTCCGCGGGTGGTCCTCGGCCCCGTCAAAGCTCATGCATCCGAGGCGCTTTCTCGAAGAGCTGTCGGGTGCCGTGCCGCCGGGCTCGATTGTGACGACCGATGTGGGCAACACCTGCTCCATGTGCAACAGCTACTTCGGCTTCCAGGGTCCCAGGCAGTTCCTGACCGCCCTCAGCTGGGGAAACTGCGGCATCGCTTACGGCGTGGGCATGGGGGCGAAATTGGGAAGACCGGACACGCCCGTGTTCGCTCTGCAGGGTGACGGCGCTTACGGAATCAGCGGCCTGAGCGAGGTGATGACGGCCGTCCGTGAGAAGATTCCGGTCATTGCCGTGGTGTTCAACAACAACCAGTGGGGCGCGGAAAAGAAGAACCAGATCGACTACTACGACAACCGGTTCGTGGGGGCAAACCTGGACAATCCGGACTTCGCCCAGATCGCACGCGACATGGGGGCGGAAGGGTTCCGGGTGGAAGACCCGAAGGAGGTGAAGCAGGCGGTCGAGGCCGCGGTCGCTTCCGGAAAACCGGTGGTCATCGACGCGATCATCGACGGGAGTGCCGAGGTCCTGGCCGAGCCCTTCCGCAGGGACGCGCTCAAGATGCCCGTCCGGCACCTCGAGAAATACAAGCACCTCGTCGCCAAGTAGCGGCCGCAGACAGGCGCGAGGCGCCCCCGGGACTCACGGTCGCAGCCCGGACAGGAAACCGCGTAGTCTCCATCGATCTCAGGCGCTAGGTCGGGGGAACCACCTGCATCGTTTGCCCGGATCCATAGGATTCAAATAATTCCGTCCTCATTCCGATCACCTTGTAGGCCTCGTGCAGGCGGTGGCCGAGCATCTGGGCCAGCCGTCTCAGCAGAATCAGCCCGTTCGCCGGGTCCTTCTCCAGGACCATGTTGAGTTTCACCCGGTCGACCCGGAGAAGGGCCGTGGGCTCTTCGCACACGGCGGAGGCAGCGTATGTGCTTCGGCCGAGAAGGCTCGACCAGCCAAAGGTCTCTCCTGCGTGGTTGACGGTAAAGGCGACCTGGCCCCCCTCCCCGACCGTAAGTCTTACCCGCCCCCGGAGGAGCACATAGAACCGGCCGGCATGGTTCCCCTCCCGGAAGACGACATCTCCCGCGATGTACTTCTTCTTTTCCGTCAAATCGATGATCTCTTTGATGAACCCCTTTCCGAGTCCCTCGAACAGCTCTTTCTGTTTGATATACATCTTCACCCTCCTTTCCTGCGCCCCTCAAAGGCAGGTTTGATGAGACGAGGTGCAAGGCGGTGAACCCAGGCCACACTTCACCTGCGGCTTGGTTCCGGCGCGTTCTCGAATGCTCAGCGTTCTTCGACAGGTTCGCTCGTCGTGGGATCAGGATGTGCGGTTTGCGTGCTCTACGGGGAATGGGCCTTCAGGAGCGCCATGCGCCTCCCTGACACTTCTATCGTATGACCAAGCAACACGATTTACAAGGATAAATCCTTCCTTGGGAGATGGAAAAACAAAGAGGCCATACCCACAGGTGCAGGTATGACCTCTAGAATGACCAGATTGTTCTTTTATTTATTGCCTAGCCTGAGAAGTCGCCCGCCTCAGAAGGGGCTCCAAGAACTGCCGCACACTCCCCAGCCCATGTCCTCATCCATGTCTTCAAACTCACTACAGTCAATATTGATGTCGATCGGCAGGAAGTCCGGAAGAAAATCCAGGTACGACGCCATTTGCTCACATTCCTCCATGGGTGAGACATCCATGTTGCAGACCATGCCGAAGTCGCCGCCCCAATCGGCCGCATCGCTGTCACCCCAGCCGAAATCCATTGCACAGTCCACGTCTTGCGTTTCCTCTTGACATGGGGTGATATTGCCGGTGCAGCCCATCATCACGGCCCCGATGATCATCAGGATGATACTCAGAAGCGTTCCTCTCATGCCGTCTCCTCCTTTTCGGTTAGAATTCACTGATGAAATGAAAACTTATTCTATAGAACTGAAATATACACAAACCGGCCTTTTCTTGTCAACGAAAATCCTAAACAATTTTTATGCTGAGTGGGATACATCTGATAATCCCCGGTTGTGTTTTTCATAACGATAAAATCTCCCGGTTACACGAACAGCATGCCCCCATCCACGAGGATCGACTGCCCGGTCATGCCGGCCGACTCGCTCGAGGCGAGATATGCCGCCAGGTCGGCGATTTCTTCGGGCTGGAGCATCCGGCCCATGGGAATCCTCTGCAGCATGAAGCTCTTCACCACCTCCTCGTCAACGCCCATAATGTTCGCGTGTTCTCCAACGAATTCCGACACCATGTCGGTCTCGACCACCCCCGGGCAGATGGCATTCACGTTGATGCCATGGGGAGCCATTTCCAGGGCAACACACCGGGTCATGCCCACGAGGGCATGCTTCGATGTGTTGTAGGCGCTCTGATGGATCGAGGCCCATTTGCCTGCCGTAGAGGCGATGTTGATGACCTTCCCCGCCTTTCGCTCCAGCATGTGTCTCAGCACGAACTGGGTGACGTGGAAGGGGCCGTACACGTTGACCTGCATGATCCGGTCGAAATCCTCGGGCGTGTAGTCCACAAAACGGGCCGGCTTGTAGACACCCGCGTTGTTGACCAGAATGTCGACCTTTCCGAAGGTATCGACCACCTCCCGGACCATCTTCTCCACGGCGGAGCGGTCCGCGACATCCACGGGGTAGAGTTCGGTCTTCCCCCCGAATTCGGCTGCCTCTTTCGCGGTCTCCTCCAGGGTCTCCTGGCGGGTGGCACACAGAAAGAGATCCGCCCCTTCCCGGGCGAATTTGACCGAGATGGCCCGCCCGATCCCTCGGCCGGCACCGGTAACGACAGCGACTTTGTCCACGAGTCTCCTGGATTCCATCTGGATGGCCTCCTGTCCGAATTCTGAAAGGATGTGGGCTTCGCTGTCCCTTCTATCAGAACTGCCCTTCCATAGGAAACCGCCGGGAGACAGCCATTGGGCACCGCCCGAAAAGAACTTGCATCTGCGGGACAGAAAACCTTTAATAGGCGCACACGAAAAGGAGGAGGCGACATGACCACCCACGGAACGGGCACAAAGCCCAGGGACATCGAACAGCTCACGATCGATCGGCTTCCAAAATCGAAAGCGATTCTGGACAGGGCGAAAAAGGTGCTCCTGTCCCCCACGGCAACCGGTCCCTTCCGCGCTCCCAAAGCGGTCGCCTTCGTCAAAAACGCAAAGGGTTCGAAGATCTGGGACGAGGACGGGAACGAGTACGTGGACATCACCATGGCCTACGGCCCCCTGATCCTCGGGCACAGCCACCCCGTCGCCGTCGAGGCGATCCGGAAGGCCTGCGACAAGGGCACGGTCTACTGCATCGCCCACGAAGCCGAAGTGGAGATGGCAGAGTTGATGGTCGACGCGATTGCCTGCGCCGAACGTGTCACCTTCGCGAACTCCGGCACCGAGGCGACCATGCACGCCATCCGGATCGCGAGGGCCTGCAAGGGAAAGGACAAGATCGCCAAATTCGAGGGCGGGTATCACGGTGTCCACGACTGCGCTCTCATCAGCAGCATCCTGGCCGATCCCACCGGGCCCATCGAAGATCCCCTCAGTGTGCCCGACAACCCCGGCATTCCCCAGGGGACCGTCGACAACGTGATCACCCTCAGTTACAACACCCCGGATAGCCTGGACAAGATCCGAAAACACAAGGACGAGCTGGCAGCCGTCATCATCGAACCCGTGCCGAGCTCCTACCTCGTGGACATGAGGGAATTCCTGCAGGCACTCCGAGACGTAACCCAAGAGTGCGGCGTGCTGTTGATCTTTGACGAGGTGATCACCGGCTTTCGACTCGCCTACGGAGGCGCCCAGGCCTATTTCGGGATTACACCGGATATGGCGACGTACGGCAAGATCATCGGGGGAGGTCTCCCTGTCGGAGCCGTGGCCGGCACGGTCGAGGCCATGAAGCCCTTGATCACGACCGGGGACGCGCTGCAGGATTATCAGGAAAAGCTCCTGACCATCGGCACCTTCAGCGGCAACCCCCTGACCATGTCCGTGGGCAAGGCCGTGCTCGAACACCTGCGGGACAACCCGCAGATATACGATCACATGAAAGGACTGGCGGACAGGATCAAGGGCGAGGTGCACAACTTCGCCGAGGCAAACAGCATCGACTTACGCCTCATCGGCCTCGAGTCCTGGTTCATTCCCCACTTCGTGCCGGCCGACCCGAAGACATCCCGTGATCTTCGCGACATCGCGGACCTGATGAAACAGGAAATCCTCTGCCAGTACATGCGGTACCACGGCGTGTACTTACCGGACCTGCACACCGTATTCGTGTCGGCGGTTCACTCGGAGGAAGACGCGGACAAGATCATCGACGCCTTCAAGAAATCCCTCGTGGAGATGAGGGAGGACGGACACCTCTAGAAAGCAATGGCGAGGGTCAGTCACCGTTCATGACGGCCCAGGCAACCTGCACGGCCGGCCGACCATTCCCTCCGGTCGTCACGATCGTCACGTTCCGGGCCGAGCAATAGGGACACCGGAAGTAGTGACCGCTTTCGTCGTTCTCGAGTTGAACCACGGAGCGCCCTGGAAGCATGCCCCCGTGCTCGCTCTCACCGAGCATGCCCACCACAGAAAGTGCGCTGTCGCAAATCCGGCATCTGATTTCTTCCAATGGGGTCACCTCGCTTCTTCGTTTCGGGTGGCAAGCTTTACAAGAACAGTGCCAACCCTTCCGTCCGTCCAACGGGGATCGGGATCATTCGAAAAAATCTGGCAGTCCTTTCTTTCTTACCCCGTGAGGGAACAGAGGGGGCGGAGCGGTTTCTCAGTTTGATTTTCATCTTGAGAGCGCTGGGGGGAAAAAAACGAAACGGCTTCCTGCCGGAGAAAGCAGGAAGCCGCACAAGGGAAGGAAAATAATTTAGGAGGTTCGGTAATTTTACAAATAGACAATACGTTTGTCAAGAATAAACATTAGAAATTCGACAGGGGGGGAAACCCATCACGATGCAGGCTGAGGATTCAGCCTCGGATGAAGGTCCAGATGGAATACAGGAAGGCCATCCCGAGTGCGCTCGACAGGAGCAAGATGAGTCCCCGCAGGAACCCCCACCAATCGAGGCGCCCCCGATAGATCGGGGGATGTGTCTGAGGATTTGATGTCTGATCAAGTACCATGGGGCTCTCTCCGATTCGCCACCCGTTCTGAAATGAATAACGGAGACAGCCAATACTAGCAAGACACCTGCCGAAATGCAAGCGTTTTCCAACACACAACGCTGTGATCGAAAATGGATCTATCTTGCCTGAGGCTTTCGAGGCGAATCAGATGGCAATCGATTCCGCCATCGAGCCCCTGATGAGCCGGGTGTTGTTCGAGATCTCCAGGACGAGCAGCGGAAGGTGGGCCAAAGCGCAGTTGGCCGGGTTCAGAGATGATTCGATTCCCTGGGCCTCAACGAACCAAAGTTGGCATTCCTCCCTCAGGCAATTCACCTTCTTGTCCTCACTGCTCATGAAAGGACACATCTTCGTTTGTTCCATGGTCAGCCTCCAGACCGCCTGGGTTATATCCCGGATTCCGGGCATGAAGATTCGGACAGAGCCGTGGGCGAATGATTCTCGAGCGGAGGATTCAAGCTGAAAGAGAAATTAAATATCTGCTTTAACTAGAAGCTGTAACCCATTGATTATATTGGCGCCCCCGGCGTGACTCGAACACGCGACACCGGGATTAGGAATCCCGAGCTCTATCCGCCTGAGCTACGGGGGCGTTTCCAAGATTACCGATCAAAGAAGTGATGATATCAGATTCGTTGGGGAGGATCCAGTTTGGTCGACTTCCCAACATTGTTTTCCCAATAGTGGAACCGGTCTTCCTCCCGAACCGTTTTAGCCGTCCCGGGCCGGAAGGCCCCCCCCCCGGTTAACTCACCAGAACTATTGAGATCTTTCAGGCACACAGAACTGGCATATTTCTTGATATGAAACCAGGCAAGATACCGGACGTGCGACCCTGGCGGCACATCCCGCCTCTCCCCCTCCAAGGAGGCCCGACCATGAACCCCACCCGTCTCGTCTTCGGGGTCCTGCTTCTGTCGCTTTGCGTGTTCGGCCTCCCGGAAGGGTGCCTCGTTTTCGCGTCACATGAGGCAGCGCCCCCCCTCCCCGTCTACGACACGGAACCGGCCAGCCGCATCACCCCGGAATGGCTTGGCAAGCAACCCCACTAACCTGCCCCGTCCGTACGAAGGCCCCCCTTCCCTCTTAACGAGACGCTCACATTTTCCGTCCGGTAGAATAAGAATTGTGCTGTATTTCCCCCCTTTTTCTTTCGGGGTCAGCCCCTTTCGGGCTGGCCCCACTTTTTTTGAAGGTGTCGAACGGATCGTATAGAAAGCTTTCCGGCAGGGAATCTGGGGGCAGGGTCAGTGCAACTTCACCCTTCTACTCTGCAGGTCCTCCTCCGTCTGCTTCGTCATCTTCCCGACGAAACGCAGAATCTCCTCCACATCTTTCATCCCTTCCTCCGAATCTCGATCGATGTTCCAGATGCGTATTGTTCCACATACCCGTCGGAAAATGAAGGGAAAATTTGACACCGCTTTCGTCCGCCCTATAATCTCTTGTAGGCATCAAACAAAGAAACCGGGAGGGTCGCCAAGGTGATCATCGTCATGCAGAAAGGGGCGAGTGCCCACCAACTCAAGACCGTCAAGGAACGGATCCGAGCGTTGGGCTATCGACCCCATGTCATTCACGGTGAAACCCGACAGGTGATCGGAGCCGTCGGGGATGAGCGCGGAAAGGCCAGGCTGCAAGGCCTTCAGTCGCTTCCGGGCGTCGACTCTGTCGTCCCTATTCTCAAGCCTTACAAGCTGGCAAGCCAGGAGATCAAGAGCGGGAAATCCGTCGTACAGATCAGCAAGAACGTACGGTTCGGCGATCACAAAGTCGTGGTCATCGCGGGTCCCTGCTCGGTCGAGAGTGAAGAACAGATCATCGCCACGGCCCGCGCGGTCAAGGAAGGGGGGGCCACCATGCTCCGTGGGGGCGCGTTCAAGCCCAGAACGTCCCCGTATGCCTTCCAGGGAATGGCGGAGGAGGGCCTGAAGCTGCTGGCCAAGGCGAGAAAACTGACCGGCCTTCCCGTCGTCACGGAGGTCCTCAACCCGAAGGACCTCCCCCTGGTGAAGAAGTATGCCGACATGATCCAGGTGGGGGCACGGAACATACAGAACTATGCATTGCTACGGCTCTTGGGCAAGGCAAGAAAGCCGGTCCTGCTGAAGCGCGGCATGGCGACTACGATCGACGAGTTTCTCTTCTCCGCAGAGTACATCCTCAGCGAGGGAAACGACAAGGTCGTGCTCTGTGAACGAGGTATACGCACCTTTGAGACCGCCACACGCAACACCCTAGACCTGAGTGCCGTCCCTGTTCTTCGACAAAGGACACACCTCCCCGTCATCGTGGATCCCTCCCACGCGGCGGGACGATGGGACTATGTACCCGCCCTGTCCTACGCCGCCATTGCAGCGGGGGCGGACGGAATCATGGTGGAGGTGCACCCCCATCCGGAGAATGCGGAAAGCGACGGCCCCCAATCCCTGAAACCCGCGAACTTCTCGGCCATGATGGAGAAACTCAGAGAATTCGCACGGGTGGCGGACAGGGACGTCTAAAGAGAGGAGAGGGACCCGGAGATTCGATGGACGCACGCCTGAAGGTTCTCCGCCAGAGGCGAACCGACTGGATCATCACCTGGCAGCAGAACAAGGTCCGCTGGATCCTCTTCTACTACCTCGTGGGGCTGATCCTCTCCTGCCTCTTCCTTTTCTTAGAAGAGGCCTTTTTTCCTCTTCCCATCCAGTATCTTCACAAGAGCCTCACGATTCTGGTCTGGATCCCTTGTGCAACCGTCCTCGTGAGTATCGCAGTGACGAATCGCCACCGGTTCTTGCCTACCATGGATGCGGATCCACAGCCGGAAGAACCGGCCCCGCAGGACTTTTTCCAGCGCTACGCACAGATCCTTCTCGCCATGTTGATGTTTGGGATCTGGGCCGCCGGATATTATTTCATCGCCTTCATCACGGAAGCACATACGACCCACACGCTGCCTACCTTCGCATGGGAAAGGGAAGTCCTTCTCACCCCGGAATTCGTGTTCATCTATCTGACCATCTATCCCACCTTCCTGCTGCCCTTCCTGTTCATCCATCAGAAGGATTTCTTCCGTCTCTTCTCCTTTGCCTACATCACCGTCATGTGCGTTTGTTACCTCGTCTACCTCTTCTACCCGGTCTCGATCGACAGGCCGGAATTGGTCGTGCACTCCTTTTCTACCTGGGTCCTCAGCATCGTGTACGGAGCAGACAGACCCTGGAACTGCTTTCCAAGCCTGCACGTAGCCATGTCACTTCTGGCAGCTCTGACAATCCTCGAGGTTCACCGGATCCGAGGTATGCTGACCCTCTTGCTCACCTTCTGGATCGCTTTTTCGACGGTGCTCATCAAGCAGCACTACGTCCTCGATGTAGTCGCAGCGATGCTGCTCACCGTCACGATCTACTTCGTCTATATGCGGAGAAAGATCCTCAACACGCTCTATGTGAACATCCTGCGGGCGGAAGAGAACCTCGAGAAATGGATCAACCGAAAGATCGACAGCAGGGTGTGGGATTCCTTGGAAGGACCTCTGAGGACCCGCGTACGAGAAATGGTACAAACCATGATCGATGAATCGCTGACGGGCCCGAAAAAGGATCCTGACAGCCCTCGCCCGTTCAGCGAGCGCGATCCCCCCCGCAACATTCAGGAGGACAAACCATGAAAACAAGACCTGGCAGGCACTTCTTCTTTCCTGTTTGCCTCCTGTTCGTCCTCGGTACGCTCCAACTGCACGGGTCGGTTTCGGGTGCCGCCGAGGGGGCAGGCAGCCACCCCACAGAGTCGAGCATGACCCTGAAGCTGGTCGGCGAGGACCGTGACGTCGGCCTGAAGAGGATGGAGATCCTGGAGAAGACCCTGTCGCCCGAACTCCTCGCGAAGAAGAGGGCCTATGTGCGTTCCCGCGAGCAGGAGTACAACGAGAAGATCGGCGTCCTTCTCCAGAGGTTGACGACCCCCATCGGAAGGAACACGGTGATCACCCACATCGATGTCGACTACTTTGCCATCGATTTCGAGCCCCGTGTGCAGGCGGAAGAAAACATCACCGTGACCCTCCTGGTCGACGAGGACGGCCTGGCGAAATGGGCCGCCGGAAGGGGATCCCGAGAAGCGGCGGCGGAAGAAATGAAGGCCCTGATCCAGGGGGCCTTTCGGATTCCCATGGAACAAATCACGATCGTGGTTGCACCCAACTGAGAAGAGGCCGGACAAGAGATATGCACCCTCCCCAGCGCGTTCAGTTCAGCTTCGGCGGTCCCACAACTCCTTGTGTCAAGATTCTCCTGATCGTTACGGTGGCCGGGTTCTTTCTTCAGGCCCTCACACAGCGGCTCTTCGGCTACGCCCTGGAGCCCTTGCTCGGCCTCGTACCTTACTTCGTAACCCACCGCTTCTTTCTGTGGCAACCGGTCACTTACCTCTTCCTCCACGGGGGAGTCTTGCATCTCGCCTTCAACCTGCTCGTGCTCTGGATGTTCGGCTGCGAGTTGGAGAGGGCGTGGGGAAACCGTTTCTTTCTAAAATACTTCTTCGTATGCGGCATCGGGGCCGGGCTCTTCGTCGCCCTTCTGACGCCCGCAAATGCGAGCCTTGTTCCGACGATCGGGGCCTCGGGCGCCCTGTACGGGGTGCTGCTCGCCTACGGCCTGCTGTTCCCTGACCGCAAGATTCTCCTCTGGTTCGTCCTTCCGATCCGGGCCAAACATTTCGTTCTGTTCATCGGCGCCGTCGCCTTCTACTCCACCCTGACCCTCCCGGGAAGCGGCATCAGCCACCTGGCGCATCTGAGCGGCCTCGTCATCGGATACATCTACCTGCGCGGGTGGGGCCATTTCCGTCTGCTCCACCGGCGTTGTCTGGAGTGGAAACTCAAGAGGATGAAGAAGAAATTCCGTGTCATCGACGGCGGGAACGATCAGGACAAACCACCCTACATACATTGAGAACGGATCGAGAGTGCCATGGTTGAAACTGAAGCGTCTCTCGTGGTCCGTTACTCGGCTTCTCTCGAGGCCTTTCTTCAAGAGGTGACCACAGCCCTTTCGCAACTCGACCATGAGGTGCCGCAACTGACCGTCTCGATGAAAAAACGGACTGATGAGATACTCTCCATGCTGCCACAGGTGCTGCCCTTCGAGCAGATGAGTCTTCTGGAACTCCAGTACGCCCTGCCCGGAAGCTCGAGAAAGACCCCCGGCATACGATTCTGGCTGGAAGGTCCGCTGCATGAGAAACGATTGCGGGCCATCCTGTTCGAGGACACGGTGGTCTGGAATGTGTCCCACGATCTCGACAAGCTCTACACCGAACTCGGAACCTTCTTCCTTCAGGGTACGGAGATCGTCGGCCGTCCCGCGGTGGCCCTGTCCGGCGAACCGGTAGCCGACTCGGACTGGAAGGTTCTTCTGCGGACCGTGCTGCGCGCCCCGCTCCCTTGATCCCGCGCCACGGAGAAAACAGTGAACATCCTCTGAAGACACTATTCAAAAAAAGGAAAGGTGAGAAGACTATGGACTGCTTC
>RCNG010000214.1_pt1 | contig 24781 bp, 24 predicted proteins | sample 2041371 | NCBI WGS metagenome assembly RCNG01 (sample SAMN09708227, study PRJNA481090) | Marine sediment metagenome, whole genome shotgun sequencing project. | biome: marine sediment; feature: ocean; material: sediment; isolation source: Sewage treatment plant 1 marine sediment (STP1) ... | reverse complement strand
TCTAAATCCACTGCGGTGGACCTGAAACCGCGGATTTTCCCCGCCCGACTAGCCGTACTGCGCTCGTCGGGTGGCGCTAAAATTGGTCCTGATTCCACGTCGAACTATACGTAAGTCCTTGATATTTCAAGGTGATCGCCCGTCGTGGGTGGCCATTGTATGTGAATCATCCATGGCAATCTACACGCCGGGACCGATAATTTGCTGCAAATTTCAGTCCGGAGGCAGCGTCAAATCTGACGCCTAGTCCATCACCATGCCGCCATTAACGTGCAAGGTCTCGCCGGTGATATACGCGCCGCCTCCAGAGGCGAGGAATAGCACGGCGTTCGCAATATCTTCCGCTGCGCCGAGTCGCCCGAGTGGAACCTGACCAAGCATTACGGCGCGTTGCTCATCGCTTAGTACCTTGGTCATGTCCGTGTCTATAAAGCCGGGCGCAACGACGTTTACGGTGATGCCGCGCGATCCGATTTCCCGGGCCAGTGATTTGGAAAACCCGATCATGCCGGACTTGGTCGCGGCGTAGTTAGCCTGACCCGCGTTGCCCATGACCGCGATCACGGACGCAATATTGATGATGCGCCCCTTCTTCGCTTTCATCATGCCGCGCAGACAGGCTTTGCTCATTCGAAACAAACCCGTGAGGTTGGTCGCGATGACATCATCCCATTCTTCCTGCTTCATCCGCATGAGCAGGTTATCGCGGGTAATGCCGGCATTGTTCACCAGGATAGACGGATTGCCCTCCCTGCCCTGAATGTCCTTGAGCGCCGCCTGCGCGGAGGTTTCATCCGCAACGTCAAGGACGATGCCACGCCCTCCGTCGCCCAGCGACGTGGTGATCTTGTCCGCGCCGCCCTGGCTCGTCGCCGTGCCGATTACGGTTGCTCCTGCCGCTGCGAGAGTCGCAGCAATAGCGGCACCGATGCCGCGCGATGCGCCAGTGACCAGCGCAACTTCGCCGTCGAGGGCGTCTGCCGTAAACAACTTGCTCATGAATCGTCCTTTAGCCTGTCGAAGAAACTAGCCTTGCAGTGCTTTCTGCAAGCCGCCGATGCTGTCGATACACCCCACTGTCGTACCCTTGGCAATACGGCGCACAAGGCCCGCGAGAACCTTGCCAGGACCGCATTCGATAATCGTGCTCGCGCCCGCGTCGAGCATCGCCTCGACGGTGCGAACCCAAAGCACCGGGCTGTAGACCTGGGCTGATAGTTTGATCCTGATATCCGCGGCATCGACGTAAGGCACGGCAGTCGCAGCGTTGATGACGGTGATGGAAGGTGTCGAAAAATCGGTCGCGTCCAGCGTCTCGGCAAGTGAGACCCCGGCATCGCGCATTAGTGACGAATGCGATGGCACGCTGACAGGCAGCAAGATGGCCCGCCGTGCGCCGTGTTCCTTGGCGTATTCCACGGCCTGGGCTACGGCGGTCGCGTGACCGGCAATCACGACCTGTCCCGGCGAGTTGAAATTGACAGGCTCGGCTATGCCGATCGTGGATGCTTCGTCGCACAGCTCGACGATCTTGTCGTCATCGAGTCCGAGTACAGCGGCCATCGCGCCGATACCGACAGGCACCGCTTCCTGCATCAGCTCCGAGCGCCGCTTGACGATGCGCATTGCATCGACGAAGTCGACTGCACCCGAGCAAACCAGTGCTGTGTACTCGCCGAGGCTGTGTCCGGCCATTTGCGTCGGCGTCGTACCGCCCGCTTGCTGCCAGACCTGAAAGGCCGCCACGCCAGCGGCAAGCATGGCCGGTTGTGTCACGACCGTCTCGCCAAGGCGCTCCGCGGGTCCGCCCTGAACCAGCTCCCAAAGGTCATAGCCCAACACGTCACTGGCGGTGGCGTAAGTCTCCTGTACGACAGAATACTCGGCGGCGAGATCGGCCTGCATGCCTTGCGATTGCGAGCCTTGCCCGGGGAATACCATAGCGATCGTCAATTTAGTCTCCTTGCACAGACGGCCTGACGGCCGCGAATTATATAGCTGCGGCGGCCCGGACTCTAATCCGCAATGCAATCGCCGCCAGAACGCCTCCCAGAGCACCAAATAAATGGGCATCCACGACCACGGGACCGCCCGCCGTGCCTTCCGACCCCGGCAAGGGCCCACTGAGCTGCTCCCAGACGAGTTTTCCAAGTACTAACGCAGCCAGAACCAGTGTCTCGCCGTCAGGACGGCGCAATCGCTCCACCAGCCCTGCGGCCAGAATTCCGTGCAGCAGGCCGGACAGGCCCACGTACCAGTCCAGCCCGGGGTTCAGGAGCCACAGCCCCAGATCCATCGTAAACAGGCTCACGCCAAGAATCAGGAGCCACTGGCGCCAGTCAAAAACCTGGCCCACGAGAAACCAGACCAGCGCCAGTCCGGCGGCATTCAGCGCAAAATGTGGGCCGCCAAGATGAACGAAATGTCCGGTTACCAGCCGCCAGAGCTCTCCGGATTGTATAGCGGCCCTGTCAAACCGAAGACCGACGCTTGCCGCCTCCCCGCCAATAACAAGGATCAGGGCCAGCAGAAAGACGGTAATCGGCAGCCACCAAAGGCTGATCGCGAATGTCTTTGTGCCCTTTCTATCCGGTTTGTCTAACCCCATGTTTGGTATACTGACGTTTACGTTAATTAAGAGTCAATTCAGCGGCGCCACACGCAGACGTTTCGCCGCCACGGAGCAACATCAGTGAGTCAAAAAATGCGGCCAACACCGCTCTTCAGGAAACAGCAGGGTTTCACCCTGATCGAGATCATGGTCGTCGTCATCATTATCGGTATTCTCGCCGCTATCGTTGCGCCCAACGTAATCGGCCGCGTTGACGACGCACAGCTGACAAAAGCGAAGGCGGAGATCGCGAATATCGAGAATGCGCTCAAGTTCTACCGGCTTGATAACTTCGCCTACCCGACGACGGAGCAAGGCATCGATGCGCTGGTGACCAAACCGACCGACCCGAATATCCGCAACTGGAAGTCCGGCGGCTACCTCGATCGCCTGCCAAAGGACCCTTGGGGAAACCCCTACCAGTATCTGAATCCCGGCAACAACGCTGAAATCGACGTCTATACGCTCGGCCGCGACGGCAGGCCCGGAGGTGAGGGGCTCGACGGGGATATGGGAAACTGGGACCCGGAGTAAACCAGCTGGTGACCAAAGGTCGACGGACCTGATGTTCAACGCCAGGAGACAGCTCGGGTTCACCCTCATCGAGATCCTCGTCGTGGTCATTATCATTGCGACGATTTCCGGGATTGCGTTGATGTCCATCGGTCTGCTCGGCGACGACCGGGATCTCGGTACCGAGCGCCAACGTCTCGCCTCACTTATCGAGGTGGCGCAGGACGAGGCGACGTTACAGGGGCGGGAGTTCGGCCTGGAGCTGATGACGTCCACCTACCGATTTGTCGAGTTTGACCCGTTCGCCTCGCAGTGGAGCGAGATACCTGGCGACGATTTGTTTCGATTGCGACAGCTACCCGAAGGGATGGAATTCGAACTCTACGTCGAAGACAAACGGATCGTGCTGGCGGATGACCCAAAGGAGTTCGAGGATCCTGACGCGCAGAACATGTCGCGGACTGCCGAAAAATATGCGCCGCACGTTTTTGTATTCTCGAGTGGTGAATTGACCGCGTACGAGATTCGGCTGCGGCGCCCGCAGCAAGATCAGCAGCTGGTCCTGCGGGGCGACATACTCGGCGAAATTGAATTTGTTGACGAGGACGACTAGGCAGCCATGCACGACAGCAAGGAAAACGGCTTCACGCTGATTGAGGTAATGGTTGCTCTGACGATCGTTGCACTATCGTTAACTGCGATTGCCGCCAGTATGAATCAGATGATAGACGCCGCGAACGCGATGCGTGAACGCACGTACGCAAGCTGGATCGCGCAGAACAAGATCGCGGAGCTGCGTCTTGCCAACGTCTTGCCGGAGGTCAGCTCGACCAGCGGCGAGGTCGACTTCGCCAATGCCCAGTGGACGTGGCGCACGGTTGTTTCGGAGACTGGAATCGAGTCGTTTTTTCGTGTCGATGTTTCTGTGTCGCTGGCGGGCAGTGAGTACAACATTCGTACGGTGACCGGCTTTATCGGCGAGCCGACGCCGGTCGGACAGGCTAACCAGATCTGGGGTCGCGGCCTGCCGACACCACCGAGTGGACCGACAACATGAAGCGCTCCCGCGACAACGGCTTCACGCTGATCGAAGTTATGGTCGCCCTCACCGTGTTTGGCGTTATGTCCCTGCTTGCTTACATGTCTTTGGGCCAGACACTCGCCAATGCAGATATGCTGACGGACCGCATGGACCGCCTGCAGTCGGTGCAACGGACTATCAGCTACCTGAGCACTGAATTGCTGCAGGCGGCACCTCGCCCTGTACGCGTGGAGCTGGGAAACGCTCCTATCGCTGCACTGCAATCCTCGCTGGGTTCCGAGTTTTCGCTGCAGTTGACCCACGGCGGCTGGCCCAATCCAGTCGGTGTGCCACGCAGCACCCTGCAGCGCACGGCCTACCGCATCGAGGACGGCGAGCTCATCCGTTATCACTGGAATGTCCTCGACCGAACAGTCAATAACATACCGATTACGACCGTTATGCTCGATGAGGTCGATAGCCTCGCTTTTCGTTTCCTGACGGTGAGCGACGAGTGGGTCGGGCAATGGCCGCCACTGACGGCGCAGGCGGGTTCCGGGATGAACCTGCCGCGCGCGGTCGAGATCGTGCTCGTGCTTCCCGATGAGGGTGAAATCACGCGCATGGTAGAGGTCTCACCATGAGGTCTGCCATCAAGAAACGCGGCGTTGCGCTGATAACCGCTATGCTGATCACCGCACTGGCTGCCTCCGTTGCCGCCAGTTTGTCCTGGGATAATGCGCTGGACGTCAGACGCACCATGGTCATGCTGTATCGGGACCAGGCGATCCAGGTGGCTGTCGGGTCGGAAGGCTGGGTGCGCAATATCCTGCGTGATGACCAGGCCAACAGCACTTCCGATCATCTCGACGAGATATGGGCGACGGAGATTCCGGCGCTGCCCATAGACGCGCAAGCCGTTCAGGGTGAGATTTACGGTCAGATACAGGACCTGCAGGGTCGCTTCAATATCAACAACCTGATCGACGCGAATGGCAAGACTGACAAGCCGTCTTTAGAACAGTTCAAGCGCTTGCTCAATGCCCTCGGATTGGAAGAGCGTCTTGCCGAGATAGTCGCCGACTGGATTGACGCCGACCAGACCGAGAGCATTCCGTTCGGCGCGGAAGATCCGCTGTATACGGGCCTGACGCCACCGTACAGAACGGCCAACAGGCCAATATTGAGCGTTTCCGAGTTAGCCGCCGTTGATGGCATGGATCGCAGCAGCTTCGAGATCTTGCGGCCGCATGTTGCGGCGTTGCCAGGTCGAACGCCGGTCAACGTCAACACCGCGAGCGCGCCTGTCCTGCAGTCGCTGGGCAGCAATATCACGCTAAGCGACGCAGAGGGATTGATCGCGCTGCGCGAAAACGGCGGTTTTGCTGACTATGGTGGCGTGTTTGCGCCGCTTGTCGAGACCGATCTGCAGCCGGATGGGTTTTCCGAGACCAGCAGCTATTTTCAATTGAAGGCCGTCGTCCAGATTGATACGGTTCGGATAAGTTTATTCACCGTACTGTATCGGAGCCCCAATAGTTCCGATGTAATACCCATTCTCCGTAGCCTCGGAACCATCTAGAGGGACCATTTTGCATGGCTGAGTTTCTTGTAATACGTCTGGGTCGCACCACTGCCGATATCGCGGAGTGGATTGCCGTCGACAATAACGGCACTCGTCGCGGAGCGCCCGGGACGGGCACCCTGGAACAGGCGGCGGCCGAAGTTGGCGGGCGGTCCGTGATCGTGCTGGTGCCGGCACTTGAAACGATCACCACGACAGTCAACGTCCCGATTCGCGGTGGCGCCCGGCTGCGCGCGGCCCTGCCCTTCGCGCTCGAGGAGAGCATGGCGGAGGACGTCGAAAATCTGCATTTCGCGTCAGGCATGCGGCGCGACAACGGCCAGCTACCGGTGGCCGTTGTATCGATTGAGAAGATGGATGAGTGGAAAGCCGCGCTGAATGAGGCGGGTATCGAGCCGGCCCGGATGGTTCCCGAAAATTGCGGGCTCGCCCGCATTCCGGGCACATTAAGCGTGCTGGTTGATCGCGACTGCGTTTTCTTCAACGACGGGGCCGATACCGAGTTCGCCATGCAAGGCGTCAGTCCCAGCGACACGCTGGTTACTGCAGGCGCGCTGTCCGACCGAAGCTCCGAAGACGAAGATAGCGACGATGCGATTGAACCGGAAGGCCACCTTGTCGCTTATTGCGAGGCGGCCGACGAAGAACGCTTTGCGCACGACTGGATAGCGCTTCGGCACGAACTCCACAGCGTCGATATCAACTTGCTGGCGGACGGCGTGTTGCCGAAACTCGCAGTCACGGTGGCCAGCGGCAGCGGCGTCAACCTGTTGCAGGGCGTCTATGGCGCGAAGACAGACTATCGATCCCAGCTGCGGCCGTGGCGCAGCGCCGCTGTCCTGTTGCTGGGGCTAATGGTGCTGGGGCTGGTCGGAAAAGCGGTCGACTACAATCGCCTGGCCGAAGAAGAGGCAGCGTTGAAGACGCGCTTCACACAGGAATACCGGCAAATTCGTCCCGGCGACACGCGTGAGGTCATGGACCCGATCAACGCCGTGCGCTCAATAAGACAGGGGCTGGGGGCGTCAACCGGACCGCAGGTATTCCTGCCGTCGCTCAGGCAACTCGGCGACGCGATGGCGCAGAATGCGAGTGCTCGAATCGAGAACATCAGCTACCGGGCAGGCGTGATCGACGTGCGTATCTCCTCACCGGACGTTGCGACGCTCGACAATATTCAGAAATCAATCAGCGCCTCGGGACGTTTCACGGCATCCATCCAGTCGACGGACCAGGTCGCCGATGAAATCAGTAGTCGCCTGCAGATTCGTGAGTCGGGATCATGAAGAGCTGGTTCGAAGGTCTGGAATCCCGCGAGCAGCTGTTCGTGTCGCTGGGTGTGCTCGTCGTCGTTACCGCCTTGTTTTACGGTTTTATCTGGACACCGCTCGATCGGAACCACGACGCGATGGCGGACAGCGTCGCCGACTGGCATCGCTCACTGGCCGAACTCGGACCGCTAAAGGGCATGGCGCAAACCGGCAATAGCGCAACCAAGACGGCCGGTTCCACCAGTCAACAGGCGCCGATTATCATCGTCGACCAGACGCTGAGAAGCCGCCAGTTGGAGCAGTTCCGTCGCCGCAGCCAGCCTACCTCGAGCAATGGCATCCGCGTCGAGTTCGAGAACGTCGCGTTCGACGATCTCGTGCTCTGGCTGGGTGATCTCAGCGACCAGCATTCGATGCACGTGCAGGCCGGCAGCTTGTCCAAGGGATCGCAATCGGGCGCGGGACGAATCAATGCGACCCTGACGCTGGAGCGCGTTCTTTGATTAAAACAAAACGCGGCCTGCTACTTGTCGCCCTCCTCACCCTTACCGTCGCCATAATCGTCATGTTCCCCGCGCGCGTCGCGTATCGGTGGGCGGCGCCCGTCGGTGTGGCTGTAAGCGGCATTCAGGGAACCGCCTGGCGCGGCCACGCCGATGCAATCACTGTAAACGACCTATACATCGGCGACGTCAGCTGGCAAATCAAACCGCTGCGCCTGTTCACCGGGCAGGCCAAATACCACGTGCAGGGAACACCTGTGTCCGGCTTCGTCGAAGCGGACGTTGGCATCGGGATCGGCGGCAAGCTGATCGTTTCCGAACTCGCAGCATCGTTGCCGCTCAGCCTGTTTGCGAAGTCACTCAACGTCAGCGGACTAAATGGTGACGCAAGTCTGCAGTTCGAGCGCATAGAAGTCATAGCGGGACTGCCCGTTGCAGCGAACGGTACCGTCAGGGTAAATGGACTTGTCGCACCGCGCCTGAGCCGTGAATCGATTGGCGGTTTCGAGGCCGAGTTCTTCACACAGAACAACGGTATTGCCGCAACGATTGAAGACACGGATGGCGTTGTTGATATCGCAGGCAGCTTGCAGGTTCTGGGAGATCGAAGCTATCAGTTTCTCGGTAAGATCGCCGCGAAGCCGGGGGCACCTGTGGGGCTGAAGCGGCAGCTGGAATACCTGGGCTCCGCGGATGAGCGTGGCCAACGCGAGTTAAGACTTGAGGGCATGCTGTAGGTTCGCGCCGTCGGACTATACGTCAACCTCGAGAAAAGTCTGCAGTAGCGGAAAGTAAAGCGCGCAACGCGCATCCTTGCCTGAATAGGCACCATAGATTGCTTTGTATTTCTGCAGCTGCGGCGTGTAGCGGTCGATTTCCGCCCGCAGGAAGCCCTCAAGATTGCCGCCCTCGTGCGAGCTCGTCTTGTAATCGACGATCCAGTGCGTGCCGTCAGCGTCTATCCTCACCCGGTCAAGAATCACCGACTCGATTTCCCCCTCGAAGACACCCGTGAGGGCAAGCTCAGCACGGCCCTCTCCCGAGATGACCCAGCGACCCTTCTCATCCTCAAGAATGCGCTGCAGCGCCGCTTCGACGCGCTCGCAAATATCACCGATCAGTTTCTCGCCAACGCCCATCTCCTTGAGCCAGCGCTCGGTAACTGCACGGTAAGCCGGCAGCGAGGTTGTCTGCGCAAGGGCACGTTCCTCGGCGAATGCGTGCAGCCAGCGATGTACGACGGTTCCGGCCAGGCGTGCCTCGGTGCCGACCCAATAGAACTCGACTTTCTCGTCGGCAGCCACACCCTCTTCCTGGTCCACGGTACCCGGCAGCGCTACCGCAGCCGGCAGCTTCCAACCAGCTTCAAAACGTCGTAGAACCGGCTCCAACCAGGGACTCTTGACGGCCTCTTCCCCCACTGCGCCGTTACCGCAAAAGGCCTGTGCGTATTGCGGCTCGAGCGCCCCCCACAGCCGATACAGCAAGCTCCGCTTGGGTGGAGGTTTGAACTCATCGGCCTCGGGATTTGTGGTTGTATGCCCGATCAGATGAAGACTGTTACGCGCGCGTGTGCATGCCACGTACAGCAAGCGCGCCTGTTCGTATCTGTCCTTCTTCGCCTCACTAAGATCAATAAAACGATGCACCGGGTCTCTCGTCAATTCGGCTCGCGGGCCTACCGGACTGATCACCTTTGCCTGTGCACCATGCTCGTCCGGCAAATCAAACCAGGAGAGTACGCGCTGATCGCCGCTACGCGGCAAGCGCCCGAGTCCATAAAGAACGACGTGTTCGAATTCGAGCCCCTTCGCCCGGTGCATGGTCATGATCTGAAGGCGTGCTTTAACGTCACTTGAAACCCGCTCCTGATCGAGTATCGATTCGAGTTCCGCAACATCATCGAGTGTGCCGTGCCGTTCGTATTTTTCGATTACGTCGAAGTAACGGTAGACATTGGCCACCGTGTACTCGTCGTTGAGGATCGCGGGCCCACCGAGCCTGAGCCAGACCTCCTCGACCAATTCGCGAAGGCCGCGCACCCGCCTTGGTGTAACCAGCTCCGCCAGCACGCTTTTAGCCGATGCTATCGCCGCGCGGCCACTTTCAGAAACAGCCTGCAGCCGGTCCTCTGTTTGCAGCAGTTCCCAGACGGTGCTTTTCGTATCGTTGACGACCAACGCATGCAAGTCATTCCAGTCCAGGGCAATCCAGGGCGCGCGCAGTAGCGCCAGCCACGCCAGGCGGTCGCCCTGGTGTACGGCGGCACGCGTAAGCGCAAGCACCTCGATAACCTCAGGTAGATCGGTCAGGCGATCGATTTCGATGGCACGGTAATCAATCCCTGCCCGGCGCAGCGCTGCAAGCAGGTTCGGTAGTTGCGTGCGACTGCGGACCAGTACCGCGACCTCATCCTCGGGATTGTCGACCAGTAGATTCTGTATGACTTCGCATCCGACCTCGGCCTCCTGCTCGGGTCTGCTGTCAAACAGCGGGTACACGCAACAATCGCCAATCGCTGCGAGCTGCGGAACACTGACCGCATCCGAATACGCTACGGCGCCGCTCATAGGCTCGTCGACCGGGGCCAGGATTTCAGGGAACACCGTGTTGAACCAGTCCACGAGGAACTGCCCGGACCGGAAATTCCTGCGCAGCAGCAGCGGCTCCAGCCTGACGCTGCCGATACCATGTTGTCGTGCCAGCAGGAACTGCCCTACTTCGGCATTTCTAAACCGGTAAATCGACTGCATCGGATCGCCGACGCAGTACAACGTGCGGCCATCACCTTGCTGCCAGCCCCCGGTGAGTGCCTCGAGCATGCGGTATTGAGCGCTGGATGTATCCTGCATCTCGTCGACCAGGAGATGTCGGACCTGGTAGTCCAACAAGAGCGCAACATCACCCGGGTTCTCGGCGGTGCCGAGCGCAGCAGCGGCTGATAGCGCAATTTCGGTGTGATCGGAGACGCCCTGCTCCGCGAACAGGCGTTTCAATTCGGTGACTGCCAGCGGCAGCAGTCTGAACAGGGCGAGCATTACACGCCATTGCTCGTCGCTGTAGCGCACCGGTGGCAGTGAGCGTACGCCGTGCAGGAGATCACCGACGTGGCCTTTCGCGGATAGCTTTTCGAGCAGGCCGTGCATATCAGCTTTCTGACCTTTGTCACCCGGCGGAAAACCCTGCCGCTTATCGACTCTCTTGCGAAACTCCCCTGTCTTCGTCAGGAGCAATTCGGCGAGGCCCAGCCACTGGCTTGTCGCACCCGGCTCCACAGATGGCAATGCCGTGAGTCCCTGCAAGGACGCGATCGGGCTGCTGGTTTCCCCGGCGCCCAGCAGGTGCTCCGACGCATAGCCCTGTAAGGAAAGCAGTTCAGCTACGGCATCAGCAGGAAAAACCGCCGCCGTCCGACGCAGGTGATCGGCAACAACGCGCTCAAGATTCTCTTCAAAGCGCATACGCAGCGTCGTGGACTCTTGCTCCGAAAGCAGGCCGCTGCCGACGAACGGTAACCACTGGTCGCGGGTTGCAAGCATCTGCGTAAGGTAGGCAACGTAGATCCAGGTGTTGTTATCGACATGCAGGAGCACCTCGCGCGTCGCGTCCCGCATGGGGCCGCGTTCCGCCAACCAGTCGAGGGTCGCCAGCGCCGACAATCGATAGAGACTTTTCAGTTCGGCATCGACGACGATACGCACACCGCTGGCACTTTCCGGCGCACTGATCGGCCGAAGGCGTGCAATCATTGCATTGAGCGAATCCAGAGTCTGGATGCGTAAGCGGCGCGGGTTGGAAATCAGCTGCCAGCCGAACTCCGCGTCTCTCTGCAGAGCGGCTTCTGCCAGGACATGCGTCGGCTGTTGATGAACCTGAGTCGGTTGCTGTCCGCGATACGCGAGTTGCAGCGCGCTCAAAACACGAAACTGCATCTCCGCAGCCGCCTTGCGTGTGAAGGTGATCGCAATCACCTCTTCCGGGTTCTCCACCACGGACAGCAGTTTGAGATAACGCTGTATCAGGAGTTCAGTCTTGCCGGAACCGGCCGGCGCCTGCACGATGAATGAACGCGACACGTCCAGCGAGTCGTGGCGCGCTTGCTCATCGTCCAGGATCAGTCTGTCGTCAGTCTCCACGAAGCAGCTCCGTGTAGCGAGTCAGCAGATTGAAGGCGCGCGCATCCTGCACGCCCTGTGCTGCATTAATGCGAACGTCCCCTGCACTCATCGCGCGGCACGCCGCGCGCACCAGGTCTTTCCAAGCCGCAAGCGATGTCTCCCAGTCATCGCTTTTCGCGTAACCGGCGCCGGCGCCCTCGAAACTGATCGCACGAGAATCGACGTTGACGAGTGCGACTGCAGAAACGGCAGCGTCCAGAGCCAGCGCGTAAGCAATCAGCTGTATTTCCTTCGGCTGGCCAGTGCTGTCAATGAGCGTCCGCTTTGCCCCGGTCTTGTAGTCCAGGATCGCGAGTGTGCCGTCGTTGAGTCGATCAATCCGGTCGATGCGAAGCTGCAGTTGAACGTCGGCCTCCGCAAATGACACCTGGTGTTCAACAGCTTCGATGGCGAATTCTTCGCGCGCGCCGTCTGCACCCACAAACTCACGCAGCAAGTTGGCTATTCGAGTTCGCTCGAGCCTGAGCAGTTGAGCGAGACTCTCGTCGGTGTTGCGTTCATGACGGCCAAATGCGGAGTCTACGGCCTGGCTGATTAATGACTGCAGCTGCTCTTCGCTCCAGGCGGCGATATCACTCTGCGAGGGAGTATCGATGTAAAGCCGGTGTAGCGCATCGTGAATGATGTTGCCGCGCAGGGGTGCCGGCAAACCGATCGCCTGCGCTTGCAGGTAAGCGACACCAAGGCGCCCGGCGATGAAAGCACTCACAGGATCGTTTAGCTGTCGCTGGATCGCACCCGCGCCTCCCGAAATACGCTCGCCTTCCTGCATGGCCGGAACAGCCTCCTCTGCAACCACGGTGGCGCCTGTCGTCGCCAGCAGTGACGCGTGCCAGCCGGGATCCGGCTGTGCGGTGACGGGTTGCGGGCTAAGTGGCGCAAGCAGGCCGCTTTGCGATTGCTCCGCATCGTCTTCGTGCTTCGCATAGCTGCAAACAACCTGCGGCGCTGCGTGGCCCAGGTGGAGCAGCAGGTTCTGCGCATAATCGACTGTGTCGGAAGGGTCGGCATCCGGCATGCCAAAACCCCGCTGCAGCTGACGCGCAAGCAGGGGCGACGGAATGCCTGCCGGTGGCCAGTTGGCTGCAGTGACGCCGCTGATCCAGATCGCGCCAAATTCGGCCCCTGAGGCCTCCAGGGGGCCCATCAGCTGTACCCGGCTACTGTCGGACTCCGGCTGAAATACCGCATCAGCAGCCATGATTCCCAGGCGCCGAATCGCGGTCTTCAGGTCCATCGACGGACTGATGACGTCGAGCCGAGCCAGGTCGTTCAGCGTATCCCGCCAGCGATTGACCAGCTGAAAATCGAAACTCGAGAGTGCATCGCTACCCGGCCAACCACATGCGACAAGCATCTCGTCACTGTAAATCGCCCAGTCAGCCGGGGACGCCCGTTTCTGCTTTTGTAGCTCTCGTCGGGCCGTGGTGAGGTGGGCGACCATTTCGAGCCATTCAATCGCGGCGCCCCCCCCGCCCGCACCGCGAAACGTTGACGAAACCATAGCCGGCGTCCAGCGGCGGGCCGGCAGCTGACGAAGTCTGAGCTCGAAGCGGCTACGTCCGCCGAACGACGCAGATCCGAGCATTGGCGTACGCAGCAGGTGGCCAAGCTCAGTGGATGACAGGTCCCGAACAAGCCAGTTCAGTAACAGCAACGCGACCGATACCGCCGGATAGTCGCCGAGTTTGCGCCCATAGGAGGTGTTTACTGCCTGCGCAAAAGACGCTGGCGCGTATTGCCATCCCGGGACCAGCCCCTCGCGTACAAGGTGGCCCGCTTGCTGCGCCTGCGTCTCGAGGCTGGTAGCAATGATGGCTATCGACGCGTCCGGCGCATCCTCGAGCCGTGCCCGCGCCCAGGCGCCGGCAGCCCGCATCTCGGCCTCTGCCGATTCGAAACACTGCAGCTCGAGCCGTGCGGCCTTCGGCCTCTCGGGCGCGTGCCTGACTTCGGTACCGGTTACCGTGAGCGCCTCCTGGATAGAGCTAACCAGGGGTCTCGCGCGGTCGAAGCCGACAAACGTCACCTGACCAGCGCGCGGCGTGCGGCCTTCTCTCAATAATCGATTGACCAGCTGGCCGAGGCCCGCATCGTCGACCCAGGATTCACGCTCGAGAATACCGAGATATCGACCCGCCGCAGCTGCGAACAAGCGGTGATCATGGCTCTGTGCCGAGCGCGCGACCTCTTGTATCGATACTTGCCAGTCCGCCATACGCTGCCAGGCATCGCGCGACAGACGTACGAGGCTTGAGATTCCAGCCGCGGACTCACCGACCTCCTTCTGCAGGCAGCGCTCCCAGAGCAGCTGGCTTTGATGGGAATTCAATCGAGCGGGCAGCACTGCCTGATCCGTCGCACCCTGTACCGTCTGCGCAAGCCAGTCTTGCCAGGAAAAAATTGCCGGACTCTCCCAGGCACTCCGATCAAGCTGAACTTGCTGACGTGCAAATTCCTGCCGCAAAACACGCGCGAGTCGTCGATTCGCCGTGATTACAGTTGATGGGCCTTGCAATGCGTCCGATAGCCACTGGTACATTGGTCAGGCGTATTGTCCCAGGCACGACTCTATGCGATCAAATACGATGTTGATCGTCTCGGTATCCGGCAATGTCGTGATTCTGAAATGATCGGAATACGGCGTGTTGAAACTGCTGCCCGGCGCCACCAGCACATGATGGTTTTCCAGCAGATCCAGGGCAAAGGCCTGATCGTCGACACGCCCCGCCATTCCAGCATCCAAACGAATAAACGCGTACATCGCACCCATCGGCACCTGCATGCTCAAGTAATCACTCGCCGTCACCCGATCAATGACCGCCTGCCGTGACTGATACAAGCGCCCGCCGGGCTGCACCAGTTCCTTGATACTCTGGAACCCGCCAAGCGCTGTCTGCACGGCCCACTGTCCCGGCACGTTGCTGCACAGGCGCAGTGCGGATAGCAATTCCATTCCGTGAACGTATTCTTCGGCTTTGTCGAGATCGCCACTAAACACGCACCAGCCCACTCGATAACCGCAGGCGCGGTACACTTTTGACAAGCCCGAAAACGTGAGGCAGACGGTATTCTTTACGAGTGTCGCCATTGGCACGAACTCGGCGTCGTCGTAGACCATCTTGTCGTATATTTCATCAGCCATGAGCACCAGCCCGTGACGCTCCGCGAGTTCCACGAGCGCCGCTAGCGTTTCGCGGTCATAGACGGCACCGCTCGGGTTATTCGGGTTGATCACCACGATCGCCCTGGTTTTCTTGCTGACCAGTTTCTCGATATCCTCTACGTCCGGCACGAAGCCGTGATCCGGCTTGCACGCGTAGTGCCTTGCAACGCCACCATTCAGAGCGACGGCGGCACTCCAAAGCGGATAATCAGGGCTGGGAACCAGTACTTCATCGCCTGGATTGAGCAGTGCCCGCAGGGACAGGTCGATCAGTTCGCTGACGCCGTTACCAATAAAGACCTCATCGGCACTGACATTGAGCACGCCGCGGCTCTGCTGCTGCATGACAACGGCTTCGCGCGCCGGGAAGATTCCTTTTTGATGACAATAGGGCTCAGCCTGCCCGAGGTTTTCGATCATCGCCAGGCGCATCGTCTCCGGGGTCCGAAAACCAAACAGACCCGGGTTGCCAATGTTCAGGGAGATGATTTCGTAGCCGCGCTTTTCCAGCTCCAGGGCGTGGTTCGCGAGCTGCCCGCGAATTTCATAGCGAACGTCTTTGAGGGTGTCACTCGTGCGGATTGCTTGTTCCATAATCCCTGTCGGTCAGGCCAATATCATTCACACTGCCTTACTTTCGCGAAGCTCGGCGATCAATTCGTCAGAGTACCCCAACCACTCTCGCAAAACCTCATCGGTGTGCTCGCCAAGTAGTGGCGGTGCGTTCGCGTATTGTACGGGCGTTGTCGCAAACTGAACCGGATTGGAAACGATGGGAACAGGTTGCCCACGGGAATTGGGTAGCTGCCGAACCAGCTCGCGTTCCTCGGCGTAGGATCCTGTCAGGACCTGCTGCAGGTCGTTGATGGGCCCGGCCGGCACACGGCAATCGGCAAGCTGTTTGAGCCAGTAGTCCGTCGTATTCGTTGCGAACGCCCGATCCAGCAGGTCGACCAGCTCTGATCGATTGGCGATACGATCGCCGTTATGCCGGAATCGAGTCTCTGTGGCTAACCCGGGCAGCCCGGCGCATTCGGCGCATGCCGCAAACTGCCTGTCGTTACCCACCGCAAGCATGAAAGCGCCGTCGCGAGTCGCGAACGCCTGGTAAGGCACGAGGTTTGGATGCGCGGTGCCCATGCGCGTTGGTACTGTGCCGCCGACCAGGAAATTCATGGACTGATTTGCCAGCCAGGCGACCTGGCTATCGTAAAGCGGAACGTCGATATGCTGCCCTGCGCCTGTCTGTTCGCGAGCATTCAGTGCGGCCAACACGGCTGTGGTGGCATACATGCCGGCCATAATATCCGCGATCGCCACGCCGACTTTCTGTGGCCCGCCCGGTTCACCGACGCGCGGCCCGGTAATACTCATCAATCCGGCAGATGCCTGGATCATCGCATCGTAACCGGGCTCATCGGCTCTGGAACCACGCTGGCCGAATGCGGAAATCGAGCAATAGATCAGCCGCGGATTAGTCGACAGCATCGCTTCGGGACCGAGCCCGAAGCGCCGCAGCGTGCCCACTTTGAAATTCTCGAGCAGAACGTCGGCCTGCAGAACCAGATCACGAATAATCTGCTGGCCTCTGGGGCTGGCCAGGTCGACCGTAACGGAGCGCTTGTTCCGATTCGCCGACAGGAAATAAGCCGATTCGCCACCAGCTTCACCATCCAGCCACGGCGGACCCCACTGCCGCGTGTCGTCGCCCGTACCGGGTCGTTCGACCTTCACGACGTCGGCACCATAATCGCCAAGCAATTGTCCCGCCCACGGTCCGGCGAGTATGCGGCTCATGTCGAGCACCCGTATATTCGATAGTGGCGATGCCATTAACTGCCAGGACTCCCGAAAACCAGCACTTCAATAAAAACCCGGCCAACCTTGCGGTTGGCCGGGCGGGTCCGCACGGAGATTGCGGATTGCGTGACTCAGTCGCGTGACGACTCGTCGTCAGCGTCCGGGTCCAGCTCTTCTACATCGGCTCCCTTAACATCACGGGGCTCCGGTGTGTGTTCGTATTCCGGCTCTTTCCTGCCGTACCGAATCAGGAGGTCCTCCTCCTCTTCGGCATCGATTTGCCTGATCGCGGCGATCCGTATGGAATCGCCTTCAAAGTGGTTGTCAAAAACCAGCTCGCTGAAGCCGGCGCAGACTCTGCCTGTCGGGGATTTGAAGCCTATTGACCAGTTGGACCGAAGTCCGTAAGCCCTTCGGTGAAGGACCATGTGGTACTGGCGGCGCCCCGAGGCGGACACAATGAGATTCGACTCATCAAGGACGGTGTATCCTCGGATACTTGGCTGATAGATGCAATCCGATCGGCCCGAATCAACCCCGTCACCATCCGATGGATTGCTCGCACAACCTGCCATAACACTTAAACAAAGTAACGTAATACTTTGTTTTAAAACGTGTTTTATTTCCTTGTGCTCACTCATAATAGCAGTACCCTTACTGCGGCGACGCCATCATCTGTCCTGAGTTTAGACAGCAATCCGGCGTTAAGTTTAGGCCAAATCCGCAGCCTGAGCGGCCATATTCCGACCTTCCCCGAGGCCGATCGGTCGGGCTGAATCCCGGATCCACTCGCTCCAGGATCCAACGTAGAGCCGTGGCTCCCGGTAGCCGGCTTGCATCGCCGAAATCGCCAGGTGACAGGCGGTTACGCCGGAACCACACATGGCAATCCACGCGGTATCTCTAACTTCGCCAAGCGCCGCAGCCCACAATGACTCGAGTTCTTGTCGCGGTCGCCAACAGCCGGTTTCATCGAGACTGAGTGGGAACGGCAGGTTGCTCGCACCGGGAATATGCCCTGCGACTGCGTCGATTGGCTCGATCTCACCGCGAAAACGCGCCGCATCACGGGCATCAATCAAGTTCATCGCCTCAATGCTCTCGATATCACCAGCCAGTTCTGTCGTCGTTACAACCATGCCTTCCTGCGGATGCGGGACGAAATGGCGAAACTCAACGAGCTCTACCCCGGCGACGACTGGCAAACCCTGCGTCGTCCATTCTTGAATACCCCCATCCAGCAGACGGACACGCTCATGTCCCATCCACCTGAGCAACCACCAGGCACGCGCTGCCAGGGAGCCGGGACCAACGTCGTATACGACGACGTCGATACTGCTATCAATCCCCAGTCGACCCAGCGTTGCTGCGAAGCGCGCAACGTCCGGCAGCGGGTGCCGCCCGGTATCTGGCCGAATAGGCGCCGCCAGATCGGCGTCGAGATCGGCAAAGACGGCACCAGGAATATGCCCCGCCTCGTACGCGCGCTGCCCGGCATGCACGTCTCCGAGATCGAAACGGCAGTCCACAATACGAATGCCGTCCCGCCCAAGATGCCGCTCCAGTTCATGTGTAGTGATCAAGATGCTGCGCGGGGCCATTGAAGAGTGCTCGGTATCGTCGTTTTGATCTTGTACACCGTGTAACCGTCGTGGACAATAGCGTGCCGCGGGACACGCCCGCACCAGCGATGCTGGCTAACTGGGAGTCGCAAAAGTGGAGAAGATAGTTGTCGGCCTGAAACGTGTGGTGGATTACAACGTTCGGGTGCAGGTCAAGAATGATGGCAGCGGTGTCGAGACGGATGGTGTCAAGATGAGCATCAATCCCTTCGACGAAATAGCCCTCGAGGAGGCGCTTCGCATCAAGGAACGCGGGGAAGCCAGCGAGGTTATTGTCGTGTCCATCGGTGCTTCCGAGGCGCAGCAACAGTTGCGCACGGGATTGGCCATGGGTGCCGACCGGGCCATTCTCGTCGAAACGGATGCAGCAACGGATGCCCTGACGGTCGCGCGCGTATTCAAGGCGATCATCGATCGTGAAAACGTCGACCTTGTCATTCTTGGCAAACAGGCTATCGATGACGACAACAGCCAGACAGGACAAATGCTGGCCGCAATCTGGGATCGACCGCAAGCCACGTTTGCGTCAGAGGTGGTTTTCGATGGCAGCGTCGCTAAGGTCACGCGTGAAGTCGATAGCGGTCTTGAGACGCTTGAGATCGATCTCCCTGCTGTCATTACCGTCGACCTTCGACTGAACGAGCCGCGCTACGTCAAGCTACCTGACATCATGAAAGCCAAGAAGAAGCCGCTGGATACCATCGCGCTCAGCGAGCTGGACGTCTCGCCTGCCCCACAGATCAAGGAAACCGAATTCAAGCCGCCCGAAGACAGACAGCGCGGCGTCATGGTGGACGACGTCGCGGGCCTGGTCGCCGCACTCAAAGACAAAGGACTCGTGTGATGGCAAAGATACTCGTAATTGCAGAGCATAATGGCGCAGCACTGAACCCAAGCACCGCGAAGTGCGTGGCGTGCGCTGCACAGATAGACGAAGCGGTGATTGACGTTGCTGTTCTTGGTGCGTCGGTGGCAGATGTTGCCGCCCAAGCTGCGCAGATCAAGGGTGTCAGTCGCGTGCTGACCATGGAACGCGCCGAGAACGATCCCGCAGTTGCGGCGATACTGGCGCCGCAAATTGTCGCCATGGCGGATGGCTACAGCCACGTGTTCGGTCCATCGACGGCCTTTGGCAAGGACCTGATGCCACGCGTCGCCGCCCTGCTCGGCGTAAACCAGGTCAGCGACATCATGAGCGTCGATGGCAGCCACAGTTTCAAACGGCCGATCTATGCCGGCAACGCCATCGTATCCGTTGAAGCACCGCAGGATAGCGTCGTCGTTGCAACAGTTCGGACGGCCTCTTACCAGGCGGCCGAAAGTGGCAATAGTGCGCCTGTGGAAAGCGCGGCAACCGACGTCGCGATTCCGTCGCACACCCGTTTCCTGGAGCTGAAGACTGGCGCCTCCGATCGCCCCGATTTGCAGGCCGCAGCAAAGGTCGTATCCGGTGGCCGTGCGCTCGGCAGCGAAGAGAATTTCGAAATTATTTACGCGCTTGCCGACAAATTAGGCGCAGCCGTGGGCTCATCGAGAGCCGCCGTCGATGCCGGCTACGTACCACCGGAGACACAGGTCGGCCAGACCGGGCAGATTATCGCGCCTGATTTGTACATCGCCATCGGCATATCGGGCGCCATTCAGCACATCACGGGCATCAAGGATGCCGGCACCATCGTTGCCATCAACAAGGACGAGGATGCCCCGATTTTCGAGGTCGCGGATATCGGCCTGGTTGGTGACCTGTTCGCCGTGGTTCCGGAGCTAACGAAAGCACTGAGTTAGCGAAGCACTGCCCTGCTCGCCCGACAAACGTTGCAGACAAGAAAAAAGGAGGGGTCCTTGAGGACCACTCCTTTGTCTGTCCGCTCTGCTTTCCTGATTACAGGGCGCCGAGGATGGCCTCAGCCTTACTAACCTCGAATGCGCCCGGCGCTTCGACGCCTACGTGTGTCGCTACACCGTCATCGACCACGATCGCGAATCGCTGGCCGCGCATACCCATGCCGAAGCCGCTGGCGTCCATCTCAAGCCCCAGGGCTTTGGCATACTCGCCGTTGCCATCGGCAAGCATCATAACGTCGTCTCCAACACCACGATCCTTGCCCCACGCATCCATAACGAAGACGTCGTTGACGGCCATGCAGGCGATTGTGTCGACCCCTTTTTCCTTGAGCGCTGCAGCCTGATCGACGAAACCCGGAAGATGGTTCATTGAGCACGTCGGTGTAAATGCGCCAGGCACCGAAACAAGCACTACCTTTTTCCCAGAGAACAAGTCATCTGTGGAAATTGCGCCAGGGCCTGCATCGGTCATCACGCCCAAAACTCCCGACGGCATTTTCTGGCCAGCTGAGATCGTCATCAAAATTACTCCTGTTGAGGTATTGAGATTCTGGGCGCAATCAGCAATGATTTTTCACCCGTATTGGACCGATTCTAGCAGGAAGAGAAATACTATGGACTTCGCGTTTACTGAAGAGCAGCAACTAATTCGTGATGCTGCTCGAGAATTCGCTCAAAAAGCAATAGCCCCGGTTGCGGCGGAGTTTGATGCCAGCGGCGAGTTCCCGCTGGAGACGATCCGACAAGCCGGCGAACTGGGCTTCATGGGTGTCGAAGTGCCGACTGAGTATGGCGGTTCGGAACTTGATTCGATTTGCTATGTGCTTGTCATGGAGGAGATTTCCGCGGCAGATGCCTCACACGGAACAATAGTTTCGGTCAACAATTCATTGTTCGGCGTGCCCCTGCTTGAGTTTGGCACCGAGGCCCAGAAGCAGACCTACTTGCGCCCGGTTGCGTCTGGTGAAGTCAATGGCGCCTATGCGCTGACCGAACCCCAGTCGGGCTCCGATGCTGCAACCATGCGCACCAAGGCCGAGCGTTCGGCTGACGGAACTAGTTACAAGCTCAATGGCAAGAAAGCATGGATCTCATCGGGGCCGGTCGCGCGCTACATGATCGTATTCACACAGACTGTTACGAGCGACGGGGACTCGATTGGCATCAGTGCTTTTGTTATTGATACGAAAGAGCCCGGCTTTAGAATCGGCAAGACAGAGCCGAAGCTCGGCATTCGGGCATCAGCGACCTGTGAGATTGAGTTTGATAATTACCTGTGTCCTGCGGAAAACCGCATCGGCGAAGAGGGTCAGGGCTTCAAAATTGCATTGACGGTTCTGGACGCAGGTCGCGTTGGTGTCGCCGCGCAGGCCGTTGGCATTGCACGTGCCGCGTACGAGGCTGCTGTTGGGTACTCCAGGGAACGCAAAGCGTTCGGCTCGGCAATCGGCAGCTTCCAGGCTATTCAGGGGAAGATCGCAGACATGAAGATGCGCATCGATGCCGCGAGCCTCCTCGTGTTACGCGCTGCGTGGTCGAAGGAAAACGCCAAGAAGACCGGCGCCAGGAATACGCTGAATTCCAGCATTGCCAAACTCTATGCGTCGGAGACCGCCATGTTCGTCACACACCAGGCGTTGCAGATTCACGGTGGCATGGGCTACAGCAAGGAACTGCCGCTTGAGCGTTACTTCCGAGACGCCAAGATTACCGAGATCTATGAGGGAACCAGTGAGATCCAGAGAATGGTGATCGGGCGGGCCGAGACCGGACTTCGCTAGCTAATGCCAGCCAGCGCTAGTAGTCGTTCTCGCCTACCTGCACGACGAGCCCGTCGAGTTCATCAGACACCTCGATCTGGCATGTCAGGCGGCTATTCGACTTACGTTCGAACGCAGCGTCCAGCATGCTGTCTTCCATGTCGTCTATTTCCGGCAGCTTGTCGAGCAATTGCTCGCCAATGTAACCGTGGCAGGTTGCGCAGGCACATGCGCCGCCGCACTCCGCGACAATACCGTCTATGTTGTTATTGATCGCACCTTCCATAACTGAATAGCCGTTCTCCACTTCTACTTCGTGGCGGGCTCCATCAGTCGTGACATAGATTATTTTCGGCATTGCTTCGGTCCAGGTTTTAATGAGGCACAATTTTAAGGGCGTTGACCGTTTCCGGTCAACGCCCTAATAGTTAGAAAAAGTTTTTTTCTCGGGCGGAGTGAGCGCGAGTGTGAGTGCTACTAGGCGCGCTGTGCCAGGGCCTTCTTCGCGTCGAGCTCCTGGCGCTTCTTGCGCGCCGCTTCCTCGGCCAGGCGAATCTGACGGTTGCGCTCGACGTCCGCGTCGATAACCTTGATCCACTGATTAGCCGTGCGCACTGAACGTGGTGTCTTACCCGCGCTGGCAAATGCCTTCTTCGCATCTCCATAGCGCTTCAGGTTGTAGAGGCACATACCCATGGAGATCTGCATATTGTCCGGGTTCTTGAGCCCGCCCTTGCGGATTGCATTATTTGCGGACTTCACACATTCACTGTAATTGCCCACATTCAGGTAAGCATTTGCAAGCCTCTGGTCCAGCTCGCCGTGTGTCGCCAGCTTCGCCGCGGCCTGCAGGGCCGGAATAGACTTCTCGTCTTCCATGGCCAGCATCCAGGCCTGTGACATCAGCCGATAGTTCTTCTCCGTCTTCGGCACGATGCCGGCGGCCATTTTTTCTTCCAGCAGTTTGCCGGCTTTGTACGGCACCTCAGCCTGCAGGAAAAGCTGCGCCATCGTTACGAACTCAGTGTCTTTTACCAGCATGCCTTGCGTATGAGCGGCATCGTAAGCGTAAATCAGCTTCTCATCCTCACCAAGCTCGGTGAACGCGCCTGCTAAGGACTTCCAGTAGCGCGCCTTGGGCCATTTGACCAGCAGAATTTTCTGGATGTCCCGCACCTTTGCGTAATTTTCCTGTTGGAAATAGGCAAAATTCAGAAGGCCATACCAGTCTTCCTTCAATGGCAGGCTGCGCTCTTCAGCAACGCGCATCGCATTTTCAATGGGCTCAACCATCTCTTTGTAGCGAGACAGGTTGTAGAGGATCTGTGCCTTGAGAACAAACGGCTGTGGCGCCGGGTTGGTTTCCAGCATGAACCACTTGTTCAGCGTCGTCAGCGCCCTTGGATAATCTTCTTCCATCGTGAGCAACTGTGCGACTGTGAAGGTCGCCTGCTTGGCCATTTGTTCCTCGAGGCTCGGGATGGCCAGCATCTTTTCGTAAGTGCGGATCGCGCCTTTGGTGTCATCCATGTTGTAGTAAACAAAACCAAGATAGTTCAGAACGTTGGCCTGTTCATACTCGGTGAGTTTGTCGGGGTTATACAAGGCGTTCAGCGATTTGAGGGCCCCCTTGTAGTCTTTGGCGTCGACTAGTTCCTGAGCCTTGGTTATTTTCTCGTAGACCGCTTTACTGACAGCCTGCGCCTGTTTGGTCTTGGTCTTGCCTCGATCTTCTTCGGTCGCTCTTTTCTGCTGCGCTTCTGCGCTGCCGACTGCCAACACCCCGGCAATCAATACCAGGCAAACCTTAGAAGCAATTTCACGATTGATTTTCATTTCAAAAAGGTCCTCATGGATGGCTGTTTCCCACTCTCACATGCAACTGGTTCTATTCCTCAATCTGGAATGAAATCCTCGTCTTCACCCCGGACACCTCGACAGGAACACCATCGACAACCCTGGGTTTGTACTTAAACTTCAGTACCGCGCGAGTGGCGGCACGCTCGAACAGGGTGCTGCTCGACTGCAGAACGATCGGGTCTCTCACCGTTCCGGCCGCTGTCACCGTGAACGAGAGATCGACAAAGCCCTCCAGGCCGCGCGACAAGGCGCGAGCGGGGTAAACCGGCGCGACACGAACGATCGGCAGGTAGTCACCCTCAGCGATATTCATGCCGCCAGGACCGGCGAGATCGGTGTTCGCGGACACCATGGGCGGTGCAACGTTGATCGTCGGCGCATCCGGGTTAATGTTGTCCAATTCCTGCGGAGGCGTCTCCGGCGGAGTCTCCGGAGGCTTCGGCGGCTTTTCGGGGGTCAGATCGGCAACGTTCAGATTCTCATTGCGTTTCACGCGGACGAATTCAAGCTTGTGGCGTTCACGAGGATCCGTCAGCGCCGTCTTACCGGTGACGATGAGCAGCTGCATAACGAACAGCAGGCTCAAGGTGATAATCGAGCCAATCACAATCGAAAAAATATAACGACCTAGCATGGTCCTGTGCTCCTCCGTGGACGAAGTCTGGCTACTACCAAGACCCACCTCCAAATATTATGACAACGATGCTGCCCTGGGGTTCCTAGCCATCATCCGTCGCGATTGAAACATTCGTTACTCCCGCGCCTTTGGCCGCTTCCATCACAATCACCAGGGTCTCGTGTGTCGATTCTTCGTCGGCCTGAATGACGATCGAACCTTTCGGATTCTCTGCGTGCAGCTGCGCAATCACGGCTCGCACAGCGCGAGGATCGCGTTTCTTTCGATCGATCCAGATCTCGTCATTGGGGCTTATTGCAATAAGGATCGACGCGTCGTCCTGACTTTCAGCGGTTACAGTATCCGGGCGTTCAATCTGGATACCTGCCTCCTTGATGAACGTTGCCGTTACGATGAAGAAGATCAACAT
>RCNG010000212.1_pt1 | contig 24821 bp, 22 predicted proteins | sample 2041371 | NCBI WGS metagenome assembly RCNG01 (sample SAMN09708227, study PRJNA481090) | Marine sediment metagenome, whole genome shotgun sequencing project. | biome: marine sediment; feature: ocean; material: sediment; isolation source: Sewage treatment plant 1 marine sediment (STP1) ... | reverse complement strand
CGAGCGCGGGCCGCTCGGTCAGCTACAACCGGTGGTGTCTCCGCAGGTGAGGCATACGTAGCACGAGCCGCTGCGCACGGTCATGTGGCCGCACATGGAGCACGCCGGTGCATCGCCCATCAGATCCCCGAGCGAAGCTTCGGCGGCCGTCGTCGCTGCGGCAACTGCGGTACCGGGGCCGTGTGACACCACCGTTGCGGCGGCGCGCACGGGTGCGGCCGCTGGCGCCGGCATGGTGCTGGTGTCGTCATCGACGAACTTGGCGGCGGCCACCTGCGCATCGATGTCGTTTTCCATGGCAGCGTCGGTGAGGTCGAGCTGTGTTCCCGCGTCGACTGCGATGCCCTTCGGCGGCTCCGGAAGCTCACCGGAGCGGTCCGGCGGCACCTGCACGAGCTCGTCGCGGGCAAGGTATTCGACACCGAGTGCGCGGAACACGTAGTCGATGATCGAGTTCGACATCTTGATATTCGGATGACCCTCGACGAAGCCCCTCGGCTCGAATGTCTGGAACGTGAACGTGTCGACAAACTCCTCGAGCGGAACGCCGTATTGCAGACCCTTCGATACGGCGATGGCGAAGCAGCTCAGCACACCGCGCAGGGTCGCGCCTTCCTTGGCGAGGTCGATGAACAGCTCGCCAAGCGTGCCGTCTTCGTATTCGCCGGTCCTGAGGAACACTTTGTGCCCACCGACGCGCGCTTCCTGCGTGAAGCCGATCCGTCGAGACGGGAGCAGGAACCGTGGCCGCGAGATGTCGTTGTAGGCCTCGGTGGGAGACAGGCCCGGCTGGAACATGCCGGCGTGGATCATCACCTCTCGGATGATGGTCTCGGTGACCGCCTCCGGCTCGTCCTCGCCTGCGAGGTCGTCAGTCGTCGACGACAGCGGCTGGGAAGCCTTGGAGCCATCCCGATAGAGGGCCATCGATTTGAGGCCGAGCTCCCATGAGAGTCGGTAGGACTCTTCGATGTCCGCGACCGTCACTTCGTTCGGCATATTGATCGTCTTTGAGATCGCTCCAGAAATGAACGGCTGGGCGGCGGCCATCATCTTGATGTGACCGCTGTAGTCGATGAAGCGCTCGCCGTAGCGACCGTTGCGGTTCGCCGTGTCGAACACCGGTAGATGCTCGTCCAGAAGGCCGGGGGCTCCCTCGATGGTCTGGCGTCCGCAAACGTGGTCGTTGGCGTCGCGGATCTGCTGGTCCGTGAAGCCGAGTTCGTGGAGCATCGAGAATCCGAGGCCGTTGTACTGCTCGGGCGTGAAGCCGAGACTCTGCATCGTCGCCTCGCTGAGCGTCCACTGGTTGAAGGCGAATCCGATCTCGAATACGGATGGCAGCGCCGCTTCGATCTTGTCGATGTCCTGGCCGGTGAATCCCTTGGTCATCAGCGTGGCGGCGTTGATGTGCGGCGCCCGCTGGATGCTCATCGTCCCGATCACGTAGTCGATGATCTGCTCGATGCGCTCATCGCTATACCCAAGCCGGCTGAGGGCCGGGGTGATCGAGCGGTTGGCGATCTTGAAGTAGCCACCGCCGGCGAGCTTCTTGAACTTCACGAGGGCGAAGTCGGGTTCGACGCCGGTGGTATCGCAGTCCATCAGCAATCCGATGGTGCCGGTGGGGGCCAACACAGTCGCCTGCGCGTTGCGGTAGCCGTGCTGCTCGCCCAACTCGACAGCGTTGTCCCATGCCTCGCGGGCCTCGGCGACCATTTCGGGCGGCCCGTAGTTCGGGTCGATGCCGGTCACGAAGTGGCTGACGCCGTCGTAGTCGCTCTGGTCGTTGTTGTACGCCGCCCGCCGGTGGTTGCGCATCACGCGCAGCATTGACTCGCGGTTCTCGTCGTACTTCGGGAATGGGCCGAGCACGCTGGCCATCTCCGCCGAGGTGGCGTACGCGTCGCCGGTGAGGATCGCGCTCAGTGAACCGGCGATGGCGCGACCCTCGTCGGAGTCGTAGGGGATGCCAATCCGCATGAGCAGCGATCCGAGATTCGCATATCCGAGGCCGAGAGTGCGGTAGTCGTAGGAGCCCTGAGCGATGTCCTTCGACGGGAACTGTGCCATCGTGACCGAGACCTCGAGGACGATCGTCCAGAGGCGGATCGCGTGTCGGTAGGCATCGAGGTCGAAGACGCCCTTGGCGTCGTCGTAGAACTGGCCGAGGTTCAACGATGCGAGGTTGCATGCCGTGTTGTCGAGGAACATGTACTCCGAGCACGGATTTGACGCCCGGATCTCGCCCCCGGCGGGGGAGGTGTGCCATTCGTTGATGGTGGTATGGAACTGGACGCCGGGATCGGCGCTCGCCCATGCAGCCTCGGCGATCTGACGCCAGAGGTCTCGTGCAGGCACCGACCGAATCGTGCTGCCGTCAGTGCGGCTCGTCAGATCCCATTCGAGGTCGTCGATGACGGCGTCAACAAACTCGTTGCTGAGCCGGACGGAGTTGTTGGAGTTCTGACCCGAGACGGTGGCATAAGCCTCGCCGTTGAAGTCGGCCGAGTATCCGCCGGCGACGAGCGTGCGGACCTTCTCTTCTTCCTTCGCCTTCCACGCGATGAAGGTCTCGACATCCGGGTGGTCGATGTCGACGATGACCATCTTCGCTGCGCGACGTGTGGTGCCTCCGGACTTGATCGCGCCCGCGGCCCGGTCGCCGACCTTGAGGAAGCTCATGAGACCTGACGACTTGCCGCCACCGGAGAGCTGCTCGCCCTCGGCCCGGATATGCGAGAAGTTCGCTCCGGCCCCAGCGCCCATCTTGAACAAGCGGGCCTCGCGGACCCACAGGTCCATGATGCCGCCGGGGTTCACGAGGTCGTCTTCGACGCTCATGATGAAACAGGCGTGCGGTGCCGGTCGGCTGTAGGAATCGAGCGACTCGGTGGCTTCTCCGGTCTCCGGGTCCACGTACCAGAAGCCCTGGGCGACGCCCTCGATGCCGTACCGGTGGTGGAGGCCGGTGTTGAACCACTGCGGAGAGTTCGGAGCCGCCATCTGGTGGAGGAGCATGAAGGCGAGCTCGTCCTCGAACGTCTGCGCATCGTCGGCCGACGCGAAGTAGCCGTTCTCCTCGCCCCACCAGCGCCACGTCGAGACCAGGCGGTCGATGACCTGCCGTGCGGAGTGTTCGGGGCCGAGCACAGGCTCGCCGTTCTCGTCGACGATCGGCGTGCCGTCGTCGTCGACCTCTGGGACACCTGCCTTGCGGAGATACTTCGAGACCATGATGTCGGCTGCGACCTGAGACCAGGAGGCCGGGACCTCGGCGTTCTCCATCTCGAAGACGATCGAACCGTCGGGGTTGGTGATGCGAGAGTCTTTTCGAACCCACTCCACCGTCTCGTACGGATCGACCCCGGCGGTTGTGAACCGCCGTTCGATTTGGAGCCCTTCGGTCATTGTCCCTCCTCAGTTGGCGTCACCACCGACGCTCACTATCCACAGATCTATACACACCCACTAGATGTTGGGGTAGAGAAGTAGCGTACCCCCCATATCTAGCACGGTTTCACGAGTGTAATTACACGCGTGCCATCCGTCAAACCTCCCGCGTAGAGGCCCTTTTTGACGGCGAAAGCGGGTCGTCGCACCCCCGAGTCAGTCAGCGGTCCTAGTTCTAAACGCACGGCGGCCGAACAGCAAGGCTGAACCCAAAGAGGTTTTCGCGGAGACGTATTTGTTTTCGCGAGGCAGCGCTATCGGTCGCCCGTTGCCTGTTCGGATCGTGCCGTCAGCACGTCCGCGACGTCCGCGATGTCGCCGGGAGCGGTCTGGGACGCCTTCCAGTAGCACCAACCGGTCGGCAGGAAGGAGATCTGAAAGACCGATAGACCCATCGCCCAGTTGAACGGCGGCGGGATCGAGCGTTCGAGCGCGGTTGCCGCCGCCGCGGTGAGGGCAGCACCGACCGAGCGCCCAACGCCGTTGACGGCGTTCCCGACGCCGAACACCGTCCCGCGGTGCTCCGGCAGGTTCACGTCGGAGATGAGGGCGAACCAGTTCGGCGAGTCTGCCGAGGTGAGCGCGATCGCTGCGATCGCCGAAAGGAATGCGATGGCGGCCCACGGATTCGTGGCGATGCTCACCAGCACCTCGCGCAACAAGATCACCGTTCCCGCTCCCTCGGTGACATCGAGACCACGAAGCGGGACCCAGAAGAAGACGAGGAACAGGGGGACGGCGCCGAGGACCCCAGCGGCGCTGAGGAGCGCCCTGCCACGCGGCGTGCGCTGCTGCAGTCGGTCTCCGAGATGACCAAAAAGGATCGAGAACAGGGCGCCGATGGTGAATATCGCGGCAAAGAGTCCGCCGACCTTGGTGCCGGTCGCTTCGCCGTAGCCCTGGGCGATTACCTTCTGCTGGTAGAGGAGCGGGACCCAGATGAGCGAGCCGTAGGCCACCTGCGCCGTGAGGCCCTGCAGCACGAGCCAGAGGTTCGTGCGACGACGCAACAGCATCGGCAACTGCGAGCGATTGATCCGGTAGTCGTATTCGCCTCCTTCCGCGTACAGCGCTGCAAGCGCCGGTTCGCGGAAACCCCGAGGGGCCTCGTACGTGGGGAGATACAGCGCTGCGAAGACAAAGCCGGCGATAGCAACGACGACGAGGGGAATTCGGAAGTTCTCCGAGCCGAGTTGTGATGCGAGCAGCCCTCCGATGAGCACTCCGATCCCTTGGGAAAGGCCCCAGAAGCTCATGGCGAGTCCTCGCCGCTTCGGTCCCACGAAGTCGGAAATCACCGAGAACCCAACTGATGCGATCGATCCGAGACCGATCGCAACCACGATCTGCCAGACGGTGAGCATCCAGAAGGTCGAGGCCGTGGCGGAGAGCAGTGAACCACTAGCCCAGATGATCGTTCCCCAGAAGAGCAGCGGCTTGCGGGTTCTCGAATCGCCGGCGTAGCCCCAGACAGCGGCGGTGAGTGCCGTCACCAGGATCGTGATGCCGGTCAGCACCCCGATCGCACCAGATGACGTGTTGAAGGCGTCCGATATTGGAAGCACCATCGACGGGATCATCGCGAGCGCCGCGTTGTCGAGAGAAGCGAGAACGACGAATACAACCATCGTGTAGGCGACATGAACGGGGTTGCCCCACCAGGTGGAGCGGGCACGTTGCATGGGTGCCATTGTGCCCGCTCTCTGGTGGTTCGCGTCAGTTGTCGGTCGGAGCGCCCTTGCTCGCTGCGTCCGGATCGATGTCGGTTTGCTGCGACGTGATCGGCTCCGGATCAGCCGGCGGTACCGCGGGTGGCGGGGCCGGAGGGGCAGCGGACGCGGGGGCCGGCTGCGGTTGAGCACTCTTCCCGAACGGCGCCCACGCGGCCATGATCACGCCGAACAGGATGCCGAGGAGCGGCAGGATCCACAACCATTGGCTGCTCAGCGGAATCACGCCGAAGAGGAACAGCGTGATGCCGAGAAACAGTCCGAAGAGGAATCCGCTGATGACTCCGAGAATCGCATGTCCCTTCATCACTTCAAGCCCTTCTTCGATCCGGCGGCCAGAACACCTGCGCCGAACACGGCGGTGCCGGCGGCGGCGACGAGCGCTGCAGGTCCGGGATCTCCATCGAGTTGCACGGTAACGATGACTTCACAGTCGTATTCACCCTGCTGGTGCCAGGCGGTCACCGCGAACTCTCCTGCGCCGGCCGGGACCCAACTCGGAACTGCATAGTTGTAGCTGCCTTCGGCGGACACCTCTTTCGACTCGCCACCCCAGCTCACGACCTGCCACGAGCCAACCGGGCCCTGGACGCGAACGCCGCCTTCGAAGGGGACGGGTTCGTCGAACTCTTCGGCACCCTCGGCGAGGGCCCCGGCGTAGGTGACGGTTTCTTCCTTGGGAACGAGGAACACGTCGGACGCCGGCCGCTCGGCAATCAGCTTCGTATCCGATGTCTTCGACGGAAACTCGGCGAAGCCGACACACTCGCCGCGTCTCACCTCGGCGCCGGCCGGGCCTGCGAGGAGCACCGTCAGCATCATTCCGAGCATCAGCACGGAGATGGTGATCGCGGTGTTCTTCCTGAAGCGTCTGTTCATGCTTCCTCTCTCGATCGGTAGCCGTTCGGATCCGACTCTACGGAACGCGTCCGGTCCTTGGGGGTATTCTCGCCTTGTGACCGAAGAACTACCTGCCTCATGGGCGCCGGATCCAAAGACCGTCGCTCGTGCCAATCTGACGACCGTAATCAGCGGCGGAGGCTTCGCGTCGTACGAGGACCTGTATCGCTGGTCGACGCAAGATCGCCCCGCGTTCTGGCAGATGGTCCTCGATCGCCTCGGGATCGTGTTCGATACGCCCCCCGTCGAAATCCTGGCCGGCACGGAGCGACGGCCGGTTTGGCTCCGTGGAGCGCAGATGAACATCGTGGACTCGTGTTTCACCGCGTCACCCGACGACACGGCGATCGTCTTTCGGCGAGACGGCGCCGAGGGGCGCCTTTCCTATGGGGCGCTGCGTTCCCTCGTTGATCGATGTGCCATCGGACTCAGGAAGTCCGATGTCGGTACCGGAGATCGCGTTGCCATCGCCATGCCGATGTCCGTTGAGTCGGTGGTTGCCTACCTGGGCGTCGTCTCCGTTGGCGCCGCCGTCGTCTCGATCGCGGACTCGTTCGCGCCGCACGAGATCGCTACTCGTCTGGACTTGACCCGTCCGAGCCTCGTCGTGACGCAAGATCGGCTGGTGCGTGGCGGTCGGACATTTCCCATGTATGACAAGGTCGTCGAGGCCGGAGCGTCGCGGTGCGTCGTTGTCGAGACAGGGGCCGGCATCCCGTTGCGCGAGAGCGACACATCGTGGGACCGACTCATGGATGAGGAGGGCCCGTTCGAACCCGTGGCCTGCTTGCCGAACGGTCATGTGAACATCCTGTTCTCCTCGGGAACCACGGGGACGCCGAAGGCGATACCTTGGACACATCTCACGGCGATCAAGTCGGCGATGGACGGGCATTTCCATCACGACATCCATCCCGAAGATGTGGTGGCTTGGCCGACCAACCTCGGGTGGATGCTGGGGCCGTGGGTGGTCTTTGCCAGTCTCGTCAACGGTGCGACGATGGCGCTCTACGACGACGCGCCGACCGGGCGCGGTTTCATTGATTTCGTGCGGGACGCCGGCGTAACCGTGCTCGGATTTGTGCCTTCGATCGTTGCCGCTTGGCGGACGAGCGGCGTGCTCGAAAATGCAGGCTGGTCGCAGGTACGCGTCCTTTCGTCGTCCGGAGAAGCCTCGGCACCCGATGACTACGCGTGGATGATGGAAGCGGCCGGAGGCGTGCCGATCATTGAATACTGCGGAGGCACCGAGATCGGCGGCGGCTACATCGCAGGAACCGTACTTCACACTGCTGTGCCTGCGACGTTCACCACTCCAATTCTCGGGTACGACGTTCGCATCCTCGATGACGCAGGCCGGCCGGCCGACAACGGGGAGATGTTCCTGGTTCCTCCGTCGATGGGCCTGTCGCAAGAACTCCTCGAGGGCGATCACGACGAGGTGTACTACGCCGGCGTCCCCGAAGCCGACGTCGTGCTTCGCAGACACGGCGATCACATGGAGCGACTCGATGGCGGCTACTACCGGGCGCTCGGCCGCGTCGACGACACCATGAACTTGGGCGGCATCAAGGTCTCGTCGGCAGAGCTCGAGCGAGTGGTCGGTGGCGTCGGGGGCGTTGCCGAGGTCGCCGCAATCGGCGTGGCGCCGGCCGGCGGTGGCCCGAGCCGGCTCGTGATCTATGCCGTGGCGGCACCGGGTTTCAATCCCGACCCCGACGAGTGGATGCAGCAGATGCAGGCGGCGATCCGCACCGAGTTGAGCCCGTTGTTCAAGATCGGCGAATTGGTGGTGGCCGATGCCCTGCCGCGTACCGCATCGGCGAAGGTGATGCGCCGCGAGTTGAGGGGGAGGCACGAGTGAAGCCGGTGCTCGTGGTGAGCAACGAGCGCGAGGCGCCCGCCGGCTACCTTGGTGATGTGCTCGACCGACGCGGCATCGACTGGAGGGTCGTCCGGATCGACGTGGGGGAGGCTCTGCCGGATGTGGAGACCGTATCGGGAGTAGCGGTGCTTGGCGGGGCGATGGGCGCCTACGACGAGGCGACGTTCCCGTTTCTCGTCGATGAGAAGCGATTCGTTGGGGCGTGCGTCGAGGCTGGGAATCCCGTGCTTGGAATCTGTCTCGGCAGCCAACTGCTTGCTGATGCGCTCGGTGGGCGGGCCTACCTTGCGGATTCGCCAGAGGTCGTCTTCGCTCCCGTCGAGGTGTCCGATGTGGGCCGAAGTGACCCGGTGGCTGCGGCGTTCGCCCGGCGTCCGGTAATCCGAATTCATCGAGACACATTCGAATTGCCGTCGGGTGCCGCGCTGCTCGCCACTGGTGGTGGCTACCCACAGGTCTTCCGCATCGGGTCGGCGTTGGGGATCCAACCCCACCCCGAGGTCACGCCGGACATCCTTGCGGACTGGCTCGTCGACGGCGACGCGCGCCAGATTGCGATCGAAGCCGGGACCGATCCAGAGGCGATCGTCGATGCGTTCCGGCTGGCGCAGCCTTCGGTGGAGGCGATGGCGGCGGACGTCTTCGACGCGTGGATCGACGAAGTTACGATGAAGACGCTAGATCCGAGACGCTAGACCCGAGACGGCGCTCGGCCTCATATCTCCTGTCTCGTGTCTCCCTCGTGGTCGGCTACCTGGTTTGCGGTTCCTACAATGGAAGCGGCAACATCAGGGAGGTACGTGGTGCCGATTCGGGCCTACGGGGCGCTGCGCGATCGAATGGCCGATGTTGCCGGCGTCGTCATGCTCATTGGCGCGGCGGAGACGGGGAAGACCAGCCTCGCCAAGCTCTTGGTGTTGGACGCCCTCGACAAGGGACTGTCCGTGGCCTACGTCGACGGCGATGTCGCGTCGACCGTCGCTGGCCCGCCGGCGTGCGTCGGCCTGAAGTTCGTCGAGGCTCCCAGTGATCTCGATCCGGAGACACCGCCTGCGGAGATGCGGTTCGTTGGCTCCACGTCCCCACAGGGGGTGGTGCTGCCGCACGTTGTCGCCGTTGCTTCGCTGGTGGATACGGCCCGAGCGCAGGCGGAGTTGATCGTGGTGGATACGAGCAGTGTGGTCGGCGGCGTGGTCGGGCAGACGCTGAAGTATCACCTGTGGGAGATGACGAAGCCGAGCCTTGGTGTCGCTCTGCAGCGCGGCGAGGAACTCGAACCGATCATCGGCATGCTGCGCCGGTTCCTGTCGGCGAAGATCACTACGGCGGAGCCACCGAGCGACACCGCCCCGCCCTCGCCGACCGATCGACAACTCCGCCAGGCCGAGGGCTTCCGTAGGGCGCTGTCGGGACCGCTCCAGCGGTGGCGCGTGCAAACCACCGTGTTCGCTCCGACGCTTCCCGAGGAGTTCGACCTCGACCGTCTCGACGGCATGCTCGTCGGTGTTCAGGATGATGAAGGACGCTGTCTCGGGCTCGGTGTGGTTGAGTCGACGGGCGGCGTCCTGCGGGTCGCCACCCATCTGGGTGAAGACATGCGCGGACTGCGGCTCGGCTCACTGCGTGTCGATCTCGAGACGTTTGCGACGCAGCGCGTGCGCCTCCGGCAGCTCATCTTCGGGATCTAGATCGACCCCCCCCGGGGTTCACCGCGGTTCATTCTGTGGGCTCGGCCCGCTGGTTTCACAGTTGGATGTGGGCCCATTCCTCAAGCAGGATCCGGTGGAACCGTCCGACTCTGCCGTTGGTTTGGGGCCGATGCGGCCGCGTCTCCTTGACCGTCGAACCGGTCGCTGCACAGGCGTGGTGCCACCGCTGCTGCCCGAGGACTACGTGGGCCGGGCGGATCCGACCGGGGCGATGATGGACGATTGGTACCTGGCAATGGACCGCCAACTCGGCCCTTTGCATCGGCCGGAGTAGCGGGCCGGTCCTCGACCGTTTAGGCTGAGTATCAGCAAATCGGGCTGACCGGTTTGAGGAGGAAATCCCCTTTTATGGAGGAAGAATGAGAAGAGCGAAGTGGCTTCTGCTGCTTGTCGTTTTTGCCATGATTGTTGCTGCGTGTAGCAGCGATTCTGACGACACGACTACTACGGCCGCCGCCGGCGGCGACGAGACAACCACGACGGCTGCGGGCGACGACACAGCCACGACGGCTGCGGGCGACGACGCCGCCACGACGACGGTCGCTGACGCCGACATGGTCGACGTGACGGGCACCGAGTTCACCCTGCTCGGTCTGCCGGTCGGCGATGAGGGCAAGGCGATGGTTGGCTTCCTCGACGCCTACAACGCCGAGAAGGGCACGAACATCACCTTCACCGGATCGGACGACATGGAGTCGCAGCTGCGCATCCGCGTCGAGGGCGGCGATCCGCCGGACATGGCGGCGTTGGCCCAGCCGGGATCGATCTGCCCGTACGCCGAGCAAGGCGTGCTGACGTCAGTCGAGGACATGGGCCTCGACATTGCCCAGTTGGAGGACCAGTTCGGGAAGTTCTGGGTGGACCTCGGCGTGTGCGCCGACGGCAAGCACTACGGCATTCCGTGGTTCCCCAACTACAAGTCGATCGTGTTCTACCACGAGCCCACGTTCACGGCGGAGGGCTATGCGATCCCGGAGACCTTTGAGGAGATGATCGCCCTCTCCCAGGAGATGGTTGATGACGGTTTCACCCCGTGGTGCTTCGGCTTCGAGAGCGGCGGTGCCACCGGCTGGGCCGGCACCGACTGGATCGAGGACATCATTGCCCGCGAGGCGGGCGGGGACGTCTACGCCCAATGGTTCAAGCATGAGATCCCCTTCAATGATCCGGCCGTGGTCTCGGCGTTCGACACGTTCGGTGAGCTCATCTTCACCGACGGCTTCGTGCTCGGCGGTTCGGAGAACATCGCCGGCGTAGCCGTCACCGACTCGCCGGGACCGCTGTTCAACGATCCCCCGGGCTGCCTGATGCTCAAGCAAGGCTCGTTTGCCCGGAACTGGATGGTGGATTTGACGGGCTACACGCCGGAGAAGGCGGCCGACCTCAAGGTGTTCCCCTTCCCGACCATCGACGGCAACGCAGGCGCCATGGGCGGTGGTGACACCCTGATCGTCTTCAACGGCACCCCGGAGAACGCCCAGCTCGTCAAGGACTGGATCACGCCCGATTGGCAGTGCACCCTGGCCTCATTCGACGGCGGGGGCGTGTCTCCCTACGGCGGCCACGGCGTCGAAGGCGTGGAACGGCTCCCGGCCAACCGATTCACCGATATCAACTGCCTGAACAGCGAAGAGAATCAGTTCATCGCCCAGGCCGTCTGGGACGCGATGGCGGCCAACGGCTTCGTGTTCGACGCCAGTGACTTGATGCCGCCCGCCGTTGGGCAGGGCAGCTTCTGGACCGGCATGGTCGACTACACCCGCGGCACATCGTCGCAGGCGGTCGCGGACGCGATCGAAAACAGCTGGCCCTAACCAATAGACAGACAATCGACCACCACAATCGAAGGGGGCGGCCCGGCAGGGCCGCCCCCTTCATGACTAGAGTGTTGTCTGGCAGGCTGGACCCGTGGAGGGAGATTCGATGACTACCCCGCTGCTTCTGGAGCAAGAGTCGGAGGTGCCGGAGAGGCCCGGCAGGGCCGCCCCCTTCATGGCTAGAGTGTTGTCTGGCAGGCTGGACCCGTGGAGGGAGATTCGATGACAACCCCGCTGCTTCCGGATCAAAGGTCGGATGTGCCCGAGAAGAGACCGGAGTACGAGCCGCCCCAGGACAACAGCTTCATTGTCTGGGTTTTGCGGATCCTCTCGGCGCTCGTCGTGCCGCTGGTGCTCTTCGTGTTTTTCTTCTCCTTCCAGTTCCTGAAGGACGATGATATCAACAAGGTCGTCCAGGTCACCGTTGCCGTCGTTGTCGGCGTCGTCGGGGTGTGGGCCCTCTATTGGGGCATGGATCGGTTGGTCAACCTGCTTCCTGAGCGGTCGGCAGATGGTGTTCGCCCGTTCGTGTTCGTCGGCCCGGCGCTCGTCTTCCTCAGCTTCTATCTCGTGTACCCGGCGATCAACACGTTGATCCTGGCTTTCCGGGATCGCAACGGCGAAGGTTTCGTCTGGTTCGACAACTTCGTGACGCTCTTCACCGAGAGCCAATACCTGACCGGGATCCGCAACAGCGTCGTCTGGGTCTTGGTGGTGCCGGCCGTGGCCGTTGCCTTCGGTCTCGGGTTCGCCACGCTTGCCGACAAGATGGGCAAGCGCGCTGAGTCGATCTCGAAGTCGCTCATCTTCCTGCCGATGGCGATCTCGTTCGTTGGGGCCAGCGTGGTGTGGCTGTTCGTGTACGGCTTCCGGCCGGAGGGCTTCGGGAACCAGATTGGCCTGCTCAACGGCATCATGGCGGGGCTGGGCCAAGATCCAATCAACTGGCTCCAGCAGCAGCCCTGGAACAACTTCATGCTCATGGTGATCTTGGTCTGGTTGCAGGTCGGGTTCTCCATGGTGATCCTCTCCTCAGCCATCAAAGGGGTGCCCGACCCCTTGCTCGAGGCGGCTCGCATCGATGGAGCCAACGAGTGGCAGGTGTTTCGGAAGATAACGTTCCCGACGATCTCTTCGACTGTTGTGGTGGTGTGGACCACGGTGCTGATCACCACCTGGAAAGTGTTCGACATCGTATGGGTGATGACCGGGGGCCGCGACGGCACACAGGTTGTCGCTCAACAGATGGTCCAGGAGTTCTTCACCAATCTGAACGATGGCTTGGGGGCGGCGTTGGCAGTGGTCCTGTTCATCGCCGTCATTCCGATCCTCGTCATCAACGTCCGACGGTTCCAGGCTCAGGAGGAGCAGCGATGACCACGACGACAGAAACTCCAACGGTCACGGCTCCGACGAAGCGGCAGGGTGGGCGTTTCTCCAAGTGGCCGGTGTACCTCTCGGTCTGGATCATCGTGACGCTCTGGATCATTCCGGCCGTGGGGCTGTTCGTCAACTCGCTCCGAGACCCCGGTCTCGTTCGGGAATCGGGGTGGTGGACCGTCTTCGGTTCGATCTTGGATCCGGCGACCTGGACGCTGGAGAACTACCGGGTTGTGCTCCAAGAGGGGTTCGGCAACGCCTTCGCCAACACGCTGGCGGTGACGATTCCGGCGGTCGTGATCCCGATCACGATTGCCGCCTTCGCCGCCTACGCGTTTTCATGGATGACGTTTCCGGGGCGCAATCTGCTTTTCGTGATCGTCGTCGGTCTGATGGTGGTACCGCTGCAGATGGCGCTGATCCCGATCCTTCGGATCTACACCAACTTCGACGTGACCGGGACATTCCCGGCCGTGTGGCTGGCCCACGCCGGGTTCGGTCTTCCGCTGGCGATCTACCTCTTACGCAACTACATGGGTTCGTTGCCGACGTCCATCATCGAGTCGGCCAAGATTGACGGTGCCAGCCACTGGGCCATCTTCGTCCGGTTGATCATTCCGCTCTCGGTGCCGGTGTTGGCTTCGTTTGCCATCTTCCAGTTCCTCTGGGTGTGGAACGACTACCTGGTGGCGCTGGTGTTCCTCGGAATCGATCCCAGCGTGCGGGTCCTCACCGTAGAGCTGGCCGACCTTGCAGGTCGTGGTGAAGGTGCCTTCAGCCTGCTTCCTGCGGCCGCCTTCGTGACGATGATCCTGCCCCTGGTGGTGTTCTTCTCGCTGCAGCGGTTCTTCGTCCGTGGCCTCACCGCCGGCTCCGTGAAGGGGTAGGCCCCGGCGAACACTGCACCGATGGCGCAAGAACAGGAGCCGCGGCGTAACTGGCTGGCGATCGCGCTCGGCACGATGGCGATGATGTTCAGCTACTTCCCCTACGCCGCGGCGTTTGCGACGCCGGAAGGCGAACCGACGCAAATCGATGCGGGGCTGTTGGGGATCGGCGTGGTCATGGCGCCGTTTGTGTTCATCACCGTGGGGTTTGTGTCCCGCAATGCACAGACTCCAAAACGAGTATTGCAGTCCATGGGGCTGCTTCTCCTTCTCGGACTCGCCCTGGGACTGCTCTCGCCGGTGTTGGGGGCGGTTGCCGGATTTGGCGTCGGCGGCTCCCTCTGCCTCAACCGGCCAAACCTCGAGGGGGTGATGAAGTGGCGGCTGTGGGCAACGGGCTTCACGGTCGTGTACATTCTGTTCTTGCTTGTCGTCATCACACCGGCGGGCGTCTTCGCCGGGGGGCTGCTCCCACTCCTCATGATCGGCTTCGCCGACGAATACACCGCTTGGCGCGCGGCACGGCCGGTGTAGGCCAAGGACCAACCGCGTACGCTCGCCAGCATGACGCGGTCGACAGGAACGAGTATCGCTATTGCCACCGGCGTGATTGTTGCCGTCCTTGCGATCGCGGTCGGGCTCCTGGTTGCCCAACGCAGAAGCGGCTCGAGAGGCGATCATTCCGAAGCAGTGAAGTCTGGTGACGCCGACTTCGTCCGAGCCCACCGGGAAGCGGGCGCCGATCAGAACGCCGACGGCGGTTGGGTTATTGGCATTGTGTCGACGGTGATTCCTCTCGCCATCGTCAACATCACGGGGTTCGCGTCAAGCCGCATCGGCATCGGTGGCGCCCACGACGCTCCAGATACCGACTCGTAGGTATCCGCGTACCCAGGATTCTCCACCTCGCATACGGCGTTGTGCAGCCAGCGGTGATGGTTTACACCGGGTTCTGGGTCTTGTGTCGTAGTCGTTCGTATGGGGTTTGTCCGTCGAGGCCGCCGTGGGGTCGGTTGAAGTTGTAGAAGTCTTCCCACTCTTGCAGCTTGTCGTTGAACAGTTCGGTGTTGTCGATGACGACGCCGTGGAGCATCCGGAAGAACTCCTCTTCATCGATACGGTGGGATCGTTCGACCTTTCCGTTGAGCCGGGGTGTGGCGGGTTTGATGTAGACGTGTCTGATGCCTCGGTCCAGCACGTGGTAGTGGAACTGGGATTGGAACTCGGCGCCGTTGTCCGTCTGGATCAAGTCGACTTGGAACGGCAGTTTGGCGAGGAGGTAGTCGAGGAACTGGATGGCGGTCTTCTGATTGCAGCGGGGATAGATACGCAGCACCCGGAGCCGGGTGCAGTCGTCGATGGCCGTGAACTGGTAGAAGCGCTTTCCAGCTCCACCGATCGGGGTGATGAACTTGACGTCCACCTGGACGGCGTGTCCTGGCTGCTGCTTCTCGTAGCGTTTCCACCGCTTGGCGTGGCTCTTGTGCCGCTGGGAGCTCGGTAGCCGGTTCAGGCCGAGACGAACCAGGATCCCCCACACGCCGGTGCTGCTGATCTCGATGTCGTGATACCGCTTGAGATACATGGCGATCTTGTCGGGTCCGAAGTGATAGTTCTGGCGGAGGTAGATGATCTTGCCCACCACCTCGGCGCTGGTGGCATTTGGGCTGTGATGGGGGCGACGCGATCGATCTCTCAGCCCCTCGAGGCCTTGCTCCTCATACCGTCGCAGCCATTTGTAGAACGTCGGCCGGCTGATCCCGTAGTACCTGCACGTCTGCGCAACATTGCTGGTTACCTCCTCAACGTGACGCAGGATCGCCAACCGGTGCTTCACCAAGCGTTGCTGTTCCCTCTCCGTCATCAGTCCTCCTCACCTGGTTGGAGAACCCAACGTGTAAACAATGTCCGCTAGTTCCACAGCCCCGGCGGTTGGAGTCTGGGTTCCGTGGAGGGACCACGATGATGACAGAGAACGAGAAGGCTGAGGTGGCGTCGTCGACGCCGTTGGTGTCTGAAGACGTGTTGGAAGAATTGTTGGACCGTGTTGAGGCGGAGGGCGCCGAGCTGTTGGGCACGGACGGTCTCCTCAGCCAGGTGACCAAGGCCGTACTCGCTCGGGCGTTGGATGAGGAGCTGACGGATCATCTCGGCTACGACAAACACGACCCGGCGGGCCGGGGGTCGGGGAACTCTCGGAACGGCACTTCGCCGAAGGTGTTGTTGACCGAAGCGGGCGCAGTCGATCTTGACGTGCCTCGTGACCGCAACGGCGAATTCGAGCCGGTCATCGTGCGGGAGGGCACGACCCGGCTCGAGGGTTTCAACGATCGGATCATCTCGTTGTATGCGCGTGGGATGACGGTGCGTGACGTCTAAGCCCATTTGGAGGAGATCTACGGCGTCGAGGTGTCACCGGATCTGATCTCGAAGGTCACCGACGCGGTGTGGGACGAACTCGAAGCGTGGCGGAACCGGCCGCTCGACGCGATGTATCCGATCGTCTACATCGACGCTCTGATGATCAAGATCCGTGACGGTGTCGTGGCGAACCGTCCTGCGTATCTCGCTGTTGGTGTCGATCTGGAGGGCCGCAAACACGTGTTGGGGATCTGGATCGGCGACACGAAGGGTGAGGGCGCCAAGTTCTGGCTCTCGGTGTTCTCCGAGCTGAAGAACCGTGGCGTCGACGACGTGTTGATCGTCGTCTGTGACGGCCTGACCGGGTTGCCCGATGCGATCGAAGCCGTCTGGCCGCAGGCGACGATCCAGACCTGTGTCGTGCACCTGCTGCGCGGCTCGTTCCGGTATGTGTCGTATGGAGATCGTAAGAAGCTCGCCGCGTCGATGCGGCCGATCTACACCGCTCCACCGGTCGACGCCGCCCAAGACGCTTTCGACGAATTCGAAGCGGAGTGGGGTGTGAAGTATCCCGCGATCATCAACCTGTGGCGCAACAGCTGGGACGTGTTCACCCCGTTCCTCGCCTATCCGCCCGAGATCCGCCGGGTCGTCTACACGACGAACATGATCGAATCGATCAACTACCAGCTACGCAAGGTCACCAAGACGAGGGGCCATTTCCCGACCGAGAAAGCAGCCCTCAAACTCCTGTATCTCGCCGTGCGTAACATCACAACCGAGAGAGGAGGAACAGCCGGCACCGGAACCCTGGGATGGAAGGCATGCCTCAACGCACTCGCCATCTACTTCCCCAACCGAATCAATATCGCCTAGCGATGACCAACGCCACCCGCTTACACAAAAGAACTGACACCCCCGGCCACTCCCGGAGCTGTGTCCGGGCACACGCCGTTGATGGATCAACCACCGGGGCCGACGCGTGGGAGGCTTTCGCTCGAGCTGTTGGCACCTACGGCATCCCGGCGTGGCTCCTCTCGGACAACGGCCCACCGTTCACCTCGAAGCTGTTCACCGAAAACCTCGCCGCACTCCAGGTCAATACCACGAACAGCCGGCCGTTCCACCCCCAGACCTGCGGGAAAGTCGAACGGTTCCACCAGACCCTCAAGAAATGGCTCGCAGCGAGACCCAAACCCGACACCGTCACCGAACTCCAACACCTCCTCGACACGTTCGTCGACCGCTACAACAACCACCGGCCCCACCGCGGCATCGACCGGCGCATTCCCGCCGACGTCTACGCCACAGCGCCCAGGACCGGACCCGACGCCTACTCGGCCCTCGACACGACCACGCTGCATCACAACACCGTCGACCGCAACGGGAGAGTCGAGATCCCCGGCCCCGTGACGATCACCGTCGGAGCTACCTACGCCGGCGAGATCGCCACCACCATCCGCACCGGCAACCACGCCCACATCTTCATCAACCACCAACTCGCACGGAACCTCACCATCGACCCCGCCCGACGATCCCACCCCCTCTACCTGCGACCAGGACGACCCACATGACCACCCCCCAAACCCGTACGGGATGCCCCGCGTCACTACAACGCCATATAGGGCGTTCCCAACCCTGGGTACGCCGTATTGGGGGATGGCCCAAGGAACCTTTGCAGGCGTTCCCCGCACTTCCCCGAACGAGGGCTATCTGCGCTGGCACCGTGGGCCATCCATAGCCGACCCTACGTTCTGCGCAACCGGGCATCAACCCTCGTGATCGTCATTTCAGAGGCGTTTTGCGCGCTCTCGTGGCGCGCTACTGGCATCACCTGCGCCTACTTGCTCATCCGGCGCAAGGTTGTCCACAAATCCACAGCTATCCACAGGTGCTTGTGCACAACGCGGTATGGACAAGTTTCCGAGTGCGATGTTTCGCGTTCCGCACCGACCTGCGCCAATCCGGCGTGCCGCTTGCGGCACGCGATGCCCCGAACGATGACGGACACAGCACTAGCCGGCTGCAATCCCGGCGTAGAGGTCGGTGAGCCGATCGGCCGTCGCCGCCCATGAGAACCGGGTTGCGAACTCGGCCGCACCGCGAGCGAGATGGCGACGGAATCCGTTGTGGTCGAGGATCGCGGTAGTCGATGCCGCGAAGGACTCGGGATTCTGACTGTTGACGAGGAGCCCGGAGACCGAGGAATCGATGACGTACGGCAGGCCACCTACCCGGCTCGCGACGACGGGAAGGCCCGAGGCCTGAGCCTCCGCCGCGACCAGTCCGAAAGACTCGGAACGCGATGGCATCACCAGGACATCGGCTGCCCGGTAGTAGCGAACGAGCTCATCGTGCGGCTGCGCCGGCACGAATCGAACCCGGTCGGCGACACCCGCGGCTTGTGCCTGTGCGTGGAGTTGCTCGAGTTCCCGGGGCCCGTCGGATCCGCTGGGGCCGCCAACGATCATGAGCACGGGCGGGCCATTCCCGGCGGCGACAGCCGTGGGAATGTGGTTGAGCATATCGATTGCCACGTCGATCCCCTTCAACGCCTGTATCCGTCCGACGAACAGGATGAGCGGCTCATCCCCGACGCCGATCATGCGGCGTGCCTCGTCGCGCGGGCCCGGGCTGAACAGAGCATGATCGATGCCGGGCTCCGATACACAAAGCCGCTCGGGGCTTGCCTGATAGTGGTCGATCAGGTCGTCGAATTCGTACGGCGTCGAAGCGACGACGCAATCGGAGCGAGCAATCACGCCATCCTCCGCCTTGAGCCTGGCGATGCTCGACGGTGTCTCGTCGGAGCGGCGCGTGGCGTCCTTCACCCGACCGAGCGTGTGGAACGAATTGGCGAGGGGGATGCCGAGCGCCTCCTTGACCAGCACGCCGGCCCATCCGGAGAGCCAGTAGTGCGCGTGGACCACGTCGAATGCCGCTCCCGCGGCCTGGGCGATGACGCCTTCGCCGAATTCCGCGACGTGGCGAACGAGGCTCTCCACGGGGAGTGGCGAGGTTGGTCCGGCATCGATGTGGACGACCCGGTAGCCGTCGCGTACTTCCACCGAGGGCGGTTGGTCGGGATCCGTGCGCCTGGTGAACACCACCGCCTCGATCCCACGACCGGCCATCGTGCACGCGAGTTCGTTCACGTACACGTTCATCCCGCCAGCATCACCCACCCCGGGCTGAAGCAGCGGCGATGTGTGCATGGCGAGATAGGCAACCCGATTGATCATGCGAACACGCCTTTGATCAGCGACAGCTCGCGCTCACGCGCTCCCAGGTGATACTTGTAGCGCTCGTCGCCCTTGAGGAAGTCGAATCGAACGACGGCGTCCTCGACCGACCGATCCAGCATCATGGCGAGCAGCACGATGCCTGGCGCTGCATTCGCCAGTTCGGGGTCGTACGCCGAGTTGTAGAGGTAATAGGCGCCGGGCTCGGCGAAGCCGAATGCGGCGGCGACAGGTTGGTCGTCCACGCTCAGCAGGTCGATGGTCGCTCCAGCATCCGAAAGCAGCGACGCGAAGAAGGCCGCCCGCGCGTCCGTCATGAACGTCCCCTTCCTGCCATCGGCCATTCGGTGCAATGAGATGAACGCGTCGAGCGCTCCCGCGTCAGCGAGGCGGTCATGGTGCGGCGTACCGACCGTGTCGGCGAACCGCCGCTGCTTGCGGCGGACCTCATGGCGGTGTTTCTTGGTCAACGACGCCAGCCACGCGCCAGGCTCCCGGGGAAGGTCGACGATGAGCGCCGTGGTGTGCACGCTCGTCGTGAGGGCGGCACCGGCGTGGTCGAGTGCCCGCTCGAGCGCATCGGTAGCCTCGGTGGGGAGGCTGTCGAACGAGAATCGGCGGCCCGCGTATGTCGAGGCGATGGCAGCGATGACGGAGTCGGTCGAGCTTCCGAGCGGCGTGTGGTAGTCGGTGAGGTCTGCATCGCCCTGGAAGCGCACAACGTCTCCGTCGATCCAGATCGGGAGAGCACCGCCGTTGGATTGTGCAATCAATGTCTCGGACCCGGCAGGGATGCAGTGTTCGGCCCAGGCCTCCAGGAAGCGGTGGCGTGCGAACGGCCCCGTGAGTGGTGCAAGCGGGAGGAGCGACCGCGCGGGATCCGTCCATCTCGCGACGAGTTCGGTATCCACGCTTCAGGCCCTGGTGAGCGAGCCGACCGGGAGGCCACCGCCGAGCACCGGTGGGGCCACCTCGGCAGCGAGCCCGGCGAGCATTGCGTCGGAGACCAACCCGAGTTCGGTGGCCGCGGCGATGGCCGCGGCCACGGCGACATCGCTGCGTCCGGCCCTTGCCTTCGCTGCGATCCCGATGCCGTGGCGTCCGATACCGACCTGTCCTTCAGCTCCGACTTTGACGGGCCCACCCCACCAGCGGCCGAGCATGCCGTCGGCTCGGGAATTGTCGGCGACCAGCGAAGGAAAGCGTGAAGTCGCGCTCGTCGCTGCAGCGAAGCGCTCGTTCGAGGTCAGCGTGGCGAACGCCGTGGCAAGCCCGCGCACCGATCCCCGCATCGTTGGAGCGCCGCACCCGTCAACCCCCACCGGCTCTGGACGGATACCGGTCGCCATCTCAACGATGTCCACGATCCGTAGCTGGAGTGGGTGAGCCGGGTCGAGGTAGGAATCAACGGACCAGCCATTCTCCAAGCACGCTGCGAGCATGGCAGCGTGCTTGCCTGAACAGTTGTGGAACACCGGCCGTGGTCCCGCGACGCCGCGCCGGTGCTGTAGATCTCGCGCTTCCTGAGATAGCGGCCAGACCGCGGGACACTGGAGAGCGACTTCGTCGAGTCCGGCGTTGGTGAGCATCGCGCGCACGATGGCAATCTGAGCGGGCCAGCCGCTGTGGCTCGCGCACGCGACCGCGAGATGTTCGGGATACAGATCGAGACCGGCTTCGAGCGCGACGGTGGCCTGCAATGGCTTGACGGCGGATCGATAGAACAGGGGACGATCGGGATCGCCCGAGCGAAATAGCTCGTTCCCCGCGGAGTCCACGGCCAGCACGGAGACATCGTGAAACGACTCCGGGAGTCCTGTTCGGACGGTCAGGAATTCCAAGACGACTACTGCTCTTTGAGCAGGTCGGTACCGTCGGCCAGGCCCTCTCGGTAGCGCAGCGTGATCTCGGCGCTGATGCGATCGTAGACCTCGTAGACCGAGCGGCGTTGGGTCGAGATCTCGTGTTCGGCGCCGGTAAGCACCGACTGGATCTCCTCGAGGTCGTCGTCTTCGAGCGTCGGCAAATGGGTCAGGAAGTCGTCGCCGAGCACTCGGTCGATGGCACGATTCCCCGCGCCGCCGAGGTCCGGCAGCGTCAGGGGGAGGTCCTTCGGGATGGTGTTCCTGCTCGGTCCGTCGATTCCGTCGGCCAGAATCTGCGGTAGCGCCTCGATGATCGACCGGGTCTCCTCGCCGGACCTGCGCCTCATCTCGAACGAAAGCAGGTCCATGCGGCCGTGGAGCATGCGGCGGTAGAACGACAACTCGGTGTCGAGCTCGTCGAGCACGCTTCGCCGTTTGCGCAGTTCGTCCATCGACAACCCATTGAGGTCGTCGACATACGCCGGATCGGTTATTTGATCGATGCGTCTCCTGCGCCGTTCCACGTGTGCGGCTCCCCGTGTGTGCTTCGCGTCAGGGACAGTAGTGGCGAACGGTCGGGTACGGATTGATCGCAACATTCCCGGGCCGGATCTCGAAGTGCAGGTGAGGCGACGTGTATCGGGCGTTTCCGCTGTTCCCGAGGTAGCCGACAACGGTCCCTGCCTTGACGTTCTGTCCTGAAGAGATGTTGGTTGGATGCTTCTCGAGGTGGGTGTAGTAGTAGGTCGTGCCGCCCGCATACAGATGCGTCGAAAGGCCGCCGAGGCTGTTGGAGGAGAACTTCACTCTTCCGTCGACGACGGCGACGAGCGGCGTGTTGCGCTTGTTGAACATGTCGACGCCCTTGTGCCGGCGACCGCCCGAGCGTGGGAAGCCCCACGAGTCGATGAAGGAGGCGCCGCCCTGGACGGGGCAGTAGAACCCGGGTGTCGCCGCAGGGGGAAGCCCGGCAGCCGTCCCCGACTTCGAGTTTGCGGCAGCAACGTCGCGTGCCTTCTTGAGTGCGATTGCGGCCTGCAGCTCGCGGCGTTCCTTGGCCAGGTTGTCTATTGAGCGTTGCTCGGCCGCCGATGCGTTGTTGTAGGTGTCGCGCGCTTCGTCGGCAAGAGTGTCGGCGCGCTCCACGAGAGCTCCTGCCTCCGCCTCGAGAACCTCGACTTCCGCCTTGCTATCGAGCAGTTCGAGCTTCAGGCGGTCCATCTCCCGCGACACAGCTTGGAGTCGATCCAGGTCGGCGATGTCGCGGCTCGCTGCGCGATCCATCAGTTGCTGCGATGTGAGCAGGTCTTGGATTGAGCCCGCCTCGAACGCGGCAGTGACGAGCCCGCGACCACCGGATGTGTACGCCTCGAGGACGAGTTGTTGCGCCGTTTCTCGCAACCCTTCGACGTCGCCCTCGTAGCTTGAGATCTTGCTCTCCAGCAGACCGATCGTGTAGATGAGGTTGTCGAGCTTGCTCGTGACCTGGTCGAGTTCCAGCAGCGCTTGCTCGAGTTCGTCCTGGGCCGCCTGCCACTTGCCATAGGCCGCGGATGTTGCGTCCTGAGCGCGTTCGACCTGGCCCTCGGCCCGGTCGACGTCGCCCTCGGTCTGGGCGGACGCGCCGATGGGCACCACCGCAAGAAGTGCGACGATGAGGAGGAGCATCAAGCCGCGGGGAACGCGCTGCGTTGACATAGAGTGGTCAGCGTAGTGCCTATGCCCGGGAACGAACAGTCCCTTGATCAGCCGAGCGCCACCAGGGCGAGCCAGAACAGGGGCGCGGCGAGCCACAGGCCGTCGAGGGGGCTGAGCTGTCCCGGCAGTCGCACGGTGTGCATGATCGCGCCGGTTCGGACCATCGAGCCGAGCACGCGACCGGCGATGAGGCCTGCGGCGACGGCAACAGCAGCGACGAGGCCGGTGGCCAATTCGATGTCGCTGGTGACGAGGCCGGCGATGAGGCCGGCGACGAGCGCCCCGATCAGCGTTCCAACGTTGGGATCGATGGTTTGCCCGCCGTAGACGGCCGTGACGAGCGCTGCGATGATCGCAACGGCAACGATCAAGAGGAATGCGAGAGCGATCGATGTCGACATCATGCGCAGCATGACGAGAGCGCCGGCACCCGCTGCCGCAATGATGGAGACCGACGCCGTCATCGCTATCGATTCGACCGCCCTCCATCGTGTCTCGAAGATCGGCCAGAAGATGGCGATCGCTACCGCAGCGGCCATGCCCCCGGCGTAGCCGTTGTATCCCCAGGCGTAGGTGGCGGCCGCGGCAATCGGGGGAGCGAAGAGCGTGGCATAGAGGTTGATTGAGCCTGCTTGCTTCGCGTCTGCGTCGGCCAGGTCCCACAACCAGGCCAGGGTGGCCCCAACGGAGATCACCACGAACCACTCCAACGGCACCCATGCCGAGACGAGCAGCGCAGCGAGGACGATCACGGACAGAATGCTCTCTGCAGGATCAACGGTCAGAGTCCGGCCGTTTTGGGGAGCTGCGTAGGTACCTCCGGAGACCGGCGGGATGATCGCCATCTCGTCGTCGGCCCCGACGGCCACGTCGCGGTCAGACGGGTTGCCGTTGACCCACACGCCCGCTGTTCGCAGACTGTTGGCGAACGCGGATCCATAGGTATCGGATGCACGGTCGAGGATCTCTCCCACCGTGCCCTCTTCAACGGTCAATTCGTCGGTGCCAGCGATCTCTCTGAATCGGGCAAACAATCGAAGCTTCGGCATCGGCCGACAGAGTAGTCGCGTGGGCGACGGGGTAGAGGACCGGCAGCCGGTTGCCGGCTCAGCCCGGCGACTCCAGCCGACCGAGCGCGCCAAGGGCGTCGCCGGGTTCGCTTGCGGCGAGCGACACGAGCGGAGCGCGTTCGGTGCTGAGCGGTCGGCCCGTGTGAACGGGATCTCCGTGTTTGACCAGCCCGCCAAATCCGACGGCGTAGCCCGCCGGGTCGGTGTCGCAGAGCGCCGCTTCGATCGCCGTCTTGGTCGCTCCGTTCGCCATGAGCGATGACACCAGGAGGTTCACCGCACCGATGCGGAAGAGGCCGGTCGACGGATCGGCCACCGTGTGGCCGGGGAGCGTGCTGGTGGAGAGCGTGAACGGAACGCCGCTCCTAGCACAGGCCTGCATCTCAGCCGAGAGGTCGGGCGCCGGCATGTTGTCGACATCGAAGACGAGGCCGACCGATGGTTGTCTGCGTTCGAGGACGCCGCGCGTTGCAGCCGACAGCATTGGCAGTACACCGTGGTGGACTCCTGCTGCTGCCGCTTTCGCATCGCGCATGGGCGTGGCGCTATCCGCGTGATCGGCGGTGAGGTGAATGACGTCCACCGAAGCAGCTGGATTCATCATCGCGTGGAATGACGCTGCGATCGAGGGTGCCGATGGCGACGGTCCATCGAACACTGCAACGATCGACCACGGTGCCTCGCCGCTGGTCATCGTGCGGATCAGCACGGAGGCGAGATCTTCGAGGAGTGACGTCGGAGCAACGAACCGGCCGACCATCCAGCCCGTCGGTCCCGCTCGATGCGACCGGTACGCGGCGACGACTTCTTCGATCGACCGATCA
>RCNG010000211.1_pt1 | contig 24872 bp, 18 predicted proteins | sample 2041371 | NCBI WGS metagenome assembly RCNG01 (sample SAMN09708227, study PRJNA481090) | Marine sediment metagenome, whole genome shotgun sequencing project. | biome: marine sediment; feature: ocean; material: sediment; isolation source: Sewage treatment plant 1 marine sediment (STP1) ... | reverse complement strand
CTCTTCTTGCGGAAGGATATCTTCTTGAATCCGCCGAAGTCGCGGTGAGCGACCAGGTAGAGCTCAAGAACGCGCCGCCCAAGATCATCATCAAGTACGTGCCGGCGGTGCTGATCCTCGTCGACGGAGAGCCGAAGTTTCAATCCATCGAAGGTTCGAGTCTCGAACGGGTGGTCAACACTCCCTACGTGATCGTCAAGGACACGAACACCTACTACCTGGCGACCGACACCCTGTGGTTCGAGGCCGGCACCCTCACGGGCCCATGGCGAATCGCCGGCAGCCTGCCCAAGGAGGTTCAAAAGGTAGACGACGAGCTCGAGAAACAGCGCCGGGAGCAGGGTGAGCCAGTGGCTGAGGATGAGGAGGGCAGCGACGACCGGGTCCCCGAGATCGTGGTCTCGACGGTTCCGGCGGAGCTCCTCTTCATCGACGGCAAGCCGGAGTTCGAGCCGCTCCAGGGCAACGACATCCTGGCGGTGTCCAACACCGACTCCGATGTCATCTTCGATATCGACGCTCAGAATTACTATGTACTGCTCTCCGGTCGCTGGTACCGAACCAAGGACCTCGACCGGGGCCCGTGGTCGTGGGTGGCCAACGACCAGGTTCCCGCGACCTTCGCGGAGATTCCGTCGGAATCGGATGTGGGTTATATGCGGGCCTCGGTTGCCGGCACCGACGAGGCGCGCGAGGCGCTCCTCGAACAGGCGGTGCCGCAGACAGCCGCTGTCAAACACTCGGCCGGCGCATCCTTCACGGTGGAGTACGGCGGAAGTCCGAAGTTCCAGCCGATCGACGGCACGGGCATGACCTATGCGGTCAATACCTCGGCGTCGGTGATTTTCTCCAGCGGTCGCTACTACTGCTGTGATCAGGGTGTGTGGTACGAGTCCGCCTCGGCGACCGGGCCGTGGCAGGTCTGCAAGAACGTGCCGGACGAGATCTACACCATCCCGCCGTCGAACCCGCTCTACAACGTCACCTATGTCAAGATTTACGACTCTACGCCGGAGGTGGTGTACGTCGGCTACACCCCGGGTTACACATCGAGCTATGTCTCCCACGGCTGCGTGGTCTACGGCACCGGCTGGTACTACCCGCCCTATTATTCCCCGTATCACTACTATGCGCGGCCGGCCACATGGGGCTTCCATGTGCGCTGGAACCCGTGGTACGGCTGGAGCTTCGGTCTCAGCTACTCGAATGGGCCCTTCCGCATCTCTGTCGGTTTCGGCGGTTGGGGCGGCGGCTGGTGGGGTCCGGGTCGATACCGGCCCTACCCACGCTACGGTTACGGAGCCGGCTACCGGGCGGGCTACCGCCACGGCTACGCCCACGGGCGCTATGCGGGAGGTGGGCGGCCGGCGCATTACGGCAATACCAACATCAACATCAATAACAACATCTATGCCCGGCCCGGGAACTCTGATCGGGTGGCGCGAACCCAGGATCGGGCGGGGACCCGTCAGCAGCCGACGGTGGCGCGCGACCGCGCCAACAACGTCTACAGCGACAAGAGCGGCAACGTTTACCGTCGTAACGACAATGGCAGCTGGGACCGGAGGGAAAGCGGCGGCTGGTCGAAGACCGATGGCGTTCCGTCGACGGGCGACCGGACCCGTCCGTCAACGAGACCATCCACCGGTGCCCAGCCCTCGACACGACCTTCGACCCAGCCCTCCACGAGACCCTCGACCCAACCGTCGACTCGACCGTCCACCGGCGCTCAGCCCTCGACTCGGCCCTCGACCAGGACCCAGCCGACCACGAGCAGCCGGCCGTCCTCGAGCACGATGAGCCGCGACTACAATGCTCGGCAACGGGGCAGCACGCGCTCGCAGCAGTACAACAGCGGAGGACGCAGCTCCAACCGTCCATCGGGCGGCGCAAGCCGCGGCGGCGGCGGCCGCAGGAGATGATAGGACCGGAGAAAAGAGAAAAAGGCGCGGATCACCGCGCCCTTTTTTCTGGTTGAGTTGAGTTACCTGAGGTCGAGCTCGACCGGTTCGCCCTCGCGGACGGTCACCCGGCCCTGGCGCTGCCCGGCCTCGGTGCCGATCGAGATGATGTAGTTATCGGCCTGCAGCGGTCCGACGCGAAGACCGCCGGGGGCCGGTTGCGGCGGGCTGGCCATGAAGAGCAGGCTCGAAAGATCGACCCCGTCCGCAGTCATGACGCGGACCGACGGCAACCGTTTGGCGGCGCCCTGCGCCATGCCCTTTGCGCTGCTCAAATACACGTCCACATAACCCCCGCGGCCGAGGTCGAGCGCAGCCTGTACCTCTTCACCGTTGTCTACCAGGAGGTCCGAACCGCAGCCGGTGGCACCGCCATAGGCAAAGCCGCACGGCCTGTAGGAGCCCGCCATGACGCCCGTAAAGGTCGCCAAACCACCGCCGTCGGTGAACCCGGTTGTGGTCTCCGGCCCCACCAGGTAAACCGGCGCACCACCCGCGGAGCCGGTGAGGGCGTGGACGGCGAGCATGATGCTGGCGCCATCGGGCGGCAGTAGCTCGAGAACGACCGGCCCTTCGGAGGAACCGGCCCGGAGGTCAAACTCCGATGGCACCGAGGGCGCGAAGCCCGTGTGGCTCGCCGTCAACACCAGTCGTCCGGACTCGAGGCCGCGTACCGAGAACCGGCCCTCGGCATCGGTGAAAGCGGTGGCGTTCTGGACGCCGTCTCCCACGCTGGCGAGGACCGACGCCCCGGCGACCGGCAGACCGTCGGTGTCGATGACGAATCCTTCGACCGCGGCGTCAGCATACTGGATAGCACAGCGATAGGTTTCGACCCTGGGAACATCGAGGAGCTTGGTGATCGGCGCCGAACCGGAGCCCGGCGGGGTATAGGAAGCATAGTAGTGACCCGCAGCGAGACCGGAGCCCATGAAACGACCGTCCGGATTGACCATGAACTGCATGGGTTGCTGGTCGATGCCGAAGAACTGGCGGTCGGCGGTGACCCGTTGCATCATCACCACCACACCCGGGGCCTGGGTGCCCTCGGTCGTGAGGACGAGGGTTCCGCCCGATGCGCGGTCATCGCCCAGCCAGATCTCACCTTCGATCTGAATGCCGCCGAGGATCAGGTCGGCCTCGACCGTCTCGCGGGCGCGGCCTTCGACCCTCTCGCTTGCCTTTTCCTGTCCGTGTCGGGCAGTCAGCTTCCACCGTCCAACCGGCAGCCGTTCCGCCCGGAAGTACCCGTCGTGATTCGTTCGCACCGTTGTTTCGGCGAAGTAGGCATAGGCAGCGTTCTCGGTGATTTCGACTGCGACGCCGGTAATCGGTCGATCGCTGCGATCGTATACCCGGCCGACGATGGTCATGCCGGTGTCCATCTCCACGTCGCCGATGTCGAAACCAACCTCATCGGGTTCCACACCGTCGAGCCGCCAGGTGGCGAAGCCCGGAGCACGGACGACGGCGCGACACGTCCCAGGGTCCATCCCTTCGAGGAGGAAGACGCCATCTACGTCGGTCGAGATGCTTGGCACCTCCTCGACCACGTGCGGCGCACGGAAGACCGAAGGCGACCCCGGTTCGCAGCTCACCTGGGCGCCGGGGATCGGCTGCAGGGTCTCGGCATCGAGGACGCGACCCGAAATGGCGAGGCCACGGTCGGGTACCACCGCCGCGAGCACAATCTCCTCGCCGACGGCCACCTCGACTCGCTCGCTGATCAGGGTTGCCGATCCGGGTAGCCTCACCCTCAGCTCATAGGTGCCGGTTTCGAGCCCCGATGCGCGGGCGACGCCGCCCTCTGAGTCCCATTCACCCTTGCCCGATTTGGCTTCGCGTCCATTGCTCAGGTAGGCCTGCCATCGCACCACCACCTCGTCCTCGGAAAACCGGCGAGCCGACAGAATCTGCTGTTCAATCTTCGCTCCGCCGGGAACTGTGACCAGGACTCGCTCGCGGTCGGCGGTGAAGCTGCCCTCCCACATCCCAAAGCCGCTGCTGAAGATCTTGACCGGGATCGTTTCCCTGCTGGTCACCCCCTGGATGCGGAGCCGGCCCTTGCGGTCGGTGTAATGGGTACGGTCGTTGAAGTAGACCATCGCCTTGACGACGCGGTCGCCGACCTCGTTCTGCACAACCAACACGATGTCGCGGCCCGGTGCGAGATCGAGGACCACAGGTTCGGCAACCGTCTCCTCGCCGACCTCGACCTCAGCCTCGGCACAGGCGCGGTCGGCGGCGCAGGCGCGAACCCGGACCGTGCCCGGGAGGAGTCCGGTGAGCTGGAATGAACCTTCGCCGGAGGTCGCTCCGACCTGGGTGTAACGAAAGCCGTCGATCTCGGCCATCTCACCGAGGGCTTCGACGCGCGCGCCGGAGAGGGGGTTGCCCGCCTCGTCACGAACCATACCGCTGATCGCGAGTCCGTCGTCGAGCTGCAGCTCGAGGTGCTGGGGGAACTCTCGGAAGTATGTTTGGACAGGGACCTTCCCCTGTGCAAGGACAACTCCGACATAGGCGGCGCCCCGATCGAGATTGTTGATCTCGATCAACCCGTCCGCACCGATGTCGTGTTTTTCGGCCACACTGAAGAAAAGACTCGTGACGGTCACCCGCTCCTCACGGGCCAACCACATACGCGCTTCGAGCGGAGGTTCCAGCTCGATGGTCAGCGCTCCCTGCGGCCGAAGGAGCAACGTGTGGCGGCGTCCGTCTACGATGATCTGTTCGGCGGTTGGAGCATAGCCGGGAGCAGAAACGACGATCCGCTCATCGCCGCGGCACACAAGGTCGAGGCGCCCTTCGGTCGTCTTCCATGATCCGGAAGCGAGCTCAGCAGGGGCGCCTGGGACCTGCCAACTCAACGATCCGGCCGTGACCGCTTCTCCGGTGACGGCATCCAGCACGGTATAGTTGGCAACCGGGAGATTCGGCAGACGGAAGTTTCCCTCCTCATCGGCGATGACCTCGAGAGGTGCTCCGAGACCGACGCGGACCCAGCTTGAACCGTTGCCGGCCAGTGCGGTGACGGCATCATCGATCACCGCACCATCCTGCGCGACCACCGATTGTTCGGCGCCGGCAACGCCCGCAGCCATCGCCAACCCTGTGAGGATGACGAGCGTGATTCGTCTCATGGTTGACTCCATATCTCGGACTATTCCAGGCCTGCCACCATCGGCACTTCGACTTGCCAAACGGTGGTCGTGGCCGAGGGTTCCCAGGTCTCCTGACCCACCAGCACGAGGCGACGGTTGTCGGCATCCGCGGTTACCAGGCGGCCGGCCGTGACGCCAGGGATCGGCAAACCAATCGCCACCGGCTCACCGTTCAACCGGTAGATATCGAGCTCGTGCCGTTGCCTGAGGGTGCCGTCGGGAAGTCCGACGACAAATGCCAGGAGGTTGTCACCGAGCACCACCGGGCGCTTGACGAGCGGCTGCGAGAGCTGCCAGCGGGAGTAGCGCTGGCGTCCGGAGGCGTCGTGGCTCTCTGGGGACGCCGCCCAGTTCGGCGCGCGGAAACGGGGGTTGGTACCGCGCCACGCCTTGGTGAGGCGGTCGCGATTGTCGAAGACATACACCGAGTAGCTGCGCGGGTCCACAAAGACCCATCCCCCGTCCGGAAGCGCCGCCAGACCGCCGGCGACGATGCCCTGGAACTTGACGCGTTTGGCCATTTCCGGGATCGGCATCGACGCCGGGTACTCCTGCAGCGGCAGGATCTCTCCGTCGTCGTACTGCACATAGAGATAGGTGTAACCGCTCGCGGTGCCCGCCGACTGCGCTAATCCAAAGACAACGATCCGGTCGTCGAAGACTAGAGGTTGTCCGGTAGGAGCGGCCGTAAAGCCGGGGTACTCGTGCAGAAAACGCCAGCTCGAGTCGTAAAAGACCCAGAAGTACCGATCGCCGAAGACCACACACCTGCCCGACCCACAACCCAGATGCTGCGGGCCCGTGACCTCACCCCGCTGAGTGCCCATGGGAAGGATCGATCGCAAATCCTTGCCCGTACGGAGATCTACCTCGCGCAATCCACTGGTGTAATCGGGAAGCAGCAGACGGTTGCCGCGGACCACCGCGTCGACCACCATAAACGCGGGTTTTTCGAGATTGAGAGCCTGTGCGCTACAGGAGTTCCCTGGCTTGTCAACAGGCGCAGCCAAGGCTCCGGCGCACAACAGTACCGCGCCGGCACAGTACACGATCACCCTCATAGTGTGCAGCATCGACTCCACCTGATTGGACGATCAGAATCGTTCTGACGCGTCCCGATCAGGGCGTTTCCGGCCACACGAATATGACGTAACAGTCGTACGGCAGTGGTACACAACCGTTTGGATGGTTATCGGCAAAGATCATCCACCCGTAGGGAATGGATTCCGCCTCGGCCAAGCTCGGAGCGAACATGGCCGGCACGAGAGCACCAATTACTAATACCGCAAGGACGAAAAGACCCACGTTACGTTTCGACATGATCCACCCTCCATCAGTAGTTACAATCAAGGTAGGCACGATTATCGTGAATGTCAAGGATAAATCTCGATATTGCTCCCGAGTCTGAAAACAAGCCAGTGTGCCCCGCCATAGCTGGTGGGGATAATCGAGGGCGCCGAGGCATTTCCCGCCTGTGCTGTGCGACCGATAAACACCCTATGTGTGTTGAGGATTCGAAGTATGGGCAGGTTTTTGCCTCGGCGAGGGAATACCACTCCAATTGTGGCGGGGTTTACACCAGCTCTCTCAGAAAGGAAAACCGAAATTGAGACGCAGGCCACGGATGTTCTGGCCCCAGCGGTAGCCGAGGCCGATCCGCGGCAATCGGAAGAACCACAGCTTCACCTTGGGCGTCGTGTCGAAAGCGAAGCCGAGCTCGTTCGAATACAGGATATCGAGGGGAGCACCCTCGTCTCGCTCGATGACCGCGTCGATGTATTGGCGGCGGATGAAGTAGAGACTGAGATTGCCCTGGTTGCCACCAATCGTGAACGGTAGCGGGTGGCGCGCGTTCAGGCCGAGTCGGACCTCGCCAAAATCGTCCGCCAGATCGAGGTCCGAGGTGAAGGTGGAAAAATATTGCACCTTGGTGCCGAAGCTGAGGTCGATCTTGCCGATCGGCCAGGTGACGAGCGTTCGCATCCCGACCGACCACACCCCGAAGCCGAGCTCATCGTCAAAGTCGTAGGCGTACCCGATCTCGGTGAACGGCTTGAGCACCCAGCCCTTGCCTGCAGGGACCAGGAACTCGACCCCCGGGGTCGCGGCCAGGGACTGGAAGCGGAGATTGAGGTCGATGGCTTCGTCGACGGTGAACCTGTAGACGCCGGCGTAGGCCGTCACCTTCAGACGCAGACCCCACGGGCGATCTTCCAACGGAATGAGGGGAAAGTACATCGGTATTCGAAGGTCGTAGACCTTGGTCTCCGACGCTGCCGAGTCTCCCGACCCCAGGGCGAAGGCGAATGGATGGACGGCGGGAGTGGACGAGCCGCCGCCCCCATCCTGGGCGTGGATTCGACCGGTCGCCAGCAGCGTCATCACCAGTGCCGCTGCAAGGCCGATCGCCCGCTTGATATTTTCGGGATCCACTCCGCGATAATACAAGAAAAAACACGACCCGGCGCGAAGGCCGGGTCGTGTTATGGCTCAGATTCGGCCGTTTTCAGCGTTCCGTCGGCTTGAAGTCGACGCGACGATTTCTGGCTCGGCCCTCGGCCGTGTTGTTTGGCGCAATCGGTTCATTCGGCCCGAATGCCTTGGTGGTCAATCTTCCGCCGGCCACGCCGTTCGAGACCAGATGGGCCTTTACAGCATCGGCCCTCATCTGTGAGAGCTGCATGTTCCACGCCATGGCCCCGGTGTTGTCAGTGTTGCCCTGGATTTCGACCATGTACTGCGGGTTCTTCTTGAGAAAGCCGGCTACCTTGAGCAGTACCTCGGCGGCTTCGGGTCTGATCGTGGCCTTGTTGAGGGCGAAGAGCACCTTGCCCCTGACCATCCATTCATCGCCCATGACCTCGATGCCCTTGATCGGGCAACCGGCTTTGTCGACGGGAACGCCCCTGATGGTGCCGGGGCACTTGTCGAGGGAGTCGGGTACGCCGTCACCGTCGGAATCAAGAGGACAGCCCTTAGCGTCGACCTTGATTCCTCTGGGAGTACCGGGACATTTGTCGAGGGAGTCGGGCACGCCGTCACCATCGGAGTCGATCGGGCAGCCGGCGGTGTCAACCGTGACGCCCTTGGGGGTGCCGGGGCATTTGTCGAGATAGTCGGGCACGCCGTCGCCGTCTGCGTCAAGAGGACAGCCTTTAGCGTCGACCTTGACGTTCTTGGGCGTGTCGGGACACTTGTCGAGGTGATTGGGCACGCCGTCGCTATCGTCGTCAGGCCACAGGAACGCATCGATGACAAAACTCGTCATCGCCGCTGACGAAGTCAACTCGCTTGCCGGCTTGACGTAGCCGCCACCGGCCGCGGCGACCTCCTCGAGGAGGGCGCGTCCCTTTTTCTTGTCGCCGATCTGAATCACGTAAATACTGAGGTTGTCACCAAACGTCGATTTCAACGTCTCGGCCGCAGCCACTTCCTTCTTGCCCATGTCAAGGCCGTCGCTGACGATCACCACGGCGGACGGCAGGCCATGGTTGCCCATGTCAGTGCCAATAGCGTCAAGCGCAAGGTCGAGGGGGCTTGAGCCGTTGGCGCATTGGAAGCGCGCAATCCCGTCACCAAAGGTCGATCCGATGTAGTTGCCGAACTCGATGATGGACACGGTCTTGCCCTTGCTCTTGCACAATCCACGGCCAAAGGTGCGGAGGCCGGCTTCGTACTGCAAGGACGGAATCGTCTGGTTGAGGCTGACCAGCAGATTCTCCGAGATAGCCAGCTTCCGTTCGCCGTGCGACCTGTCTGCCATCGAAAGAGAACCGTCGGCGATGATCACGAACTGGTCCACCTTTCGGACGTACTTGTCGGTGTCGATGGATCCAGGTTCGAAGGTCATGGTTTGTTTCGACGAGGCGCAAGCCTGTGCCAGCACCGCCACGGCGAGGATCATCACACAATGCGATACGGTTCTTTTCATGACTCCCCCTCTTGGTTCATTCTCTGCCGGGCTTCCAGCCGACCGGACGCTCGTGACGTCAGACTCTGCATGCTGACTCCACATCCATCACCTCAGGCTGAATGTCGAGCAGTCTGTCACAGCAGCTATTGGTTCGCAACATATCTCGTCTAGGTCGTATTTCTTTCATATGGGGATTGCGCCTGCGCGAGACGTTGGATAATGTGGTCGCTGCGTCGATCGCGGGAGATTCATGTAACGCCCAGCGGCGGAGGTGCGATATGGGCTTGAAGTCTTGTGGAGCGGTTCTGATCGTCTTGGCCGCGGCCGGCGTTGTGACTGCCGAAATCGCCGACGATGCGGGGCTGAGAATCCTCACCTACCCCATTGGACTCGTGACGGGCGAGCAAACGATCGAGGTTGCGCTCGGCGCTGGTGACGAGCCTGCCGAGCTCTACCTCGATGGTGAGCAGGCTTGCCGGGTGACGGCCTCGGATCCGCGGTGTCTCATCGACCTCGGCGAAGCCCCCCATGTCCACCTCCTCGAGCTCATCCGTTTAGATGCGAGCGGCCGCGTGGCAGCGAGAGCGGTCCGCTGGGTCAACCGCCCGGGCCAGGAGGCGGAGCTCGCAATCCAACTTGCTCCGCGCGATCCCCGGGGGATTTGCGGCGGCAAGGCACTGTGGTCACACCCCCTCAAAAAGAACCCGGTGCTGATCGAGGTCCGACAGGATGGCAGGATCCTCCGCATCAGCGATGACCGACGGTCATTCCGTTTCCCGTGTCCGGACCCTGACGAACCCCATGTTCTCTCCGCTTCGGCTATTTTCTCGGACGGTCGTCGGGCCGAAGCTGTGGCCGTCTCCGGAGGATTTGGCGGGGCCACCGAGACGGGGTTGACGGCAGTGGCCCTGGTTGGCGAAGGCGAGGAACCGTGTGCGGCTGTGGCGGCCACGCTCGGCGATCAGGTCACACAGACCGAAGATAGCGGGTTTGAGGTGGTCTTTGTCCTCGACCCGACGGCCGGCTACAAAACTCTGGCGGCCAGCGGCTGGTCGAAAGGAATGATGCCGACGACCTCGAGCACCACAAAAACCTTCGACACTGTCGTCCAGCAGGGGTCGAAGGGATCGGACGCACGAGCGAAGAACTCGTGGAAAAAGGCGGAGAGCGCCTTTATCGATGCCGACAAGTTGTGGTTCGTGTTGCCCGACGAGAATCTCCAGAGAGCCAACGGATTCGGCCAGGGCAAGATGAATTGGTTGCCCATGCTCTTCAACTTCGGCTCCGTCAAGCTGCCCGAAAAACCGCGAATTGCCGATGCGGTGGCGGCCTCCGGTCTGGTGGCGGCGGCGGGTCCGCGACAACGAGCGGTCGTGGTGATTCTCGGCAACAAGGCTGATCGCGACAGCAGCGGCTTCACCGCCGACGAGGCGCGGAACTACCTCGCGGAGGTCGGGGTGCCGCTGTATGTACTGCGCAACGGGAAGCTCCGCGATGACGGCTGGCCGGCGGGAGTGCCGGTCCACAACATGGAGGCCATGGCGGCCGCCCTCGAAACGGTGAAGGCCGATCTCGAGGCGCAGTGCATTTCGTGGTTCCCGGGTCAGATGCATCCGAATGAGATTGCATCCGCCCTTCCCGCCGGCATCGACATCGCCGGCCGCCGGGGTGAGGCGCCCGAAGACGTCGAGACGGTATGGCGGCAGGCTGAGGCCGCGGCGACCATAACCACGGCGACCACAGCCGAGGTGATTGCGGGCGAGAAACCGGCGGGTCAGGCACGTGTCGAGGTGACTGCGGTGACCGTTCTCTTTGCCGCGCGGGATGATTCCGGACAGCCGATCACCGATCTCATTGCCGACGAGATTGAGGTTGCCGAGGATGGGGCGCCGGTGTCCGTGCTTGGCCTCGTGCGCCAACCGCAGACGGGAGTCGCGACGGCCGGGGAGGCGATTGCCGCGGCGGGAGCGCCCCAAACCGCCGGAGACATGCCGGTGGCCGTGTACATCGATCGCGATCTCGCAAGCTCGGCCGAGCTTTCGCAGGCGCTCGATGCGCTGGCGGAGCGCGCCGGGTGGCTGGCCTCGCTGGGCCCGGTGGACGTGGTCATGGCCGACCAGGGCGTGAGGACGGTGCTCGAGGGCGCCACCGACGCCGGGGCTGTCGAGAGCACACTTCTCGACATGGCTGCCAGGCCCTCGGGCCAGCACGCCATCGAAGCCATCCGAGTGCGGTTCGTGCGCGACATCCGGAAATACCCGGATCGCTTGGTCAGGGATGACCCGAACGCCGATGACCCCGGGAGCGGGCTGATAGCGAGGCTACAATCCGGCGAGGAGCCGCAAGAGCTCGAGAGATCCAAGGTTCTGACCGCGGCGCGGGGTGCAATCTTCGAGGAGGACGCGGTTCTGCGGCACTCGATGACGCGGGTCAGCGACTGGGCGTTGGCGTCATCGGAGGGCGGCCCCCGTCTGCTGCTCGTGGTCGGCGCCGGCTTTGACATGGACCCGGTGGACTTTTACCTTCCATTTGTCGAGAGAATGGAGACCCAGAGCTCCGGCGCCGCGCGTGAGGAGTTCAACCGCTACCGGCAGACCGAACGGGTGGATCAGGTCGGACGGGATCTGGCCACCGCCGGGTGGCTCGTTATCCCGGTGGCAACGCGGACGACCGGAACGGGGTCAGGGTCGGCCGATACCGGCGGGGGTGATCGGTTCCAACAGTTTCTGAGCGCTCAGCCGGACGCCCTCCGCACCAGCCGTGCGAACTTCCTGCTCCTCGATCCCATCGGTTCGCAGCGCCATCTGGCGGAGCCCAGCGGCGGCGAGGTGGCGATGGGCGCCGACGGTCTCGACCGGCTGATCTCCACGAGCGCCGGCTGGTACCGGATGAGTTATCAGATCGACCGTCCGCCGGACGGCGCCGACCATCAGCTCGAGATTTCTACCAGCCGACCAGGAACCACCATTCGGTCAACCGCAGTGATTGCCTCCGAAACCCCCGAGAGTGCGGCGGCGGCGCGGGTGCGGCGTCTGCTCCGCGGTTCTACTGAAAATTCTGATCTGGCGGTGGAAATCGCCGTCACCGAACCCCGTCCGACCGAGGGCAAGAAAATGACGGCTGAGGCCGACGTGACCGTGGACCTTGACGCCATCTCAGCCCTCCTTGTTGAGAATGGCCGGAGAAATCTGCGAGTCTCGGTCGGAGTGCTGACCGGTGACAACGATGTTTTCATTCTTCACCGAATGGAGACCGTTGACGGAGTGGTGGATGTGTGGGGTTATGAGGTTCCGTTGCAGTGGCCCAGGGGCCCAGCAACCCTCGCCGTTGTGGTCGAGGATCTCGGATCGGGCGCCTGGGGTGGAGCTGTCCGGGAGTTACGCTAACCCGATCTTCACACCGGGTGCCTACTGTGGCCGGCGTTGCACCTGTATCCTCGGGCCATGGATGATTCCCCTTACCAACCCGTGCCGCTTGCCTTCGAGCGCCTGCCGGAGGAGGAGATGGCCGCCCGCGGCCGCGCCCTCGTCGAGAGTCTCGCACGGCGTCGCTCGGTGCGTGATTTCGCACCCGACCCGGTGCCGCGAGAGCTCATCGAGACCGCCATCGCCGCCGCCAACACTGCGCCGTCCGGCGCCAACCGCCAACCGTGGCACTTCGTGGCGGTGTCGGACCCGGCCATCAAGGCCGAGATCCGCCGTGGCGCCGAGGCCGAGGAGCGGGAGTTCTACGAGGGTGGGCGGGCCTCAGAGGCGTGGCTGGCCTCGCTCGCGCCGCTCGGCACCGAGTGGCAGAAACCCTTCCTCGAGACCGCCCCCTGGCTGGTCGTGGTCTTCAAGCAGATCTACCTGCTCGATTCCGACGGCACGAAGGGCGCCAACTACTACGTAAACGAGAGCGTCGGCATTGCCTGCGGGCTCTTCATCAGCGCCGTGCATGAGATGGGGCTCGCCACCCTCACCCACACCCCTCAACCGATGCGATTTCTGAGCCGCATCCTCGAGCGCCCCGAGAGCGAACGTCCCTACATCCTCTTCCCGGTCGGTTACCCGGCGCCCGGATGCCAGGTGCCGGCGATTTCGAAGAAGACCGTCGACGCCGTCAGCACGTGGCTAGAGAGTAAGTGAAACAGGAGGTAGTGCCGCTCAGTCCTTGTCGGAAAAATTGCCGACGAACGACGAGATGACGCTGACCACCAGGGCGCCGAGCACCGCCCACCAGTAGCTCGAGACCCCGAAGCCGGACACCATCTTTGTCACCAGAAAGAAGGTGAAACCGTTGACCAGCAGATAAAAGAGGCCGAGGGTGAGAATGGTGATGGGCAGCGTGAGAATGGTCAGGATCGGACGGACGAGGGCGTTCATCAACCCCAGTACGACGGCAGCGATGGCGAGGGCCTGGGTGGACTCGATGTCGACACCGGGCAGAATGTAAGCGGTCACCCACAGGGCGAGGGCGATGACCAGCCAGTGGATCAGAAAACGTTTCATTCGGACCTCCGTGAATTCTCTTATCAGTTACGCTCGCTCATTCTACACGGCCCCCGGCTCCACCCTGCGAACGCTCGGGATTTCATCGAAGCCGCGGTCATAGCTGCACAAGGCGTCAAGGTCGTGGACCGTAACCACTGCCGCGTGGAGAGCATCGCGCGCGCTGATTCCGTCATGTTCATCGAGGAGGACCCTGGCGTGGTCGAGGATCTCTGTCGTGATCGGCACGACCATCCCGAATATTCGACGAGCGTCGTCATAGACCTTGCTGCCATCCGTCCAGCGGTTGATAGCACGGTAGCGGTGGAGCACCTCTTGCAGGACTTCAGCGTCGAGGGTGGCATCGATCGATCCATCGGCTACCTTCTCGAGCAATAGCACGCTCGGCGCCTTGTTTGGATGCACCGCACCCGCGGCGTACATGAGGATGTTGGCGTCCACCAGGATCACGGCATCAGCTCCTCGGGCCGCGGCACCGACTCGCGGGCCATCTCCTCGGGCGTACCGATCGGGAGGCTCAGTGCCGCCAATTCCCGTACCGCGGCCAGCCGTTCCTCGCGAGAGGCAAGACCGTACTCCCGCTCGCACGCCTTGCGGACGAGATCGCCAAGGCTCATCCTGCGCAGCGCTGCCAGACGAGCCAGACGCCGGTGAAGATCCGGCGGGAAGAGGATTGTGGTTTTCTTCGAAAGCTCCATATACGCCTCCATATATGGAATATAGGCTGACGTGGGAGCCTTGTCAACGCCTAGCCGGGAAACTCCGTCGGGATTTCCCGGGGCGTGAAGATCAAGGCTACCGGCCCGTTGTCGGTGTCGCAGCCGAGCACCAGCCGGCCGCCCAGGAAGCTGTAGCTCGAGGCGCCGGCGAGGATGTTGAGATAGCGCCGCTCGAGATCCATCGCGGGCTCAGGGCAGGCCATCCGGGTGGCGCCCATGCCCGAGAAAACGAGTTCTCCCGCTACTTCGCCGGTCACCGCGGCGAAGTAGCGGTTGCAGCTGCTCGTGCCGGTCACCTTGTCATCGTGAAACGAGATCATGATTTCGGCGACGTCCGGAACCGGCTCACCCCGGCCGAGCTCGGAGAGAACCCATTCGGGGCCCCACAGGCTTTCGAGCGACAGGGCGCCGGTGACCGTCACCTCGCCCTCGACGAGGGCGCCCTCACCCAGGGCCCAGCGGCGGGTGGCGAGCTGCGAGGGACAGCACATGGCATCTTCGGGACCAGCCTGCACCACGTCGAGCTCGATGCGGCCATCGGCGATACGGCCGCGGCGTACCTGCACCCGATCGCCAACCAGGGCCGTTCCGAGATTCACGATGTCGCGATTGCGGCGCCCCGTGACCGCCAGGTAGAGGTGGGTGCCCGAACCGCCCGAGCTCTCCCACAGCAGCACTATCGTCTCCTCACGGCCATCACCATCGAGGTCCCCCGCCGGGGCGAAGTGGTCGACCAGCCCGGCGCTCGGTCTCGAGGCGCCGCCCTCGACAAACGGCTCGCCCTCCCATCGGCCATCGACGAGGGTGACGGCCTCGTCATAGATTCCGATGTAGGTGGCCGAGGCGAGCTCCTCGAGAGAGGGGGCCGCGAGTTCTCCGACCGCGCCACCCCGATCGCATGCCGGTGTCGTCGCCCCGGCCGCGATGATCACGACGGCGGCGATCGATCGCCTCATCACTTCGCGCCTCCAGCGGTTCCGGCTGCAGCCGCCGTTGCACGCTCTGCCGCCTCGATCTCGCGTTCGACCATTACGAGCTCTTCCTCGAGAGCCTGGTGATCGTCCTCGCTGTATCCAAAGAGGTTGCCCTGTTCGAAGTAGCGCAGGGCAAATTGGATTTCCGCCCGCGCCCGGTAGAGGTTGCCGACAGCGATATGCTCGCTAATATCTTGCCAGATCGCATCTCGGACCACCCCCCGCGCCCGGGACTCGGGTGACAGGATGGTAAAACCAGTGATCGCGAGCCCGATCGCCATCCGCTCCTGTTCGGCCATCTCGTACTCCGCCTCGAGCTCCGCCAATCTGTGTTCGATCACCTGGCGATCGGATCCGGCCTCGGCATGGTCGCGGCGCTCGAGCAGACCATCGATCTCGGGTCTGATCGCGGCCAGCCGATTCTCGATATCGTCCAGTAAGGCATAACCCCTGGCCACCCGCGCATTCTCCACCGAAGCCTGGAAGGCGGTGGCGAAAACGCCAACGATCAGGACAACGACCAGGGTCGCCAGGACCGCGGCCAACCGGGGTCGGCGGCGCGACCAATGGGCGAGCCTTTCAAATCGTGTTGGTTTGACCGCCGAGACCGGCAGGTACTCCCGGTAGCGACGCACGTCTTCGGCGAGCTCGTGGGCCGACCTGTAACGCCGAAAGGGATCCTTGTCGAGCGCCTTCATCGTGATCGCCGAGATCGTGCGGTCGATCCGTGGGTTGCGCTTCCGCGGAGAATCGGGTTCGTGGTACATGACTCCCTTCATGGATTCCACTGCGGTTGTGCCCTTGAACGGATTCACCCCGGTCAATATCTCGTACAGCATCACCCCGAGCGAGAAGACGTCGGTCTGGCGGTCCGACTCGCCGCCGTGGCCGGAAGCCTGCTCGGGCGACATGTAAGCCGGGGTGCCCATCACCGCCCCGAGCCGGGTGCGCTGGGAGTCGGACTGATTGCCGTCCTCGTCCTCGACCAACTTTTTCGCGAGACCCCAATCCATCACGTACACCACCCCGAGGTCATCGACCATGATGTTTGCCGGCTTGAGGTCGCGGTGGATGACGCCCTGGTCGTGGGCGGCCGCCACCGCCTGACAGGCACGGATGAAGATCTCGATGAAGTGCGCCCGGTTGCCGCGGTCGAGGAGGTCCTCCGGGATGCGCTCGTCCATCAGCTCGCGCAGGGTCCGACCGTGCACCTTTTTCATGGCGAAGAAGGGATCGCCGTCGGGAAGCTGTCCGGCCCCAAAGACCGGGGTCGTCCCCGGGTGGTCGAGACCGGCGAGGATCTCGGCCTCGGCGAAAAATCGCTGGCGGAGTTCCTTCTGAACCGCATACTCCGCGCGCAATCTTTTGACCGCGACGGGACGCTGAAGCTCGATGTCGGTAGCCTGATACACCACCGCCATGCCTCCTTCACCTAAGGTCTCGCCGATCAGGTAACGATTGCCGGAGGCGCAGTCGGTCCGTTCATGGGGCTCGACATAGTCGCTCGAGCCCTGGTCCCCGGGGGGACCGTCATCGAGCAGCCGGGTCACGTCGGTGCTCTCACCCTCCGGCGCCATATCTTTGTCGCGTTCGTTATCGTCTGGCGTCATCCGAGCTCTCCCGTCCTCCTTGACTCATCCAACCAGCGCCGCATCGGCCGAGGATGGTGTCGGTCGGTCATTGTAGCAACCGGTTGACGCTCCCCCCACCGTCTAGCTCGCTCCCATCCAGAAACTCTCGAGTATCTTCCTGATGGGTCGAGCCAGCCGCGAAGCGGCGGAACATGCATAGCCTGGGGCGTCAGCCCCAGGAATAAGGTGCAGGAAGTACAATCAGCCGCAAAGCGGCGACAGACAGCTAGATGATAGCTGCGGCTCACGCCGCAGCCACGATCTGTCGCCCTTTCAGGGCTCCGCGAATAATTCCACCTCCAACCTGGGGCTGACGCCCCAGGCTATGCGTCTGTCGCGCCTTCGGCGCTCGGTCATTTCCCCAACCCTCGCGGACCACACCAGGAACGGGTTCCCGGTGTTTCTTTCTGATGGGTTCCGGAGCGCAGCTCAGGGTGAGGTGCTCCTGAGAAACTCCGGAGTTTCTTGGGAATGTGGGCTATATTCGGCGGGATGTCTGATGCGAAAGCTCCGGCTCCGAACCAGGAAGGAAGCCACCCGGGTTTCTTTGCGGAGGTTTGGCGTTCGATCTTCCCGCGCCCCATCGTGCCGCGGACGGACCGTGAGCGGCGAAAGACGATTCTCGACGTTTTCGTGCTCCACCTGCGTCCTGTGCGGGTGCGGCGGAGCACGCTGAAGTACACCCACACCTTTGGTCTCGGCGGCTCGTCATTGGTGCTGATCGGCCTGATGTTTGCCACCGGGCTGCTGATGATCTTGGTCTACGAGCCGACGCCGGATCTGGCCTATGAAAGCGTGGCCGGGCTTGAAAGCTCGTATCTCTTTGGCGGTCTGGTGCGCAATATCCATCACTGGAGTGCCAACATCCTGGTCGCGGTGGTCCTCGCCCACATGCTGCGGGTCTTTTTCACCGGTGGCTGGCACGGCCCGCGTCGCTTTAACTGGGTAATCGGGTTGGTGCTGCTGGCCTTTGTTCTCGCGGCCAACTTCACCGGCTACCTGCTGCCGTGGGATCAGCTCGCCTACTGGGCGGTGACCATCTGCACCAGCATGCTCGGCTACGTTCCCTTCATCGGCGGGTGGTTACAGGGGGTGGCGCGCGGCGGACCCGAGATCTCGCGCGCGACACTGGTGATCTTCTACGCCTTCCACACCACCTTGATCCCGGTCGCGCTCGTGCTGCTGATGGGCTTTCACTTCTGGAGGGTGCGTAAGGCCGGCGGGGTGGTGGATCCGCGACCGCCCGAGGAGATCGACAACGAGAAGCCCGAGTGGGTTTCGACGCTCCCCGATCTGCTCATGCGAGAGCTCGCAGCCGGACTCGCGCTGATCGCCGTCGTCCTCGTGCTGGCAGTCTTCGTCGATGCCCCTCTGGGCGCGCCGGCGAACCCCGGTATGAGCCCCAACCCGGCGAAGGCGCCGTGGTATTTCGTCGGCTTCCAGGAGCTCCAGCTCCACTTTCACCCTCTCTTTGCGGTGGTGGTGATCCCGGCCCTCGCGGCTCTGGCCCTGCTGCTGATCCCATACCTGCGTTACGACAATGAGCTGTCGGGCCCGTGGTTTCTGTCCGACATCGGCAAACAAACCGGGGCGATTGCGGCCGTCGTGGCGGTCGTCCTGACGCCGGTTTTGATCGTCTTTGACGAACTCATTCTGCAACCTGGCGCCGGTCTGCCATCCGTGGTGGGGAGAGGGCTGATTCCTCTTGCGATCCTCAGCGCCGCCACTGTCGGTTTTGGGCTGCTGCTGGTGAGGCGATTCGGCGCCTCGAAGGCTGAGGTCGTGCAGGCCTTTTTCATTCTGTCTTTCGTCGCCCTGGCAGTGCTGACCATCACCGGCGTCTGGTTCCGAGGACCCGGCATGGCGTTGGTGTGGCCGGGGGGAGCCGGCGGATGAAGAGAGGAAGAGGGGAAGAGGGAGCAACCTCGTCGAGGCGAGGATTCTTGGGTCGGTTGTGGCTGCTGCTTGGGGGGGTGGCGCTGGTGGAGGCGGTGTGGATCGTGACCGACTTTCTCGCTCCCCACCGGCGCCGTGCGACGGGTGGCGACGACACAGCGGTGATCATCGCCGGGCCGGTCGAGCGCTTCGAACCGGGGTCGGTGACCGCCTTCCCGCAGGGCAGGTTCTACCTCGCGCGGTTGGATGACGGCGGTTTCCTCGCCCTCAACCGCGAGTGCACCCACCTCGGATGCACCGTGCCGTGGGTCGGCGAGGAGGGCCGCTTCGTCTGCCCGTGCCACGCCTCGGCCTTCGACATCACGGGCCAGGTCCTGAGCCCGCCCGCGCCGCGCCCGCTCGATATTTTTTCGGTGCGGATCGAGAACGACATCGTCAAGGTGGATATCAGCAGGCCCATCCGGCGGCAGTCGTTTTCGAGTCATCAGGTCGTGCGGTCGTGACCGCGGACCCGCTCCTGCGGTGGAAACGTATCGGGCTCGCCGCCACCGCGGTTATCGCGCTCATCCCGCCGGCGTGGGTACTGCGGCAGCGAGAGGCGCCGGCCCCGGCTGAAGGCCCGATTGCGACCTTCGTCGGCCGTGAGATCTGCCGCCCGTGTCACGAAGCGGCGGACGAGAGCTGGCAGGGCTCGGACCACGACCTGGCGATGGCGCCGGCCGCCGAGACCACCGTGCTCGGGGACTTCAACGACGCGGTCTTCGGCTCGCACGGCATCACCTCGCGATTCTTCCGCGAGGGCGGCCGCTACATGGTCACCACCGAGGGCCCGGACGGCGAGATGGCCGACTTCGAGATCACCCACACCTTTGGCGTCGAGCCTCTCCAGCAGTACCTGGTGCCCTTCCCGGGCGGCCGCCTCCAGTGCCTCAACCTCGCCTGGGATTCCGACCGGGGTGAGTGGTTCGACCTCAACCCCGAACAAGTGATTCCGCCCGACGACTGGCTCCACTGGACCCGCGGCGCCCAGACCTGGAACGGGATGTGCGCCGAGTGCCACTCCACCAACCTCAAGAAGGGTTTCGACCCGAAGACCAGCACCTACGACACCACCTGGTCCGAGATCGACGTCAGCTGCGAGGCCTGCCACGGCCCCGCCTCGCTGCACGTGGCGTGGGCCGAAATCCAGCCGATGGCGCGGCCGGCGGTCGAGGATTACGCCCTGGTGGTCCACACCGGCGGCATGAGCGCGTCGGAGCAGGTCGAGCTGTGTGCCCCCTGCCACTCGCGGCGCTCCGAGCTCGGCGACTGGGACCACACCAGCTTCGCCCTCCTCGACAGCCAGATACCGGCGCTGCTGGTGGAGGGGCTGTACTACGCCGACGGCCAGATTCTGGAGGAGGATTACGTGTGGGGATCCTTCACCCAGTCGAAGATGTACCACAACGATGTGCGTTGCTCGGACTGCCACGACGTCCACCGTCTGAAGCTCAAGCTCGAGGGCAACGCGCTCTGCGCCCAGTGCCACCGGGCGGATGTCTACGACACCCCGAAGCACCACTTCCACAAGAAGATCTATGAGGGCAAGGCGTCGGACGGCGCCCTGTGCGTGAAATGCCACATGCCGGAGCAGCCTTACATGGTGATCGACGAGCGTGCCGACCACTCGATCCGCATCCCGCGTCCCGACCTCAGCCAAACCATCGGCACCCCCAACGCCTGTTCCCAGGGCGGTTGCCACGACGACAAGCCGTTGCAGTGGTCGGTCGACGCCTTTACCAAGTGGTATGGCGAGGCCAAGAAGCCGCACTACGGCACCACCCTGGCCGCCGGCCGCGAGGTTCGGCCGGAAGCTCTCGCCGAGCTGGTGCGGATGGCTGGTGACGAGCTCTACCCGGCGATCGTGCGCGCCACCGCCTTGACCCTGCTCGTCAGCTATCCCGGCGCCGACAGCGCCGGGGCCTTCGCCCGCGCCCTTATCGACGAGGAGGCGTTGGTGCGCTACACGGCGGTCAACAACGTCCTGACACCGACACCGGCGGAGCTCGTCGAGCTCGTCGCGCCCCTCCTTCTTGACCCCATGAAGGCAGTGCGGATGCAGGCTGCGGTGCGCATCGCGGATGCGCCTGCGGAGCTCCTCAAACCGTACCAGCGGGAAGCCCTCGCCGAGGCTCTCGACGAGTACGAGGAGGCGATGGCGTACTCGCTCGACTTCTCCTTTGCGGGCCACAACCTCGGCATCCTCTACTCGCGGCTCGGAGAGCCCGCCAAGGCCGAGCGGTACTACCGCGAGGCGGTCGCCATTGACGAACTCTTCTTCCCGGCCAAGGTGAACCTGGCCGTCCTCCTCAGCTCTCAGGGGCGCAACGAGGAGGCCGAGGTGCTGCTGCGCGAGGTCCTCGAAGCCTACCCGGAACAGCACGAGGTCGAGTACTCGATGGGTTTGCTGTTGGCCGAGATGGGCCGCTACCCAGAGGCCGAGTACTGGCTCGCCCGGGCGGCCGCGGGCATGCCGGACCATCCCGGCGCCCAGCGCAATCTGAGTGCGATCAGGGAGTACCTGGCGCAAGTTGGAATTGGGAATTAGGAATTCGGCACGGAATGTAAAGGTTCTGCATAGGGCGACGTGCTATATTCACTGCCTGATTTTTTCAGAAATTCGAGAGTGGATTTTTGAGTTGAGGTGCTTTGAAGGGAGCAGAAAAATGAAGAAAACGCTTGGATTGGTATTTGTTTTAGCCCTAGCCGCGACCCCGGCCATGGCGCAGAAGGTAACCATCGACTATGCCCACGATTTCGATTTCTCGGGCGTCCATACGTATCAGTACGTCGAAACCAAGGACAGCGACATCAAGAACGAGCTCATGGCTGATCGCATCACGACCATGTTCAAGAAGGAGCTGGCAGAGGGCGGCCTCAAAGAGGTCACTGAGAACCCTGATATCTATGTAACCTATCACTCAACCTCGGAGGAGAACACCTCCTACAACACCACCTCCATGGGCTATGGCGGCTACGGCGGCTATTACGGCGGCTGGGGCGGGTATGGCGGCATGGGCGGCATGGGGGGCATGGGCACATCCACGACCTATGCGACGACCTATACCGAAGGCACGTTGATCTTCGACGCCTATGAGCCGGGCGACAAGAAGCTGGTGTGGCGCGGCACCGGTACAGTGACCGTCAAGGCCAAGCCCGAGAAGCAGATCAAGCAGGTGGACAATATCTTGACGAAGCTGGGCGCCAATTGGGACAAGATCCTCGCCGGCCAGGGCAAGTAGGCCTCCCGCCTGATTGATCCTGAGAACTTGGTTGGGGTCTTGAATGAAACGAAAATTCTGGAAACCACGTATGAGTCTGTCAGAAAGAAAAAGGAGCAGAGAAATGAAGAAAGCACTTGGATTGGTATTTGTTTTGGCTCTGGCCGCGACCCCGGCCATGGCGCAGAAGGTCACCATTGATTATGCCCACGACTTCGATTTCGAAAAAATCAAGACCTTCCAGTACGTCGACACGAAGGAAAGCGATGTCAAGGGCAACACCTTGATGGCGCAGCGGGTCGAAGACATGATCAAGAAGGAATTGCGCGAGGGCGGCGGCACCGAGGTGCAGGAGAACCCCGACATCTATGTCACCTATCACTACACCTCCCAGGAGAACACCTCGTACAACACCACCAGCATGGGCTATGGCGGATACGGCGGCTACGGCGGCGGCTGGGGCGGCTATGGCGGCATGGGCTATGGCGGCATGGGCAGCTCCACCACCTACGCGACGACCTACACCGAAGGCACCCTGATCATCGATCTCTATGACCCCGCGTCCAAGAAGCTCGTGTGGCGCGGAACCGGCACCGTAACGGTCAAGGCCAAGCCGGAGAAGAAGATCAAGCAGGTCGAGAAAATTCTCACCAAGATTGGCGCCAAGTGGGACAAGATCGTCCACGGTCAGGGCAAGTAAACCCGCTTTCTCAACCGGCCACCGGCCGGATCACCCAAAAGACAACGCCCGGTCGCAGACAGCGACCGGGCGTTTATTCTTGCGAAGGTCGTGTTGCGACCGTTTCAGCTGCCAAATTGAACGTTCAAACGTTCAACGTTGTAACGTTCAAACGTCTCTTCAGGACCCGAAGCGAATACGGACGTAGAGGCTGAAGTCGTTAATGCCGAGCTCGACGTGGCCCGAGAGATCGGCCTCATCCTCTCCGCCTGCGAGAACGTCCCAGTCGACATCGACGCTGGAGAGGTTGATGGCGGCGCCGAAACCCCAGCGCTTGTCCGTGATGTACTCGAAGGCCAGCCGGCCGATGTACTGCGAGCCGGAGATGTCGCCGATGGTGACGTCGAGCCAACCGAGGCCGGCCTTCATGCGCCAGTGCTCGCCCAACAGGCGGCGGTACTCGAAGTTGATGTAGGGCAGGGGGGCGGAGGCGTTGACTTGCTCGTCGAGCTCGACCTCCTCCACCGTCAGCACCGTGGTGATGTCGAGGACCCGAAATCCGACACCGAAACCGCCCGCCCACCGCTCCTTGTTCCAGGGGTAGTAGGTGTAGTCGACAGCGAGGGTGGTGATGTCGAAGCCGAGGCCGACGTTGGCCTCGATGGGGATGACCTCGTCCCCCCAATGGATCTCGGTGAGCGCCTGCGCAGTCGAGTTGCGGTCGACATCCTGCCAACGCACGCCGAGACGGTGTCTGCGACCGACCTGCCACTCGAAGGAGACGGACGGGACCACCTCGCCGCTCGACAGACCGAGATCATCCTCAAAGCGGAGCTCGGTGCCCTCGCCCAGGTACTCGGAGTCGAGGCGGATGGTGGTCGCCAGATCGACAAAGCTGCCCTCGAGCTTGAAGTTGAATCGGTCGAAAAGCGGAGAGTTGATGCCCTGGGCGGCGGCGGGAACAGCAGCCGAAACCACAAATATTGCGATGAGGATCGCAATAATTCGACGCATTGTTGACCTCCTTTGTCGATGCCGGAACACCGGATCACGCTACCACGGTCGCTCGAAATATCAATACGTCACCACACGATCTCGTAGCTGGTGCTCCTACCGCCTCCGGGCCGTTTCACGAGGAGGCCCTTGACGACCAGATCCGCGATCTCGCGCTGGGCGGTTGCGCGGCTGGTCCTCGTCATGCCGAGGTATTTGCGGGTGGTCAACCCGCCCTCGAACCCTCCCGGGCCGGCGTCGAGCATTCGATTGATGACCTTGCGCTGGCGCTCGCTCAGATTGACCCCTGAATGCCCCTGCCAGAAACGGGCCTTGGCGAGCACCAGGTCGAGACTCCCTTCGGAGTTGATGACGGCACGCTCGAGACACCCCGCGAACCACGTCAGCCAGCCCGTGAGCTCTCCGTCGCCGCGCTGGGTCTTCTCTAGGATGTCGTAGTAAACGTCCTGTTCGGTACGGATCTGGGCGGACATGCTGTAAAGACGGAGCGGGGTTCCCTCATCCCTCGCAAGGGTCATATCGGCGATCGCCCGGGCGAGCCGTCCGTTTCCATCCTCGAAGGGGTGGATCGTCACAAACCAGAAATGTGCGAGACCGGCCCGTAGCAAGCCGTCCTCGGGGTCTGGATCCGCCGCATACCACTCGAGGAAACGAGCCATCTCCCCTGGCACTCTCGCGGCCGGGGGCGCCTCGAAGTGGACCGTCTCCCGACCCACCGGCCCCGAGACGACCCTCATTGGCTCGTCAGATTTCCGCCAGTCCCCGACGATGATTTGTTGCATCCCTGAGTATCCGGTGGGAAAGAGCGCTGCGTTCCATCCCCTGAGCCGCTCTTCGGTAAGTGGATCCCGACAACGTTGCGTGGCATCGACGATCATTTCCACCAACCCGTCAACATGGCGGGCTGTCGGTGGCAAGCCGGCCGTGGGCAGGCCGAGTTTGCGGGCGACCGACGATCGGACCGATTCCCGGTCCAGAACCTCGCCCTCGATCGCGGCGGTCATGACCGCCTCATCCGTCAGGATCGACGCCCGCGCCTCCAGCCCCAGATCGAACCCCAAACCCGCGGCCTTGCCGAGGATCTCGCCCTGGCGCCGTCGTGCGGCAGCGAGCGGGGTCAGCAGTCGCTCCTCGATCTCCTTGTAGAGTGTCCGGCCGGTGAGCCGCTCGA
>RCNG010000209.1_pt1 | contig 24888 bp, 20 predicted proteins | sample 2041371 | NCBI WGS metagenome assembly RCNG01 (sample SAMN09708227, study PRJNA481090) | Marine sediment metagenome, whole genome shotgun sequencing project. | biome: marine sediment; feature: ocean; material: sediment; isolation source: Sewage treatment plant 1 marine sediment (STP1) ... | reverse complement strand
AGTCGAGCGCCGCCTGCGCCTGCCCCATCGAAGCGCCCCCCATCGACCCGGAGGTGTCGATGACGAAGATCGTCTCACGCGCCATACGCACCGCCTCGGAGAACTCCTCTGCAGGCGGGAGCACCATCGCCAGAACGTAGAACTCGCCATCGACCTGCTCGGTGAAGACGGCCGCTCGCGGCGCCTGTCCGCGCTCCGGCGCCCAGCGCAGGACGAAGTCCCGATCCGCCGGCACCGGACCGTCGAGAACGATCCTGCGCACGTTCTCACCGGCGGTGGTGATCTCGACCGGGTGGTAAGCGCTGACGAGCTTCGAGATTGGAAAGCCCGTATCGAGGGTCACTGCGAGCGTCACCGGGTTGACCGTGCCTTGGGTCGGATGCAACACCGGAGGCGTCACACGGGAGGCATCGGGGACTTCGTCCGTATCGAAGGCCCATCCGGTTCCTTTGGCAGGCGTCGTAGCCCGTGAACCCGGGATGTAACGCGGCCCCACGACCATCGGAAATCGCAACTCCAACTCTGCCTTCGTGAAGTGCAGGGTCTGCTGGTACTCGATGCGCACCTCGATGGTCTCGCCCGGGCCGATGTTCGCCACTGATGTCGTGAAGATATTCGGTCGTTCTTGTTCAACCAACGACGCCTTCCGACCCTCTCTCTTGGCCTTCTCGTAGACCTTTTTCGCTTCTTTCTTCTCTATGATCTGCCCCTCGATGATGCGCTCCCCGACAACGAGACGCATCGCGTGAACGGCGGCCCCGGCGGGCAGCGGGAAGACGTAAACGCCCTCCAGCCATTCGTCGGTCGGGTTGGAGAAACTCTGCGCGACGATCGTCTCGGCGACGAGACCGCGTACGCTGATCGTGACGTCCGTCTCCTGGATAGGCGCCGGGACGAATCGACCTCGTTCGGCGGTCCTGTAGAGCAGCCGTCCGCTACCGCCCTCTTTCAACGCCACCGTTTCCCCCAGCGTCTCGAGGCATTTTTCGGCTGCTACCGGGATCACCGAGAGCATCAAGATCGTGATGAAAGAAACCACTGTGCGCCGCATATTCACCTCCGCAGGCTTTCTGTGGATCGGTCCACATCTCCAGGGTGGCGACCTGCCGTGTCACCTTTCGCACGGCAACGAGGAGAGTCGGTGGCAAAGTGTGGCGATGCTGTGACCGGGCTTCGACCTCCGCTTCGCTGCGGACTACGCCCTGGCAAGCCGTTGCGGTAGCCGGAACCGTGTCGGTGGCCGCGTCCGTGGCTATGCAACCATGTCCCCGGAGGTCACCATGAAGAGGTTCTCAGCGCTCGTCCCGATCGTCCTGCTGGCGCCCGCCTTCTTTGCAGCCGCCGGTGAGGCCGAGCCTCCGTCGATCGACGACCTCGCATGGATGGCGGGACACTGGCGTGGGACCATCGGCGAGGCCGTGATCGAGGAGGTGTGGCTTACGCCGGCCGGCAGTCAGATGATCGGGGTCAACCGAACGCTGGTCGACGGGTCAGCCGTCGCCTTCGAAAACCTCCGCATCGAGGCCGCAGACGACGGGATCGTTTTCCTGGCCAGTCCCGGCGGCCGGTGTCCTGCCACCCCGTTTCGGCTCGAGACGCTGAAGGGCGAATACGTGGTCTTCGCCAATCCCGCACACGACTTCCCGCAACGAATCGAGTACCGGCGAGAAGGCGATGTACTGCACGCTCGCATCGAGGGCGCAGAGAACGGCGAAATCAAGTCTGTCGCGTGGTCATGGACGCGAAGAAATACAAAATAAAAACTTTGCGCCCTTTGCGTCTTTGCGTTTCAAAAGCCCTATATCGCCTCGCAGCAACCACCCGCGATCAGCCAACCGTGCTCGACCACGCCGAGGTGCTGCCGGTGTCAAACCCGTCCGAGAAGATTAGATCGTCCGAGACCGTCACCTGGATGTCGAAACGCCGATCCACCGAGTGGCTTCGAGCTTCGACTGTCTGTGGATAGACGCCGACGCCAAAAACCGGCTCGATGGTTAGCGTCGTCGTCGCGGTTCCGTTCTGCGGCGGTGTGACGCTGCTCGGCGCAAAGGCGCAGGTCGTGTACGGGTCGTCGCACGACAGGCTCACCGGATCGTCAAAGTTCCGCTCCGAGCTGACCGTGCACTCGATATCGACGCTGCCCCCCGGAGGCACTGACACCGTTGACTGTTCGCAGGTCACGTCGAAGTCCTGCATCTTCATCGTCACCTGGTAGCCCCTTGGTTCGTCGTGGGTCGCGCCGATCAACAGCGTATAGTTGGTCATGGCCAGATTCGAGTCCGGGTGCACGTCGATGTCGACCAGGGTCACCCCATTGGGGGTCAATGTGACCGGATTCTGCTCGAAGGTGCAATCCACCTGGTACGACGGATCACACGACAGCGTCACAGTTCCGGCGTACCCGCTCAGGGAGTAGAGCTGAGCGGTGATGACCCCGTACTCAGCGCCTCCCGGAACGGCATCGAACTCTTCAGGCTCCACCGCCACGAGCATGTCCCACCACAGCGTGTAGGACCCTCCGGTGTCACAGTAGTCGGTCGCATCCTCGCCGCCCCATGCGATCATCTGACCATCCAGGTCGGAGGTTCCCGGCTCGGGACGCCACACCGCCGTGTGGCCCGACCGAGGGGTCGGCGCGCCGATAGTCGTCGACGGCTCCCAGTCGTTGTTGACCGGGTTGTATATGCCGCCGCTGTTGTAGAGCGTACTGCCCGAGAAGCCGCCCCAAACCATCATCCTCCAGTCGCTGGCGATCGCCGTGTGGCCCTGGCGCGACTCGGTGGTCGTCGCCTGGACATTGCTCCACTGGTTGTTCACCGGGTCGTAACCCGCGCCGCTGGTCGTGGTCGTCGTGCCGCCGATGTTGCCTCCCCAGATCACCACCCGGCGCTGCCCCTTATACGACGAGCTCGGGTAGTACGAGCCCATGTAGACGCCGCTGTGGTCGGTCCGAGGGGACAGCGACGTCGAAGGAATCGTCTCCCAGGCGTTGGCGTTGGCGTCGTACTCGCGGCCGTTGCCGACGAGGCCGCCGCTGGTCTCCCCGCCCCAGATCACGATCGGGCCGTAAGTGTCCTCGCAGTAAACCGCAGCGTGACCGATTCTCGCGCTCGGGGCATTAGTGGTCGACATGCTGTACCAGTGGTTGGAGCCGCTCCAACGGCCACCGACACCCAAGATATCGGTGCCATCCCACCCGCCAAAGATAACCATGTAGGTGCCGGTCCAGTTGGCGCTGTGCTCCCGACGGGCGCTGGGGGCGCCGGGCGTCGATACTGAGTACCACGTATTCGTGCTCGGTCTGTAGAATCCGCCGTTGTTGCGGTATCCCCCGAACCAGCCCCCCCACACCACAACATCGGTGCCGGTCCACACCGCCGAGTGATAGGCGCGGCTGTCGGCGTGATTGTCGTTGGTCATCGCGAGCCAGCTGTTCGTCGCCGGAAAAAACCTCGAACCCGCGAAGAACACGCCCATGCCGTCCGTACCACCCCATACGACCATTTCATTGCCGGTCCAATTCGCCGTGTGGTATGCCCGATCCCCAGGGCTACCGATCATGATGCTGGTATCTACCCAGCCGTGGCTGCGGTTGTTTTTGCTTTTGATATTCGGGAGCCTGATTCCCTGTGTCGCTCGGCCCGTTTCCGGCGCAAAGCGTGAGCGATTTTCGACCCACCAGACCTCGAAATCGCGCTTCGGCCACACGACGGTCGCGACCCGCAACCGGTCGTCGGAACGCTCGAGCAGGGCTGTGACCGAGTACTGCTCTGTCGTTTCGTTCAGCGGGCTCAACTCGCCGAGCCGGGCACCGCCGAGATCGGTCTCTAGGGCGGTGACGAGTCGCTGCCACGCACCAGGGTCGAGGATCAACTTCGAGCCGGCGTCCTTCTCGGCCATCACTTCCCGTTTGCTCCTCTTGTCGCCGTAACGCCCCCACTCCAGCTCTGTGTAACGACCGCTTGATCGTGGCATGTCGTCCAAGTCGCCGATCTGCTCGAGCTCACGCCGTACACTGCTTTCGAGATTCCCGTGGATGCGGGCATCAGCCGCGTACATCTCGCGAGCACGGCGCTCGACGAGCAGCGGCCGGGCAAGGCATTCCGAGACCAGCACCGGGTCTCTGCCGAGCATTTCGAAAAGCTCCTCGAGCATCGTCGGCCACGCTGTGTCACGCACCATACGGTCAATCTCACCCTGCAGATCCTCGTCAGTGATCGGTCGATGCCAGAAAACCTCCAGCGCACTTGAAAGACGCTGGAGATCCACGACCCTTGCTCGGAGTTCGTCCTCGGGCAACATCGTCTCGAAAGCCGGCTTCGGACTCGGGTTGCCCTTCGGCCAAATCCGGTTCTTCCAGTACACCTGCTCGATCGCACGATGGCCGGAGAGCCGCTCTTCGAAGCTCAGCCCGTCCAGCTCGGCTGCCGACAGCCCCGGTATGCCGAGCCCACACCACATGGTCGCCACAGCGGCACACAGAAGAACAATCCTGCTATCGAACCCAGAACGTTTACCAAACATCGCAACCCCCCCACTGGAGAAACGGTTGAACACGGTTATCGGAAACCCACATAGTCCGAGTCGATCAATCGATCGTAGCACGACAAAGTCACGACCCTGGAAGCCGTTGAGGGGTTTAGGTTAAGATCAAGAAGGTGCCGACACCACGCTGCGAAACATGGGAACCAGAGAATTGACTTCTGCTGTGCCCGGGGGCGTCATCAAGTACATGGTGATTCTCTGCCTCATCATCGCAACCGTTGGGCTCGCCGACGCCGATGACCCTTCACCCGTCACTCTGCTCGAGGAGGCACGGGCTCTGGCCGACAACCCAGAGCAGGCGTTGGCCCTCGCGGAACAGGCTCAACAGGCCGCGGAGACAACAGGCGCCTCTGCTATCGAAGGCCAGGCGGAGCTCGTAATTGCCCGGGCCCAGAGAAAGATGAAGCAGTATGAACTCGCCGATGAAGCATGTCGGGAGAGCCTCACTGCCGCCCAGAAAGCGCACGACCGGGACACGGCGTTCGCCGCCTGCGATCTCGCGTCGAAGATGCATTACCGGCTCGGTCGCTACGACCGGGCGCAGGAGTGGGAGGAGCGCGCGCTGTCGACGGCGAAAATGTTCGGCGACCAGAGCCAAGAGGCGCAGTCCTTCAACGACCTCGGGGTTCTGCTCAAGAAGCAGGGGCGCATCCCCGAGGCCCGCGAAAACTACCAGCGGGCCCTGGAGATCCGCCGTCTGCTCGGTGATCGCAGAGGCGAAGCCCAGAGCCTGATGAACCTGGGCATCATCTACAAGAACCTCGGCGACTATCCACGGGCGCTCGAGTACCAGCTCGAAAGCATGACCATTCGCAACGAGTCCGGGGACGAAGCCGCCCTGGCTCAGAGCTACCAGAACATCGGCAACCTGTGGGGCCACCTCGGGGACTTCGAGAAGGCGGCCGACTACTACCGCCGTTCCCTTCGGATTCACCGAGAGGCCGGCGTCGCCAGGGGGATCGCCGACTCTCTCTCCAACCTATCCGAGGCCTACTCGAGCATGGGCCGGGCGGACGAGGCCCTCGCCGCCGTCGAGGAGGCCCTCGAACTGGCCCGCGAAGCCGACGACATTCCCAGCGTCGCGGGTTGCCTTCGCCGGATCGGCGAGCTCTACGCCGACAAGGGCGAGTTCGACCGAGCCGAGGCCAGCTTGAATGAGGCCGTCGCCCTGGCTCGACAGACTAATACCCGCCGGACCGAAGCGAGCGCCCTCCTCATCCTCGGCAGGACCCTGCAGGCCATGGGGAATTCAGCGGCTGCCGCAGAAGCGCTCGGCCAGGCAGTGACGGTCGCCGAGGAGATCGACGATCTGCCCACGCTGCGCAACTCGACTGCCGAGTTCGCGACCGTGCTTGCCGACCTCGGGCGCCATGCGGAGGCTTACGAGATCTTGGCGCGGTCCAAAGACATCGACAAGACGATGGACGAGAATGAGACCAGCGCGGAGATCAACAACCTGCAGGCCCGCTACACCCTGCAAGCGCAGGAGAGCCAGATCGCCCTCCTGCAGCGGGACAACCAGATCCAGACCCTGAGCATCGCCAGACAGCGCTGGATCGGTGGGTTTACCATCGCTCTCCTCGCCCTGGGTCTCGCGATTGCCGCAGCCGGTTGGAGCCGCTCCCGGGCTGTCAGACGGAGCCATCGCTTACTCGAAGAAAAAAACGGAGAGATCCTACGCCAGCAGGAGACCCTGGAAAGCGTCAACAACGCCCTCGAGGCCGCCGCCCGTCAGCTCAATGCCGCCAACGAGGCGCTGTTCATCAGCTCCATCACCGACGGTCTGACGGGGGTCTTCAACCGCAGGCACATCCTCGAGTCGCTCGACAAGGAGCTCCACCGGGGGAGACGTCACGATCACGACCTGGCAGTCCTGATGATCGACCTCGACCACTTCAAACAGGTCAACGACCGCTTCGGCCACGCGGCGGGCGACAAGGTCCTCGAACGAACAGCCGCGATCATGCAAGGCGAGCTGCGCGGAGAGGATCTGATCGGCCGCTATGGAGGCGAGGAGTTTCTCGTCGTGCTCCCGGCCACGGATCGGGAAGGTGCCGTCGAGGTTGGCGAAAGGATCCGGCGCGCCGTCGAAGGAGCGGGCTTCGGCAGCAGCCTGGAGGGCGTGAAGATCACCATCAGCGTCGGCGTCGCCGACATCACGAGCTGCAATCCACAAACCGCCGAAAACCTCCTCCGTTTGGCAGACGCAGCTCTCTACCGCGCCAAAGACGAAGGCCGGAATCGCACAGTCAGGGCGAGGTAGCCCGCCCACACTTCACCGACGCCTTGGGGAACGAGCATCCCGCCGAGGTCGCCGCAGGTGAGAGTTCGCAGACCCCTTCCCCGCAGACTTCTTGACACACCAAAGGGCCACCGATAGCATCGCCGCCTTGAATATGACCTTCGAAAACCGCATTGCGCTGGTCACCGGCAGCTCACGCGGCATCGGCAGCGCGATAGCGCGAGCCTTTGCCGAGGCCGGGACTGACGTGGTCCTCAATCACCGCCGAACGGGCGCCTCCGAAGATGCTGTCGACAACCACCTGCAGTTCATCCGCCACCTCGGCCGACGCGCCATTGCCGTGCGAGCGGATATTTCGAAACCAGACGAGGTCAAGGGGCTTTTTGCCCGTATCGGTGAAGAATACGGCCGGCTGGACTTTCTCGTGCTCAACGCGGCTCGCGCTCCGTTCAAACCGGTCGAAAGACTACTCGGGCGCGAGCTGCGCCAGCTCATCGATACCAATCTCATCGGCAACCTGACATGCATTCGCGAGGCCAAACCACTGCTCGAGCAGTCGGCCGGATCGGTGGTGTTCGTCTCCAGCCTCGGCGGTCGCTTCCACCTGCCGTCCTACCCCCTCGGCGTGATGAAGGCCGCGATGGAGGCGGTCGTGCGAGACTCGGCAGAGACTCTCGCCGACTGCGGCATCCGGGTCAACGCCGTCTGCGGGGGCCTGGCACGCACCGACTCGCTCAAGACCCTGCGGCTCGAGTGGCCGGAGGTCGAGCACCTCCCCGATGACACCTTCGTGACCGGCGAAGAGATCGCCGACGTCGTACTCTTCCTCTGCTCGCCGGCAGCCCGCGCCATCCGCGGCCAGACCCTCGTCGTCGACCGGGGCCTGGGCAATCGCCTGTGCGCTCGATTAGGATGAACCGGGAGGCAAGCGGGATGCACAACCTGATCGACCCAAAGAGTGTGCTGATCGAGGTCCAGGCGGTCGTTGCAGACACCTTACGCCTGGATGAAGCCACGGTTCAGCCCGAAAACTCCTGTGTCGCCGACCTCGGCGCCGAGTCCCTCGACTTCCTCGACATCAACTACCGCCTCGAGCAGATCTTCGGCATCAAGATGGCGCGCCACTTCTTCCTCGAGCACGCCGAAGAGCTTTTTGGCGAAGGCACGACGATCGACGACGCCGGACGGGTGACCGACCGCGGCGCCAATCTCCTGCGGCTCCGCTACAGCCCATCCGCTGTCCCTGAGGCCTCGGCGAGCCTCGATATCGACCAGGTTCCGGCGTTGATCACAGTGGGCGCGATCGCCGGCGCGGTCACCGACATCCTCGCGAGCCTTCCCGATCATTGTGACTGCGGCGCGGCGGACTGGGCATGCCAGGACGGAACCCACGTCATCTGCACAGCATGCAAAGACCCCGCCCGATACGAGGACGGCGACGAGCTCATCAGGCAGTGGTTGTCGACGCGCGGCAGCGGGCCGGCGTGATCCATTCGAGGTGAGGGGTGGAGGCTCACACCCAACCAACGCGGCGGGTGGTGGCAACGGGCTTCGGCATGGTGACGCCGCTGGCCCGCGGCGCCGAAGAGACCTTCAACAAGGCCGCCGAGGGCCTGTCCGGAATCCGACCCATCCGCTCCTTCGATACGACCGGCCTGCCCTGCACGATCGGCGGCGAGGTCGAGGACGCGTGGCTCGAAGCACTCGAACCCGGGCGTAGTGACAGGCTGACGGGCCGTGGTCTTCGGCTCCTCATGGCAGCCGCCGACGAGGCGGCGTTCCAGGCCCGACTCGACCGCGTGCCCAACCCAGACGCTGTCGCCGTCGCCGTGGGCTCGCACGGTGAGAACCCGAAGGTCCAGGACCTCGAGCTCGTTCACCGTTTCATCGATGACAACGGCGTCTGCGATGGCCGCGGCCTGCTCGCCGCCGGCGGTTACGACGTGCTCCAGTTCTTACGCCGCAAGCCGGACATGGCGGCTGCCTGGCTCGCCGAACGTCTCCATTGCAATGGCCCCTGCCTGTCTGTGAGCTCGGCCTGCGCCGCGGGGACGCAGGCCATCGGCGAAGCATTTCGTCTGATTCGTGATCGACGCTGCGATGTCGCCATCGCCGGCGGTTGCGAATCGAATATGAACTTCGTCGGTTTCATCGGCTTTGTCCTGCTCAGAGCCCTCGCCGAAGGCCGCCACTCGCCCGAGGCGGCCTCGAGACCATTTGATCGCCGCCGAAGCGGCTTCGTACTTTCGGAAGGCGCCGGCGTCATCGTGCTCGAAGAGCTGGAGCATGCCCGCGCGCGCGGGTCCACGATCCTCGGTGAGGTCCTGGGATACGGCGACTCGGCAGACGCTTATCGGATCACCGACACCTGCCCCGACGGGCAGGGCGCAGTCCTGGCGATGACCCGCGCCCTCGAGGAGTCCGACCGACAGCCGGGGGACGTCGACTTCGTCAACGCCCACGGCACCTCGACCGTTCAAGGCGACCTCAGCGAGGCCAGAGCGCTGCACCGGGTCTTCGGGCCGCGCGCCGCCGCAGTGCCGGTCAGTGCCAACAAGTCAATGCTCGGCCATACGATCGCCGCCGCGGGCGCCATCGAAGCAGTCTTGACCCTGATCGGGCTCGACCGCTCGATCATCCTGCCAACCATCAACTCCACCGCCCCCGACCCCCGATGCAATCTCGACGTCGTTCCGAATGGGGCCCGCCGTGCCAATGGCCGGATCGCGCTTTCGAACTCCTTCGGCTTCGGCGGGCAGAACGCCTGCCTGTGCCTGGCACGCTACGATGACTGATTCGAACCTTGGTGGTTCGAACCGGCGGTGGCCGCCGCCCGGCGAAGCGAGTTGAAGCATGCGGTTTCTCCTCTTCGATCGTGTACTGGCCCTCGAAAAAGGTCGACGAATCCTCGGCCAGGCGGCCTTCGGCCGGTCTTCGGTGCTCGCCGGCAGCGACGGACGCTCACCGATCGTGCCCGCGTCGATGCTCATCGAGGCCATGGTCCAGCTGCTCGGTTGGGCCGTCATCCACAGCAACGATTTTCGCCTCGCCGCGATCGTCTGTCTGGTCGAAGGCGCGACCCTGCAGGAGCCTGCTCTCGCTCCCGGCACGACCGTCGAGGTGGGCGGAGAAATTCTCGCTGAGGGAAGAGAAGACTCCCTCGGCCGCGCGTGGATCGATGTCGCAGGTATTCGTCACGCCACCATCGAGCGGGTCATCTACCGTCATTTTCACGACGTCGACCCCGCTGCGCTGGAGCGCGAGTTCCTGATGCGGACGGGCCGCTTCAGAAGCGGCGCTATCGCCGACCGCAAAAAGGCTGGTTGAATGAAATGTAAACGTTGGAGGTTCCTGTCATGCGTTTCCTGATGGTGGACCACATCACGAGCTGGTCAGCAACGGACGGGATCCGGGCGGTGAAGAACGTCGCGATGTCCGAAGATTTCCTCGAGCACCACTTCCCCAATCGCCCGGTCATGCCCGGCGCCCTCCTCCTCGAGGCCCTCAGCCAGCTCGCGGGGTGGATGGAGGCGGCCTCGTCAGACTTCGAGCACTGGCTCCTGGTCGACAGCATCGAGCGCTGCGGCTACTACGGCTTCGCCCTTCCCGGGGACCGGGTCGAGCTCGAACTCAGACCTCGAGGCGCCATCGCGGACGGACGGCGCTCGTACCGCGGCCTCGGAACCGTTGCCGGCGACAACAAGATCAAGGCGGATTTTTCGGGACGGATCGTTGCCCTTTCAGAGATCGCCGACCCCGACAGCCATCGCCGTCTCTTCAACAACCTCATCCGGGAGAATTCGTGGTGAGTCGGAGGGGGCAAAAAGGAATGAAACGCAAAGGCGCAAAGGCGCAAAGGACGCAGAGATTTTACTCAATTGATTTTTCTTTTCTTCGCGTTCTTGGCGTTTTGGCGTTTCAAATACACACCGCTGCGGTAAGCATCGGCCTGATCTGTGGGGACACCCTTGACGCAGGATAGAGTAGCCGTCACCGGCATGGGGCTCATCACGCCCGCCGGTCGCAGCGTGCAAGCGAACTGGAGGGCGGTTGCCGGTGGCGTCTCTGCCCTGAGCGAAGGACCAGCGGCCGACCTGCCTGCCTGGGCTCGCTGGGCCGGCAGGGTCGGCGAAATCGAATGCCCGAACAACCTCCCCGGCCACCTTCGCGGCCAGCTCAGGTTCCTCAACCGCGGCGCTCTGCTGGCACTCATCGCCGCCGACGACGCCATCACCCAGGCGGCGCCGCCGGAGAGCATGGCCTCGGATCGGCGGTCGCTCTACCTGGCGACCGGCGATCTCACGACCGCAGACTGCAGGGGACTGGCCCCTGCCATGCGATCCGCCACACGCGGGCCGGGGGGCGCCCTCGACAGCGAAAAGCTCAACCGGAACGCCATCGACCGGGTTAACCCGTTCTTCCTGCTCTCGACGCTGGCCAACAACCCGTTCAGCATCGTGACCGCCGCATTCGGGCTCACCGGCCCGGGCACAACTCTCGCGAGCCATTCGCCGAACGGCAACCAGGCCCTCGATCTCGCTTTCCGCAGCATTCGCCACAACCGCACCGATCTGGCCGTAGTCGTGGCCTCCGGAAGCTGGCTCGACCTGGTTCCTATTATGGAGATGGCCGGCATCGGCCTGCTCTCACGCTGCCGCCACGGCGAGCTTTCCTTCCGACCTCTGGACAGCCGGCGGGACGGGTTCATCGCCGGCGAGGGCGGCGCCGCTCTGGTGCTCGAGCTCGCCTCCGCGGCGCAGGAACGCGGCGCACGAATCCTGGGGGAGATCGAGACCTCGAGCAACTGTCGCGAGACATCGCCAAACCTCGCTCCTGGCAACTGCGTCACCCTGCGGTGTATGCAGCAGGCGTTGGCAGAGGCCGACCTCCAACCCGGCGACATCGGCTTCATCAACGTGCATGGCAGCGGGACGCGCAAGGGTGACCAGGCTGAGCTGCGTTCGGTCGCCGAGCTTTGCCGTGAAGCCGGGACCTCCGCCCCACTCTGCGCCCTCAAGCCCCACACCGGCCACATGGGGGCGGCGGGAGATCTGTACGGGGTCATCATCGGGATCGAGGCGGCACGCCGCGGCAAGGTTCCTGCCACTTTGAACTTCTCGACGCCGGATCCCGAGTTCGCCGAGGCCCGGATCGCGCCGACTCAGCGGGTCTGCTCCGGGCGTCGCTTCCTGTCGGTCTCCTACGGTCTCGGCGGTCAGTCCTCGGCCGTCGTCGCCCGTGCGTCACGATTGGGGGACCATGACTGATCGGGGACAAGTCGAACGCCTGCAGTACGGGATCGTCTATGGACTGCTCGTCCTGGCTCGACGCCTCCCCATGTGGTTGCTGACACCCCTGGCGGCGGTGGTCGCAACCGGCGCCTACTGGCTGCTGCCCCGGCGCCGGCGATTGGCCAACACCAATGTCCACCATGCGCTCGGCGACGACGACACCCACCGCATCGCGCAAGCGAGCTTCCGTTCCTTCGCCCTTACGAGCATGCCCGAGGTCGTCAAGCTGCGTGGCCACCTGCTCGCCCCCAACGCCCGTGAGTGGATGCGCCGCCGGTCACCAGAGGCCGAGGCGATATTCACCACCACCAAAAAACTGCACGAGCAATACGAAGGCTGCATTTTCGTCACCCCCCACATCGGCAACTGGGAGCTGCTCCCCTACGTCGCCGCCGCCGTCGGCATCCCTCTGGTCATTCCCGTGCGTCCGCTCGACAACGGCTTCATCGAAGACCTGCTCGCCCGGAGCCGTGACGAAACCGGCCAGGTCTTTCTCGACAAGTGGAACGCCCTGATGAAGCTGCAGCACCACCTCGGGCGCGGGCGCTCGGCCGCCATCCTCGCCGACCAGAACACTCTCGGCGGCGTCGCCGCTCCGTTCTTCGGTCGCCCGGCCCTGACCACGCCCGTGCCGGCATTGCTCGCGGTGCGCTACGAGCGCCCGATCGTCGTGGTCGCCTGCCTCCGCACCGGCGCCCTCCGGTTCACCGGATGGATGGGAGAGCCGATATTCGCGCGAGTCGCCACAACCGAGAAGGCGGAGGTCCTACGGCTCACCGAAGAGATGAACCGGTCGATGGAGCAGGTCATCAGGGCGTATCCCGACCAGTACCTTTGGATGCATGACCGTTGGAAGAAGCCTCAGTGAGGCTTTGCACCAATCTTCGCGCGCATCGATCGGCGACGCCCCGGTGGCTCTCGAGATAGCGCCGGGCCCTGCGGCCCAGGTTGGCCCGCCGGACTGGGTCGGCGAGCAGATATTCGAAGCTGACGCGCAAAGAGGTCACCTTGGTATCGGCGAGCACGTGGATGCCACCAGTATCGCGAAGATCCTCCACGATTTCGCCAAAGTTCTCGTGGCACGGACCGATCACGGTCGCAGCACCCGCGGCCGCAGCCTCCAGCGGGTTGTGGCCGCCACGATCAATCAGGCTGCCACCGATGAACGCCACGTCTGCCCAACGGTAGAGACCGGCGAGCACTCCGATACGATCGACGACCAGAACGTCCCACTCTGAGCACGGACCCTGCGACCAGCGTGCGACGCGCAGATCTCCGGCCCCGATGCGATCGTCCCGGAAACGCTCAGGGTGACGGGGCGCGAGGATCAATCGGGTTTCGGGATGGTTGAGGCGCAAGCCGCGAAAGGCCTCGAACAACCGGCGGTTCTCCCCGGCGTGCGTGCTGCCGGCGACGATCAAAGCACCCGGCTTCTGCTCCAGGACCCGGATCCAGCCTGCCGGAATGTCATTTTTCGACATCGGCGCATCGACCTTCAGGTTGCCCACCACCTCGACCCGTTGATGCGCCGCCCCGATCGCGATGTAGCTCTCCCGGTCCCTTTCACTCGCAACGCCGACCCACTCGATCGTATTTAGGAGGCCAGCAAAGAACCCGCGTGCGAGTCGATAGCGGGCAACGTCTCGAGCACCGATACGCCCGTTGACGATCACGACCGGAATCCTCATGACGCGGCAGATATGCAGGAGATTGGGCCAGATTTCGGCCTCGACCAGGACCGTCGCGTCGGGCCGTACCCTCTCGAGCCACCCCCGCAGAGACCGCCACCGATCCCACGGCAGGTAGCTCACTTTTTCGATCGCCGGGAGAAACGAAGTGAGTCTCGATGCGGCTTCACGACCCGCGACGGTACCGCTCGTCACGACGAATCCGATATCGCGGTCGATGGCGCCGACGGCGGCGATCAACGCCCCGGCAGCGGCCACCTCACCAACCGACACCGCGTGAATCAGGACTCGGGCAGGCGCAGTTCGGGGCGCCATGGGCGACCTCCCGAGACGTTGCTCGAGGTCGGCCTGTTCGGCGGCGCCCCCGAGGACCCGCAGGCGCTCGAGCGGGGCCAATACCGCCGCCACCGCCAGCGACATGCCCGCGTCGTACAGGGTCATGGCCGCAGACCTCTCGTATTCCAATAGTCACCTCATGACTCCGTTTCCAGATGGCCGGAGTCTAGCAGAGCAGATGTGAACCAGGTCCAGGTTTTGCTGCGACAGGTTAGGATATCCCCGCTGTGACATCGATGCACCTGCTTACCCGGTTGGCCACGATGTGCCTCGCCTACCCGATGCGAGTCGCACTGGCCGTGACCTGTCTCGCCGGGCTCGGCGCCGCCCAGCTCGCCCTTCCGTGGGTCATCAAAAGCTGGGTCGAAGGACCATTGGTCGACGGCAACCAAACGGGCGCCCGGTGGGTTGCTGTTGCCCTGGCAGTCACGGCCATGATCTCCCTATTCCTTTTTCTCTCCCGTACTCTGCTCGCGGACATCAATCAACGCCTTGTCGAGGATCTACGCGGCCAGGCAGTCGATCGTCTGCTCGAGCAAGAGCCGAGTCAGCTGACCAGGTTCACTACCGGCGACCTGATGGCAAGGGTCCTCCAGGACGCAGGCATGCTGTCCGGTTTCGCCGAAATCCTGCTCAAACGACTCATCGGCGACGGTCTTTTGATGACCGGAGCACTGACCATGATGTTCGTTCTCAACCCCCGTCTGGCCGCGGTTGCCTTTGTTCTTGCTCCCCTGGTGGCGTTGGTCATGCGCTCCGTCGGCGCCACCATCAGGCACTGGGGACAAGTCGCCCAGCAAGAAATGGGTTCTCTGAGCGCAACGCTTCAGGAGCAGCTGCAAGGCTTCACCACTGTCAAGGGCTACACCAACGAAGGGTATGAGTCACGGAGGTTCGCCGACCACAATGCCGGATACCGACGCAAGGTCGTGCGCGCCCAGACCTGGTCGGCCCTGCTCATCGCCGCGGTCTTCCTTTTCGCAACTCTCGGCTTTGTCGCCGCCATCGCGTTCGGAACCAGCCAGGTCACGGCAGGCGCCCTGTCGGCAGGCAGTCTGCTGGCCTTCTGCCTCTATGCCGGGCAGATGATCGAACCCCTGCGGCGACTCGCCGAGATGCACGGCATCCTGCAGCGTTCGCTGGCCGCCGCCGAACGGATCACCACGATCCTCGATCTGCCTACCGGCGACAGCGACGACATGTCGGTCGGTGACGACGGCCCGGCCCTTCAAAGCGGCGCTGAAATCGAGATCGACGGCGTGCACTTCGCTTACCTCTCCGATCACCCGGTGCTCGACGACCTCAGATTTCGGATTGAGGCCGGCGAAAGGGTGGCAATCGTCGGAGAGAGCGGCAGCGGCAAGAGCACGCTCGCCGCTCTTCTCATCCGCTTTCGCGAACCCGACGCGGGTCACATCCTTCTCGACGGCGCAGACATCGCCGCCTGGCCAAGGGCGACCCTCCGGCGCCAGGTGCGCGTCGTCGAACAGAAACCATTCGTATTCAGGGGGTCGATCGCCGCCAATATTCGCTACGGGTCGTGGGATGCCCCGATAACGGCGGTCGAAGAGGCCATCCGGCTCACCGGCCTGACATCGGTGATCGCAGACGATACACGCGGCGCCGACACTCCCGTCGCCGAGGCCGGCCGCGACATCTCGGGCGGCCAGCAGCAACGGCTGGCCCTGGCGCGCGCGATTGTTTCGGATCCCGCGGTCCTCGTCCTCGACGAGGCGACGAGCGCCCTCGATAGCGAATCCGAAGCACACATCCTCCGCGATCTTGAGCCCTGGCTCGCACGACGCACCGTGATCGTCATGGCTCACCGCCTTTCGACCATTCGCCGAGTGCCGCGCATCATCGTGCTCCAGGCCGGGCGTATCGCAGCTGATGGCTCCCTCGAGGAACTCATGCGAACCAGTCCGGATTTTCGGACTCTGTTCGCAGCGCAGTTCGACGACCCCGGGACATGCGATCACGCAGCGGCAGACCCAAAATGAGGGTCTTCATCGCTGCAGGCGAGGTCTCAGGAGATGCCGCGGGAGCGTGGCTGGCGCGAGCTCTCAAAGCACGCGTCAAAGAAATCGAGCTCTGGGGCATCGGTGGTCACCGCATGGCTACAGCCGGGGTCGACCTCGGCGCCGCGACCAATCACCTCGGCACAGTAGGAGTGAGCGAAGCTCTGGTCACCTTGCCCTCTCTGTGGGGGGTCTTCAAGGCGGTTCGTTGTCGCGTCACCACCACACCGCCGGATGTCGCCGTGCTCATCGGCAATGACGTTTTTAACGTCGGCCTGGCACGATGGCTCCGGGTACGCGGCATCCCGACCGTTTCTTTCTTTCCCCCGCAGGTGTGGGTCTGGGGGGCGCTCGCGGCCTTCACCACCACGTGCTTCGATCGTATTCTGACGTGTTTCCCAACCGAGCAGGAGGTCTACGGTCGGGCCGCCGCCTTCGGCACCCCAGTGACCTTCGTCGGTCACTTCCTGGCCGAACAGCTCGCACCGCGCACCGAGGCCGACAAGGCCGCTGCACGGCAACAGCTCGGCATCGCGAACGACGTCACGACCATCGCCCTGCTCCCCGGGAGCCGAACCTACGAGGTCGAGAGATTGGCCCCGATCCTGTTCGGGGCCGCCCGCCGGCTGTGCAATCACTTTCCGGCGACAAAATTCCTCGTGCCACTCGCCGAACCCGATTTCGGCCCCGCTGTGATGTCTGAATGTTCCCGCCACGGCCTTGCCGACAACATGGTGGTCGGCGGCACGAGCCTCGACGCAATGCGCGCTTCGGACCTCGTCATCACGGCGTCGGGGACTGCCTCCCTCGAAGCCGCCCTCCTCTGCGTGCCGATGGTGATCGTCTACAAGATCTCTGCGGTCACCGATGCGATCGTCAAGACCGCAATTCGCTTTGGGCTGATGAGCGGTTATACGGCTGGTCTGCCCAACCTCATTCTCGGAAGGCCCACGGTCCCTGAGTTCAAGCAGGAAGCAGCGACCCCGGAGGCAATCGCCACCGAGGCTCTTTCGATCCTCGACAACCGCAGTCGAATGGCCGACATGGTGTCGAGTTTGAGCCGCGTTTCGCAGAGCTTGCACGGCGGCGCAAGCCTCGAGCGCGCAACCGAGGCCATCCTTTCCGTCGCCCGGCGGGCGTGAGCGACTGCTCAGTGGTTTACGAAGGCCCGGGTTGCACCCTACGCCTCGCCCTCATTGCAACGGCCGCCGCCTACCGCTTGCACTGTCGAACGCTGCGAGCCGACGCTCTTCTTGCAGACGGGTCGGTGATCAAAGCCCGCCATTATCCTTTTGATCAAGAGATTTTCGCTCTGTGCGAGGGCGACGCCCTGGCCCTCGGCAGTCTGTTGGCCGACGCCCGCTTCACCGTTCTCGTAACCGTCGGGCGGGACGGCGACCGTGCCGCAATCGTGCTCGAGCAACTCGGCTGCACGGTGGTGCGCGGGTCGAGCCGTCATCGCGGCACGGAGGCGCTTCGGGGTCTCGTACACCACCTCAAAAGTTCAACAACACCTGCCGCGATAGTGGTCGACGGCCCTCTGGGTCCAGCCGGGGTGGCGAAGAGTGGCGCTGTAGCCTGCGCCATGCTGACCGGTCGGCCGCTGCACGCGCTCGCCGCCTCCGCCAGTCGCTCGATCGTCTTCCCCGGAACTTGGTCCGGCCTTTACATGCCCTTGCCCTTCGCCCGCGTTGCCATCGTCTGTGACAGTCCCCTTCCCCTTCCAGAACAGTCCGGATTGCTCGACGCCGATCACCATACGGAGGAACTCACCAGGCGTTTTCAAAAGATCAGGAGACACACTCAGCGTGGTATCATCTGCCCCCCAAATGGAGAGGTTTCGGTACGACTGGCCGACCCTCCAAGGTCATCAGAAAGGACGAGGTGAGGGCATGCAGAAACGGGTGTGGGATCGGCTCACAGCTGAACTCGTGGCCACCCTCGATCTCGAATCGGGTTCTCCTCTGCTGGCTCCAGACAGCCGGCTCCGTGATGACCTCGGAATGAGTTCATTGCGCACAGTCGACCTCATCATCAGGCTCGAAGAAGCGCTCGACATCAGCATCTCCGACGACGACCTGACCGGCCTCACCACTCTCGGAGACGTCGCCACGCTGATCGAGCGATTGATCGCCGACCGAGACTGACCGGTGGCACGGGTCGCGATCACAGGCGCCGGCATTATCTCGAGCCTCGGCAACAGCATGGCCGAGGTCGCCGCCAGCCTCGAGACGGCACGTTCGGGGATCGTCGCCGTGTCTGAGTGGGCAGACCTCGGTCTCGCGAGCACCGTCGCCGGCAGGGTTCGGGGAGGCCGTGATCTAGCAGCGAGCAGCGACCTCGACCAGGAGCAGCTCCTGGGCATGACCGAGGCGTCGCTCTACTGCACCCTGGCGGCCAAACAAGCGGTAAAGGATGCGGACCTCGACCAGGAGAGCCTGGCGAGCCGTCGAACCGGATGCATCATCGGCAGTGGCATCAGCGGGGCGATGGCCATCCACGAAGGGGCGACCCGCCTGTTCGCCGGAAGAGCGCGCCGGATCAGCCCGTACGCCGTCCTGAAAACGATGAGCAGCTCGCCCAGCGCCACGGTGGCACATGCCCTCAAGATCGGTGGTCGGAGTTACTCTCTGAGCTCCGCCTGCGCGACCTCGAGCCATACGATCGGCCACGCCTACGAGCTCATCCAGGACGGCCGGCTCGATGTCGCGGTCGCCGGCGGCGGTGAGGAGATCAACCCGGTGGTTGCGGGCGCTTTCGGCGCCATGCGCACCGCTCTTTCGACCCGCTTCAACCGGCAGCCCGAAAGAGCATCACGACCATTCGCCGCCGACCGAGACGGTTTCGTACTCGCAGAAGGGGCAGGCATCGTCGTGCTCGAGGACTGGGACCGGGCGGTCGCTCGTGGGGCCTCGATCCACGCCGAGGTCATTGGTTTCGCCGCCAACTCGGATCAATACCACATGGTCCTTCCGAGAGTGGACGGCGCCGCCGCTGCGGCGTGCATGACGGCCGCCCTCAACGACGCCGCGGTCGCCCCGGAGGATGTCGACTATGTCAACGCGCACGCGACATCGACCGTCGCCGGCGACCTCGCCGAGGCCGAGGCGTTGCGCACAGTATTTCACCCCGCGATGCCCATGCTCTCGTCCACCAAGTCTTTGAACGGCCACGCCCTTGCAGCCGTTGGGGCGCAGGAGGTCATCCACTGCCTCGTGATGCTCGAACGCGGTTTCATCGCCCCGTCAATCAACCTCGATCCGCCCGACCCGGCCTTCGGCGACCTCGAGCTCGTTGGCGAGACGACCGCGGCAGATCTGCAGCTCGTGATGTCGAACAGCTTCGGCTTCGGTGGTACGAACGCAACGCTCGTCCTGCGTCGCGCGCAGAACTGAGGATCAGCGAGGAGGATCACGGCAATGACCATGACCCTGAAATCGATTGCCGAACACATCGGCGGCCGACTGATCGGAAATGCCGACACCGAGGTGTCCTGCGTATGCCCAGCCGAATCTCCGCGGCAGGGAGGGCTCTGCGTCGTCTGGACGCAGCAGACGATGAAAGACCTCGAGGGTTCGCCAGTCAGCGCCTGCGTCACGACCCCCGGGCTCGAGATCGAAGGCGTCAACTGCATTCTGGTCCCCGATCCGCGCGCTGCGCTGGTCGAGCTCCTCCACCTGCTCCACCCCCGCCGCAAACCGGCCGCCGGAGTCGAAGCGGGAGCCATCATCTCTCCGGCAGCGTTGGTAAGTGAAGGGGTCTTCATCGCTGCCGGGGCCCAGGTCGCGGCCGGCGCCCGATTGGCCGCCGGCGTCGAGATCCACAGCAACGTCGTCGTCGGCGCCGACGTGACGATTGGTGAGGACACCGTTGTCTTCGCGAATGCAACCATTTACGCCGGAACCACCATCGGTCGGCGAGTTTTCATCCACTCCGGCGCCGTGATTGGCGGTGACGGCTTCGGCTACTCCAGGGACGCCGACGGCCGGTACCACAAGATCCCTCAGATCGGCATCGTCGAGATCGAGGACGATGTCGAGATCGGGGCATGCGCGACGATCGACCGGGCCACGATCGGCCGGACCGTCATCCGACGCGGCACCAAGGTCGACAACCTGGTCCAGGTCGCCCACAACTGCGACGTCGGGGAAGATTGTGTGCTCGTCGCCCAAGCCGGACTGGCTGGCTCGGTGACCATCGGTGATCGCACCCAGATCGGAGGCCAGGCGGGAATTTCCGACCACGTTTCTGTCGGACCCGATATGCGCGTCGCTGCTCAGTCCGGCGTCCCGGACGACATCAAGGGCGGCTACTGGATGGGATCACCGGCTCTGCCGGCCGAAAGGACCCTCCGAGCAGCGGCGCTCACGGCCCGTCTGCCCGAGCTTCGTGATCAGCTCCGAGAGCTGCGAGCGCGATGCGCCGCGCTTGAGGAGGAGATCGCCGCCCTGCGCGCGCGGACCGGCGGGGCCGAAACCGACTGATGCGGACTCTCGCCGCCCTGCTCGCCGAGCGCGCGTTATCCCAACCAGAGGCACTGTACGTTGCCTGCTCAAGGCGAGGTGGGGAGACGACCTCCTTGACCTATGAGGCGACCTGGCGTCTGGCGTGCCGGTGGGCCGCCCTGCTTGCTGAGCGGGGGCTCGCCCGCGGTGATCGGGTGGTGCTCGCATTACCCAACGGACAAGACTTCGTCGGCGCCTTCTTCGGCGCCGTACTGAGCGGTGTCGTGCCGGCCGCGACCGCACCCATTCGCTCCTTTGCCGGGGACGAGACCATGGTGGCCTCTCTCTTCGACCGCATGCGATCACTCGAAGCAACGACGCTCCTCGTACCCGGATCACAAGCAGCCGAGGCGCGGGCTCAACGGGGGGCCAACGGCACGGACCTTTCGATCGTCAGCCGCAGGGACCTCCCCGAAACCGCTCCCGACATCGCCCCCACCGCGGATGAAAGCGACACCGTTTTCCTCCAGCTCACATCCGGTACGACCGGGCCGACGCGGGCGGTCCAGCTCCGCCACGCCGCGGTGATGGCACAGATCGAGGGCATCGCGAGCAGCCTCGAGCTCGACGCCGCCGTTGACTGCGCGGTGTCCTGGCTGCCGCTGTACCACGACATGGGTTTGATCGGCTTCCTGCTCACCCCGGCATTCATCGGCCGGCACGTCACGATGCTCAGAAACGAAGACTTCGCACTCCGCCCAGGCATCTGGCTGCAGGCGCTTACCGAGACCGGCGCAACGGTCACCGGCGGACCGCCCTCCGCGTTCCAGCTCTGCGCCCGCCGCATCCGCGAGGCAGAGGCCGAGAGTCTCGACCTGAGCCGGGTTCGTATCGCCCTGGTCGGCGCGGAAATGGTCACCGCACAGGCCCTCGAAAACTTCGCCACCCGATTCGCGGCGAGCGGGTTCCGGCGATCGAGCCTGGTGCCGACCTACGGCCTGGCAGAGAACGGTCTCGCGGCGACCATGCCGCCGCTTGGGCGCGGACCCCTATTCGACACCGTGGATCTCGAAACCCTCGAGAGCACCGGCCGCGCAGGGCCCCCGTCGAAAACCACACCGCGCACACGCTCTTTTGTTTCAGTCGGTCATCCCCTGCCGGGGGTCGAGGTAGCTGTCGTCGACCGGGAACAGCACCCAGTCGATGACCGGCACATCGGCGAGATCGTCATCCGCGGCGCCACGATGATGACCGGCTACCTGAATCGGCCCGACGCGACCCGAGAAGCGCTCAAGAACGGCTGGCTGCACACGGGAGATCTTGGTTATCTGGTCGATGGCGAGTTGCACGTCACCGGCAGGCTCAAGGAGGTCCTGATCGTCGGCGGCCGCAACTATTCGCCCGAAGACCTCGAGCAGGCGGTGGCGGATGTGCCAGGCGTGCGCGCCCGGCGGGTTGTCGCACTGTCCCTCGTCGACGAGGCAACCTCAACCGAGCAGGTAGCAATCCTCGCCGAGACGGGACTCACCGAGCCCACAGCCCGCGACCAACTGCAGCACAGCATCAGGCGGCGGCTGGCCGAGGCCGGTTACCCGGTCGATCGGGTGCTCCTCCTGCCGCCTCGCTCCATCATGACCACCGGCAGTGGCAAGGTCATGCGTGTGCCCTGCCGGGAGCGGTTCCTCGAGCCCTCCACGACCTGACGGCGCTGTTCAGCTCGTTTCGAGCCCTCCGTGAATCCGTGAAGTCCCTGTTGGGTCAGGATCAGCGCCAGGGGCAGCAGGCCTGTGCACAGCAACAGGCGGCTTGATGGGCATCCCCCTTCAGCGGCGGCGGATGGCAGGGAGCAACGAATGGGGGCGGGATGTCGGACAGCCAGTTCGATACCGTCATGAGCTCCATGGACACCCTGCATCAGAGCAGCCTTTCGACACTGGGTGCAATGGACGGCGAGTACGACTTTTCGGTTTACGACAGCGCCGGCCAGTGGCTTTACGAGTATTGAGGCACGTGCCACCGGAGGCGCTTTCGTTGGTTCTCTGATCGGCTCCGTTGCCGCTGCGGAGAACGAGACGGCGCTTCCGGTGGGACGTGCCATTCTTCATATTGTGCGGCCGCAGGCCATCTGCACAATGTGAAGGGTGGCAATCCACGGGGAGGTCGATGGAAGAACCGGCCCGTTGCGGCTACGAAGCCCGAGCGCCGAGGAGCTTCGCAACAGCGAAGCGACGAGCTGGCCGAAGGCCAGAAGCGGCAGCAACGCCGGCCGTCGCAGGTCGAAGGGACAGGCGAAGCCTGCTGCGGGCACTCCGGCGGCGTGACGCTCCGGAGAACCATTGCTGTCGGGCACGAGGGCCTTCAGCGGCTTCATCGCCGCAACGCGAACTCAACCGGGTCGGTCTGCCGGGCCGAAGCGCGGTTCTCCGCAGCAACCGGCCTTCTGGTCCGCCCGGGGTGCCTGTCCGGCACCCCGGAGCGGCCCAGCGACGCACGAACAGCGCCGTCGCGCGGAAAAGAACCGGGGCGACTGCAACGACGCTGCTCGAGCGATCGGCGGCCTCCCTCGTGGGCTGAAGATCACCACCGCAACGAGCTCCCCGAGCATTGCCCGGCATCAACATTGTGCGCGGGGCTACCGGATACCGCGAGGGTGTACTGGCACAATGTTGTGCCCGGCACGTGCCGCCGGAGGCGCTGGTCTACAAACTCCCTCTCGACCGACCGCTCACCAATTGCCAGAGGGAAACCACCGTGCGCCGCCAGTGGGCCACCGTCGCCGCGACAAAGAGCCTGGACTCTCGCCGGCCCTCACGACCTCTGAAAAGGCCTCCGAAGGCTCTTCCCGCCGCCGCAGCATGGCGAGCAGACTGGCCCGCGAGGTCGCGGGCCAATCGCCAAACGGACCAGACCTCGACATCGATCTCGGCCATTCTCAGAGCTTTCGCGGCAGCAAGCCTTTTGTGTCCATCGGTGACGATGTAGACCCGACCGAGGCGCAACACGGAGATCGGAGGAAACCGATCTCCCCTGCGCATTGCATCACAATAGCTTTGAACCCGCTCTGGGTTGTGGCTCACGTGGAGGAGGTCGACGACTTGCTTCACCAGAACGCGCCGGGTCGGCGCCGTGGCCAGGTCCGGATCGAAGGGCTTCAACACCCCGTTGATTCCTGTGCAACAACGGACGGCGTCTTTATTGCGGGTGGCGGAAGCCACCCGAAGAGCAGGCTCGTCGCCACAACACCGATGGTGATCACCAACGATACGCCCAGCTGAAGCGGCCGTTGGTTGAGAACCAGCGATGGGACAGCGACGAGGAGAGCCGGAGTGATTGCCACCAGCGGGAGCAACAAGCCGTCGCGGCCCCAGCCCGGCGCCAGTGCCGCGCTGAGCGCGGCCGTCAGGACGAGCCAGACCGCGCCGTGCCAAACCGTCAGACCCCCGGTCGCAACTGCGAGCACAACGAGTCCAGGGATCACCGCCCGCCGGGGTCCGCCACCACGGACCACCGTCACCACGACCGCCAAACCGAGCACCAGACCTTTCACGCCAGCCCACACGGGAAGCCAGGTCCAGGCCGGTCCATCCCCTGCGGGCCATAACCACCAGACGAGGATCAACATCACAATCTCAGCGACCACGACCGCGAGGATCCACCTCCTCGGCGGCACGAGCGGGAGCGATCGCTCCCTGCCCTGCATCAACATCCACACCAGGATGGCCACGGCCTGTGCGGCCGGTACCAGAACGATCTCGAGAAGACCTCTCGGTGTGAGGTTCCACCCCGCCCCAAACGCCTGTGCGCCGCCGATCCATACCACGGCATAGCTGGCCACGAGCACCATCCACACGGCCACTCCTGTCCGGATCGTCACTGGCCACTGCCGTCGCACGACCTCCGCCTCGTCTTCGGCCCTTGGCTCGAGCACAACGATGGCCGTGGTCAAGACACAGGCCGCACCCAACGAGAGCAGCACGAGAGCCGGCGCTATCCAGTGGGCCCCTAGATAAGGGCGCAGGTAGAAGAAGAGCGGAGTCGTGCTGAAAACCGCGGCGGCGAGCACAGCCGCCAATCCGAGTGGCCCACCTTTCCAGGAACCGATGCCGCGGGCGGCCCGCAGGAGCAACGGCACGAGCAGCATACTGACGAGAATGAACACCCCTGCCATCACAGGGGAGAGACGCCACGGGCGCGGCCACTGCAGGCCGACACCGGAGGCAAAACAGATCATGCCCATGAGCGCACTCGCGGCGACGAGCACACCGACCGACGATCTCGTTTGACGCCGTAGAAAAACCGACAACGCACCCGCCGTACCGAGCA
>RCNG010000207.1_pt1 | contig 24903 bp, 22 predicted proteins | sample 2041371 | NCBI WGS metagenome assembly RCNG01 (sample SAMN09708227, study PRJNA481090) | Marine sediment metagenome, whole genome shotgun sequencing project. | biome: marine sediment; feature: ocean; material: sediment; isolation source: Sewage treatment plant 1 marine sediment (STP1) ... | reverse complement strand
TCGGCACCATGAAGGTGACCGAACAGCTGGACGCCATGAACATCATGGCCATCGACCCGGTCCGGTACCTGGCCATGCCGCGTTTCTGGGCCGCGGTTCTGATGATGCCGGTGGTCACGATTTTCGCCGACGCGGTGGCCATCTTCGGCGGGTATTCCATCTCGGTGATGACCCTGGACATTTCCGCCGGCGTCTTCATCGAAGGCTTGCAGCTCTTCTACAAGCACAGCGACATCATGGGCGGGTTGATCAAGTCGGTCGTCTTCGGCGGGATCATCGCCATGAGCGGAATCTACAACGGCTTCAACACCAAGGGGGGCGCCGAAGGTGTGGGCCGCTCAACCATGATGGCCGTGGTCGGCAGTTGTCTGAGCATTCTGGTGGCGGACTATTTCCTGGCCATCGTCCTGTTCCAGATCATTTTCAAGAAGTAGGGCGTCCTAGTGAACCTGGAATACAACATCCCCGCTCCACCCGATCAGAGGGTCGCCGACCCGGCCTCCTTCACGGGAATCGTGATCGAGGGGGTGTTCAAGAGATTTGGCCGGAAGGTGGTCCTTCGCGACACCGATCTGTTGATTCACAAGGGTGAGACCCTGGTGATCATCGGTCGCAGCGGCGAGGGCAAGTCGGTTCTGCTCAAGCACATTGTGCGGTTGTTGGAGCCCGACGCAGGCCAGATCTGGGTCGAAGGACAGGAAATTTCCGAACTGAAGACCTCTGCCCTGATGGAACTGCGCAAGAAGTTCGGTTTCCTTTTCCAGGGCGCGGCCCTTTTCGACTCCATGAATATCTGCCAGAATGTGGGCCTGATGCTCGAGGAACACATGAACTGGCCCCAGGAGAAGGTCGATGCCCGGGCCCGCGAATGCCTGGCCCAGGTGGGACTGGTGGATTCCGATGAAAAACTGCCCAGCGAACTTTCGGGGGGCATGAAGAAGAGAGCGGGTCTGGCCCGGGCCATCGTGATGGAGCCGGAGTACATCCTTTACGATGAACCCACGACGGGCCTGGACCCGATCACCAGCGACGCCATCAACGACCTGATCATCAATATGCAGAAGACACTCGGGGTCACCAGCGTCGTTGTTACCCACGACCTGGCCAGCGCCTTCAAGGTGGCCGATCGGATGGCGATGCTCAACGGGGGCAAGATCGTGTTCACCGGGACGGTGGACGAAATCAGGACCACGGACCACCCGATGGTGCGTCAGTTCATCCAAGGAAACGCCCAGGGACCGCTGGGATCCTTCTAGCGGACGCACACCTGGAAACGGTCGCGCACGGACCACGGATTTGGAGAAGCGGATGAGATACAGAATCAACGAAGTCCAGGTCGGCCTGTTGACCATCATCGCCATTGTCGTTTTGATCGTGGGGATGATGTGGTTCAAGAACATAGACCTGTCCAAGGGCCAGAACTTCTACCTCGCGGACTTCGGCAACGTGGCCGGCCTGCGGATGGGAGACAAGGTCCAAGTGCGGGGCATCCGCATGGGCGAGGTGTCGGGATTGCAGATCCTGCAGGGCTCGGTCCGCGTGGAGATGCGGCTGGAGGACACCCTTGATCTGCGCGAGGACGCCGTGGTGACCCTGGGGGAGAAGGGTATCGTGGGCGAGATCGTCATCGAGATCGATCCGGGCACGGGCGCCACCATCAGCGAGGGCCATATCTTCAAGGGGCGCACTGCGGGCACGATCGCCTCGATGACCGACGCCGCCAGCGATGCCCTGGCCGAAATGAGGGTGCTGACCCATAAGATCACCGAACTGGTGGATCAGGTCAAAACCGAGGGCAAGGTGATCGAGACCCTGGTGCAGGCCCACGAGACCCTGGACAAGATCGACGGCATGGTCCAGGAGAACCACAGCGACATCGCCGTGATCCTGGACAACTTTCGCGTGGCCTCGGACGGACTGCGGGAGCTGATGGAATCGGGCCGCGTCGACCGGGCCTTCACCGACGCGTCGTCCGCCATGGCCAGCGCCGATACCCTGATGGCCACCATGCAGACGGCGGCCCTCTCCCTGAATTCGATCATGGCCAAACTGGACGAGGGGGAGGGCACAGCGGCGATGATGCTCAACGACCCGGCCCTCTACGCCCACACCGATTCGACCATGGTGTCCTTCAAACGCCTCATCGACGAAATGCGCAGGAACCCGAAAAAGTACTTCAAGTTGGATGTTTTTTGACTCTCAACCGCGTGAACACCGCTCCTGGAGGAAAGTGATGAACGACGAGAAGAAACAGGAAATGATCAAGATCATCAAGGACGCCGTGATGGTCGAGGTCAAGGGACAGCAGCTCTACAACCATGCGGCCGGCGAGGCCGAGGATCCCGCGGCCAAGGCCATGTTCGAGATGCTGGCCAAGGATGAGGACGACCACGTGCGCATCCTGACCAACCAGTACAAGAGCCTGATGGCCGACGGAAAACTGAACCTCGATGACGTGCATCCCGCCGAGGTCGATCACGGATCCCAGGATGTGATCAGCGACGATTTCAAGCGCTCGATCAAGCGGGGCAAGTTCGAGATGGCCGTCATCAGCATCGGCTGTGACCTGGAGAACAAGGCCATCGCCTATTACAAGGAACACGCCGAGAAGACCGACGACCCCGACCTGAAGCAGCTGTTCACCTGGCTGACCGAATGGGAGGACGGCCACCTGGAGCAGCTCCTCGAACTCGAGAAGATCTACCAGGACGCCTACTGGGCGGACCAGGGTTTCTCGCCGATGTAGAAATCCACCGGGGGTCTAATCCGTTTTTCCCACCGGCGGTGGATAGCGGAAGGGCACCGTGATCCATCTCTCGGCAGCCGAGCCCGACTCGCTCGCGGGGGCATATTTGCCTTCGCGGGCGGCTTCCAGGGCCGCCATGTCGATGGCCGGATCGACCCCCTGCACCACCTCCGCCTCGTACACCTGGCCGTCCAGGCCGACCAGCACCCGGACCATCACCATACCCGCCAGTTCCGGGTCCGCGGGTTCGGGATATTGCGGCTCGGGCAATTCCACCACACGCGGTACCTGGGAATCGGGGGCGCGGCCCTCCATCTCTTCGCGGAAAATCTTTTCATGGGGGGGCTGGCTTTCGTCCCGGGCCTCGACGTTCACGCTGGAGCAGCCGCCAGCGGTCAACCATATCGCCGGCAGGATCAGGAACAGGATTCCATTGGGCCTCATCGGCGATCTCCCTGGAAAGAAAACGGGGACAGGTTGTCTTCCTGTCCCCAGAATAGCATCGCCCTGGATAAAGGGGATCGTATTTATGAACCGACCGTCACCGGCTGGGCCGTCCGGGCCTTCTGGCGGTGCATGTTTTCGATGGTCTGGCGCATCCATTCCGACCGTTCGGCCTGGCGGATGCAGGTCCCGGCGTTCTCGGCGAAGACCTCCAGCGCGCGCAGGTCCTCTTCCAGATAGAGGGTGTCCGGCGCCCGGCTGCTGATGTTGAGCACGCCCACCAGTTCATCGCGCACCAGGATGGGCACGACCATGGCGGCGGAGAGCTTCATGGCCTGCGTGTGCAGGCCGGGGTATTTTTCCGGGTCAATGTTCTTGCCCAGGATGACGGGCTGCTTCTGCTGGGCCACGTAACCCGCGATCCCCCTGCCGACGGGCTGTTGCACCGCGTTGAGCTTTTCCCGGTTGATGTGGCCGGTGGCCGCCTTCATTTCCAGCATGTCGGTTTCGGTGTTCAGGAGCATCAGCGAGGACTGGTGGCAGTCGAAGATCTCCAGGCAGGTGCTGGTGATCGCCTGGAACACGCTCGCCGGATCGGTGACCGAGCCCATCATGCGGCTCACGTTGAGCAGGGCGTGCAGGCGCAACGCGTTCTGCTGCCGGCTTTCGTTGGCTGACGATTGCATGCCCTGGACCTGGTGGCGGATCACGGTGACCTTTATCTGCTGGAAGGTCAGGTGCAGGATCAGCAGCAGGATGGATCCGCCGAGGCCCACCAGCAGGACCACGTCGGTATTGGCCCAGGGCCAGAACGAGGAAATGCTTTTGCTCAACACCGGCGTGACGGCGATCAGCAAACCGATGGTGGTCATGGCCGTGATGGCGGCCATCAGATACCAGTTGCGCATCGATTGCTTTTCGAGCTTGGCAGTTTCGGCCCATTCGGGCGTCAAATCCTCGCCCGTCGCGGGGGAATTGTCACCGAACATCTCGTGATCTCCCAGACCATAGTGGTAGTTTCTTGTCATTACTCATATCGACAATGGATTGACGGTCTTAACCAATAGTTGCGAGACATGTCCCCCAATAGGTCCTGCGGCCCCTTCGGTTGTCATTTCGGCCTTCATGCCCCATATTCCGTGCTTACGCCCGGATCCATCCGTGAACCCGATGCAAGGAACGAGCATGGCCTACGATCCCCAACAGATCGAACCCCGCTGGCAGGAGTACTGGGAATCGCACCAGACCTTCAAGGCCCCCGACGTCAGCGACAAGCCCAAGTACTACGTCCTGGACATGTTTCCCTACCCCTCCGGGGACGGGCTGCACGTGGGGCATCCGGAGGGCTATACGGCGACCGACATCGTCTCGCGCTTCAAGCGGATGAACGGGTTCAACGTCCTGCACCCCATGGGGTGGGATTCCTTCGGCCTGCCGGCGGAGAACCACGCCATGAAGACGGGCACCCATCCCGAGGTGACCACCCGCAGGAACATCGCCAACTTCAAACGGCAGCTGAAAATGCTGGGCTTCAGCTACGACTGGGACCGCGAGTTCGCCACCAGCGATCCGGACTACTTCCGCTGGACCCAGTGGATCTTCACCCTGCTGTACAAAAAGGGCCTGGCCTACGAGGCCGAGATGGCCGTGAACTGGTGCCCCGCGCTCGGCACGGTGCTGGCCAACGAAGAGGTCAAGGACGGGCTGAGCGAAATCGGGGGCCACCCCGTCGTCCGCAAGCCCATGAAGCAGTGGATGCTGAGGATCACCGCCTACGCCCAGCGTCTGCTCGACGACCTGGAGGGGCTGGATTGGCCGGAATACATCAAGGACCTGCAGCGCAACTGGATCGGCCGCAGCGACGGGGCGGAAGTCGATTTCGCCCTCGAGGGGCACCAGGAGAAGCTGCGCATCTTCACCACCCGGCCGGACACCCTGTTCGGGGCCACCTACATGGTGCTGAGTCCCGAGCATCCCTGGGTGGAGATGCTGACCGGCCCCGAGCAGCGGGAGGCCGTGGAGGCCTACCGGGCCGAAGCGGCGGCCAAGAGCGACCGCGACCGGCAGATCTCCCAGGAGAAGACCGGCGTCTTCTGTGGCAGATGCGCGATCAATCCGGCTACGGGCAAGCGCATTCCCATCTGGATCGCGGACTACGTGATGATGGGTTACGGCACCGGCGCCATCATGGCCGTGCCCGGCCAGGACGAGCGCGACTGGGAATTCGCCGAAACCTTCGACTTGCCGATCATCCGCACCGTCCAGGTCCCGGAAAACTGGGAGGGCAAGGCCTTCACGGGCGAGGGGGTGGCTATCAACAGCGAATTTCTGGATGGCCTGGGTGTGGCCGAGGCCAAACGCAAGATGACCGACTGGCTGGTGGCCGAAGGCCTGGGCGAGGCCAAGATCAACTTCAAGCTGCGAGACTGGCTCTTCAGCCGCCAGCGCTACTGGGGCGAACCCTTCCCGCTGCTGAAGCTGGCCGACGGCACCGTCCGTGTCCTGGAATCCGACGAACTGCCCCTGACCCTGCCCGTGTTGGACAAGTACGAACCTGCCGGGACTGGCGAAGGGCCGCTGGCGACCATCGACGAGTGGATGAAAGTCGACGATCCCGTCAGCGGACAGAAGGCCGTCCGCGAAAGCAACACCATGCCCCAGTGGGCCGGCAGCTGCTGGTACTACCTGCGGTTCATGGACCCCCACAACGCCGAAGCGGCCTGGGCTCCGGAACTGGAAAAATACTGGGGACCCGTGGACCTGTATCTCGGCGGCACCGAACACGCGGTGCTCCACCTTCTGTATGCCCGGTTCTGGCACAAGGTCCTGTTCGATCTGGGTCTGGTCTCGACGGCTGAACCGTTCCAGAAGCTGCGCAATCAGGGCATGATCCTGGGTGAAAACGGCGAGAAGATGAGCAAGAGCCGGGGCAACGTGGTCAATCCCGACGACGTGATCGCCGCCCAGGGCGCGGACAGCCTGCGCCTGTACCTGATGTTCCTCGGGCCGCTGGAACGCGACAAGCCCTGGAACACCCACGGCATCGAAGGGGTGCGCCGGTTCCTGGACCGGGCCTGGCGCCTGCTGGTGGACGAGGAGGGGAACCTGGATCCGAAGGTCCAGGAGATCACCCCCGGCGAGGATGCCCTGCGCGTCCTGCACAAGACGATCGACGCGGTCACCACCATGACCGGGGACCTGCGTTTCAACACCGCCATCAGCCAGATGATGGTGTTCGTCAACGAAATGATGCAGATGGACGTCCGGCCTCGCGCGGTGCTCGAGCCGTTCGTTTTGCTGCTCAGCCCCTACGCTCCCCACCTGGCTGAAGAGCTCTGGTCCCGGCTGGGCCATGACGAAACCCTGGTCTACGAAACCTGGCCCGCCGCCGACCCAGCCTATCTGGTCCAGGACACCATCACCGTGGTGGTCCAGGTCATGGGCAAGCTGCGCGACCAGCTGGAAGTGCCCGCCGACGCGGACAAGGAAACCATCCTCGACCTGGCCACATCGAGCGCCAAGATACAGCCCTGGCTCGAGGGCAAAAAGGTGGTCAAACGGATCTATGTACCGGGCAAACTGGTCAACCTGGTGGTGAAGTAGGGGAGACGATGAACGGTCCGGCGCACCACAGCCCCCGCAGCCTGTCGGCGCGTCTCGCGGATCTGGCGGCGGATCACCCGACGGGCACCCTGCGTTGCGACGACTTCATGGCCGCCGCTCTCTATGATCCCGACGACGGCTATTACACCAGGGCCGAGGCCATCGGCGGTCCGCGCCGAGATTTTTCCACCATCCCTTCGCTGTCTGCATTGCTTGGACGGGCCGTCGCGCGGTGGGTCCTCTCCCTGCCGGGCGCTGGCCGGGGCCCGGTGGACATCATCGAAGTCGGGGCCGGCGGCGGGCATCTGGCCGCGGCCGTGTTAGAGAGCGCCGGCTGGTGGGCGAGGCGGCGCGTCCGATATCACATCGTCGAGATTTCACCTCGGCTACGGCGTGCCCAAGAGGAAATGCTGGCGGGTCGGAAGATCACCTGGCACGCGACGGTGGCCGAGGCGACCGCTTCCAGCAACCGTCCCATCGTCATCTCCAACGAGCTTGTCGACGCCTTTCCCTGCCGGCTCCTTCGCTTTGAAAACGGGTCCTGGCGCGAACTCCGCCTGGCCTGGCCGCCGGCTGCCGACGAGCCGTTGCGGTCAAGTTCACTGGAAGATCTCCACCTGGACGATTTCAGCGCCACCGGGCCGGACCACTGGCCCGACCGGAAAATCCCGGAAGGGCAGATCATCGAGGTCCAGCCTTTGTATCTGACCTGGCTCAAGGAATGGGCTCCCTCGGCTCAGGGACTGGATCATCTGACCATCGACTATGGCGACGTCATGCCGGGTTTGTACTGGGGCCGGCTGAAAGGAACCCTGCGGGGCTATTTTTCCCACCAGCGGTTGACCGGCGGCGCGGTTTTCCGGGCCCCCGGAAAAGTCGATCTGACCTGCGACGTGAATTTCACCGACCTGGAAAATTGGGGGAAACGGTGCGGCTTGCGCACGGTGGAGCTGACCGACCAGGCAGGGTTTCTGGAGAATCGTCTGCCGGCTCGGATGAAGGCGGAATGCGGGCCGGAACTGGCGGCGATCACCAATCCAGAGGGAGCCGGCGGCGCGTTCCGGGTTCTCTGGCAGACCGCGAGGTAGGGCGTGCCTCAGCCCAAGCGCAGGACGCGGCGTGCTACCATCTTCAGGCGGTAGGGCAGACTCCGGCGCCAGCGCAGCTGGCGGGTCAGTTCTGGGACGGCCGCCCTCCCGGCCTCCAGACCCCGCTGCCGGCATTCATCACCCGAGCTGAAATCCGCCCAGTGGAATTCGGTCACCTCGGGCCGGATCACGAAATCGGCCTGAGCGCAGACGAACCGGTTGAGCCGCTGGCGGGCGATGGTGTTGCTGCGCAGGATCATGTCCAGCCCGGTGGAAAAACTGGTTTCTTCGAAGGCGGGAATGTCCACGGCGATCACGAAGTCGGCGCCCAGGTCCCGGCAGGTGTCCACGGGAACCCGGAAGGGTCCGCCGCCGTCGCAGATCATGCGCCCGTCCGTGGCGACCGGAGGAAAGACCGAAGGGATGGCGCTGCTGGCATAGATACCCTCGGCCACGGGCCCCGAGGTGTAGACCACCTTGTCGCCGGAGATCAGGTCCAGGGCTACCGCCGCCAGGGGGATCTGCAGTTCCTCGAAACCCACCGGTCCGAACAACTCGGCCAGCGGATCCATCAGCCTGTCCCTGTCCTGCATGTAGGCCTGGGTGACGGTCTTGACGGCGATCAGCTTGCGCTGCATGAAATCGTAGACGCCCGTCAAGCGGCTCTGGGGGTCGCGGGCTTCGGCATCGTCCCTGGGTACAAACGGCGCCCAGTAGGAGGCGAATTCCTCATTTCCCACGTAGGCCTTCAGGCGCCTCCAGACCTTGACCGGGTCGGGGTCCTGCGCGTAGAGCCCCCCCACGATGGAACCCATGCTCGTGCCGGCCACCAGGTGGGGCCGGATGCCGGCTTCCTCGAGGGCTTCGAGGACCCCGGCATGGGCCAGGCCGCGTGCGCCTCCGCTGCCGAGGGCCAGGCCGATGACTGGTGATCCGGACATGATCGCCATCCTTCAGGTAAGCGGGAATCTTCCATCGCGGGAACCATAGCATCCTACCGGCCATCTACCCACGGAAAATCAGGCAAGGTGCACGGAAATTTCGCCCCTGGCCCTTGATCAATGAGAGCTGGCATTTTCCGTTCCCGGACCCGAAATTTTGGGAGTATTCCCGGGCCGTGTTTATCGTGAACCCTGCAGGAGAAACACCGATGTCGGACCTGAACGAAAATCCCGCTTCGCCGCCCTCGCCGTTTCTCATCGAACGCCTGATGCGCGAAGCCAGGCACGGCCGGGATGACCTCGCGTTTTCCAGCGAAGAGGAGTTTCGCGACAGCCTGGCCGGTTTCATCGACGAGGGGTTGCCCGCCCGCAGGCTCGAATCGCTGCGGGACGACCCGGTGGAACTGGCCCAGGAATTCGCCTTCGAAGCCTACGAGGCCGAGGACGAGGAAACGGCCCTCGACCTGGTGGACAAGGCGCTCCTTTTGGACCCCGACTGCGTGGACGCCCTGGCCATCCGGGCCTTCCTGGCCAGCGAAGACGCGGGGGAACTGGTGGCCGAGCTCGAACGGGCCGCCACCAGGGGGGAAAGGCGTCTGGGAGAGGAGTTTTTCGCGGAATTCATGGGAGACTTCTGGCCCATGGTCGAGGCCCGACCCTACCTGCGGACCATCAAACACCTGGCGGAAGTGTTGTGGACCATCGGCCGCCGGCTTGATGCAGTGGCGCACTATGAAAACCTGCTCGACCTCGATCCCGCCGACCACATGGGCAACAGCACCCTGCTGCTGGGCTACTACCTGAGCCTGGGCGAAATCCAGCGCGCCTGGGACCTGATCGAGGAATACGACGACCAGAAAACAGCGGTCTTCAACTGGGGCTGGGTCCTGCTCCTGCTGTTGACCGGCGACGAAGAAGCTGCTCGTGACGCCCTGGACCACGCCCTGGAGGGAAACGCTCAGGTGGCTCCCCTGCTGCTGGACGCAGAATCCGCGGCGGGGGCCGGCGATGTGCCCGCTTTTGTCGTTCCGGGTAGCGAGCAAGAGGCCCTGGTTTGCGCCGACATCCTGGGCGAGGGCTGGGACCGGTCCGGCCCGGCCCGGTACTGGCTCGAGAGGGAATTGACCGCCAGAGGGTTGATCGCCGAGGCGGACGGGTAGGTCCGGAGCATTTCGCTTCTCCGGTTTTTTTGATATAATCAAGTGTTACCGTCGAATGCTCAGGATCCCTGCCACGGAAAGACGCCCCATGTTCCGGCATAGCTCAGTATTGGTCCTGTTTGGAATCGCCCTGCTGGGGACGCTGGCCTGGACGTCCGGTCCCGGCCCGGCGCCCGCATCGGTCATGTCACCCCGGCTGACCACTGCCCTGGAAGGCGAAGGGCCCTGGGCGGTGTGGGTGTTTTTCCGGGACAAGGGATTGGAGGGCCGGGAACTGGCCCTGGCGCTGGAGGCAGCCGAGGCGGACCTGACGCCGCGGGCCGCCCGCCGCAGGGCGAAGGTCATTCCAGTGGGCGAACCCTTGGTCGATGAGGCCGATCTGGCCGTCCATCCCGATTACCTGAAGCGGACCGCGGCCACGGGCGCCCAACGGCGTCAGACCAGCCGCTGGCTGAACGCCGCCAGCTTCTGGGTCACCCGGGCCCAGGCCGACCGGCTGTCACGTCTGGACTGCGTCGCCCGGATGGACTTGGTGGCCCCCTCTCGCCGCGCGGCGATCCCCGATCCGGTAGGTGTCCTCGTTCCGGTGGACCCGCGTGTCCCGGGGAACAAAAGCCCCGCCGCGGTCGGCGCCCTCGATTACGGTGGCAACCTGGGAGCCATGGACCAGGCCAACGTCCCTCCCCTGCACGAGGCCGGTCTTTCGGGCCGGGGCGTGCTGGTGGGCATGCTCGACACAGGTTTTCGCACCGCCCACGAAGCCCTCGCCAACATTCCGGTCCTGGCCACCTGGGATTTCGTCAACAACGACCCCGACGTCGGCCAGGAACCCAGCGACACGCCGGGGTCGCGCAACCACGGCACCATGACCCTGTCCACCCTGGCCGCTCACATGCCGGGAGCCCTGGTGGCGCCGGCCTTCGGCGTGTCGGTCCTTCTCGGCAAGACCGAAGACATCTCCCAGGAAGTCCCTCTGGAAGAGGATCATTGGGTAGCGGGGCTGGAGTGGATGGAGGCCTTCGGAGCCGACCTCGTGTCGTCTTCCCTGAGCTACTACGAATGGTACGAATTTCCCGACATGGACGGGAACACCGCGGTGACCTCGATCGCCGCCGGCCTGGCCGTCGAGCGCGGCCTGGTGGTGGTCAATTCGGCCGGGAATTCGCGCTCGATCAACGGCATGGTCGGCGCGCCCGCGGACGGGTTCGGCGTCCTGACGGTCGGAGCGGTGGACAGCGACGGCCTGGTGACCTATTTCTCCTCGCCGGGACCCACCTTCGACGGCAGGACCAAGCCGGATGTGGCCGCCCTGGGGATAGCCAACACCGTGGCCGATCCCAACGACGACGCCAACTACCTCTCGGCCTCGGGGACGTCGTTCAGCTGTCCGCTGACCGCCGGGGTTGTCGCCCTGATGCTGGAGCGTGTCCCGCAGCTGACGCCCGGTCAGGTCGCCGAGGCCCTCCAACAGACCGCGAGCCAGTCGTCCGCGCCGGACAACGACATGGGTTGGGGCATCATCGACGCCCGGGCCGCCGCCACCTGGTTCGGTCCGGTCATCGACCACGACCCCTTGCCCGACACCGAAGATACGATCGGTCCCTACACAGCGACCGCCGTCATCACCGACCGGGTGGGGGTGGATCCCGCCAGTGTGGTGTTGCACTACCGGGTCAACGGCGGCGACTGGATCGTGGTGTCCATGGTGTCGGTGGGCATTGCCAGATATGCCGCCGACATTCCGGGCCAACCGGATTTTTCCAATGTGGAGTACTACCTGTCAGCGACGGGGACCAACGGCTTTTCCACAGCCATGCCCTATCAGGGAGCCGAGGGTGCCCACATCTTCACCACGGGCCCCTGGCGGCGGACCACCTACACGGAGGAGCCCGCTGCGCCCATTCCCGACGGTGTCGAGTGGGGCACGACCCGGCTGATCAACGTGCCGATCGAGGACTCGGGATTTGTCCTGGAGATTTCCGTGGACATCGACGTCACCCATCCCGATCGGGGTGAACTGCAGGTCCTGCTGACGAGCCCCGGCGGTCAGGTGGTCACCCTTCATGACCGGTCGGGCGCCGGCGTGCCGGACCTGACGGGAAACTGGATCGTGAACCTGGTCGTGGACGGCCCGGGATCGCTCGACGACTATCTTGATCTGCCCAACCAGGGGGACTGGACCCTGCAGGTCATCGATCCGATCCCGGGCAATGCCGGGACGCTCAATTCCTGGGGATTGAATTTCACGCTGGTGCGGTATGTGACCCCCGTGGAGGACGGCGCCCTGCCCAGGGTCATGACGCTGGGCCCCAACGTGCCCAATCCCTTCAACCCCCGCACGAAAATCTCCTTCGATCTGGCCCGGCCGGGGCAGACCCGTCTTTCCATTTTCGATGTGCGTGGTATGCTGGTCCGGCAGTTGCTTGACGCCGACCTGCCTGCCGGTCCGCACACCGCCGTGTGGGACGGTCTGGATCAAAGAGGCCTGGCCGTCGGCAGCGGCGCCTATTTCTATCGACTGGAAAGCGGTCCGGAAGTCCAGGCCCGCAAGATGCTTCTGATCCGCTGATCCCGGCGGACCGAAAAGGAATCATGGCTAAAAACAATACGCGATTCTATTGCACCGGCTGCGGTCACGAGGAACTGCGCTGGCTGGGGAAATGCCCGGGCTGCGGCGAGTGGAACACGTTCGCCGAGGCCAAGGTGGCCGCGAAGACGACCCACAAGGGTGCGCGCGGTTTCAGCACCGCGGGCCGCGGGAAACCGGTGGCCGGATCCGTCGGCAAGGCGCGTCCGGTGCCCCTGTCGAAGGTGTCGTCGGCGGAAACCAGCCGCCTGCCGGTGGAGCCGACCGAAGTGGCGCGGGTCCTGGGGGGCGGCCTCGTCGAGGGTTCGGTGGTGCTTCTGGGCGGCGAACCGGGTGTGGGCAAGTCGACCCTGCTGACCGGGCTGGCCCTGTGGTGGGTCCGGCGGGGGATCAAGGTCATCTACGTGGCCGGCGAGGAGTCGCCCGCCCAGATCCGGATGCGGGCTGAGCGCCTCGGGTTCGACCCCGACAAGGAGGAGGGTTTCCACATCCTCCAGGAAGTGCAGCTGGAACGCCTGGTCGAGGCCCTCGCAGAGGATGCCCCCGCCGGACCCGAAGACCCTCCCACGGTGATCATTGCCGATTCGGTGCAGACCCTGCACAGCGAGCACATCGATTCCTTTCCCGGCAGCCCCACCCAGATTCGCTACTGCGGCGGGGTGCTGGCCGATTTCGCCCGGCATTCGGGACATCCGGTCTTCCTGGTGGGCCACGTGACCAAGAGCGGCGACCTGGCCGGTCCCAAGCTTCTCGAGCACATGGTGGACACGGTCCTGTACTTCGAGGGCAGCGGGGGCGGGGCCATCCGCATGGTGCGCGCGGTGAAGAACCGATTCGGCACCACCGGTGAACTGGCCGTCATGGAGATGCGGGCCGAGGGTCTGGTGCCCGTAGACCAGGCGGGGGTTCTCTTTCTCAGCGGTCGCCGCGGCGTCGAACCCGGATCGGCGGTGTGCGCGGTCAAGAACGGGTCGCGCAATTTCCTGGTCGAGGTCCAGGCTCTGGTTTCGACCTCACGCTACGGCACACCCCAGCGGGTGGTGCAGGGAGTCGACAACAAGCGGGTGGCCCTGCTGGCGGCGATCCTGGAAAAGCGGGCGGGCATGGACCTGGCCGGCTGTGACATCTTCGTCAAGGTGGCCGGCGGCGGCCGGATCGATGATCCCGGGGCCGACCTGGCCATCATGACGGCTCTGGCCTCCTCGTTGAGGGAGCGTCCCATTCCCCTGGACACCCTGGTTCTGGGTGAGGTCGGCCTGACCGGGGAAATTCGCCAGGTCGCGGATCTGGAAAGTCGCCTGCGGGAGGCGGCCCGCCACGGGTTCGTCCGGGCGGTGCTGCCTCGGACCGAGGGCGCCCGGCCGCGCAAGGTCCAGGGCATGGAACTGATGGTGGCCGCCAGTGTGGAGGAAGCGGTCGCTGTGGCGCTGCAGCCGACCGGGCGCCGGGCAGAAGGAGCCTGACATGGCCGTTCGCCCCTTGCACCTGATCCTGCTGGCCGGGGGCCAAGGCCTGCGGGCCGCCGGCGATGATCCCAAACAGTTTCGCTCCACGGGTCGGGGCCTTTTGTTTTCCGTCAGTCTGAGGGAATTCCTGACCCTGGACGCAGAGTCCGGTTTTCGTCCGGTCGACCTGGTCCTCGCCGTGGCGGACTCCTGGCGGGATATCGCATCGGCTGAGCTTGAAGGTCTTGGTGTTCCCTGGACCTTGGCACCCGCAGGTGAGTCACGGACCGCTTCGACCTGGAACAGCGCCCGCGAATGTGCGGCCCAATTTGATCCCGGGCCCGACGATCTGGTGGCGGTGCATGACGCCGCCCGGCCTTTTGCGACCGCGGACCTGCTGGCCCGACTAGCGGTCGCCGCCCTCCGGGCAGGCGGGGCGGTTCCTGGCGTGCCGGTTCCCGACACCATCGTTCAGGAGGCGGGGGACAGCGCCCGGTACCTGGACCGGTCCTCCCTGCTGGCGGTCCAGACGCCCCAGGTTTTCCGCTGGAAGCCGTTCCAAGCGGCTCATGCCTGGGCGGCCGAAAAGGGGGTCGAATTCACCGATGACGGAGGTTTGCTGGCTGAAAAGGGTCTCCATCCGGAAGTCGTGGCCGGGGAATCGGGCAACTGGAAAGTAACGACGGACGCGGATTGGCGCCGCGCGGCCGCCATCCTGGAATCCTCCTGACATCCTCTTTAAATTCGGCAGCCTCTTGCGGCGGGCCCCTTGGCGGTCATATACTCTAGTAAAGCACTCCAGTTTTGCCCGGAGGGGAAATCCCTCCCGGAAGGTATCTCTCGCCCAGAGGATGACCGCATGAAGCCCAGAATTCGCGCCCAGGCCAGGCCACGCTCCGATTCCCGCCCCCACGGCTTTTTGATGTTCAGCCTGATCCTGGCTGCCGTTTTGGTGATATGGGCCGGGGTGGCCCGGTCCCAGATCCCCGCGTATCCCCGCGTCGGGGTCAGTGCCTCGCCAACGGAACACGTGGATACGCTGGATGTCGTTGCGGGCGATGAATTCACCCTTTATGTCTGCGTGTTCGGTCCGGGTCCCGGTGAACCCGTCGGGCAGCCTTTCACCTCGCTGTCCTGGGTGATCCACCAGGTCTGCTGCGGGGCCGAGATCGATATCAACCACATGGAATACAATCCCGACCTGAACCACGAAGGCCACCCCTTGCTGGGCGTCAGGACCACCACGGAAGACTGCTTCGACCAGGACAGCGTTCTCCTGGCGACCCTGACCTGCCGGATGACCAACCCCACGCCGGGAGGCGTGCTGTGGGCGGCCGGCCCCCTCGAGGCGTCCTATGACTGCTCCGGCGGCAACGCCCTGTTCATGGGGATGGCCGTGACCCTCAACGCCGAACCCGATCCCACCCCTGTCGAAGACAGCCGCTGGGGATCGCTCAAGGCGCTCTACCGCTGATTTTCCCTACCGGAAGAGGGACTTGATCCCACCCCAGCTGCGATCGGCGGTGTCCACCGGACCCCGCGGCGCGTACCGCTCGATGGGATATGAGGGCATCCCCTCCTCGTCGGAGCCCCAGTACATATTCAACTGGCCGTTGCCGCCGATCTCGTAGGCGCAGTATTCGGGTGATATTCCCCCGAAATCCATGGACAACACCGTGATGGTCTGCCCGTGGAATACCACCTCATCGACCCAGTAGGTACCTTCCTGAAAAACGGTCTGATTGCGGTATTCGGTGAAGGTCATATCGATCCGGAAATCGTACTGGACGGTGTATCCGACGTCGGCGGGCCGGGTGAAGACGCCGTAGGATTCTACGGTCTCGAACCATTCCCAGGTCCCGTAGGGTGGGACGGCTGCGACGGCCAGGGTGGCGGCAAGGACCAGGGTCAGGATCAGGATGATTTTCATGGATTTCCCCCTTGGTTCGGGGCAGGTCTTAAGCCCCTGAAATTGCCTGATCAACATACCAGATTTTTCGTCCTCGTGGGATTCGTTCAGTATTCATGTCTCCATTGACCCCCAAATTGTGTATCATGTAAGAGAGTTCCCGACCTTCAGTTGAAGGAGGCCGACATGTCCCGGCACCTTTTCGGAACAACGTCGTTTGCCGTTCCACCTTGCCTATTATTCCTGTTCTGTCTTCTGGTTGTACCCCTATCCGCCCGGGCGGGCGATGTCCACTTGGTGACCTACGACGGCGCCATCACGCCGGTGGCGGCGGAGTTCCTGGTCCAGGCCATCGAGGAGGCCGAAACCGCGGGCGCGGTGGCCCTGGTGATCCGGCTGGACACGCCCGGCGGCCTGGACACCTCCATGCGCGACATCGTCAAGGCCCAGTTGGCGGCCGCGGTGCCGGTGATCGTGTTTGTGGCTCCGAGCGGCAGCCGGGCGGCCAGTGCCGGCGCCTTCATCACGCTGGCGGCCCACGTGGCGGCGATGGCGCCGGGGACGAATATCGGGTCGGCCAGCCCCGTGCAGATGGGCGGCGCCGAGATGGACAGCACGATGGCCCACAAGGTGACCAATGACGCGGCGGCCTACATCGCGTCGATTGCCGCGGACAAGAATCACAACGAAGAGGTCTGCCGGTCTTTCGTGACCGAGGCGGTGAACCTGACGGCCGCCGAAGCCCTGGAGCAGGGAGTGATCGATATCATGGCGGCCGATCTGCCGACCCTGCTGGAAAACCTCGACGGAATTGAAGTCGTGATCGGCGGCCAAACCACTGCACTGGCTACCGCGGGGGCCACCGTCATCGAATATGAAATGAGCTGGCGCCAGAAGTTCCTCAAGACCCTGGCCAACCCCAATCTGGCCTACATCCTGATGATGCTGGGCATCTACGGCCTGTTCTTCGAACTGAGCAACCCGGGGGCGCTGCTGCCCGGCATTCTCGGCGGGATCTGTCTGCTGCTGGCCCTGTTCGCCTTCCAGACCCTGCCGGTGGACTACACCGGCGTCGCGTTGATCCTGCTGGGAGTGATCATGCTGGTGCTGGAGATCAAGGTGCCGAGCTTCGGGGCGCTCAGCATCGGCGGGGTCACCGCCCTGGTCTTCGGTTCCCTGATGATCTTCGATTCCCCCGACGGCTGGGCGCGCCTGAGCCTGCGCGTGCTGGTTCCCACGGTCATCGTGTTCGCCGGTTTCTTCATTCTCTGCGTCTGGCTGGTGGTGCGCGGACAGCGCCGTCCGGTGACCACGGGTCTGGGCGCCCTGGTGGGGGAAACCGGCCGCCTGATCCAGGGTATCGAAGATACCAACGATTCCGGCAAGATGGTGTGCCACGGCGAAATCTGGGATGTGCGGGCGGACATGCCCCTGAAAATCGACGCGCAGGTGCGCGTCCTGGCGGTGGAAGGCCGCACCCTGCGGGTGGTGCCCCACCAGATATCCGATCCACCACAGGTCCAACAGAGGAGTTAGTCATGCCTTTCATGATTCCGGGTACCTTCCTGATCCTGATCCTCTTCGTGCTGGCCAATTCCCTGCGAATCCTGCGGGAATACGAGCGGGGGGTGATCTTTCGCCTCGGAAGATTCGTCGGTGTACGCGGACCGGGCCTGATCTTCCTGATTCCGTTCATCGAACGGATGGAAAAAGTCAGTCTGCGCACCGTCGCCATGGACGTGGCGCCCCAGGACGTGATCACCAAGGACAACGTCTCGGTGCGGGTCAACGCGGTCCTTTATTTCCGGGTGGTCGAGCCGGAAAAGTCGATCATCGAGGTGGAAAATTTCCTGTTTGCGACCAGCCAGCTGGCGCAGACCACCTTGCGCAGCGTGTTGGGCCAGGCGGAACTCGATGAACTGCTGGCCAAGCGGGACAAGCTGAATGCCCAGGTGCAGACCATCCTGGACGAGGCCACCGACCAGTGGGGCATCAAGGTCATGACGGTTGAGATGAAGGACGTGGATCTGCCGGTGGAGATGCAGCGGGCCATGGCCAAACAGGCCGAGTCAGAACGCGAACGGCGGGCCAAGGTCATCCACGCCGAGGGCGAGTTCCAGGCGAGCCAGAGGTTGAGCGACGCGGCAGCGATCATCGAGGAACACCCGATTGCGCTGCAGCTGCGTTACCTTCAGGCGTTGACCGAAGTGGCGGCGGAGAACAACAGCACCACGATCTTCCCGGTGCCGGTGGATCTCCTGACGCCCTTTCTGAAGAAGGCGACCGGGCAGGATTGACCCGCCCGGTCGATGACCTGACCGGAGGCTACTTGAGGCTACTTAGCCAAGGTCATGGTGCGGGCGAGGGTCTTGCCAGCGGCCGACAGACGGTAGACGTAGACGCCCGAAGGCACGGCGGCGCCCTGATCATTCCGTCCATCCCAGACCGCGGTGTGGCGGTCTGTGGCCATCGATTCTTCCAGCAGAACCTTGACCAGGCGTCCCTGCAGATCAAAGACCCGCAGGCTGACCCGGGTGGATCCCTGTCCGGTGTCGGCCAGGTCGAAGGTGATGCGGGTGGATGGATTGAAGGGATTGGGGACGTTGGCCTGCAAATTCAGGGCCGCCGTCCGTGGGGTCTGATCCACGGGGGAAGCCGAGGTAACGGTGACCGAGCCGACCATGCCGAAGTTGAGGTGCGGGCGGCAGAAATAGTCCTGCACCCCGACTTCATTAAAAGTGAAGGAAAAGGACGGATTGCCGCTGTTCAGGGGGGCGTCGAACAGCACCCCGACTTCCGGGTCGCTCAAGTCGGTCCCGCTGGTGACTGTGTGGTTGCCACTTTCCCAGATCCATTCGACCGTGTCTCCGATTTCGATGGTGATATCGGCCGGGACGAAGGTAAGACCGCTCTGGTTGACGGTATGCGTGACGGCGCCGGCGAGAACCGGCGCCAGGATCAGGCCGAGTCCGGCCGCCAGGAATGTCAGGATCGATTTCATTGCCGGTCTCCCCGGTTTGAGTAGCGGGGGGTTCCCCTGAATTATTTGACCAAGGTCAATAGCTTGGACTGACTTTGCCCGTTCACGGTCAGCCGGGACATGTAAGCCCCGCTGGGCATCCGGCGACCGGAATGATCGGTGCCGTTCCAGGTGGCCTCGTAGCGCTGGCCCGCCTGGCGGGATCCGCTGACCAGGGTCTTGACGACCCGGCCCCTCAGATCCAGGATTTCCAGGGCGACCTGCTCGGAACCGGTGTCGCCACCCAGTTCGAAGGGAATCCGCACCTGGGGATTGAACGGATTGGGATATCCGTCCAGCAGCACGTGAAGGTTGGCCGGCGTGTCGCCGACACCCGAGGTGCCGCCCAGCTCCTCGATCCCCTGGTCGATGGCGACCTGGAGGGCGGGTTCATCGTAATCGCCGCGGTAGAGGATGATCCCGTCGCCCCCGATGATGAACACCAGGTCGTACTGGCAATTGTAGGCGGTCATGATGCCGTTGATGCCGCCGAACATCAGGTAGGGGTAGGGGATGTTGGTGTTGGCCAGGAAGATGTCGGCCGATATAGCGCCGCCGTCCCACACGTCGATCGCGAAGGCCTGGAAATGGTCGGCGGAATATCCGCTCAAAAAAGCCACCGAACTGGCAGCTCCGCTTATGCAGTTGGCTCAGCCGTAGCCCACCACGAACATGAACACCACTTTTCCGGAGTAGTCACTCAGGGTGTGGGTGTCGCCCTGGTAGGCCTGCAGGGTCCAGTCGGGAGCGACTCCGCCCACTTCCCCGGGGCCGGGAACGGCCAGGGCGAGGCCCGGGACCATAAGGAGAGTCACGAGAGCCAGCGAGATGCTACGGGGGTATAATCGCGGCATGGGGCTTCCTTTCCGGTGATCAAAACGTCTGTCAAAGGCGCAGACAGTCAAAAAGGACGAAAATTGTCTTATTGATCAGATATAGGAATATTCTGGGAATCCGCAAGAGGCGGGTTTCAAATCATCATTCGAGAATGTCCCGATCGAACACCTGCTCCTTGGCGCGGCAGCTCCGGCAGGGTATGATCCTCAGATCGATCTTGAAACCCGATGGGAGCAATCCGTGCTGATCCATGACCATTCCGCGGCCCACATCCGCTTCCTGCAGATCCACCTGGGCGGGGACCGCAACTTCTGCTATCTGCTGGGCGATCCGGACTCGGGGTTGGCGGCCGCGGTGGACCCCGGGTTCGAGCCCGACCGGTTTTATGAGATCGCCGAAGCGGAAGGTTTGACGATCTCCGCCATTCTCATCACCCACGGGCATGTCGACCACACCGGGGGCGCCGACAGGCTGAAGGAATTGACCGGCGCCGAGCTGTACGGCGGGGCCGAGGACAACATCCCCGGCGCCGAGAACCTGACCGACGGCAAGACCATCGCCCTCGGAGAAATCGCCGTCACCGCCCTGGCCACGCCGGGCCACTCGCCCGGACATATGTGCTACCTGTGCGAAGGGCGCCTGATCACCGGCGACCTCCTGTTCTGCGGCAAGGTGGGAGGCACCGGATCCTACTTTCCGGGGTCCTCCGCACTTCAGGAGCACGAATCGCTTCACCGAGTGATGCAACTTCCCGCCGAGACCCTCGTCTTTCCGGGACATGACTACTACGGCGGTGAAGGGCAGCGCCCCCACTCGACCATAGGTTTCGAGAAGGACCACAACCCCTTCCTGACCGCGGCGGATTTCGAATCCTTCTGCCACTTGAAAGACAACTGGGCCGATTATAAAAAGGAGCACAACATCCGGTGAGGCTGATATCCGGACCCACCTCTGTTGTGGCCTGGCGCTGCATCGCTCTCATCTTGGCGCTGCTGGGCGCCGCGGCTGTGCTGTTGATCCTGCACCTGACGACGGGATTCCCCCCGGGCGAGCTGGCCCAAGGGGCAATCGGAGTGCTGGCCCTGGCGGCCTGGATCGTGGCCATCCGGTTCATCCTGGCCGATACCTGGGGCCGATGGTTCTGGCTGGTGGTCCTGACGGGCGCCGCGGCGCTGGCCGTGTTCCTGCCTGACCCGGGCGGCATCGTGGCGGCGACGCCGCTGTCCATATTGGCGTTGACCTTTCGGCAGTTCCGCACGTGGCGCCACGTATCGGCGCGCCGGCGGGCCCTCGGCTTCGGCCTGGGCGTGGTGGCCACCGCCCTGATCGTGTTCCTCTATCCCCGCTTCATGAATCTGGCGGAACCCACGGGCCCGGCCGCGTTCCTCAAGCGGGCGGGTATGTGGTCCCTGCTCAGCCTGGGGTGTTTCTGGTTCTGGTCCCTGTTCCATCTGGCCGTGCGGATGCGCCTCCATTTCCTGCGGCTGAGGCCCAAGCTGGGGGTGGCGGCCGTCCTGATCGGCTTCATACCCCTGGTGCTGATGGTTGTGCTGGGCCTGATGATCCTCTACACGGGGCTGGGCGGCGCCCGCGCCGCGCGCACCACCGGGACGCTGGAGAACTGGCGGCAGATGGCCGATGCAGGGGTCGATTTCGGCGGCGCCCTGTTCGATACCACCTTCGTTTGGCCCGGGCCGGGCACCGCTGGGGAAAATGAAACTCTGATCCCCGCCCCGGAATGGATGCCCCAGCTGGCGGAAAAAATGAGGGGCTCGACGGCGGATGCCGCGCGCCTGGTCAAGGCCGATGGGGATACTGCGGCGACCGCTGTCATTGGCCCCGGCGATAAGACGACCTGGTGCCTGGCCGGAGGCAGGATCTGGCTGATGCGCTGGGAGGGGCTGGACACCCCCGGCCCGGCGGTGAAGGCCTGGCACCTGGGCGAACGGCCGTTGAAGATCCTGTCTGGTCTGCTGAAGGTGGGCATCGACATCTCGCCCACCAGTTCTTCCCTCGGTGATGACGGCGATCTGGTCATCGGTACGGTCAACGAAGAGGATCGCCGGCAATTTTCCGGCCTCGAGGTCACCTACCGCGATGTCAGCGAGGACAAGGCCTACTGGAGCCGTTTTTTCTTCTTCGGCGGCACGCTTTTCGAGGTGGAGCGATATGACGGGGAAGACCTGGATTCCAAGACCCTTTTCATCAACCTGCGGGTCGGTTGGCCCGACCTGAAGACCGAGTTCCTGGAGGGCGATTCCAACCTGAACATCGCCGTGGTGGTGGCCCTTTCGCTGGTGGCGATCCTGTTCCTGGTCCTGGAAATATTCGCCTACTTCTTCGGCGTGCGCATTTCAGAGGGGATCGTCGGGGCGGTCCACGCTCTGCAGCGGGGCACGAGATCGGTGGCTGCCGGCGACCTGGACACGGTCATCGAGATCCCCAACGAGGATGAGTTCGGCGACCTGGCCACCAGCTTCAACGAGATGACAACCGCGGTGAAACACGGTCGGGAAATCGCCCTGGCCAACGAACGCCTGGTGCAGGAACTGGCCACGGCCCGGGCCATCCAGGTCCGTCTGCTGCCGACTTCCGAACCGGTGGTGACGGGCTTCGAGGTGGTGGGCGCCAGCATTCCCAGCCGGGAGATCGGCGGGGACTACTTCGATTTCCTGGTGCAGGACAACGACCAGGTCGGGATCGCCATCGGGGACGTGTCCGGCAAAGGTATGCCCGCGGCCCTGCTCATGTCGAACCTGCAGGCCAGCCTGCACGGACAGGTCCTGCATCCGGGCAGCGTCTCGGGGGTGGTCCAGAGGGTGAACGACCTGCTGGTCAAGTCCACCGATCCCCACATGTTCGCCACCTTCTTCTACGGCCTGCTCAACGCCCGGAAGGCCAGCTTCACCTGCACCAATGCCGGCCACAACCCGCCCGTCCTGCTGCGCGCCGACGGTTCCTTGCAGGAACTGACCACCGGCGGTCTGCTATTGGGCATGTTGGGCGAACAGGTCTACCAGCAGGACACGGTGGAGCTGGCGCCCGGTGAGATCATCGTGCTCTACACCGACGGCATAACCGAAGCGGTGGGTCCGGCCGCGGACGAGGATGACTACGAAGCCATGTTCGGGGAGGAAGCCCTGTTCGAGGTGCTGCGGCGGAACCGCCATCTGCCGGCCGGGGGCATCAAGGACGCCATCCTGGACGCCGTTTCGACCCATACCTCGGGTGTGGCCCAGTCCGACGACATCACCCTGGTGGTGATCCGGCGGCAGGGATAGCAGGGCAATCCCGGCATTGATGCCGGGTGCGAATAGGATATCTTTCGAGGACACTGACACCACCAACGGGAGACAAGTCTATGCTCGGATGGTTTGCGGAAAACTGGGAAATCCTGATCCTCCTGGCCGTCGTCGGCGTGGTTTTCAAGGTTTTGCCCCGGGTCGACGTCGGCCACGACAAGGCCTATCTGCGCCGCCGTCTCGTGAACTGGCTTCCCCTCGGCCTGACCTATGCCTTCCTGTACATGGGCCGCTACAACCTGAAGGTCAGCCAATACGCCTTCGAGGAAATCCCCGGGCCCGACGGCAGCCCGCTCATGGGCAACGCCGGTTTCGGGATCATTTTCATGGTCGGGACCATCGTCTACGGGGTGTCGTTCCTGATCAACGGTCCTTTGACCGACCGCATGGGGGGGCGGTTCTCCATCCTCATGGGCGCAGGCGGCGCCATGGTCATGAACCTGCTCATGGGGTTGGCGTCGTTCAGCCTCTTGAACCAGGGCCCCTTGTACGGTGTTCTGGCGGAGAAATTCATTCCCATATTCTCGGTGCTGTACGCCATCAACATGTATTTCCAGAGTTTCGGGGCCGTGGCCATCGTCAAGGTCAACGCCCCCTGGTTCCACGTGCGCGAACGCGGGGTGTTCGGGGCGATCTTCGGCATCCTCATCTCGCTGGGCATCTATCTGGCCTTTGACGTGGGCTACCGCATTCTGTCGAGCCTGGGCCTGACCTGGGTCTTCTTCATGCCCGCCCTGCTGCTGGGTCTGTTCTGGATCCTGGACTTCCTGATCGTCCGCAACAGTCCGGCCGAGGCGGGCCAGGGCGAGTTCAACACGGGGGATGCCACCAGCGGGGACAACAGCCCTCGCCTGGGCGCGGTCAAGGTGTTCAAGAGGATGCTGACCAATCCCATCATCCTGACCATTGCCGGGGTGGAGTTCTGCTCGGGATTCCTGCGGCAGGCCATCATGCAGTGGTACGGCAGCTTCGCCAAGCAGACCGACGCCGTCCTCGGTTTGAAGTCGAGCTTCGTGAACGAGAACTGGGGCCTGATGCTGTTCGCCGCCGGCGTGTTCGGTGGGATGTTCGCCGGCACCATCAGCGATCACGTGTTCCAATCGCGGCGGGGGCCGGTGGCCGGGGTGCTCTACGGGGTCCTGCTCGCCGGAGCCGTCATCCTGACCTTCACCTATACCACGCCCATCGTGGGCTGGTTGGTCGTCTTCATGTCGATGGCCGTGATAGGAGTGCACGGCATGCTGTCGGGCACCGCGAGCATGGATTTCGGCGGGGCGAAGAACGCGGGCATCGCCGTTGGTATCATCGACGGGTTTGTCTATCTTGGCACCGGCGTCATGTCGCTGATCTACGCCCTGCTGCTGCCGCGCGTGGAGCTTGATCCGGCCGGTAACCTCATCGGACCGGCCACCGATCCGGCCAACTGGCTGCCCTGGCCGGTGGCCATGATCCCGGTGGCCTTGATCGGTTTCTTGCTGGCTCTGCGATTGTGGAACGCCAAGCCGAAGCCCAAAACGACTTGAGGATTCGTTCATGACCACCGATGACTTGACTTGAGGGGGGCGGTCGTTTTGACCGCCCTCGCCTTTTTCCTTTGGTTGTGCCTTTGAGAATGTGTCCGGCCTACTCTTTGCGGTGGGCTGGACATGGTCAAAACAAAAGCCCCCAGGAATTCATGGGCTCCGCCCTTCTGCCCCAACCCCAAGTGCAGATACCACAACAACTCCGGTGCCCCATGGCCTTACAAGAAGATTGGTTTCTACAGGCGACTATCCGCCCCCCACCGTATCCAGCGGTTTACCTGCAAAACATGCAATCGCAG
>RCNG010000206.1_pt1 | contig 24912 bp, 22 predicted proteins | sample 2041371 | NCBI WGS metagenome assembly RCNG01 (sample SAMN09708227, study PRJNA481090) | Marine sediment metagenome, whole genome shotgun sequencing project. | biome: marine sediment; feature: ocean; material: sediment; isolation source: Sewage treatment plant 1 marine sediment (STP1) ... | reverse complement strand
AGGATCACCGGCAAACAATACTGGAGGAAGTCAAGAAACACGGCTACAATGCCAAGTTTTCCGGGGCTTAGCTATTTAGTCTCCGGGTTAATAGATGCGACAAGATCGCGTTAATAAACTTGAACCGAAACAGCGAGCGCATTCCCCGTAGGTTCTTCTGTGCGGCAGTGCTTCGCATGCTGCGAGGTTCTTCAATTTATAATTTCTTTATGAGAGGGCTTTTGGAAACCGAGAAAAGAGATAAACTGAAAGAGCATATCAAAAATAGGATTGAGGGCTTAAAGGAAAATATAACGTCTTATCAAGCGCTTACCCAGCCTATAGCACCTGATAATGCCATCGGGCGGCTAACCCGAATGGAGGCGATAAACAGCAAAAGTATCAATGAAGCCGCTCTGAGAAAGGCCAAACAGACGTTGTCAAAAATGGAACGTGCCTTGAAGATGATCCATGACCCTGATTTTGGGTTGTGTCGTGAGTGCGAAGAGCCAATTCCATTTGCACGGTTGATGATTGTGCCCGAATCTGATCTTTGTGTTGAATGTGCTGAGAATATTGTGGGGCAATGAATGCAGTCCGTCAATTAGTGGATTATCAGGGAAGTACCGAGGAGATATTTTTTCGTGGAAGCGACAGTCGTTATTTTAATCTTTGCCGGATCGGCTCTTTTAACAGCACTGGTCCTTTTACGTTTGCGGCGAAAAAAAAGATTGGGCGAAAAACAGGCAACGAGGGGCCGCGAAGAAGCGCTCGAACGTATTGTGTCGCTGCGGAATCAGTTTCCCGCTCCCGTAGACCAACAAGCGTGTGACCGGATCGAATCGGAAGTGAGGGCCGTGAGTCGTCATTTTTCCATGAGCACGTCCATTGCCCCTAAAAAGATCTACGCCTTAGCCGCGCATATCACCAGGGAGATTGCCGGAATTTATTACCCGGTGACCGACAATCCGGTTTTGCAGGCCTCGATTTCCGATCTGCTGAGATTGAATGAGCGCATCGTCACACGTCTCAATCTCAAAGTCAGGGAGTTCCCTCTCAATGCTGTCAAGGACATCAACATTCAGAAAATCTTGCAGGGTAAAGACTATTACGATTCGAAAATCAAAGATAAAATCGAGTGGTTAAGTAAATACAAGACCCTCTACAATATCGGTAGCCATGCGTGGTTGAGCTACAACGCCTTAAATCCATGGTACTGGGGCAGAAGAATTGCATATACGTCTGCCAGGGAAATTATCTTCCGTTACCTGTTGACATGGATTATTACCATCGTGGGGGAAGAGGCCATGGCGGTTTACAGCAGACGGGACATCAACACCCATGAGGTCGCTTTCGAAAGGGATCTGGCCTTTGCGATGGTGGACATGGCGCACACGCACAAGGACATCTCAAAAGAAACTTATGCAATGGTTCTGGACCACGTGCTTAACAAGGCCCGTTTCAGTGACGGTTTACGGGTGAGCGTTCTCCGGGCACTCGCCGTAACTGGTCCCAAAGGCATATTTGTTCCCAAAGGTTTATACACGGAAAAGCAGAAAAAGCGATTGCTCGAGAAAGTCAACCACGTGGCTGCCGCGGACGGGGAGTTGAGCCCGGAAAGCCGATCAAGACTCGATGCCCTCGCAAGAACACTCGAGGCTATATCAAACAAAGACACACCTACATGAGATGGGAGACGCTACTTCATATGTTGGCGGGTGAGAAAAGATAAATATATCTGTTGCAGAGTGGATGATCCGGTTCATTAGAGGAGATTTGCGCAGAAAAACAGGCATACGGCCGCACGGAGGAAGAAATGGCGAACAATCTCTATTTTAACAAAGAACATGAGATGATCAGGAAAGCAGTACGTGAATTCGTGGACAAGGAAATCAATCCGCATGTGGAAGAGTGGGAAAAGCAGAAGATTATACCTCTACACGATCTTTTTAAAAAGATGGGTGATCTCGGATTTCTGGGAATTCGCTTTGACCCGAAATACGGTGGACAAGGACTCGATTACTGGTATGATCTCGTATTTGCAGAAGAAATGGGTAGAATCGATGCTGCGGGAATCTCCATGGCCATTTCCGTCCAAACACACATGGCTACCCCTGCCATCGCTCAGTACGCCAGTGAATATCTCAAGGAGACCTATCTGACCAAAGCGATTTCCGGAGAGATGGTCAGTGCCATAGCGGTCACTGAGCCCGGAGCGGGTTCCGATGTCAGTGCGCTGGCGACCACTGCCGTCAAACAGGGTGATCATTACCTTCTCAACGGTTCCAAAACCTATATCACCAATGGCACCCAGGCCGATTTTCTGACCCTTTTGGCCAGAACCAGTGACGACCCCGGTTACCACTCTTTCAGCCTCTTTGTGGTGCCCACCGGACTGCCCGGGTTTTCCGTCAGCAGGAAACTGGACAAGCTGGGTATGCACGCCAGCGATACTGCAGAGCTGTTTTTTGACGACATGAAAATCCCGGCGGAAAATCTGATCGGACGGGAGGGGGAAGGTTTTATTTATCAGATGGGCCAATTTCAGCATGAACGGTTTGTGTCACTTCCCCTGGTCTACGAAAGCTCAAGACGGATCATCGACATGACCCTGGAGCACCTGAGAAGCCGGGTTGTTTTTGGAAAACCGCTGATCAAAAGACAGGTACTGCGACACAGGCTTGCCGACTGGCTGACGGAAATTGAATGTCTGAAAAGCCTGACTTATCATATCGTCAACATGAAAATGGCGGGATTGGATGTGACCAAAGAAGTCTCCATGGGCAAGCTGGTAGCAGGCAGGTTGGGGCACAAGGTGGCCGACGGGTGCCTGCAGATGTACGGTGGTCTGGGATACATGGCAGAAATGCCCATATCGCGAGCCTTTCGGGATTCGCGTCTAATATCCATCGGTGGTGGTGCCGACGAAGTCATGGAAGAAATCATCGCCAGAATGGAAGGGTTTTGATCCTGCTGTAAAGGTGATCGGGAATTTATACCGCTTGTCATAATAATGTTCCGAAAATAGGATGGCGGCATAAGGGTTTGTAGAAGAAAAACGATCCTCAATCGGAACGTTTTTCTGACAACCCCTATAAACTTAAAGGGCTTATCAAGTCTGATTGTTCTCTGGTGATGTCATCTTTTCAAGTTCTTCCCAGCGATGATAGGCCATTTCGATTTCGCGCTCGACACGTTCGAGATCCGATTTGGTACGGCCTATCTCATCTTTTTCTTTTTTATAAAACAAGGGGTCGGACAGGATCGCAAACAGCTCCTTTTGCTCTGTTTCAAGGGCTTCGATCTTTTGGGGCAGATCCTGCATTTCCCGATTCTGCATATAACCCAGCTTCCGTGATTGGGATTTCCTGGGTTTTGGCCGGTTTTTTTTAAGGCCATTTTTTTCCGGCCGTGATGCTGTTGTGCTTTGGGGTCGTTGACGAAGCCAGTCATCATATCCACCAATGTATTCCACCACCTGCCCGTTGCCTTCAAAGGCGATGGTGCTGGTGACCACGTTGTTTAAGAACTCCCGGTCGTGACTGACCAGCAGAAGGGTCCCCTGATACTCGAAAAGCAACTCCTCCAAAAGCTCCAGGGTTTCGGCGTCCAGGTCATTGGTGGGCTCGTCCAGTACCAGAATGTTGGCCGGTTGCGTGAACAGCTTGGCCAGCAGCAGGCGGTTCTTTTCTCCACCGGAAAGAACATAAACTGGCGTGCGGCATCTTTCGGGGGAGAAGAGAAAATCCTGAAGGTAGCCCATGACATGGCGTTTCCGGCCGTTAAAGATAATAAAGTCGTTGCCGGCGACGATGTTTTCCCGCACGGTCTTTTGCTCATCGATCTGTGCCCGGAGCTGATCAAAATAAACGATCTGAAGGTTGGTGCCGTGACGGACACGACCTGTTTCCGGGCGCGTTGTTTTTAAAAGGATATTCAGCAGGGTCGTTTTACCTACACCGTTGGGGCCGACAATGCCCACCTTATCCCCGCGCATGATGACCGTGGAAAAATCCTGTGTAATGGGGGTTTGTCCATAGGAAAAACTCACTTTTACAGCTTCGAGAACAAGCTTGCCGGTTCGTTCCGCCTCCTGAATCTGCAGCCGGACACTGCCTGTTTTACGGCGACGAGCCTGGTAGGTCTCACGCATTTTCTGAAGGCTCCTGACGCGCCCCTGGTTTCTTGTTCTACGGGCTTTTATCCCTTTTCTGATCCAGGCTTCTTCCTGGGACAGTTTCTTGTCGAAGACCGCATTGTGTGTTTCTTCGACCGCCAGGGCAGCCTGTCTTTCTTTTAAATAGGTGGTATAATCAGTGTCATAGGAAACCAGGCGGCCCCGATCCAGTTCCAGGATTCTGCCGGCAACTTTCTTCAGAAATGCGCGGTCATGGGTGATAAAAAGAAGCGTTTTTACATGGCGCAGGATAAAGTCTTCCATCCATATGATTGTATCGATGTCAAGGTGGTTGGTGGGTTCATCCAGCAGGAGAAGGTCTGGTTTGCCGGCCAGGGCACGCGCAAATAATGTGCGCCGTTTCAGCCCCGCAGAAAGATTTGCGAACAGGTTCTCCGGATTTAGCCGGGTTCGTGAAAGAATATTATCGACACGTGTTAACAGCTCCCATCCATTGCCCGTGTCCAGCATGTGCTGCAGTTCCTCACGCCTTTTTTCCAGTTGGGGAGTGACCCGGGTCGAACTGTGCCTGCTTATCCGGCTGTGCTCCACCAGGGCCCGGCCTGTTTTACCAAGGCCCCCGGCAACGGCATCAAAGATGGTGCCGTCGAATTTTGCAGGAACATCCTGATCCAATGCAGCCACACTGACACCCTGTTGCCTCCAGACATCACCAGTATCCGGAATCATTTGGCCACTCAGCAGCTTTAGTAGGGTAGACTTGCCCACACCGTTGCGACCTACCAGGCACACGCGTTCGCCTTTTTCGATCTGGAACGTTACGTTTTCCAGCAGGGGAGGCTCAGTAAATCCCCAGCCCACATCTCGCATACCAATCAGAGCCATCAGGCAGCCTCTTTGAAAGGATAAAATGGCATTTTGATGCCACAGGAGCGACACCGTCGCGTTCGATAAAATCGTCTTACGATTTTATTTAAGTTATCACAAACTATTTGGCATTGCCACAAACACATGATCGTTCTTTTCCGCACTATACATCTAACTGTATTCCTGTGATGTTTAATCTATACGTAAAAAAAGGGTTGCATACCTCCATGTGGTCCGCTATAAGCATGCGTCGCATGAACCACGGGTTGAAACGACCCGTGGTTTTTTATTTTCCATATCCGTATCTTAACTGTATCGGTGTTATTTTGAGGGGATTGTTTTCCCCGGGCACGTAAATGAGGAACAAGCTATGATCAGCGCATCCAATGTAACGCTCGCCTATGGCAAGCGTGTTTTGTTTAAGGACGTCAATATCAAGTTCACACCCGGCAACTGCTACGGTCTTATCGGCGCTAACGGCACCGGCAAATCGACGTTTCTGAAAATCCTTTCCGGTAAAATCGAGCCTGACAGCGGGACTGTGAGCGTAGGCTCCGGTGAGCGTATCGCCGTCCTGAAGCAGGACCAGTTTGCCTATGACGAGGAAACTGTCATCAATACGGTGATCATGGGACACGAGCGGCTTTCTACCCTCATGGTGGAACGGGACGCTATCTATGCCAAGGTGGATTTCACCGAAGAGGACGGCATCCGATCCGGTGAACTTGAAGCGGAGTTTGCCGAGATGAACGGCTATGAGGCCGAGTCCGAAGCAGCGGTTCTTCTCAACGGACTGGGGCTTCCCGAAGAGATATGCCACCTGAAGATGAAAGAACTGGAAGGGGGGGACAAGGTCCGCGTGCTTCTTGCCCAGGCTCTTTTCGGCAACCCCGATGTCCTGCTCCTTGATGAACCCACCAACCATTTGAATCACACGTCCATTGTCTGGCTGGAAGATTTTCTGATACGTTTTCAGAATACCGTTGTGGTGGTGTCCCACGACCGTCACTTCCTCAACCAGGTCTGTACCCATGTTGCCGATATCGATTACGGTAAAATTCAGATCTTTTTAGGCAACTACGATTTCTGGTGCCAGGCGAGCCGTCTGATTCAGAAGCAGAAACAGAACGAAAACAAGAAATCCACTGAAAAAGCCAGAGAACTGACGCAATTTATCCAGCGCTTCAGCTCCAATGCCTCCAAGGCCAAACAGGCGACTTCCCGGAAAAAACTTCTTGAAAAGATTACCCTGGATGAGATGCCGGTTTCATCCCGGAAATATCCCTGGATCGTCTTCAGACCGGAACGTCCCTGCGGGAGTGTCATCCTGGAAATTGATAATATCACCAAAGTCATGGATGGGGAGAAGATCCTCAATAGCTTCAACTTGGTGGTGAACAAAGGGGATAAGATCGCTTTTGTGGGAGACAACAGCCAGGCTAAAACCGCCCTGTTCCAGATCCTGGCAGGAGAGATGGCGCCGGATGCCGGGAGTTTTCGATGGGGTCAGACTGTTACCACTTCATACTTTCCCAAGGAGAACAGCCGTTTTTTTGAGCACGATATGACCCTGGTCCAGTGGTTACTGCAGTATGCCCCGGAAGAGGGATTGAACTTTGCCCGTAGTTTCCTCGGCCGCATGCTTTTTTCCGGCGAAGAAGCTTTGAAAAAGACCGGGGTTCTTTCCGGCGGGGAGAGGGTGCGTTGTATGCTCTCCCGCATGATGCTCAGTAACTCCAATGTACTTCTTTTGGATGAACCCACCAACCACCTGGATCTGGAAGCCATCACTTCCCTCAACGAAGGGCTGATGGTCTTTCCAGAGGTGATTCTACTTACTTCACACGATCACCAGTTCGTCTCCACCGTGGCAAACCGTATCGTGGAGATCACTCCGGAAGGTGCCATTGACCGGCGCATGTGTTATGATGACTATCTCGAAAACACCGCCGTAGCCAAAGAGCGGGCAGCGCACTATTGTAGGGAAGCTAGCCTGCTTGTCTGACCGGCAAAGCCGCCCGGTTTTTTTAACCAGGAACTTCTTGACTAAAAAGAAGCAGACGTCATAATGATCTTGATTTTATTGAAAACACAATCGGTATCCGGGTTGCACTGCATTACCCCAGGGAAAAGGAATGCACACGGTTGAGTTTCTCTTGGTTTTGGATAATCGGCCGATGCGTATGATCAATGGAAGATTATTACCAACACCACTGCACGGCTTATCATAAAAAGACATTTCATATCGATCCCTCTTCGTTCTTGGAACCCCTTGTCAGATATTTGAATCCGGGTGGTGCGGTACTCGATGTGGGTTGTGGCAGTGGCCGGGACCTTCTCTGGCTTAAAGAGCACGGTTTTTATGTCCTGGGATTCGAGCGATCTGAAGGTCTGGCAACCCTTGCACGAAAACATGTGGGTTGTGATGTCATCGAGGGTGATTTTGAGAATTTTAATTTTTCAAAACAAACATTCGACGCTATACTTTTGTCCGGATCCCTCGTCCACATTCCGCATGTGCGTCTTGAAGCGGTTTTCAGGAACGTTGTCAGTGGATTAGAGGAGGGTGGAAAAGTTCTGGTATCTCTCAAGGAGGGAAGAGGGTCTTCCATGGATGAAGCCGGCCGGACTTTTTATTTCTGGCAGGATGAAGACCTTCGTGATATTTTTTCAAAGCCTAATTTCAGGATCCTCGATTTTCACCGGGGTGTATCAAAAGTAAATAAGAAAGATACATGGCTGAGTTATGTGCTAATAGAGCAGATAGAATTACACTGAGCCGAAGTAAGAAAAAAGAAGTCTTAACCGGAATGGTTACAATCTGGGATACATCAATGGTACAAGGCACACACCCAACAAATCCGGCAGCCGTTCTGAAGCATTATTTCGGGTTTGAACGCTTTTATGAAAACCAGGAAGAAATCATAAACAACATGATTTCAGGACAGGATGCCTTTGTTCTCATGCCCACCGGTGGTGGCAAGTCAATGTGTTATCAAATTCCAGCCATGATTCGACCAGGGGTCGGCATCGTTATTTCGCCCTTGATCGCTTTGATGCAGGACCAGGTAGATGGCTTAAGACAGTCTGGAGTCAATGCCTATTATATTAATTCGACACTGCAATCTGCTGAGATCAGAAACCTGGAAAAAAAACTGCTTTCCAATGATATGGATCTTTTGTATGTCGCTCCCGAGCGGCTTTTTATACCTGATTTTTTACAGAAGTTAAAAAAGTCGAACATCTCTCTTTTTGCCATAGATGAAGCCCATTGTGTGTCTCAGTGGGGTCACGACTTCAGACCCGAATATTTGCAGCTCAACATGCTGCACGAAAACTTCCCTCAGGTGCCACGAATGGCCCTGACCGCGACTGCAGATACTGTTACCTGCAGGGATATCTTGTTGAAGCTTCATCTGGAAAATGCCAGACAATATGTATCCAGCTTTGACAGACCTAATATCAGGTATTCTGTGGTCATCAAGAAGAATGCAAAATCTCAGTTAAATAATTTTATAAATCAAGAACACCCTGGCGACTCCGGTATCGTTTACTGTCTTACCCGGAAAAAAGTGGAGGCAACGGCTGAATGGCTTTCTCAAAGAGGATTTAATGCTCTGCCGTATCATGCAGGGCTGGATGCTTCCATTCGAATGAAGCACCAACGGGCATTTCAGGAGCAGGAGGGTGTCATCATCGTTGCGACCATTGCTTTTGGAATGGGAATAGACAAACCCAATGTCCGTTTTGTGGCCCATCTGGACATGCCTAAAAATATAGAAAGCTATTATCAGGAGACCGGCCGGGCAGGCCGTGATGGAGAAAAATCGAGCGCGTGGCTGGCCTATGACCTTTCCGATATCGTCACCATCGGAAAAATACTTGAAAATTCAGAAGGGGATCAAAATTTCAAACGCATACAATACCAGCGTCTTCAAGCCATGATTGGATATTGTGAGATCATAAGCTGCCGACGCCCCGTATTGCTGAATTATTTTGGTGAATCCTATGACAAAAAGTGTGGAAACTGCGACAACTGTCTTGAAGGCGTCGAAAAATGGGATGGAACCATTGCTGTCCAGAAGGCCATGTCCTGCATCTTTCGAACCGGGGAGCGCTTTGGCGTAAAATATCTTACAGACGTACTGTTGGGAAAAGAAAACAAGCGTATTAAAGTCTTCAGACATGATTACGTATCAACTTTCGGTATCGGAAAAGAATTGAGCAGTCATGACTGGAAATCCGTTTATCGTCAGATTGTAGCAGCCGGTTATGCTGAAATCGATTTCACCGGCTATGGTGGATTGTCCTTGACAAAAAAAGGTCGGGTCTTTCTGAAATCAAAAGAAACAATTTACCTAAGAAAAGAAGTCGTCAAGATCGAGAAAGCAACCAGGCGTGTTCATGAAAAGACATCATCTGAATTACCCCATCTTGAATACCCGCAGTCATTGTTCGAAGACTTGAGACAACTGCGCTTAGACATATCGAAAAAGAATAAAGTCCCTCCTTATGTTGTATTTCATGACAGGACCTTAAAAGAAATGGCTTCGAAAAAACCTGTTTCTTTAATAAAAATGGCCGGGTTGTATGGTGTTGGCGATACAAAGCTTAAAAAATTCGGACAGGTATTCGTCGACTTTATGGTTCAGTATATAAAAGAACATGGATCCGAAGATAAGATCGTGTAAATGAGTTGTCGATGAAAATTCACATTGCTTTCACATCTATATTTCTTTTGTTAATGTTGACCATGCATGTCTGGTATGCGTATCGCGATGATGGAGAGTGGCCCTGGCGATCAAAAAAATTCTGGGTAGCTGAGGCCAGGGTAGGGATTATTTTTGTGGCCCTTGTATCTGCGATATTTATTTTGGGCGGGCGCTATAAGCATAATAGCTGGTTTTGGGAAACACGTGCATTCTTTGCATGTGATTGGGGGATGTCTCCCCAAGATGTGTTTCGCGTAGAAAATCTTACCGGAAGACCACCCGGGTCCGTGGCGCCACCACAATTAAAACAGTTTGGCGAACTGTTTCATGCCATACATGCCGAGAAAGCACATCTATATCCCTTGACGCATGAAAAAGGGAGAAGTCCCAGGTCCTATTTTTTCTATGAAAATTCTTTGATATCCGGTTGCACTTATACATATTATCGTGATCTATCAGACAAGGCACGTGAAAAAATTACCCACGAGAGACGCAAAAATACGGTGGCATATGGTGATCCTGTGTATACAAAAAAAGGCGATATGCGGGTTCTGATCTGGAACTATGATGCCGGGTCATATCTCGGGCTCATCATTACTGCTGATGAACAACATGGACACGTGATAAAGCGTAAACTATTTATGGATAAAAACCTGGGCATGGACTTAATAAAAATATTTACGGATCATTTCTTACATTCTTCTGGTGGAACTGCTGATGAGCGCCTCACCCGATAAAGACCAGGTAAAGGATATTGATTTTCTGCTTAGTCTGGGGGAACTGTTTACCTTAAAGGGGCTTACCAAATGAACATCTAAGCCGGATATTTTTGAGATGGCGTCTACATGTCCCTTATGATCTTTAGCATATCAGGTGTCGTGATGATGCCCACGACTTTCTCGCTGCGGATTACAATCACCCGGTGGATAAGATTTTTGATCATCATGCCGGCGACCTGCTGCACAGGTGTATCTTCTGAGACCTGGAAGATCACGGGCGTCATGATATCCCGGACCATGGTGAACGACGCTGTCTCGATTTGGAAACCTGCAGTCTCCTCCCTGGCATATTGGCGCTCCAGGGCATGAAGGTAATAGTCATGGGGCCAATCGCGATCTTTCTCGGGCTGGGTGTCATGGTGAACGATGTCGGTCAGCGACACCACACCGATGGGCGTACCTGTACTGGATTGTACCGGTGCACCGGAAATACAGTTTTCCATAAAAAACTCGGCCAGACGACTGACAGACCAGTCCGATTCTGCCGCCAGCACTTTCGAATTCATTACGTGTTTCGCAGTTAATCTTTGCATATTACACTCCCTCTCAATCAAACGTTGTTGGAATTTATGTCGACTAACTTATTGGTGAAATAGAGGGTCTCCATATCACGGGATACTTTATCGGACATATTCACAGTTTTCTGAATGACAACTATATGTTAGCAAATCAAAAAAATGGCGTGGGCGAGAATTGAAATCAGGTGGCGAATTCTGGATTGCATCTATACCATAAACTATATATCGAGTCATCCCGGTGTCAAGTGAAAAGACATGGGCGGGGATCCCGGTTCATATCAATTTAGCCTCTCATTGACGAGTTCTGCTATTTTCTTTCCTGAAATGATTTGCAACAAAAAGACGGGATGTAGTAACCGTATACGCGCATTGTCGATGTCACATGGCAGGAGGGTGATTTTTTGTATGGCCAGTCCGTATACGATAAAAAAATCATTTTCAGGTGCAGGTTGGTGCATGTCTAACAGCAAACAGGAGGTGATCAGTGGATAACGGCACCCATCTTTCAGGGGACTGGATAAAAGGTTTGATTCAGGATTTTATCACGTCTTCTCCGGATAACACCATGAAAGACAAAAACGAGGAACCTGCCTGGGATAATGCCCTGGTTGGATTTGCATCTGGTGCTGATCCGATCTGGCAGCAGTACAAGGAGTATGTCGGGGCCTTTCACTGGACACCCTGGGAGGTCTTTAGCCAGCACTGTCCCGGGAAATCAGCCGTCCCTGAAGCTTTGACCGTTATATCTTGGGTCCTGCCCCAGCGGAAAATGGTGCGCAAGGCGAATCGTAGGAATAAAAAGTATCCAGCTGAAGAATGGGCCCGCACCAGGATTTATGGTGAGGCCTTTAACGTGGCATTGCGCAGTCATGTGGCCGGGTGTCTATCGGCAGCGGGGCATGCTGCTGTTGCACCCATGCTGGTTTCCAACTGGGCCATCGTCAAATCAAAACAATTTTCATATGCCTCTTCCTGGTCTGAACGTCATGCAGCGCATGCTGCCGGTCTGGGTACCTTTGGCTTATGTGACGGGCTTATCACCAAAAAGGGTAAGGCCATGCGGGTGGGATCTGTGGTGGCCAAAATAAATATTGAAGCAACACCCAGACCCTATCTTGATCACCGGGCATATTGTCTCTTTTTTACTGAGGGTACCTGTGGGAAATGTATCGACCGCTGCCCGGTTGGCGCCATAAGCAAGAAAGGCCACGACAAGGAGAAATGTCGGCAGCACCTTGGCCTGACCAGAAAGTATGTCAAAAAGACCTATAAATTTGAGGGATATGGCTGTGGGTTGTGCCAGGTGGGTGTCCCCTGTGAGGCGGGTATCCCTGTAAAGGCTGCCCGGGAGGCTCTGGAAAGTGGAGAATTGCCTCCTCCCCCTCCACCCTTGGCTTGACATCAGGGGTAGGAATTTTAGCCCTTCACATCGGAGCGACACAGTCGCGTTCTATAAAATCGTGCTATGATTTTATTTTTTTACGGAACGTGTTTATTTTCGTCTGGGATGATATTTCCGCCTGTTGCCGGAAGCGGGTCTTTTTGCAGGACGGGGGTTGTATTTTTTCTTTGCATGAACCGGTACAGGTTTTGTGAGCCATTCATCCTCCGGCTGGATACAGTTCAACTCACGGCCCATGAACTTCTCGATGGGGGGGAGATAGAAAGCATCTTCCTCATCAGCAAAACTGACGGAGGTACCTGCAGAACCGGCACGGCCGGTACGGCCGATACGGTGCACGTAATCTTCTGGATCACGCGGTAATGTGTAGTTGATGACATGGTCCATGCCTTCGATATGAATACCGCGCCCGGCCACATCGGTTGCCACCAGCGCCCGTACCTTTTTGTTTTTGAAATCATTTAGACGGCGAATTCTTTTATTTTGGGGAACATCACCGGAAAGTTCGGCGCAGTTGATCCCGTAGCGGGTCAGCATTTCCGCCAGCCGTCTGACTTCATCACGCCTGTTGCAAAAAATGAGTACCCGGTCCAGGTTCTGTTTAGAAATAATATTGAACAGCAAGGCAAATTTTTCGCTGAGCGTCACCAGGTAGACGATCTGGTCCACTGTATCCACTGCAATCTGTTCCGGTTCGATTTCAATGGTTACAGGGTCACGGGTCCATTGCTCGGCCAGCCGGGTGACCTCCCTGGTCAGGGTTGCGCTGAAAAGCAGTGTCTGGCGCTTATCTTTTTTAGGTGTGCTGTAAATGATTTTGCGGACGTCCGGAATAAAACCCATGTCGAGCATCCGGTCGGCCTCGTCAATTATCATGACCTCAACCTGTTTCAGGTTAAGGTCACCTCGCCGCTGAAAATCGAGCAGCCTTCCTGGAGTGGCCACAACGAGATCTACGGCTGCATTGGTCAACTGTCTCTTCTGCTTTTCGTAATCCATGCCCCCGAATACAGAAACGATTTTCAGGTTGCAATACTTGGCGAGCTGACGTGCTTCCTCGGAGATCTGGAGTACCAATTCCCGTGTGGGAGCTATAACCAGGACTCTGGGGGTGCCAGGTTTTCGTTTGCCCTGGATAGGCTTGTTCAGCACCCGGGTAATAATGGTGATTAAAAAGGCAGCTGTCTTCCCCGTACCTGTTTGAGCGCGACCAGTGGCATCCTTGCCGGACAGAGTACTGGGAAGGATTTCAGTCTGGATAGGCGTGCAGTACTTGAAGCCAAGATCAAAGATGGCATGAAGCAGTGGTATGGGCAGATCGAAATCGTGGAACCGGGTCTTGCCTTCAAGCGGATCAACCTTGAAATTGGATATATCCCACTTTTCAGCCAAAGAGGCGCCTGGTGCTTCGATTTTGGTGCTTCTTGTCCGGTGGTTTGGTTTTCCTTTCTTTCGGGGGGGGCGTCTTCGGTGGGCATTACTTTTCTGCTCAGATCGTGACGGCCCGGGTTTGGGTTCGGTGGTGGAACGCTTGCTTTGCGGTGATTTTTTTGTGGAACTGATTTTTCCTTCTACTGGCGCTTTGGATTTTTTTCTAAATTTATTCAAAACCTTTTGTAAAATACTTTGCATTAACCCTTCTTTAAAAAGCCTGCAGCTTTCTTTGCATTGACACCCTCTCACTGAATTGAAAGGGTATTTTCGTTAGCACGGTTTCATTTCTATAATGTAGATTCGTTTTGTATCTTAAAATTATCATATCTTCACTAAAGATGATAATATGCTTTTCTTAACATATGTTTTCAAACTAACCAACAGTATTAATAATAATAGGGGACGCCCCTTAATTTATAAGTTTCATTTTTATCTGAAAAATGATAAAGATTTCTTATGCCACGCAGCGCACGTATTGATGCCCCTGGTGCCCTTCATCATATCATTGTAAGAGGCATCGAGCAAAGAAACATATTTAATGACGATACCGACAGATTAAATTTTTTGGATCGGCTGGGAAATGTGCTTTCAGAAACCGATACCAAATGTTTTGCATGGGCCCTGATCCCCAATCATTTCCACCTTCTGCTGCGCACGGGTGCTTATCCGATTTCCACTCTGATGCGCAGGCTTTTAACCGGGCATGCCATTTATTTTAACCAACGACACCGTCGAAGCGGCCACCTATTTCAAAACCGATATAAATCGATTCTTTGTCAAGAGGATGCGTATCTATTGGAACTTGTCCGTTATCTTCATCTTAATCCGATTCGGGCCGGGCTAGTACCAGATATGAAAGCACTGGACTACTATCTTTTTTGCGGGCACGCCGTTATCATGGGGAAAAGGGAACAGGTGTGGCAAGATGATGATTATGTGTTGCAGCTGTTCGGGAAAAAGAGGTCAGTGGCACGCCGCCATTACAAAAGATTTGTTCAAAATGGTATTCAGTTGGGGAAACGGATCGAACTCACCGGTGGGGGACTTATCCGAAGCAGCGGCGGATGGTCTGTGGTCAAGTATCTTCGTCGTACACACGTTCACCTGAAAAGCGATGAACGTGTGCTGGGTGACTCTGACTTCGTTGAACGGGTCTTGAAGATCGCCAATGAATCTCTGGAAAGGAAATACCGTTTAAAGTCGCAGGGCTATGACATGGATAAACTTGCTCACAGAGTGGCAACCATTTACTCCATCAAACCGGAAGAATTATTTCAGCCTGGAAAGCAACCGATAAAAGTTAAGGCAAGAAGTCTTTTCTGTTATTGGGCGGTTAGAGAATTGGGGCTTACAATGGTTGCTCTGTCGCTAAAACTCAATATTTCGCAGCCGGCGGTCAGTTTGAGTGTTCGCCGTGGAGAGCAGATAGCATCAGAGAATAAATATTTATTGATGAATGATTAAAACTTATAATTTAAGGGGCGTCCCCTTTATTGGTGTTGGTGTCGAAAGGCGGGGTAGCGTGGTTGCGGGCAGGCTCAAGGAAGATTTGATTAGAACCAGCGCCATGGGCAGAGAGTGTAATCGGCCCGTGGAATCCTATGGACAGTTGGATTCTGAAAAGGGTGTCACACGGCCCGAGGGGTCACCGGCTGACAAAGTGCTGCGCGATTTTACGGTGAAACGCATGCTGGAAACCGGTCTTACGGTAAATGTAGACCGTGTAGGTAATATTTTCGGAAGAAGGGAAGGTATACGGCAGCATGAAAAAACCGTTATGATCGGTTCTCACCTTGACAGTGTGATAAATGGCGGTCATTTGGACGGTGCTCTGGGTGTTTTTGCCGGGATTGAAGCTGTCGCGCGACTTCGTGACGAAGATTTCCCTAACGGGCATCCCATTGAAGTGGCAGCTTTCACTGGAGAGGAGGGGTCGTCATTTGAAGTGGGAGCCATGCTGGGAAGTGCGGTTTTGACTGGAAAAATGAACGTGGAGGAGGCTCTTTCAATAAAGAATACGCAAGGTCGGACCCTTGGTGATGTACTCGCAGAAATCGGGTACAAGGGTGAATTTACGCACAGGATTGATGATATCGACGCTTTTTTGGAGTTGCACATCGAACAGGGTCCGGTTTTGGACAGCGAGGAAATTTCCGTGGGAATCGTGACGCATATTACCGGTATTGCCTGGCTCAAGTCCATGGTCACCGGCCACGAAAACCATGCGGGCACCACACCCATGCATTTGCGACAGGACGCCCTTGTGGCGGCTGCTGCTGTCGTCGAATTTTTAGATAGGCGGGCTAAGGAGATGGCCACATCCCTTAGTTCTTCCATTGTGGGCACAACTGGCCATTTCAGGGTATCCCCGAATAATATCAACGTTATCCCGGGGTCTGTGGCATTGGGGCTTGACATAAGGGCTGCTTCACTTGAGGCCATGAAACAGTTAACCGATGAGACTACAGCATTTTTAAAAGGACTCGAGCCAGCATACGGTGTCGGGGTGCAGGTGGAACCGGTCGAAGCGCAACCTCCTGTGGACTTGTCTGCCGAGATTTCGGAGATTTTCGAAAAATCGGCCACCCAGGCCGGTATTCAGTTCAGGAGAATGGCCAGCGGTGCGGCACATGATGCACAGAACATGACCGCCATCACCAGGACCGGGATGATTTTTGTGCCAAGCGTCAAGGGTATCAGCCATTCGCCCATGGAATGGACCGGGTGGAAGGACATTGAAAAGGGAGTGGCCGTATTAACCGGTGCGCTTAAATCCCTGTCCGCTTAAAAAAAAGATGGTTTTAAAAGTGCCAGGTCAACCAGACATACACCCAGTCGTCGGGCGTGGTGCTAATCGTCATTGGGCTGTGTGGCCCACATTGGTACACACGCCCTAAAGGATTTCAGGAATGGACATCATCCACGTATTTGCCATCTTGATTACCATCACAGCACTCTTCAGCTACATTAATTTGCGGTACATTGGGCTGCCGGTGAGTATCGGCGTCATGGTGATTGCGCTGGGCCTGTCCCTGCTGGTGAATGCGTTGTCCTGGTGTGGTTTTCACCTTGAGGATCCTGTCCGGGATTTTTTGCAGCAGATCGATTTTGACAAAACCCTGCTCCAGGGGATGCTCAGTTTCCTTCTTTTTGCCGGCTCGCTGCATATCAATATCAATGATCTATCAAATAAAAAATGGAGTATCGGTGCACTGGCAACCATCGGGACCCTCCTGTCGACTTTTCTGGTGGGTACCTTAACCTGGGGCGTGCTGAATTGGTTTGGTGTCAATCTATCCTATATATATTGTCTGCTTTTTGGCGCGCTGATTTCGCCCACCGATCCCATCGCCGTTTTGGGGATTCTGAAAACCGCCGGTGTTCCGAAAAGCCTTGAGACCAAGATAGCCGGGGAGTCGCTTTTCAATGACGGTGTCGGCATTGTCCTATTTTTAATTATACTTGAGATGGCCACCGGTGCTCACGAGGTCAGTCTGACCCAGGTCGGATTCCTTTTCACACAAGAAGTCCTGGGTGGGGCTGTTTTTGGCCTGTTGCTTGGTTACATGGGGTATTTGCTGCTCAAGAGTGTGGATAACTACCAGGTCGAGATTTTACTGACCCTGGCGATGGTTGCAGGGGGATATACACTGGCCGATACCCTTCACCTGTCCGGCCCAATCGCCATTGTCTGTGCAGGTCTGTTGATTGGAAACCAGGGACGCCTTCTTGGGATGTCTGATGAAACCCGCCATCGAATGGATGTTTTCTGGGAATTGATCGATGAAATCCTCAATGCCCTTTTATTCGTTCTCATTGGTTTGGAAGTCCTGGTTGTCAGTATATCGTCTTCCTTGTTATGGGCTTCATGGCTGATTATCCTGGTGGTGCTTGTTTCTCGTTTTATTGCCATCTCTATCCCGATTTCCCTGCTCCGACCATTCAGGCAGTTTTCCCCCGGAGCGATTCGCATACTCACGTGGGGTGGATTACGGGGGGGCATCTCGGTTGCTTTGGCCCTGTCCTTGCCGGCAGGTCCGCAACGAGATGTCATTTTAACCATGGCCTATTCTGTCGTTGTGTTTTCTATTGTTGTTCAGGGCTTGAGTCTGGGAAAAATTGTGAAGGTGATCATGATGAGAAAAAAGAGTTGACAGAATATTTTAAGGTCTTATAGTTCGATATATGTCGAACAATCAAAACATACAACTTGAACGCTTGGCTGATATTTTCAAGGCACTGTCCAACCCAAACCGGCTGAAAATATATCTGCGGTTAAGTACCTGTTGCCGTCCAGGTACGGTAGGAATCTATGATAAGAACATGGATGTGGATACCATGTTTATTGGTGATCTGGGAAAGGAGCTGGCAGTGGGAAAACCCACGGTTTCTCACCACATAAAGGAGCTTCGTCGGGTGGGCATTATCCAGACAGAACGCAGGGGCCAAAACATTGCCTGCTGGATTGATCCGGATATTATCGATCAGCTCAGATCGTTTTTTGCCCGGTAAAAAATTTTGTACCAATAGTTCGATAGTTGCCAAACAGTGATATTATCCTAAGGAGGTTAGTAATGAAAGCAATTTCTACAAAGATGCAGACCCCAAAGCACCGATATACGGTGCCGAGCGAATTACAATGGCCGGTAAAAATGAAAATGCAGTCCATGACCTATCTGAAGAAATATGATAGCTGCACTCAGAGCATCCTGTGGGCCTTCATGGAGGCTTTGGGTGTGGAAAACCGCATGGTGCTTCGCACCGGTGGCGCCATGCAGGGAGGCATGATGAGTTCAATGACCTGTGGTGTGCATACGGCGGGTCTGATGATTCTGGGATTGCTGGTGGGTAGGGAAACGCTTGAGTCCGGGCTTGACGGCATGATGCCGATTATTATGCCGGCCCAGCGTATGGTAAGAAAACTAACCGAAGGTGTCGGGGGACATTCGTGCTTAGCAATGACCGGTGTGGATTTCACTGATCTTGAAGCAGCAATGATTTACAAGTTGTCCGAAGATCACGAAAGGTGTGTGGAGCGTGTGGGTAATGGGGCCCGGATCATTGCAGAGTTGCTTCAGGACCTAGACAGAAAGGGAGAGCTTTTCAGGGTTTGACAACGGTTCGAATTAATCATTTAATAAAACCAGTTGACGGGTTTATTCAGCCTGTGCGTTTTCGCTATTAATAATGAGACGGTCACCCGGATGAATCGGGCGCTTGAGATCGATGCGGTTCCAGATAAGGAGGGCAGCCAGTGGAATCCCAAATCGGTCGGCGATGATAGAAAGATTGTCCCCTTCTTTGACGATATAAATCATTTTCTCACGGCTTGCTAAGTATTTCTTTTCAAAGTTATCATACCGGTCTTGAAAACCTGATGAAGCGCCTCGGGGCACGAGAATTGTATGGCTTCCCTTTGCAAGATAGTGACCCCGAAGCTCAGGATTCATGTCTTTAATCATTTTAAAATGTGTCTGGCCTGCCTGAGCGATTATCCTGATAGGGATTTCCTGGGAACAGGCTACTTGAACCTGATCAAATTTCAGGGGGGGATAGAGGTCTTTTTTTGCCAGCACGAAACCATACTTTTCCGGGTTTGATAAGATCAACTTCACCGACAGGATACGAAATAGATAGCGCTGGGTTTCAAGAGGAAGATAAAGCGTGTAATAGTTTTTCGTGCCCTGTTCCAGTATTTCAGCCATGAGGCCGCCTTCACCCATATTGTATGCGGCGGCGGCAAGTGTCCACGACTTAAAAATTTGGTGGAGGTGTTTCAAATACTGAATCGCTGCCGCTGTAGAGGCAAAAATGTTTCGGCGCTCATCCACATGTTTATTGATGACCAGTCCATACTTCCGCCCGGTAACGGCCGTAAACTGCCAGAAACCGATGGCCCCTTTTTTTGAACCGACATGGGGACGTAATGCGCTTTCCGCGACCGCTATGTACTTGAGATCGTCGGGCATCCCATTTTCTTTTAACACTTTTTCAATATGGGGCAGATGGCGGTAGGAACGTTTCAGCCAGAGAATTACCTGCGGACGATCCCAGAGGGAAAGCAAAAGCTCTTTTTCAAATCGTTCTCGGATTTCCTGGTTTTTAATCGGGACTTTTTCACTACAAAAAGCATACGCAGCATCTAGTTTCAGGGATGAAATAAGGGAAGGAAACTCAGCTGATACATTTGAGCCGGCATGGGTGATGAGGGGGCTCACTAAGCATATAAAAAACCCGACCAGAGCAAAACAACGTGAAAAATAATAATTCATGATTCTATTTTTTTATGAACGATCCCGAATGGAAATTCGGGATCGTTTTTGAAGTATTTGGTTAACAGCAGCCCGAATCATCACAACCACAGCCACCCGATGAAGAACTGCAACCACAGCCCTCATTTTTTTGAACCGTGGTTTCATTGATGCCCAGCACTTCCACCGCAAAGGTAAGGGATTCGCCGGCCAGGGGGTGGTTGAGATCAAAAAATACGGTTTTGTCCTCTATCCGTTCTACCCGGGCCGGAATCTGTTGACCATCTGGATTGGTCAGTGCCAGAATCTGGCCCACTTCGGGCGCCATCCCCTGGGGAATATCGGTTTTGGGGAAATCATACACACGGCTATCGTCACGATGGCCATAAGCTTCCTCTGGAGAAAGGGTAAACGTTTTGCTCTCGTTGAGGGACATACCCATGAGGGCGGATTCGAACCCGGGTATCATATTGCCGGCACCCATGTGAATTTCAAGGGGCTCACGATCTTTGCTGGAATCAAACACCTCGCCATTTTCCAGCGTACCCGTATAATCTACACTTACAAACAAACCATTTTCGATTTTTTGCATTACGAACTCCTTTGGCTGAAAAAGTATTTTTAGTAACATGGGGAACAAAACCCATAAAGTCAAGGCAGTTGGCATTTTTTGTCAATGTGAAACAATATACACACCCAACTATTATGATCATATGACCATAATAGTTGTTGAGAGGAGGGGTGTAGCGTTTATATTATGAGTAAATGCTCATAAATAGGAGTTGGTATGCCCAGACCCAAGAAATTGCGATTCGTATCGGGATATCCGACCATCGCCGCATTTGTTCCACAAGGTATACCCAACACCATTTACATCACCTGTGTGAATAAATATTCAAAGGATCAGATTGTTGTTGCAGACAATAAAATGCATAAAACCCGGGCGAACGTGAAAGCCGGCAGCCCTGCAAGTCTTTTGTATATTACGAAAGACAAGAAAGCGTTTCAGCTCAAGGGAGCTGTCGCCTATGTAACAGAGGGAACTCTCTTTGACGACATGAAAAACGGATGGCTGGACAAGAAATACCCGGGGCATGCAGCCGTGGTGATTACCATCGAAGAAGTGTATAGCGGAGCTAAAAAACTGGCATAACACATGAATGCAATCCACTCCCCGAAAAGAGGCGTCCAAATGGCATCAGAGGCAGTTTTGCACGGGTGACAATAGCGAAACTGCCTCTTTTCATTCTTGATCATCCCCATCCCATCTGACATCATCAACACAGTTCGGTATCCCGATAATCAAATAAATGGTGACTTTTGATTTTTCATCGGTTTTCATGTAAAGGAGAGGGACTATTTATCGGAGCTTGTTGAGACGCTTATGAATTTTGCATCCATAGCACATGTCCTGGGAACACTGCTGCTTGTTACGGGCTGTTCCATGGTATTGCCATTGTCCTGTTCCATTTATTACGGGGAGAACGATCTGCTCTCCATATTTATTTCCGGGATTATTGCCCTCGTATTAGGGTGGCCCCTGTGGTGGTTTTTCCGCAGACATCATGAACTGAACATCAAAGACGGTTTTTTCATTGCCGTATTCGGGTGGGTTCTGATTTCTGCTGTGTCAGGGCTCCCTTTCATGTTCCATGGATCAATCCCTTCATTTACCGATGCTTTCTTTGAAATGATGTCCGGGTACACCACCAGCGGCGCAACAATTCTCACAGATATTGAAATCGTCCCGCACGGATTGCTGTTCTGGCGCAGCCAAACCCATTTGCTGGGCGGTATGGGGTTTCTAACCCTGACCGTTATATTTCTTCCGCATGGCATGGGCGGTGTACGTATTTTTCGAGCCGAGTCAAGTCCCGGACAGGTGATTACCAAAGAAAAATTCATGCCCCGCAATCGAGATACCATGATCTGGCTCTGGGGCATATACCTGACCCTGAATGTCCTGGAAACGGCACTGTTGTGTTTCGGTGGCATGTCCCTTTTTGATTCATTGTGCCATTCTTTCGGGACGGTATCGACATCGGGGTATTCACCCAAAAATGCAAGCATCGGGTATTATAACAGTGCTTATTTTGATTGGGTGATTACCATCTTTATGTTCTTTGGTGGTATGACTTTTATGTTGTTCTACCACATGGTCAAAGGCGAATGGAAAGTCATCGGAATAAATACCGAGTTACGCTGGTATGTGGGCTTTTTGCTTTTCTTCTGCAGCATGGTAGCCTGGATTTTATGGAAGGAAGGTACCTATAGCAGTCTGGGGGATTCCATACGATACGGCACTTTTCAGATCATGTCGCTTCTGACCACCACCGGATTCACCACCGCCGATTATGAAAAGTGGCCCCAGGCAGCACTAATGTTTCTATATGCATCCTGCTTTATCGGTGCCTGCGCCGGGTCAACTACCAGCGGTATCAAGGTGGTCCATTATGTCATTGTCTGGAAATACATGGTGGCAACCATCAAAAAAATATTTTTTCAACCCATGTCGGTGGTCACGGTCCGCCTGAACCGCCGGCCGGTGGATCGGCTCATTATCGACCTGGCCATATGTTATTTTATTGTTAATATTTTTCTTGTCTTCGGTGGTGGATGCTTCATGGTGCTGGTGGACGATATGGACTATGTTACCGGTATGAGCTCCGTTATAGCCACGCTGATGAATATTGGTCCGGGGTTCGGGGCTATTGGGCCTTCTGAGAACTATGCCCATATCTCCGCTGTGGGGAAGTGGTTTTTATCATGGAATATGCTGGTAGGACGGTTGGAGATGTTCTCGGCCCTGGTGATCTTTTACCCGTCGTTCTGGAAGAAATAAAATTTATTTCAGGCAAAAAACAGCTGCTGCACATCCTTCAAAGAGAGAGATTTACACACTACGATGGCCCGTTCATTATCTTGGATGCGGGTGTCGCCAACGGCGATTTGCCAATCGCCATCGCGAAAAATAGCACCGATGATAATTTTTCCATAATATAAGGAATCTAATTTGGACAGGGGTTTGTGTGTAATGGGCGCATTGGGTTCGGCGACGATTTCCACCATTTCCGCATCGAAACCGTGTAGATGCGCCACGGACAGCAGCTGACCCATGCGTATAAACTTCAGGATCTCGTTGCCGGCCAGAATTTTCTTGTTCAATGCGATATCCGAACCCATGGTGGCGGCCAGCACCAGATAGTCTTCCTTATTGACCAGACAGATGGATTTTCTTCGTTTAGACTTATCATGACCTTCTTCTGCCCCGTTCATGAGATGTTTTGCCAGCAGACAACTCATGATATTGGTTTCATTATCCCCGGTAGCGGTAATAAACGTGTCCATATCCAGCAGGCCGGCCATTTGCAGGACATTGGCATCTGAACCGTCTCCATGCAGGACCTCCGCGTTTTTCAAGGTAAATGATAATTCTTCTGCTGATTTTTCATCTTTTTCGATCATGGTGACCTGGACGGTTTTTTCCAGGAGTTGGGCAACACGGTTACCCACCAGACCGCCACCCAAGATCATCACCTTGTGACTGTGTTGTTTTCTGTCGCCGGTGAGTGTCATCAACTTGGGCAAGTCCTTTGTTCCGGCCATGATAAAAATCTGATCGTTAGGCAACAGTGTGTTATTGCCACCTGGAATGACGGTGGTAATACCGCGGGCTAGGGCAACCACCCTAAATGGAAACTCATTGTAGGTCTGGGAAATTTCTTTCAGTTTTTTATAGGCAAGGGTTGATGATTCACGTATGCGCGTCGCCATAACCTGGATTTGTCCATCCGCAATATCGATAATATCATTGCCAGCCCTGAGTTTGATGATTCTGACAATTTCCTGAGCGGCCAACTCTTCCGGGTGAATAATCAGATCGATTTTAAGGTCTTCAATCGTAAGAAACGAATCTTCATTACCGAATTCAAGAGACCGGACCCGGGCGATTTTACGTGGGATGCCAAATCGATGGGCAATGAATGATGCCATCATGTTCACGGCGTCGTTGTTGGTGACGGCGATGAGATAATCCATTTTTTCGGCATTGGCCTCACGCCAGCATTCAATGCTCATGGCATTGCCTTTTAGCAGGCGAACATCCAGTATACCGTCTGCTTCTCGGATCAACCTCCCATCCGACTCGATGACGGTAATGGTATATCCTTCATGGGCCAGTCGTTTTGCCAGGTAGTATCCAACCCCACCGAGGCCGAGGATCAAAATGTTTTCAGATATGGTATTTTTTTTCCCAAACATGAATAGCACCAAATATAATGTTAAGTGATGAAATCCTATTTTTCAGATGGCTTCTCGTAGATAAGACGCTGCTTTTTTGACGCTAAAGTATAGAGAGGCGATGATGGCATGTCAAGATGATAAAGAATGTGCCACATTGGGGTATCGATGATAAGAATAAAGATATTGGATTATTAGGACTCGTTTAAATCCACAATGATTGAGCTGACAATTTTTTAGTGTTGATTTAGTTCGGAAGCTATGTCACAATGTAGCAATTCGCTCCCTCGGCTTCACCCACATGTTCAGTACACATCCAACCCAGACACTGGTATACGCGGCGCTGATAGGGCTGATATTTTTGTTCCAGTCAATATTTGAAAATTATACCCGGTTATTGTTTTATGCCGCTTGTCATAATAATGTTCCGAAAATAGGATCGCGGCATAAGGGTTTGTAACAGAAAAACGGTTCTCAATCGGAGCATTTTTCTGACAACCCCTATATACCGCTTGTCATAATAATGTTCCGAAAATAGGATCGCGGCATAAGGGTTTGTAGCAGAAAAACGGTCCTCAATCGGAACGTTTTTC
>RCNG010000620.1_pt1 | contig 24934 bp, 16 predicted proteins | sample 2041371 | NCBI WGS metagenome assembly RCNG01 (sample SAMN09708227, study PRJNA481090) | Marine sediment metagenome, whole genome shotgun sequencing project. | biome: marine sediment; feature: ocean; material: sediment; isolation source: Sewage treatment plant 1 marine sediment (STP1) ... | reverse complement strand
CGCCGGCCTATTTCAACGACAGCCAGCGCCAGGCCACCAAGGACGCGGGGACCATCGCGGGCCTGAACGTCCGGCGGATCATCAACGAGCCCACGGCGGCCGCTCTGGCCTATGGCCTGGACAAGAAGAAGGACGAAACGATCGCCGTGTACGACTTCGGAGGCGGCACGTTCGACATCTCCATCCTCGAGGTGGGCGACAATGTGGTCGAGGTGAAGGCCACGAACGGGAATACCCACCTGGGTGGGGATGACCTGGATCAGCGGGTCATCGAGTGGATCGTTGCCGAGTTCAAGAAGGACCAGGGCATCGACCTGGGCGGAGATCTGATGGCCCTGCAGCGGCTCAAAGAGGCTGCGGAGAAGGCCAAGGTCGAGCTTTCGTCCACCCAGGAGACCGAGATCAACCTGCCCTTCGTCACGGCGGACGCGAGCGGGCCGAAGCACCTGAACCTGAAGCTTACCCGGGCGAAGTTCGAGCAGCTGGTGGATGACCTGATCTCCAAGACCATGGAGCCGTGCCGCATGGCCCTGAAGGATGCGGGGTTGAGCGCCAACCAGATCAACGAGGTCATCCTGGTGGGCGGGTCCACCCGGATCCCGAAGGTCCAGGAGATGGTCCAGGAGCTGTTCGGCAAGGAGCCGAACAAGACGGTCAACCCGGACGAGGTGGTCGGGGTAGGAGCTGCGATCCAGGGCGGCGTACTCGCAGGCGACGTGAAGGATGTTCTGCTCCTCGACGTGACGCCTCTCTCCCTGGGGATCGAGACCCTTGGCGGCGTGATGACTCGCCTGATCGACCGGAACACCACGATCCCGACCCGGAAGAGCGAGACCTTCTCTACGGCAGCGGACAGCCAGACGAGCGTCGAGATCCATGTCCTTCAGGGCGAACGGGACATGGCCGGAAACAACAGGACCCTCGGGCGCTTTCATCTGGTCGGGATTCCTTCTGCCCCGAGAGGCATCCCCCAGATCGAGGTCACCTTTGACATCGATGCCAACGGTATCCTCGGCGTCTCCGCCAAGGATCTGGGCACGGGTCAGGAGCAGAAGATCACGGTGACCGCATCGAGCGGCCTGGACGAAAACGAAATCGAACAGATGGTCAAGGATGGGGAGCAGCACGCAGAAGAGGACAAGAAGCAGAAGGAGAAGGCCGAGGCCCGGAACCAGCTCGACAGCCTGGTCTACACGACCGAGAAGACGATGACCGAGCACAAGGACAAGCTCGGTGATGCGGACCGCGGACCGATCGATGTGGCCCTGGAGAAGGCCAAGAAGATCCTGGAGCAGTCCGAAGGAGCCGAGGCTTCAGAGATGAAGGCGGCAGCGGAAGAGCTGACGCAGGCCTCCCACAAGATCGCGGAGCTGATGTACCAGCAGGCCGCCCAGCAGCAGGCTGCCGAGCAGCAGGCGGCGGGAGGGGATGGCGACCCGGGCGGGGCGGATTCGGCCGGTGACGGCAAGCCGGATGATGATGTGATCGATGCCGAGTACGAAGACTCGAAGTAGGGAGAAGGAAGCCTGTGCCCCGGTCTTCGCACAATCGATGATCGAATCTGAGGGGGGCAGCAATGCCCCCCTTATCTGTGTCCAGAAGAAACGGTGAACTGAAATCGATCTGTAGGGTCTAAGATTCTAGCGGACCTTGAAGGAGTGGAGAGAATGCAAAGCACCGTGAAGACGACACTGCTTCTCGCTTCCCTCACCGCGGTGATCATGTTGATCGGAGGGTACTTCGGCGGCCAGAGTGGGATGATCATTGCGTTCACGTTTGCGGTGATCATGAACTTCGGGGCCTACTGGTTTTCCGACAAGGTTGTTCTCAAGATGTACAGCGCCCGCCAGGTGGAGCCCTCGCAGGCGCCGGGACTCCATCAAATGGTCGAGAGACTCGCCCAGAAGTCCGGCCTGCCCACCCCGAGGGTCTATGTCATCCCTCAGGACTCGCCCAACGCCTTTGCAACCGGCCGAAACCCCGAGCACGCAGTTGTTGCCGTTACCCAGGGGCTCCTGCGGCTGATGAGTGACGAAGAGCTGGAGGGCGTCCTTGCCCACGAGCTCGGTCATGTCAAGAACCGTGACATCCTGATCAGCTCGATTGCCGCAACCCTTGCCGGTGCGATCATGATGTTGGCCAGCATGGCCCGATGGGCGGCGATCTTCGGTGGCGTCGGCCGGGATGATGACGAGGGCGGCGGCGTCTTCGGGCTTCTCTTCATGATGTTCCTCGCCCCCCTTGCGGCCGTCTTGATCCAGATGGCCATCTCCCGAACCCGTGAATACCAGGCCGATGCTACAGCAGCCGAGATGACGGGCACCCCTTACGGTCTTGCGCATGCTCTCGAGAAGCTCGGCAAGGCCACGCAGCGGATTCCGATGAAGGCGAATCCCTCGACGGCGCACATGTTCATCGTGAATCCCCTTTCCGGCCGGGCCATGATGAAGCTGTTCAGCACGCATCCCCCGCTCGAAGAAAGGATTCGACGCCTTCTGGGGAAATAGCTGTTAGCTCTTAGCTCTTAGCTGTTAGCTATTAGCTTTTAGCTAAAAGATCAGTAACGTGCAAAACTAGATAAAGGGAAAGAAATGGGAAAGCACCTTGAACTCCCCATTACTCCCGTGGCTTCTGCTTCTTTTGCTAAGAGCTAAAGGCTAAAAGCTAAAAGCTTCTTTTCGGAGGAGACCCAATGAGTGAAGAAGAAAAACAGGACCAGGGATTTCGGGTAAGCGATCGCCGCCGATTTGCCGGATCAGAGGGTGGGAAGGCGCCGCAGGAGGAAAAGGCCCCTGAGGGGGACAAGAAGCCGCCCGAAAGCCAGGAGGCGGCCGGCGAGAAGCCTGATGCCGCCGGGCAGGAGGAGGCGGGTAAGAAGCCGGAGGCAGAGAAGCGAGAGAAGCGAGAAAAGCGAGAGGAGCCCACTCCGCTTCCGGAAATCAATTTCGCGACCTTTGTGATTTCCCTCAGCAGCTCCGCCCTGATTCACCTGGGAATCGCCCCGGACCCGATGACCGGAGAGCAGACGAAGGATCTGACGATCGCCAAGCAGACCATCGACATGCTCGCTATGCTGCAGGAGAAGACCCGGGGAAACCTGACCGAAGAAGAAGCCCAATTGATGGAAAGCATGCTGTATGACCTACGTATGAGATATGTTGACGAATCCAAGTGAGCCGCGGTGACGAGCAGGTCCCCGGGACCGAAAAGGAGCAACGGATGGAAGGTGCAAGAAACAGGGGTACGGGAAAAGTCTTTTTCTTGATCCTGATCGGTGTGGTGATGGGCCTGGTCCTCGCGGCCCAGACGGATGTGACCGAGAGGCTCGGCGCGATCTTCGGGGCGGCGGAGGAAGAAGCCGCTAAGGAGCAGGCGCCTGCCGTACAGGGCAGTTCGGACCCCGGGGGAACGGAACAGATCTGCCTTCCCGACTTCACGCTCCTGGCAGAGAAGCTCGATCCGGCGGTGGTCAACATCAGCACCACTCAGGTTGTCAAGGGTGGCGGGATGGGTAGAGGATTCGGGGGTCGTCCTCCCGGGCACGGCGGGCCGGGGTTCGGACCCCAGCAGCCTGATCCCTTTGAGGAGTTCTTCGACCGGTTTTTCCGGGGAGGTCCCGGGGGTCCCCAGGGGGACATGAAGCGGCGGAGCCTGGGTAGCGGCTTCGTGATCGGCGAAGATGGACTCATCGTCACCAACCATCACGTGGTCAAGGATGCCGAGACCATCACCGTGATTTTTTACGACGAGAGCGAGGCGGAGGCCAAGGTGATCGGCAAGGACCCCAAGACCGACCTCGCCCTGATCAAGGTGGACATGGGTAGGAAGCTTCCTACGGCAGAGCTGGGTGACTCGGACAAGCTCCGGATGGGAGACTGGGTGCTTGCGATCGGGAATCCCTTCGGGCTCAAGTACACCCTGACAGCCGGTATCGTCAGCGCAAAGGGAAGGGAGATCGGGGCCGGGCCTTATGACGATTTTATTCAGACGGACGCCTCGATCAACCCGGGTAACAGTGGTGGCCCCCTGATCAACATGAAGGGGGAAGTGGTCGGCATAAACTCGGCCATCATCGCCGGCGGGACCGGAATCGGGTTTGCCATTCCGGTCAACATAGCCAAGGATTTGCTCCCGCAACTCAAGGAGAAGGGCCGCGTTTCCCGGGGATGGCTCGGCGTTTACATCCAGAGGGTTACCCCGGAACTGGCCCAGTCTTTCGGCCTGGACAAGCCGAAGGGCGCCCTGGTCTCCGAGGTCACGGAAGGAGGCCCTGCCGCCGGCACGGGCTTGGAGCACGGGGACATCATCGTCGAGTTAAACGGGAAGCCGGTCGAGCAGTTCAACGACCTTCCGCGCATGGTGGCGGTCACCCCGCCGGGCGAAAAGATCACGCTGAAGGTGCTCAGGAAGGGCAAGCAGAAGACGATCAAGGTGACGCTCGGGGAACTTCCGGATGATGAGGCGACCGTTGCGGAGGGTGAGTCCGGAGAGGAACTCGGTCTGCAGCTTCAGGAGATTACCCCGGAACTGGCCCAGACGCACGAGCTGGCCAGCGACAAGGGGCTGATCGTCACGGACCTGGACCCTGCGGGGGTTTCGGCGGAAGCCGGGATTCGCAGGGGAGACATCATCATGGAGATCAACCAGAGCCCGGCCTACACGATCTCCGAGTTCCAGAAGAAGGTGGGAGCGGCCAAGCAGGGCGAGATGATGCTCTTCCTGATCAAGCGAAGGGAGGGATCGCTGTATATCGCGGTCGAGAAAAAATAAGCAGCCGTAGGCGAAAAGGAACGAACTGAGGGATCAGGGACCAGGCCCCGCGCCCGCTTGGCCGCCTGAAAGAAAAAGAAGCCGTCATTCCTGCGAAGTCAGGAATCCCTCAGCCCAGTGAATACCTTCTCCCCTCGGGGAGAGGGGATGATAATTGAACAGAGCTGCAATACAAGAAGCCCCCTGAACTCATCACGAGTCCAGGGGGCTTCTTTTTTCACTTGCCGGACATTGCGAGGAGCCGCAGGCGAGGCGGCAATCCCCGTGCATCCCGCCTATTGGGCGCGGGGTGGCGGGGCCTGGCCCCTGATCCCTGAGCTTCAGACCGCTTCCAGAATCATGGCCATGCCCTGGCCCCCACCGATGCACAGGCTTGCCAGCCCGAGCGAAAGCCCCTTACGTTGCATCTCGTGGATTAACGTGACCAGGATCCTCGCGCCCGAACACCCGATCGGGTGTCCCAGCGAGATGCCGCTTCCGTGGACGTTGGTCTTCTCCGGGTCGAGCTCGAGCTCTCGCATGCACGCAATCGCCTGGGAAGCGAAGGCCTCGTTCAGCTCGAAGAGGGAGATGTCCGACAGGGACACGCCCGTCCTGGCCAGGACCTTCCGTACCGCGGGAATCGGTCCGAGCCCCATGTAGGCGGGGTCCACCCCACCCGACGCGTATCCGACGATCCGGGCAAGAGGCTTCACGCCGAGGGCGTCGGCCTTGGTCCGGCTCATGACCATGAGGGCAGCGGAGGCGTCGTTGATGCCTGACGCATTTCCAGCCGTGACGGTGCCGTCCTGCTTGGCGAACGCGGGGGGAAGACGCCCCATCTTTTCGAGGCTCGTGTCCATCGGCCTCTCGTCCGTGTCGAACAGTAGGGGGTCTTTCTTTCTCCGGGGCACCTCGACGGGGACAATCTCTTCGGCAAAGATCCCGTCCTCGATCGCCTTGCGGGCACGCTGGTGACTCAAGAGGCCGAGCTTGTCCTGCTCTTCCCGCGAGACACCGTAGGTCTTTGCGATGTTCTCCGCGGTGACGCCCATGTGATAGCCGTAGAAGATCTCCCAAAGGCCATCGTGCACCATCAGATCCACCATGGACTTGTCGAACATGCGCGCGCCCCAACGCCCGTCGGGCAGGGTGTATGGGATGTTGCTCATGTTCTCCATGCCACCGGCCACCACTACCTCGGCCTGGCCGGCCCGGATGGACTGGTCGGCAAGGACGACCGCCTTCATGCCGGAGGCGCAGACCTTGTTGACCGTGATTGCGTTCGTCTCGGCCGGCATTCCGGCCCGTATGCTCGCCTGCCGCCCCGGATTCTGGCCCTGGCCCGCGGAGACCACGTTGCCCATGATGACTTCATCGGCGTAGACCGGCTGAAGGTCATCCGGCCAGGGAGCGGTCTTCTGCTCGAGTTCCGAAGGGCCCAGCCCCTTGAGTGGGTCAGGGCCGAGGGCCTTCAGTTCGGCGGAAACCGTCGGGCGAAGCCCTGCCCTCTTCATTGCCTCACGGATGGTGAGAGCTCCGAGTTCCACGACCGGCCTTTAAGGGCGCCGCCAAATCCTCCGATGGCGGTTCGGACCGCACTTACGATGACAACCTCTTCCATGGCGCGCTGTCTCCTTTTTTTTCAACACATTGAGGATGTTTCGCTTGTTGTACTCAGAGAGTGATGCAAGCGTCAACAGGGGGGAACGTCATTTCTGTCAGCAAAGATGGAAGGTTTTCTAGGATACCTGCGGCGCCAACGGCCGTCAAGGCAATGCCCCATCTCGCACCTGGCCATCATCCCCAGCCCCGCGGAGCCCGGAATTCGGGGACAGCCACCGAATAGCACGAAACGGAAAGGAGGTAACAATTGGTGGCTGTCCCCGAATTGATAGTGGAGTTCCCCGAATTCTCTCTATTTAATTCGGTGGCTGTCCCCGAATTAGGAAGTAACATTGGCCCAATGGTATCTTCTTCGCCCGGAATTTGGGGACAGCCACCGATCTCTGGATAGTTCAGTGCCTGGCCCCTGGTCCCTGTTTCTTTACTTTTCGCCGTGGACTTCCTGGGTGAGGCGGTCGAAGTAGGCCACCATGAAGCGATGCCGGTCTTCGGCTATCTGCTTTCCTGTTTGCGTCAGCATTCGATCCTTGACCTTTTGCAGCTTCACGGAGAACTCTCGAAAGGCGGTGTCCTCGGACGAGTAGGGTTGGGTGGCGAGGATGTCTGCCTCCGGGTTGTGCAGCCTGGCCCCGACCTCCCCTGCGAACAGAAAGGCCCGGCCTATGCCCACGGCTCCGATCGCATCGAGTTTGTCCGCGTCGAACAGGACGTGGGCCTCGAGTGTTCCGGGTTGTTCCCCGTTCCGGCGAAATCGATGCGACGCGATGCAGTGGACGATCTGTTCGACCCTCTCCCTGTCGTAACCGTTCTCTTTCAGGATGGAGCGGGCACGGGCTGCCCCGGCCGTTGCGTGGCAGACCTCTCCGCCCGAGGCCTTCTCCTCGGGGCGGCCGATGTCGTGCAGGTATGCGGCCGGCCGGAGGATCTCCAGATCGGCCTCCTCGGCGCGACCGATGTGCCTGCAGAGGTTCCAGACCCGCTCCGCGTGGTCCCAACCGTGACTGCTCGCGTCCGATGCCATCAATGCCTGTGCGATCTTCTTGATGTCGGCCTGGTTCATCCTCCGGACCCTTCTTCTGACCCGAAGCTTCCGTGGCGTCCTGCCCCGAGGGCAAAGCGAGTCGCGCCCTCCAGGGTTTCGCCCGACTGGATCGTTTTCAATCCCAGATCGAATTCGTTCCGCATGGCTTGTTCAAAGGGAAGATCGAACTGCTGGTAGGCGGACAGCCGGTCGCTCCGCATGCAGCTCTGCGGGAAACCGGAGATCTCTTCGGCGAGTGCCTCTGCCTCCGCCCGGGCTGTGCCCTTCTTGACGACCCGGTTCGCCAGGCCCATCCGCAGGGCCTCCTCGGCCCCCACGGGACGTCCGGTCAGGATCATGTCCATGGCTTGGGAGAGTCCGATCAGGCGCGGCAGGCGAACCGTTCCCCCGTCGATGAGCGGGACTCCCCATCGCCTGCAGAAAACGCCGAAAACCGCATCCTCCTCGACCACGCGCATGTCGCACCAGAGAGCCAGTTCGAGTCCGCCGGCCACGGCGTGGCCGGCCACCGCCGCAATGACCGGCTTGTTGAGGACCATCCGCGAAGGGCCCATGGGCGCATCCCCTTCCGGCTCGATGCGGTTCGCCTCGCCTTCGCCGGAGGAGACCGCCTTCAGGTCTGCGCCCGCACAGAAATACCCGCCCGTGCCGGTAAGAACCGCAGCCAGCGCATCGTCGTCCTGCTCGAACTGACGGAAGGCCTCTGCCAGGTCCCTTGCCGTGGCCCCGTCGACCGCGTTCCTCACCTCGGGGCGGTTGATGATGATGGTCGTGACAACGCCCTTCTTCTCGGTGAGCACCTGCATCGCCGAGCCCTCCTTTCGAGTTTGGGGACGGTCACCGATCTCGAAATAGTTCAGTGCCTGACCCCGATCTCCCAATTTCTCAATTTCTTCTTAATCGGTGGCTGTCCCCGAATTGAGAGTGGATCTCCCTGAATTCAGGCCACTTAAATCGGTGGCTGTCCCCGAATTAGATACAGTGCCTGTCCCTGATCTGTACCCCGACACCCTCTCTATGAGAGATTACTTCTTGGATCCGGGTTCCGGGGGAACGAGGCCGGAGCGGATGTGAAGGTCCCGCTGTGGGAAAGGAATCTCTATGCCCGCCTCTGCCAGCGCCTCGAAGATGGTGTAGTAGAGATCGCTGCGCATCTTCAAGGCCCCCACACTTCGGACATCGGTCCACACGAGCAGTTCGAAGTTCAGGGAGCTGTCGCCAAATTCCGTGAACCAGACCTGAGGGGGGTTGCTCTGTATGACATCGGGGTTTTTCTTCGCCACATCGAGCAGAAGCTTTTCCACCTGCTTCGGGTCGGCGCTGTAAGAAACACCCACCGGTACGTGGACTCGGATCAGTGCGTCGGAGAGGGTGTAGTTCACGATCGTATTCGTGGTGAGTTGCGTATTCGGGACGAGGTATTCGATGTTGTCGAGGGTCCTCACCTTGGTTGCCCTGAGACCGATCTCCCTCACGTAACCGACCGTTTCCCCGACCTGCAGGAGATCTCCTTTCCGAAGCCGCCTGCCGAAGATGATGCTGAACCCGGCGATGAGGTTGGCCGCGGTGCTCTGCATGCCGAGTCCGATCCCGATGCCCAGGGCCCCGGCAAAGACCATCAACACACGGAGATCCAGTCCGACGGCACGCAAGGCGACCAGGAAACCGATGGTCAACAGGGTGTAGTGGAGAAAGGTATTGATCGCGTAGGCGAGGCCCTCCTCCACGCCGACGGAGGGGTGGATCCTGTAATCCAGCCAGGCCCGGATGAGTCGGGAGAAATACGCGAAGGCGGCCAGGACGATGGCTGCCCTCAGGAGCGTCCAGAGAGAAAGGGGCGACCCCCCGATCTCGAGGACTGGGAAAGACAGGATCCGCTGGATGGGATCGGACAGCCCGAGTAGCTTGAGCGTGACGACAAGGAGGGTGATAACTGTCACATACAGGAGCAAGGAATTCAGGGACTGATAGAGCGCCTGCGCGGCGCCGTCTGCCGAACCCTTCTTCCGTGACCACTGCCGGAGCCACCCGTTCAGAATATGGTAGGTGACCATGATGCCGAGGAAGGCGCCGACAACTGCCCAGGTCATCCTCCAGATGGCCAGGCACAGGTCGTAGTAGCCGATGCACCAGAGAATCCCGGTCAGGAAGGTGAGGAAGATGGCCGGGAAGTAGTAACGCGTCAATCCCCGTACGAACATCTGATAGCCTTTGTAAGGCAGCTCGGGCAGCACGCCCAGGATCGCCTTCTTCTTCATCAGAAGCAGCAGGCTTGCCAGTACGATGGTCAGGGAGAGGACAAACCCCAGGAGGGCCAGGAAATCTTCTGGAATCTGGAACGCCTCGGCACCGAGAAAGATGGCGAAGCTCGCCAGGATATACAAAAGTACGATCCGGGCCACACGGAAGATGCTGCGGCCGTGGCTGGACTCGATCGGCAAGAGTTCCCGCGTCAGCGCCTCCCGCAGCATATTGATCAACAGGGCGCCGACCGCCCAGAGCATCAAGAGAGTCCCGGTGATCTGGAACCAGGGGGCATTGTAGGAAATGAAGACACGAATCAGGCTGTAGACGCCGAAAAGGACGAGGGGCATGAGAGAGCCGACCACGATCCTCATGAGGGAGAGAAAGTACGGGTAGAAGGCCTCCGGTATGTACGAGCGAAGGGGTTCCACCGCCTTTTCCAGCCTCGCGAGGACCTTGTGTTGCCCGAAGAGGCTGTAGAAGACCGCTGCGAGGAAGGCGAGCATGATCACGGAGCCCGCAAAACCGAGCAAGCGGCTCTGCTCCATCACGTGCTCGACCAGCTTCGGGATTTCCATGGGCAGGCCGATGGCCCATTCCCGCAGCCGGTCGATCGTGCTGAGATCAAACCCCAATGGCCTTCGCCCGAGAAGGGAGCGCGCCTGTTCGCCAACTTCCGCCGCCGCTTCCCACAGCCCTTCTTCCATTTCGCCGGCGGGGAAGGATATGCCGTGCTTCTCTTCGCCTGATTCCGCGCTCTCTTCTTCAGAATTCCCTCCCAGGACGGCCGCCGCCCCTGCGGCCAGGTCTAGCTGGGCCCGTGCGCGGTCGGACGAGGGGAAGAGGATCAGCAGAGCGACCGCGAGGGCAAGAAAGAGGAAGCGGTCTGCCGGGGCGCGCTTTGGCGTGGACATCGCTTTTTGCTCCTTGAAAACCGAGAGGTGTGAAGGGATCCAAGATATCCCCCGCCTTTCAGCCCTGTCAATCAGAGGATTGCTGGGTCGCTACTGGGGGGACTTGGAAGAATCGCCATGTTCCGGCTGCGTCTTGCCCTCCCACTACAAAGTCGCCCGGCGCAAATCTCCGAGGGAACCCAGGACAGCACCGAGTGGATCGAGCTTTGACAGTGAAACATGGCGACCGTTTTCTGCCGACTTAACAGCGCTCCCAGGCAATGTGCGTGGACCCGGTCACCCCGCTCCCGGGCCGGCCCTCACAACCGAACCTCCCCTTTGGTTGACGAGGAAGTATGGCTTGACGAGGGCGAAGGCGACTCCGGAGAGGAGAAAGGCAAGAGCGAAGATACCGAAGGCGAGGCTGTAATTGTTCTGCAGCACGAAGAGCCTGCCCCCCACGACCTGGCCGAGCGCCATTCCCAGGGTGAAGGGAATGCCGATCAGCCCCCCAAGTTTTCCAAAAGACTTCACGCCAAAGGTCTCACTGAGCAGCAGCGGACTGACCACCTGCACGCAACCCAAGGCAAGGCCGTAGAGGATGATGAGTTGCCCGATGGCCATCACGCGGGGCACGACTCCCAGAGAAAACAGCACGAGGAACAGCACGCTCAACCCCCTGGAGAACATGCCTGCGGAGCCTAGATACCGTTTCTGGCATTTCTCGGCGAGAAACCCGAAGAGAAACATGCCGCCGATGCTGATCCCGATGACAGCGCTCCAAACGGAGCTGGCTTCTCCGGGGGAAAGGCCTGTGTCGGAAAGGAACGCCACGACGTGAAGGCCGAAACCGGATGCCGCGAAGGGGCCGAAGAAGCTCGAGCAGAAAATGAGCCAGAACCCCCTTGTGGCCAACGCTTCGGCCATGGTGTAGCCGGGTTCGATTCCGTCCACCTCGGGCGCTCTGCTCTCCGAGGTTTCGGCCTCCGACGATTCGCTCCCTTCCCCCTCGACCGCGAGCCCCATCGCCTGGGGTGAACTCCGGATGAGGAGCGAGATGAGGGGGAGGGAAACCGTGGCGATGACGATGCCAAGGACTTCATAGGCATTTCGCCAGCCCAGAGCCTCGATGAGACGGCTCGACAGGGGCATCCACACCATGGCTCCCAGGGCCCCGGCTACGGCCGTGACCCCCATCGCCCGCCCTCTTCTCTTAACGAACCATCGAGAGATCAGGGTTTGGGTTGGGAGAATCGTGGTCGCCGCCATTCCGATCCCTATGGTGAGGAAGAGAGCGTAGAGATGAAGGAGGGAATCACTTCGACTCAAGAGCAGGTAGCTTGTGGAAAGCAGAGCTGCGCCGGGAAGCATCACGGCTCGTGCACCGTATCGATCCAGAGCGTAGCCGATGGCAGGTGTGGCAAACCCGGCCGCGAGGGCCGCGAGGGCGCCTGCATAGGAAAGGCTGTCGCGACCCACGTGCAGGTCCGCCTCGATGAATTTCAGGAAGACCGGAAACGTGAAGAAACCGATTCCGGAACAGACGAAAAGGGTACACGATGTCGCGAACAGAATCCGCCAACCGTAGTACATCATCGCGGTTTCGATTCTCAACGGTCCGGGTTAGCCTAGGCCCGCTCGAGGATCGTCGCGGGGGATCGGCGCAAAGGCCTTGTTGACCTCCAAGATGGGCAGAAGCCACGGAAGAAGAAGGGGTACCACCCAACGACCCATCCCGTCAAGAAGGGAGGCACCCATGACCCTGTTCAGGACGCCCCCTTCTTTCTTCGCAGAATCCTCAGGACGATGACGGCGCCCAAAGGAACCACAAAGAGCGAAAGCTGGTTGACGACACCCGATCCGGCCACCGACCCGGGCCCGTAGACAGAAGCCTGGGCGTCGGCGGCAGCCAAGTATCCACAATTCTCGTCGATTCCCCCATCGCAGTTATCATCGATACCGTTTCCACAGACTTCCTCAACCCCTGGATTCACGTTGGAGTTCGAATCGGAACAATCCCTTTCAGGATAGATGCATACGGTGCTTCCCGGATCCCCATACCCGTCTCCATCGAGATCCGGGCACGGAAGGCTGATCTCATAACTGCAGAAGGCGGGACCACCCCCTTGATCATCAAAGTGGCCGTAACTGCCGCCCGATGTCCATGCTTTCACGTAATAGGTTCCTGTGTACGCAGCCGTCCATGAGACCAAGGATGCCTGGCTCAACAAGTCGTAGGTGTACTCGTCCCATTCATAGTTATCGTTCGAAGTGACCATGAACCCGGTTTCGTCATAGACTTCGAGGACCGTATCGGGCGTAGATCCGACGAGGTCAAATGTCCTGACTTCGTATTCCTGCCCTTCAACAGTACTCACCTTGATCCAGTCTACGTCTGCATAGGGATGAACAAGGTGGCGCTGCACCTCCCCGGGCGAAAGGAGTGTTCCGTCATCCGGGAAGTTGTCCTGCTCATACGGATCCGCTGACAATGGCTCCGCAGTATACCCCAGATCCAGCACCCCAGTGATCGTTGCAGTCATGTTGCCTACGAGCGGTATCTCACCGAGATATAACGTTGATGAGAACGGTCCACGCAAGGTGAGTTCATATTCGGTCAAGCCATCTCCGTCGGTGTCGCCCACTTCGGTGAAGGTCCCTGAAACCTGGACGGGATCCATCGGTACAACATATTCGACGTCCTCAATAATGGTCTGATCTGCAATGTATGCGGACATGGTGAACCGCATTGACGTCTGGAGTGAAGAGACAAAGGAGCCATCCGCTGGATCCACGGTCGCAGGAAGGATGTATGCATAGATAGTCTGGAAGTTCTTCATTCTTCCTGATATTTCCCAGAGCAAGACAGGAATAGAGAAGTCGATCGTGCTCAGTCTTATATGGGCATCGGGCATCGATACCGTACGGGTGTCTTCCGCGAAGTCAACCCATGCCTTCCCGGAGAAGTCAACCGTGTTTAGGTATTCCATAGCACCACCTGGGAATTCAAAGGTCGTGTTCAGAACGCTCGCGTTCGGGCCCACGCTGTTATCGGTAACGGCAAGAAGGGGCTCGGCGTCTCCGGGTGTGGGGTAGATGCTCAGGACGTATTCGCCGCAGTTCCAGTAATAATAACCGCTTTCGATCAGCACATAGTATGTCCCTGCCAGGAGATCCGCCCTCAGAATCGAAGCCCATGAGCCACATCCGTCGTCGTTCTCTCCCACATCGTTTCGCCCGGCCTTGGTCGTGCCCACCACCAGGTATGTGTCGAATTGCGAATTGCACAGGTCGAAGGTCCATGAGCCGTCCGAGGGAATCGTGACCTCATAGACATGATCCTCTGCCGGCCTGTCAGTACAATTGTTGTCTGCTCCACAGGTGTTGCCCGTCACGGTAACGGGCGCTGTGGTGAAGAAGTCAGATATGCAGCCCGAACCGGCCGGATGAATGTCCAGGACATAGTCTCCGCAGTCGAAACCTGTAAAGCCCTCGACCGTGACGTAGTACGTCCCTGCCGGGAGATTCGTTGCCGTCAAACGGGACTGAAAGGTGTCGCATCCGTCGTCGTCCTCTCCGATGTCTTTTGCCCCCGGCGTGGTTCCCACGTGAAGATACGTGTCGAAAGAGGAATTGCACAGGTCGAAGGTCCAAGAACCCTGCGAGGGAATCGTGACCTCATAGACGTGCTCCTGGCTCGGGTTGCCGGCACAGTCGTCACCGGCTCCGCACGTGTCCCCTTCCACAATGACGGGTGCTGTTACGCTGTAGTCGGTCTTTGTGTCGATCTGACCGTCGCAGTTATCGTCAATACCGTTCTCGCACACTTCGGGAGCCCCGGGGTTCACATCCGAGTCTGCATCATTGCAGTCCAACTCTGAATACGTACAGTTCCCGCTCGCAGGAGACCCGTACCCATCAATGTCGTTGTCAACGCATTCGATGCAGCCGAGATCGGCAAGGTCCACGTTGCCGTCGCAGTTGTTGTCCAGGGCGTCGCTGCACGTGGGGTCTCCGTCCGGCCCTTCCCGGACTCCGGGGTTCACGTCCGGATTCGAATCGGCGCAGTCCCGTCCGGGAGAGGGACACGAGAGACTTGCGGGATCTCCATAACCATCGCTGTCGGTGTCATAGCATGTTAGGGACTGCTTCTCGAACCAGATATCCGGATCATTGTGTCCATCCTGAACGTTCCGGTCGTCGGACCAAAGGATGTATGCGTTGTCTTCGTCCTGCACCTGTTGATCATAGTCACCGTGGTAGCAGTCAGCCAGATAGTAATCGATATACACCGGCGAGGAGACGTCAGAAATCCGGATGTTGCTTCCCCATGTCACGCCTCCGTCACCGGAAAAACAACCGTAGTAATCGAACATGTAATTGTCGGAGGTGTCGAGTCGGCGGTCATACCAGGTTGCGATTACGTTGTTCGTGGGTCCGACGCTTACGGTTGGGAACCACTGGTCCGTCTGGGTGGTGTCATCGTTCAGCCGTATTTCTGGGCTCCAGGTGGCCCCGTTGTCTGTGGAGCGACGATAGAAAACGTCTACCACGTCGCCCGTGTCATGGCCGTCGGGATCGTAGGAATACACCACGTGAAGGACGCCGTCCGGCCCGACGGCCAGCTGCGGCGAGGGTAGGTAGCGGATATTTCCGTTCAGGGCGGGCCTGTAGCAGCCATAGGTGGCTGTGGCATCACGGGGGTTCACCGCACCGGTCAGGGGGTTGGTCACCTGAGAAAACGAGGCTCCACCATCTGTTGAACGGACGATCTCGATATCAATAGGCCCCTCCGGATAGGTTTCCCAGCGCACCCAACCCACATAGAGGTCCCCGTTCGGTGCAACGGTGGGCCACGCACCCTGGACATCCACATCCTCAGCGCTTACCGCCACAGGCGGAGACCAGCCCAGTTCGCTGGAGTGGGTGACGTATATCCGCTCCCCGGCATCGAAATTTGTCCATGCCACGTAAAGGCGTCCATAGTACGGGCTGGTCGGGTTGTTATCTACGGCCATGAACTCCTTGTCGTCCCCCCACGGCCCGTAGTGGATGACAGAATACTGAAAGAAGCTCGTGCAATCGTCGAGGGATTGCCAGATACACAGGCCGGCGTCGCACAAAGCAGCATAGTAGAAGAGACCGTCGGACCTCCTCCAGACAACGCTCGGGTCTCCACTGCTCCGGCCTCCGGGACCGCGCGGATGGACCCCGTGGTCTACAAAACTGATCCCCCCGTCGATGGAGCTGGAGAAGCCGGAGCCACCCGTGTACTCGTACATGTGGTAGGAATCGTTGTAACAGGCACAGAGGGTCCCTGTATCTTCATTCAAGGCAAGGCTGGTCTCGCTCTGTGTATGCGTGTAGGCGTCGGCATCCCCCAGGGGGTCGTTGACCAGGACGTCCGTCACGGCTCCGGGAAGCTGGTCGGCACGACGCACCGAAGAAATGCCCTTCTCGACCAGGTTTCCCCCCTTAAGGAGACTCAGACCCAATTCATCCTGGCGGCCGCATTCTTGTAAGAGCCGGGTCTCCAGCATGGCGGACATGAGACCTCGGGTCTTCAAGTCGTCCAGCAGGGCACACCCCGCAGGAAGCTCATCTCTTTGCGATTGCGCCGCGCCCGTGCTGAGCAAGACAGAAAGAGTGATTACCGGGACCATGGTTTTCAACAGATTCTTTGACATTTTTCCACCTCCTCGTGCTGTTGCGTTCGAGGGCCTGCCCTGGTCTCTTCCTCTCGAATAGTTTCCTCGGTGGAAGGGCAGAGATCTATGTGTTCTCGCGGACGATTCTTCAGCGAAGTGTGAGAGCAGAGCCTTTCGGGTTGGCTCCGGCCCCCCTTGCCGGCGGTGTGAGTGAAGGGCGCAATGAAAAGCGAACCTGATTTTATGAAATCTGTACCGAGATTGTAAAGAAGTAAATACCGTTCCATTTTTCTTGCATGCGAGCCTCGAGGATATAATGGGCCGCGCGTCGTGCAGGAGCTGTTTTCTCATTGACCAGGCCGAAGGGTCGTGTTACCCTATTTAGCTACAAGACAATAGAATATTTTCCTGTGGGTGCCCGTTTGGGCTTGAAAGGGAAGCCGGTTGCTAGCGAAATCCGGCACGGTCCCGCCGCTGTAACCGGGGACGAAACCTGCAGCGAGCCACTGCTTGCCCATGAGGCAGGTGGGAAGGCGCAGGGAGTAGGACGATCCGGGAGTCAGAAGACCTGCCCGCAGGATGGGAGCGAGATACCGTCGCGAGGAACGGCACGGGCTCCTGACTAAGGGCGAAGAAGCTGGGTGCAGCCCCTAGATCCTTCACAAAGAAGGGTCTAGGGGCTTTTTTTTGTGCTTTCTCGACGCCAGGGGATTCCTCGGTCCTGGATCGTCGACAGAAAGGAGAGGGTGGTATGAGCAACAAGGAACTGGATCGCGTCGGCAGGGTGAAATATGGGATGTTCTTTCTCTTGAGTGTCTTCCTTCTGGTAGGGGGCTGCACCGAGGCGAACCGGGCCGTGGTGGTCAACGGGGTCAGCAGTTCGATAGCAACGGTGGAGTTCAGCCTTCCACCTCAGGTCACCGACAACTTCGGGGGGATCGGACTCGGGACGAGCGCCAACCGGGTTGCGGTTTTCGGTCCGGAGGCTTACGTGGTCAACTCCGGGACCTTCGGCGCCGCGGAGGACGCCAGTGTTCAGGTTATTGACCTGTCTTCCGCTTCCCTCGTGCGCACGATTCCCCTTCCCGACGGAAACAGCCCGTGGGATATCGCCGTGGTCGGTTTCGACAAGGCGTACGTCACGAACCTGTACGGCGACTCGATCACCATACTGGACCCACGCGTGGATGGACCTTCTGCGATCATCGGCACGATCGACCTTCCCGCAGGAAGCGGGCCCGCCGGGATCCTGGTCGATGGCGGCAGGGCGTACACGGCGAATACGGCAATCGATCCGGTGACGTACACGTACGGGCCTGCAACGGTCTCGGTGATCGACACGGCGACGGACACCGTCGTGGATGCGGACAACGACCCGGGGAACGGGGACGACACGCCGGTTTCCATCTCCGGCGTCAACCCGCAGGACGTTGCCATGGATGGGTCGGGTAACCTCTGGGTCGTGTGCACAGGCGACTGGGTCTCCACGTTCGGTGTGGTGGATGTGGTCGACACTCTCACCCTGTCCGAAGCCGAGTCGTTCGTGATGGGCGGCTCGCCCGGCTCGATCGCGATCGGCAATCGTCTCGTCCTGGTGGGAGACGGGGCCGGGGCCAACCTGTTCGTGATCGACCTGGCCAGCCGGGCCATCCTGAACGATGCGGCGGACCCCTGGATGCTCACGACCACGACATGGAGTTTTATCCCAGACATCGTGTTCGATCGTTCCGGGGACGTTGCCTTTGTGCTCGCCTTCCAGGATGACATGATTATTGAGCTGCTGGATATGAACAACAGAATCAGGGTGCGGGAAGTGTATGTGCTGGCAACGGGAAGCGGGCCTGCGGGGATCGCCCTTTCCTACGAATAGAAGAGAGGAAGGAGAAACAAGATATGATGCGCAAGAAACGCGGTAGAGTTGTTTCGCATCTGGGATGGGTGACCGCACTTCTTTTCCTGCCGGCGGCACTGCTGGCCGGTCCTTACAATGAGGCGGGGATTGCACATACGTCTGCGGGTATCGTGGGATGGGCGGACGGCCACCTCAACCTGATACGGGGACCCGTGGATATCGACAACCCAGGCCTTGGCGACGCGAGCTTCGGCCTTGGGGAGAAGGCCCTCGGCGCTGCTGACTGCAATTATCTGGATGTGGTCTCTCTGGGGGATGGGGGGGAGATCACGATGACCTTCACCCCGCCGATCACCAATGGCCCGGGCGACGACTTCGTTATCTTTGAGAACGGGTTTCCCTCCGGTGGGTATCTTTACGCTGAACTGGCCTTCGTGGAGGTGTCCACGGATGGGTACGCGTTCGCGAGGTTTCCGAGCGTGTCGCTGACGCCGGGCCCGATCGTCGGCGACAACATCCTGGACCCCACGGACGTGCACAACCTGGCCGGTAAGCACCCAGGGGGAAACATCTATCCCTGCCAGGGCACGCCCTTTGATCTCGCCGATCTTGTGGGTGATCTGCTCGTTACGGGCGGCCAGGTGAATCTCAGCCAGATCGTCTACGTTCGCGTCGTGGACGTGATCGGGGACGGTAGTACCTTCGACGATGCCAACCCACAGAACCCTGTTTATGACCCCTATCCCACGGCATGGGCCCAGGGCGGCTTCGACCTCCAGGCCGTGGGTGTGCTGAACGAGTTAGACTGCCCGGACGGTGACGAGGACGGATACTCGATCGCGGGTGGGGGCTGCGGCGCGGTGGACTGCAACGATGCAGATGGTCTCACGTATCCGGGCGCGCCCGAGAACGCAGGGCCTCCGGACCGGAACTGCAACGGGAGCGACGATTGCTTCATTGCCACGGCCGCCTTTGGAAGCCCCTTTGCGAAGAAGATCGATCTTCTTCGGTCCTTCCGCGATGCCTACCTGATGGAATCCCCCCTCGGACGGAAGCTGGTTGACTTCTATTACGGACACGCCGAACCGTGGGCGACCTGGATTGCGAAGAACGAACCCTTGCGAGCCCTTACACGCATGTTTCTTGCCCCTGTCATCGGTCTGGTTTGGCTATTGCTCGGTATGCCATGAACTTCGTTTTGAGCGTAAGCCCTTTCGGGAGGAGCCCGGCAAAGGCCGCGCTCCTCCTCTTGCCCTTCCTGTGGCTGTTGGTCTCAGGCCTTCGGCCCGGGCTGTCCCTTGCAGAGGAGGATCCTCCGCAAGAGGCGTCTGGGGCCCAGGAGCCCGCCTACGAGATCGAGCCCACCGTCGTTCGTTCCGTGCGGATTCGGGAGGCCAGGGACGATCCGTCCGCCTTCGCGAGCGTGGTGGAGACCGATACCTACAAGGGGCATTTCCGGACGCTGCCGGATCTCATATCCCAGCAGCCGGGTGTGCACCTGCGGCAGTACGGTGGGTTGGGCCAGTTGAGCACCATGTCCATCCGGGGGTCGTCTTCCGAGCAGGTCCTTATTCTTCTCGACGGGATCCCGCTCAACACGGGGGAGGGGGGCAGCGTCGACCTGTCTACCATCCCGATGGATGCCCTCGAAAAATTCGAGGTGGTCCGTGGGGGGGGCAGTACGGTTTACGGACCGAACGCCATGGGCGGGGTGGTCAACCTGGTGTCCAAGGCCCCGGACGGCGTCCCCGAATCGAGCGCGCTCTTCAGCTACGGATCGTGGAACACCCTCAAGGGGGCGGCAACGAGCCGGGGGGCGGTGAAGGGGGTGGACTACCTTCTGAGCGCCACCTATCTCGGGAGCGACGGGGACTTCACGTTCGAGACGTCCGAGGTCATCGTAGGCGGCCAGGTTGTCCAGCCGAGCGTAGAGAAGACCCGAATCAACAATGACTTCTCCTCTGTGGACGTTCTCACGCGCGTGGGGTTCTCGCCGTGGACAAAGCTCAGGCTCGACCTGAGCAACGAGTTCTTCGATACGGATCGCGGCCAGCCCGGGTTCGAGGACAACCAGCAGCCCTTTGCCCGTCAGAAGTACCTGCGTAACATGACCTACCTGAGGCTCACGAATCCCGGGACCTTCTTCGAGGGGAGCAAGACCCAGGCAACCGCCTTCTTTCGATACAACCGTATTCATTTCACGAACCCGGAGCCGATCACGCTTCCGATCGACACGCTGAGCAAGAACTACGCCTACGGCGGCGATCTGGAAACGGAGATGTACGGCACCCTTCTCAAGACCGATCACCTCGCCCGCGTGGGGGTGAACATTCAGAGGGACGAACTGGAGGACGAGGTCCTGGAAGGCCAGGTAGGGTTTGGCCACCAGGACCGGACAACGGTCAGCGGATTCCTGCAGGACGAGATCGTTTTGCCGGGGGGGCAGGTGAGCCTGCTGGCGGCCGGCCGAGTGGAATACAGCGATGATCAGGGAACGCATCCCACCGGGAAGATCGGCCTGATCTGGCGGTGTCTCGAGAGGGCGCACGTCAAGGCGAACCTGGAGAACACCTTCCGGTTGCCCACCTTCCGGGAGCTCTACCACCCGGACCAGGGGTGGATACGAGGGAACCCGGCCCTGGAGCCGGAGAAATCCGTGAACGTGGACTTCGGGTTCGGCTTCAGCCTGCCGCGGTTGTTCTTCGAGACGGCGGGCTTTCACAATGATGTGAAGGAGACGATTCTCTGGCTCCCGGTCAGCCCGTTCACGATTCAGCCGGTGAACATCGGCAAGGTGGATATCTGGGGAGCAGAGGTGGATTGTGAGGCGCGGCCCTGGGATTTCCTGAGCCTGATGGTGAACTATCTCTACCTGAACGCCGAGGTGGAGGAGACGGGAAAGCAGATGCCGGGCCGACCGGAGCACACGGTGAATGCACGGGGGTCCTTCGAGGGGCTTTACGGAGACCTCTACGCAGAGCTTCAATACATGAGCGCGATCCCGGTAACCGCGGGTGGCGAGGTCATCCTCGGTTGGCGGACCGTGGTGAATCTCGGGGCATGTTTGAATTTGCACGCCCTGCCGCCCTTCGAGCGATGGAAATGCCTCGAGACCCTTTCGCTCGGGCTCGATGTGAACAATGTGGGGGATGTCTCGGTCAAAGATGTACGAGGGCTTCCGTTGCCGGGCCGGGCCTTCTTCGGCACGATCCAGACAAGCTTCTGAAAAAAGAAGAGAAGGAATATAGAAATGATGAAGAATGAGAAACCTGATACAAGATCCCCTGCGTTCTGGTTGGCTACGATCTTCAGCGTGCTTCTCGCATGTGCAGGGCTCCAGGCCTGCGGGGGAGGTTCGGTAGTGGTGAGCGCCGGCAAGCCGGGCAACCCGGAGACGGGCGAGCCCGGGGAGACGAACATCGGGAGCCCCCTTCCCTCTGCCATCCGAATTCCTCAGGTCGCCTCTCTCGAGGGTTCCGCGTATGTCATCACCACTTCCTTCCCGCTGGATATATTCAAGTACGATCTCGGGGACGAGGCCCCGTACCCGTTCGTCCCGTATGTGCTGGCAGGCAAGATCCAGGGCATCCCGGATGAGCTTCTCATCCTTGACGAAGACAACGCCTTCTTCACCACCAGCGGAGGCATCGCGGATACGGGAGAAGGAATCCACCTGTTCGACCCCAACCCGCCTGCACCGGGAGCCTTTTCCTTGACGGAAAGTGTTTCGGTGTCCCCGGTGACCCTGAACCCGCCTTTGCTGGATTCAAAGGACGATCCGGTCTCCCGACTGCAGCCCAGATACACATCCGGCGTGGCTGAGAGCAACGGCAAGCTCTATGCGTGCACCTCGAATTTCACGGCCACAGGGGGGAGTCCGGTCTGCCCGCCGGGCACGGTTCTCATCTACGACTGGAACCCGGGTTCGGCCCCCCCGACAATCACGGCTTCGGACCCGCCCTTCCTGGTCACCACGGGCTTCAACCCGACCGAGGTAACGGCTCTGGGCGAGCGATTCGTCCTGGTGACGAACACCGGGGTCGTTGCGGTCCGGAATGCCCAAGCGGTCCCCTTGACCGACGGCAGCGTCGATGTGATCGATACCGAACTGGACTGCATCGTGGCGAGCTACCCCCTCGGGCTCGGGGCCCCTTCGTACAAGCCGATCGCGATCGCGCCGGACGGGTCCAGGGCGCTGTTGGGCTCTGTGGCGTACAACTCTGTCTACGAGCTCGATCTGACCGTCCTGGATGACTCCCTCGAGTCCTGTCCGGATCCCGTGCCCCAGCTCGAGGAGGCGGTCCTCGCCGGGGTGGAGGACCCGATCGTTGTGGGACCCAGCCCGGGAACAGTCAACGACTTCATCGTTCAGGTGGGGCTCAACTGGAACGGGACGCGGGCGTACGCGACCGGGTACAACTCCGGCACCGTGTCGATTCTCGAAGTGGAGACGAGGGAAGGCGTGGCCAGCCCGAAGTCCGGGTCGAGGGTCCTGGTCCTCACCCCGCCTCTGGATCCGCACGCCCCTACCTTGGAAGAAGTGGGGCCCGGGCCGCTGGCCCCGGGAAGGCCCGGGATCGATTACACGGGCCCGGACCTCTTCGTCCTGACCGGGATGCCCACCGGAAAGATGCTCTCCATCCAGACCTACTGACTGAAACCAAAGCTCCCCGAACGCTCATACAGGTTCATTTCTTGTCCGCGATCCACCTCATGTCACAGACCTCGTCTCCCGCGGAGAGCGTGTGGGGGCGCTCGTACCTTCCTCCTCTCACCATGGACTCTGCGAGGGGGAAGTCCAGGGTGCACCAGGAATTCCGGAAGAACTCCAACGCCTCCTCTCCCTGCGTCTTGAAGTAATCGAAAACAGGGCATCGATAGAAATCGACTGCAAAGGCATCAGGGTCGGGGAGAACCTTCCAGTCGTAGTCGGGACGACTGAACGGGTACCGGAGGCCCATTCGCATCATGAGGTTCATCTGCTTCCGGGGGTCCCGGGTGATCATGCGGGCCACAAGACGCGATAGGCTGATCGACTGCTCGTATCCTCTCCAACAGAAATCAGTTGCCAGCGTAGTCGCGTACGTCTTGTCGTGCACAGCGGATCGCAAAGCCTGATAGTTCGCCAGCGTGAAGACCCCCATTCTCACATTCCTTCGGCCGCCGGGTGTCTCTTGAACAGGGGCGTCGGATATGAGCGTGTCGAAGTTACTCCATGTCTGCTCCATGATGCGATTTACATCACGTGGCGTGAACCTGCCCCGGTCGACGCGCTGGGGGCATCGACGCCTGCCGACGAGCACCACCCGTGCGCTTCGAAAGCTCAATGTGCGGTATGCCAATCGAAAGAGCCTGCTGTCCATGTCCTAATCTCCTTCCATGCGACAACCTATACTACAACGTCTCCGCCACACATTGACAGACCGCCGGATTGACGGAACTCGCCCTAATCGGGGACAGCCACCGAATTCGCGCCCTAATCGGGGACAGCCACCGAATTAGACGGCTGTATCGCAATGCAATTTCGCCCTAATTTGGGGACAGCCACCGATCTCCCCGAATTCGGTGCCTGTCCCCGAATTCTCAGAGACCGAAAAGCCTGGATGCCCTCCATTATGGATTTATGTAAGAAATGTTAAGAATAACAATATTCTGATTTGACCTTATGGGCCCGTATGAGGTATGAAACGTGGGTCGACACTTTGCTGGCGAGTCGGTGGAACTCGCGCTACCGATCAACAACGTTAAACCATTAGGAGGGGAAACTATGAGAAAACTTGCCATAATCGCCTTGCTGGCAGGAGCGATCGCGCTTGTCGGCACCGGGTGTGCCAGTTACATCCCGACCGGGGCCATCGTCACCCAGGCCAAGGGCGCAATCGGCGCCGGATCGGGAGATGTCAGCTACTCGAAGGTCGGGAAAGCGACGTCAACTTCCATCCTGGGTCTGGTTGCGCAAGGTGACTCGAGCATCAAGACAGCGGCAGCCAATGGTGAGATCAAGAGGATCAAGTTCGTTGATTATGAAGTTGATAATATCCTGGGCATTTACGGAAAGTATACAACCGTCGTGTACGGAGACTAGATTTACTGTAGCGAGTTCCACGCCTGCTACAGGTCGACCGGGCGTGACATGGCCCGACTTTCGATAGCGTGATTCTCCGAGATTGTTTCAACGATGTGATGTGCGGGAGGCGACGGGTCGAAGATTCGGAAGCCAGTCATTCTCTCAGCGAACGTGAAGATAGGGGGTTCTTATAGGGTACAGGGGCGGTGATCCGCCCCTGGCACCCACACCCGCCGTAGCATCCAACCAGTCGAAACTCGCATTCCCCTCCCCCGCCCGATACAAGCTACCCAGACACGCAGGACGATGCCGAACGGAAATCTCTTGACACAAGCGAGAGAGTCGGGTAGATTTAACTGAACGAGCGCTCAGTCAGGCGCGCTGCACCCGAAGCTCTCAAGCGAAATCAGACAAGGTGCACAGAATGGACCCTCTGACCCAAAGAACCAGCGACGTTCACACCCTGGTCAAGGACCCGGGCCTGGTCGAGCGCCGCCGCCGCGAGATCGTGGACGCGGCGGTGAAGCTGTTCGTGGAGAACGGTTTTCACAAGACCACCACCCGTCAGATCGCCCGGGCCGCCGGCTTCAGCATCGGTACCCTCTACGAGTATGTAGCCTCCAAGGAGGACGTGCTCTACATCGTCTGCGATGCCATCCACGCCGAGGTGGAGCGCGGGGTCGCAGAGGTGATGGAGCAGGCGACTGGCGGGTGGGAGGCCCTCCGGGGCGTGATTCGGGAGTATTTCCTCGTCTGCGACCGGATGAGCGACCACATCCTGCTCATCTACCAGGAGACCAAGTCTCTGACGCC
>RCNG010000607.1_pt1 | contig 24943 bp, 22 predicted proteins | sample 2041371 | NCBI WGS metagenome assembly RCNG01 (sample SAMN09708227, study PRJNA481090) | Marine sediment metagenome, whole genome shotgun sequencing project. | biome: marine sediment; feature: ocean; material: sediment; isolation source: Sewage treatment plant 1 marine sediment (STP1) ... | reverse complement strand
CGCCAGGACACGGCGCACGTATCGCGGGATGAGATCACTTCCTTCGTTGAAGCTGTGAAGGACGTCGGATTCGAGACGTTCATCGACGTCACCTCTGTGGATCATCTCAACCGCGATCCGCGTTTCGACGTCGTGATCAATCTCCTCTCGATGAAGCACACGAAACGGCTGCTCGTCAAGGTCGGTGTGCCCGGTGATGATGCAACAACGCCCTCGATCACGTCGATCTATCCGGGAGCGAACTTCTACGAGCGTGAAGTTTGGGATCTGATGGGAATCGCATTCGAGGGTCACCCGGATCTCACGCGGATCGTTCTTCCCGACGAGTGGGTCGGGCATCCGCTGCGCAAGGACTACAGCGTCGGCTCAGTGCCGGTGCAGTTCAAAGGATCACACAAGTCGTCATGAGCGATACGCCAAACAACGTCGAGGGCGACGCCCAGGCACCGACGCTCGAGCCGCAGGCCGGTTCGGGTGACGGGGGATTGGATGCCGCCGAACGGCGGCGGGCTCACGACGTCTGGGTGGCTGGCACCGAGGAACCGGACTGGATCGCCAACGCCACCGACGAGGGCGCTCAGGAACTGCTGCCCCGTGACTTGGATCCCGCCCTCCAGATCCAGCGCGGCATAGCGGTCGACGATGACTTCGTCGACGAGCCGACGATCATCGAGGATGAGCGTCAGATTCTCAACATGGGTCCGCAGCACCCGGCGACGCATGGCGTCCTTCGGCTGCACCTCGAACTCGATGGCGAGACGATCCGTCGTGTCAAGCCCATCATCGGCTACCTCCACACCGGCATGGAGAAGACCGCCGAGGAGCTGACGTACATGCAAGGCGGCACGAACGTCACCCGCATGGATTACCTGTCGCCGCTGAACAACGAACTCTGCTACTCGCTCGCAGTCGAGCAACTCCTCGGCGTTGAGATCCCACCTCGGGCCCAGGCGATCCGGGTCTTGATGACCGAACTCAATCGGATCGCGAGCCACCTCATCTGGGTCGCGACGTTCGGGATGGACATCGGCGCTCTCTCGATGATGATCTACGGGTTCCGAGATCGGGAAGCGATCCTCGCCTTCTTCGAGAAGGTCACCGGGCTTCGGATGAATCACAACTACATCCGTCCCGGCGGTGTCGCTGCCGATCTCCCGGAGGGTTGGGAAGAGGACATCGACGGGATCTTCGACGTCGTCGGTGCCGGACTCGACGACTACGAGGATCTCCTCAATCAGAACCCGATCTTCCTCGATCGGACCCGGGGCGTTGGTGTCATCACCCCCGAGGAAGCACAGGCATACGGCGTTACGGGACCCGCTGCCAGAGCCTCCGGTGTGAACTTCGATCTTCGGAAAGCATTTCCATACAGCGGGATCGAGCAGTACGAGTTCGACGTTCCGCTCGGGAAGCACGGAGACACGCTCGACCGCTACCTCGTCCGCATGGAGGAGATGCGCCAGTCGATCCGCATCGTCGCACAGGTCCTCGAGACGATGCCCCCGGGCGACTATCGCACCGACGATCGCAAGGTCACACCGCCCCCACGCAAACGCATCGACGAGTCGATGGAAGCGTTGATCCACCACTTCAAGCTCTTCACCGAAGGATTCAAGGCGCCGGCGGGCGAGGTGTATCAGGCAGTTGAATCGCCGAGAGGCGAGCTCGGTATGCATCTCGTGTCGAAGGGCGGCTCGAAGCCGTGGCGCCTCCACGCACGGACACCGTCGTTCGCGATCGTGCAAGCCCTGCCTGTGATGCTGACCGATCAGATCGTCCCGGACGTCATCGCGACCTTGGCGTCGCTCGACCCAGTGTTGGGAGACGTCGACCGATGATCAACCACTGGAGCCACGAGAATCAGGGGCGGGCCAAAGAGCTCCTCGAGCGCTACCCCGAGAAGCGGTCCGCCGTGATGCCGCTGCTGTATCTCGCCGCATTCGAGCACGGACACGTCACCAACGATGCAATGCGCGAGGTTGCCGAGTTGACCGGCCTCACTTCCGCCCAGGTGCAGGCGGTCGCATCGTTCTACACCATGTACAAGCGCGAGCCGGTCGGCAAGTACCTCGTGTCGGTGTGCACCTCCATCTCGTGCTACCTGCGTGGCGCGGACGCCGTGCTCGAAGCGATCGAGGAGGAGACCGGAGTCCTCGACGGTGAGACGACCCCCGACGGCAAGATCTCTGTCGAGCACGTCGAGTGTTCCGGAGCATGCGGTGGCGCACCGGCCGTGTCGGTGAACTGGGAACTGGTCGAGGGACTCGAACCCGACAAAGCCAGGGATCTCATCAAGTGGCTACGCGACGCGGAACCCTCGGTCATCTTCGGAGACGAGATGCAGATGCTCTTTGGCGGCCAGCAGTCATTCGACTGGGGCCCCAAAGAGACCGAAGGCGCGATCGTAGCGCTGCCAGCATTTGCCCCCTACGGAACGGTAGGGGGCGAGAAATGACGGAGAAGATCCTTCTCGCTCGTATGGAAGCGCATCCCTCCGACTCGCATACGCTCGCGCGATACGTCGACACCGGCGGGTACGCAACGCTGCGCAGGGCCCTCAAGTCGATGGCTCCCGAAGAGGTCACGGCCGAAGTCAAGGCGTCGAACATCCGCGGCCGGGGCGGGGCGTCGTTCCCAACTGGCGTGAAGTGGGGCTTCCTGCCGCCGGATACGCGGCCCCGGTACCTCGTCGTCAACGGTGACGAGTCCGAGCCGGGCACGTTCAAGGATCGGATGCTGCTCGAGCGCGACCCACATCAACTGGTCGAAGGGATCGCACTGTCCGCTTTCGCTCTCGACGTGCAGCACGCCTTCGTGTACATCCGCGGCGAGTACCCGAAGCCCGCACGTCGCCTCCAGCGGGCGATCGACGAGGCCTACGAGGCCGGATACCTGGGAGAGAACATCCTCGGATCCGGATTCGGTCTCGACGTCACCGTCCACCTCGGTGCCGGTGCATACATCTGCGGCGAGGAGACGGCGCTGTTGTCGAGTCTCGAAGGACGGCGCGGTGAGCCCCGGCTCAAGCCGCCGTTCCCGGCCATTGAAGGTCTCTACTCGAAGCCGACGATCGTCAACAACGTCGAGACGATCTCGAACGTCCCCTGGATCGTCGAAAACGGCGGAGCGAAATACGCCGCAATCGGTCCCGAAACCTCATCTGGTACTCGTGTGATGTCTCTGTCCGGTCATCTGAAGAAGCCGGGCGACTACGAAGTCGTCGCTGGGATCAGCTGGCGAGAACTCATCTACGAGGTCGGCGGCGGGATCCGTGACGACCGGGACCTCAAGGCGTGGGTGCCCGGCGGTGCCTCGGCTCCGTGGTTCGTTCCGGCCGAGCATCTCGACACTCCTGTCACCATCGACGACATCGCGAAGCAAGGCTCCATGATCGGATCCGGCGCCGTCATCGTGATGGACGACTCCACGAACGTGGTGGGCGCTGCCCATCGCCTGGTCCGCTTCTTCTCCCACGAGTCGTGCGGACAGTGCACCCCCTGCAGAGAGGGCACGACGTGGCTCGAGCGCATCCTCCTACGAATCCTCGACGGATACGGTCGACCGGAAGACATCGGTCTCCTGCTCGACGTGTCCGACAACATCAGCCCCGGACTGACCTGGCCGCCCGCCATGACGACGATCTGTCCTCTTGGTCCGTCGGCGACCGCTCCGGTTGTTTCGATCATGAAGTACTTCCGTGACGAGGTGGAAGCGATGATCACCGGCGCGCCGATCACCATCGGGGAGGTGTCCCGTGGCTGAGGAACGGTCAACCGTGACGATCAATCTCGACGGCGTTGAAGTCGAGGTCGAATCCGGTCAGACACTTATCGACGCTGCTCAGATGGCCGGGACGTACATCCCACGCTTCTGTTACCACCCCCGTATGAATGCGGTCGGTCTCTGTCGATCGTGCCTCGTCGAGGTCGAAGGGCCGCGTGGCACGGCACTCGTCCCGTCCTGCACGATGCCGGTCGGGGACGGGATGATCGTTCACACGCAGTCCGAGGTGGCGAAGAAGGCTCAGGCGGGTGTCCTCGAATTCCTGCTCATCAACCATCCGCTCGACTGCCCGGTCTGCGACAAGGGCGGCGAGTGTCCTCTTCAGGATCAGGCGTTCGCGTTCGGCGCCGGCGAGACCCGCTTCGTCGAAGAGAAGAGACACTTCGAGAAGCCGATCGAGATCTCCGATCTCGTCCTCCTCGACCGCGAACGCTGCATCTTGTGCGCGCGGTGCACCCGTTTCTCCGACGAGATCTCCGGCGATCCCCTCATCGAGTTCAAGGATCGCGGAAACTACGTTCAGGTCATCACGTTCCCGGACGAGCCGTTCGCCTCCTACTTCTCGGGCAACACCGTTCAGATCTGCCCGGTTGGGGCGCTCACGGCGAAGCCCTACCGATTCAAGGCTCGCCCATGGGACATCGAGGCCGTCGAATCTGTCTCTCTGGTCGACGCCGTCCACTCGAAGATCTCTGTACAGACGAGCCACAACGAGATCATCCGCATCTACGGCGTCGACAACGATGCCACGAACCACGGATGGCTCTCCGACAAGGATCGCTTCGTCCACGATCACGGTCAGTCCGAAAGCAGACTCACCACGCCGCTCGTCAAAGAAGACGGCGAATTCCGCGAAGCGTCCTGGGCCGAGGCAATCGCTGTCGTTGCGGAGCGGCTCGGTTCGTTCGAAGGCGACAAGGTCGCCGGTATCGGAGGTGCGCGATCGACCAACGAGGATGCGTTCGCCTTCTCGAAGTTCATGCGATCCGCCATCGGATCTCCACATCTCGACGCCCAGCTTGGTGACGGGCTCGATCCTGTGTTCGCTGCAGCTGTCACGCCACGCGCAGAGATCAATGACCTCGAGACGGCGAAGACGATCCTGTTGTGGGGACCGGACCTGAAGGAAGAACTCCCGGTTCTCTATCTGCGTGTTCGCCGGGCGGCTACGGAACTCGGTGCCAACCTCGTGGTCATTCACCCACGACACACCGGACTCGACGACGTTGCGACCCACACGATCCGTTACAAGCCGGGCACGGGATCGGAACTGCTTCGCAAGTTCGCAGCAGGTGATGGTGAGTACGCGGACGCTCGCGAGTCGCTCGGCGAGGGGCCCGTCGTGGCGCTCGTCGGCCGCACGGGACTTACCGAAAATCGGGACCTCGCAGAGGCGGTCGCCGCGTTCGCTCTGGAACTGCCGGAAGCCAAGATCCTGCCGCTGATGCGCCGAGGCAACGTCTTTGGCGCTCTCGATATGGGTGTCGCTCCGACCCTGCTGCCGGGCCGGGTTGCGATCGACGACGAAGCCGGTCGAGCAGCCCTTGAAGAACACTGGGGACCACTCCCCGCAGGGGCAGGCCTCGACACGGCTGGCATCCTCGAAGGACTCGCCGGCGGCGAGCTCGGCGCTCTCGTCCTCAACGGTGCCGACCCGGTTCGGGACTATCCAGTCCCGTCGATCGCCGCTGCGGCACTCGATGCGGCTGAGTTCGTGGTGTCGTTCGAGATGTTCATGTCAGATTCCGCCGCCTACGCCGACGTGATCCTTCCTGTCGCCGGTCTCGGCGAGGTCGAGGGCACCGCCACCAACCTCGAGGGGCGAATCCAGAAGGTCAGTCGCATCATTCCGCCGGCCGGTATGTCCCGCCCGGTGTGGTCGATCCTCGACGATCTGGCCACAACGATGGGAACCGAACTCGGTGCGGCATCGCCGGAAGCGGTCGCAGCCGAGATCACCCTCGTCGCGCCCGCCTATGGCGGCGTCGGCTGGGATCGACTGTCGTGGGGCGAAGATCGTGAAGGGCTGGTTCTGCCTGGACCGGAGGGCACGCAGCCGCTCCAGCACACGCCTACCGATCGAGGTGTTCCCGTTACATCCGGGCACCGTGTTCTCCACACGGCCCGTGTTCTCTACGACGATGGCGTCATGGTGCGCCACAGCCCCGGCATCTCGGGCCTCGCGTCCCGTGGGGCTGCCTACCTCCATCCGAGGGATGCATCAGTGCTCGCCGTCACCGAAGGGGACGAGATTGCGATCACGATGGACGGCGAAGTCAGACTTCCTGTTGTGATCGACCCGAGTCTCGTCGAAGGCACCGTTTACGTGCCGTTCAACCTCGCCGAGACAGCGGGTCTCGGCGCGGTCGGAACCTTGCGCATCGATGCCGTCCGGGGAGGTGATGGCTGATGGGTGAGTTCGTCGAAGCGGCGATCAAGGTCATCATCGCGTTCGCATTCCTCTTTACGTCCGTGCTGCTCCTCGTCTGGGCTGAGCGGCGGATCGTTGCCTTTATGCAGAACCGCCTCGGACCCGAAAGAGCCGGACCGTTCGGCATGCTGCAGACGCTCGCCGATGGGCTCAAGCTGATGGTCAAAGAATCGATGACGCCGCGCAAGGCAGAGGTCCTGCTCTACCTCGCGGCCCCGGTCATGGCGTTGATCCCCGCTCTGCTGATCTTCCTCGTCGTTCCTATCGGAGCACCGATCACCATCGGGGACACGACCTACACGCTGCAGGTCACCGATCTCAACATCGGAGTGCTCTACTTCCTGGCCCTCTCGTCGATGGCCGTATACGCCATCACGCTCGCCGGTTGGTCGTCTGGATCGAAGTACCCGTTGCTCGGCTCAGTTCGTGCATCCGCACAGATGATCTCCTACGAAGCAGCGATCGGACTCGCTCTCGTTCCCGTCATCATGTTCACGGGAACGACCTCGCTCGCCGGAATCGTCGAGGCTCAGGGTGCGACCTACTTCGGCTTCCTCCCGGCATGGAACATCGTTCTGCTCCCATCGTTCGTGGTCTTCATGATCGCGGCGTTCGCGGAGACGAACCGTGCGCCTTTCGACCTCGTCGAGGCCGAGCAAGAGATCGTCGGCGGGTTCCACACCGAGTATTCCGGATTCCGGTTCGCACTGTTCTTCCTCGCCGAGTACATCAACCTGTTCACGATGTCTGCCCTCGCCGTCACCTTCTTCCTCGGTGGATGGAATGGGCCTGTCTTCGGGCCGACCGTTCTTCAGTGGTTCCTGCCCGTCATGTGGTTCCTCCTCAAGACGTTCGCCATGGTGTTCCTCTTCATCTGGGTCCGCGGCACACTCCCCAGGATGCGCTACGACCAGTTGATGGCACTCGGCTGGAAGCGTCTCATCCCGGTCTCGCTGGCGTGGATCATCCTCTCCATGGTCGCCGTGGGGATCCGTCGATTCGGATTGCCATGGGCATGAGGGGAGTGACGCAATGAGCTTCATCGGAGACCTCTTGGGCCCCTGGAAGGGCTTCGCGGTGACATTCCGCCAGATGTTCAAGCCGAAGGTGACGACGCGGTATCCGAAGGACAAGCGGGTCAAGCCGCAGCGATTCCACGGGCGACACGTGCTGAACCGGTATCCGGACGGCATGGAGAAGTGCATCGGGTGCGAGCTGTGCGCGGGTGTCTGCCCGGCCAGTTGCATCTACGTGCGCGGCGCCGACAATCCGCCGGATGAACCGGTGAGCCCGGGGGAGCGCTTCGGATTCGTCTACGAGATCAACATGCTGCGATGCATCTTCTGCGGCCTTTGCGTCGAGGCATGTCCAACCGAAGCGATCACGATGACGCACCTCTTCGAGATGTCCGTCACCGATCGTGACGAGGGGATCTTCACCAAGGACTCACTGCTTGTCGACCCGGATGGGACGCCGAACCATCCACTTCCGGATACGCCGCTGATCGACCTCAACGAACTCACACTCGGTGACGGCTGGTTGCGAGCCACCTCGTCATCCGGGCGAGCCGCCTTCGAAGGCATCGAAGCCTGGAGTCCCAGCGCCAGGATGGGCGGCATGGCTCCAGCAGAGAAGGCCCAGGAGAGCGACGAGCTACCAGCCACCAGCAACGAGCAAGAGTCAGAGGAGGAGTCCTCATGATTTCCCGTACTTGCTACTTGCTACTTGCTACTTGCTACTCGTCGGGCGCCGGAGGCTGGCATGGTTGAGATTCTTGTCTTCACCATCTTCGCCCTTGTTGCGCTTGCTGGGGCCGTCGTGATGATCACTGCGAGGAACCCCGTGTACTCGGCGATGGGCTTGCTCTCGACGATGTTCGCGATGGCGATCTTCTACGTCATGCTCGATGCTCACTTCGTCGCCGCAGTGCAGATTCTCGTGTACGCCGGTGCCGTCATGACGCTGTTCTTGTTCGTCATCATGATGATCGGCGTCGACAAGCAAGAGGACACGTCCGAGTCGATCCCCTTCCAACGCGGGATCACGTTCGTCGTCGCACTGGGTCTTGCCGTCGTGATCATCCTCGCCGGACGCCAGGCGTGGGTTACCGGCAGCGACGCATTTGGAAGCCCGAACCTCGTCGGCACGATCGAGACCGTCGCCGATTCACTCTTCGGCACCTGGACGATCGCGTTCCTCTCTACGGCGTTCCTGCTCACGATCGCAGCCGTTGGAACCGTGGCGCTTGCCCTCTTCGGCCCGACCGCCGTGCGCGACGTCGACGGGGAGGAGGGGGCATGATCCTTATGGCTGATGTCACCGTCACCGTCGGCTGGTACATGATCCTCGCCGCCGTGCTCTTCTCCATGGGAGCGGCCGGTGTGCTGATGCGCCGCAACGCCCTCGTGATGTTCATGTCGATCGAGCTCATGCTGAACTCGGTCAACCTCACCTTCATCGCCGCGGGGAACGAACTCGGACTCGTGGAAGGCCAGGTGGCGGCGCTGTTCGTGATGGTCGTTGCTGCTGCCGAGGTGACGATTGGTCTCGCGATCCTCGTAGCCGTCTTCCGCCGTCGTGTGACGGCGAACGTGGATGTGCTGTCGGAGTTGAAGGGGTGATGGCATGATCGACTACCTCTGGCTCCTGATCGCTCTTCCACTCCTCGGAGCGCTCACGCTGATCCTGTTCGGGAGGCGCGTCGGCGAACCGGCATCCGGGTGGCTGGCATCGTCACTCGTTGTCATCCCGTTCCTGATCGCATTGACGCTCACGGTGCCGTTCATCACGGGAGCGGAGTCCGAGACCGTGTTCCTGTTCTCGTGGATTCCGCTCATCGGTGCGAACGCGTCGCTGCTCTGGGATCCGCTCTCGGCGCTGATGGCGCTCATCGTGACCGGCGTCGGCGCGCTGATCCACATCTACTCGGTCGGCTACATGCACGGTGACGATCGGTATCCCCGCTTCTTCGCGTACATGAACCTGTTCATCGCATCGATGCTGACACTCGTCCTCGCCGACAACTTCGCGTTGATGTTCGTCGGGTGGGAACTTGTCGGTCTGTCGTCGTACCTGTTGATCAGCTTCTGGTTCACGAAGCCGTCTGCCGCTGCGGCGGGCAAGAAGGCGTTCATCGTCAACCGGATCGGGGACTGGGGTTTCCTGGTCGCCCTCATGATGATCTTCGCGGCGTTCGGCACGCTCGACTTCGGGATCGTGTTCGCCGAGGCGCCCGCTGTTCTCAGTGTCGGGATGGCAACGGCGATCACGCTAATGCTCTTCGTCGGGGCGACCGGCAAATCTGCGCAGCTACCGCTCTACGTGTGGCTCCCCGACGCCATGGAAGGCCCGACACCGGTGTCTGCCCTCATCCATGCCGCCACGATGGTGACGGCCGGCGTCTACATGATCGCCCGCACCGCAGCCCTCTTCGAACTCGCCCCGGCTTCGCTCGCCATCGTCGCGACCGTCGGTGCTCTCACCGCTCTGTTCGCCGCGACCATCGCAGTCGGCCAGCGCGACATCAAGCGAGTGCTGGCCTACTCCACGATCAGCCAGCTGGGCTACATGATCATGGCGGTCGGTCTCACCGCATTCACCGCCGGCATCTTCCACCTCATGACCCACGCCTTCTTCAAGGCCCTGCTCTTCCTCGGTGCCGGATCTGTGATCCATGCCATGTCCGACGAGCAGGACATGTGGAAGATGGGTGGTCTGCGGAAGTACATGCCGATCACGTTCGCCACCATGGCCATCGGTTGGCTAGCGATCAGCGGTCTCTTCCCGTTGGCCGGTTTCTGGTCGAAGGACGAGATCCTCGCCTCGGCGTTCGCGAAGGGCGGTTTCTTCACCATCCTCTGGGTCATCGGTGTCGTCACAGCCTGGATTACGGCGTTCTACATGACCCGCCTCATCATCCTCACGTTCATGGGCGACAGGCGCTGGAATGAAGGTGCGCATCCGCACGAGTCTCCCTCGACGATGACGGTCCCGCTTATCATCTTGGCTGTGTTCTCGGCGATCGCCGGCCTCTGGAACACCCCGGTGCGCCTCGGACTCGAGCACTTCCTCGAACCAGTCTTCGTCGACATTCACCAGGTTCATCCCGCAGGCGGTCTGACCGTGTGGGCACTGGCGCTGATCTCGCTCGCCGTGGTCATCCTCGGCATCCTGATCGCCTACGGGCGGTACGGGCGTGGAGAACTGCCGAGCGAGGAAGGCGGCTACTGGGCCGCGGCACTCAACGGCTACGGCGTCGACGACTTCTACGGCAAAGTCATCGTGGCACCAGGCAAGGCCATCGCCACCTGGTCGGCCATGTTCTTCGACATGAAGGTCGTTGACGGGATTGTGAACGGCCTCGCAGTCGGCGTGCGCTCGTTCGGTTCTTCGATGCGGGTGCTCCAGACGGGATGGGTCCGCTCATACGGCGCGGCGATCGTTGCCGGTAGCCTCGGTGTCATTCTGTGGCTCCTCCTCCAGGGAGGTGCGTTCTGATGGAACTGTCATTGCTGATCGCCCTGCCACTCCTCGGAGCCTTGGCCGTTGCGTTCCTCCCGAAGCAGCGGACCGAGCTTGTCTTCCCGGTTGCCGTCGGCGTAAGCGTTCTTCCGCTCGCCGCGTCGCTTTGGATCATGGTGAACTTCGTCTCCGGCGAGGCACTCTTCCAGTTCACCGAGGACTACGTGCTCTCGGACACGTTCGGAATCGCCTGGCGCCTTGGCGTCGACGGGATCTCGTTGTGGATGATCGTTCTGACCGGTCTGCTGATGACGCTCTCGATCGCAGCGTCGAAGTCGATCACCGATCGTCCCAAGCAGTACATGGTGTCGATGCTCGTCCTCGAAGCTGGTCTACTCGGTGTCTTCCTGTCACTCGATCTGCTCCTGTTCTTCGCCTTCTTCGAGATCGTGCTGGTCCCGATGTATCTCCTGATCGGGATCTGGGGCGGCGAGAATCGAGCATACGCCTCGATCAAGTTCGTTCTGTTCACGGCGTTCGGTTCGATCTTCCTCCTCGTCGGGATCATCGTGCTTGCGATCACTGCCGGCGATGCCGTTGGTGCACCGACATCGTTCGACTTCCGGACGATGCTCTCGCTCGACCTATCGTCCACGACCCAGTTGTGGCTGTTCCTGGCGTTCGGGATCGCGTTCGCCATCAAGGTGCCGCTGTTCCCGTTCCACACATGGCTCCCCGACGCTCATACCGAAGCGCCGACGGCGGGTTCGGTCATCCTGGCCGGCGTTCTGCTGAAGATGGGTGCTTACGGCTTCCTGCGCTTCAACCTGACGCTTTTCCCTCAGGCATCGGTGGATCTCGCTCTGATCATCGGGATCATTGGCGTGATCGGCATTATCTACGGCGCCGCCGTTGCGATCGTACAACCCGACGTGAAACGCCTCGTCGCCTACTCGTCGGTGAGCCACATGGGTTTCGTGATGCTGGGCATCTTCGCCCTCACGAGCCAGGGCCTCTCCGGCGGTGTATTCGTGATGATCAGCCACGGCCTCACTACCGGTGCGTTGTTCCTCCTGATCGGGATGATCTACGAACGCCGTCACACACGGCTGATCGCCGACTACGGCGGCCTGGCGAAGATCATGCCGATCTACGCGGGCATCTTCCTCTTCATGGCGTTCGCTTCGGTGGGTCTCCCGGGTCTCTCCGGGTTCGTCGGTGAGTTCGCCGTCCTGCTCGGTAGCTACCTCACACTGCCGGTGCTGGCGATCATCGCCGGATCGGGTGTCATCCTGGCCGCCGTCTACATGCTGTGGGCCTACGAGCGCATCTTCACCGGCCCGGTCACGAATCCGAAGAACGAAGGTCTCTCCGACTTGAACTTCCGGGAGATCGCGATCCTCGTGCCGCTCATCGTGCTCATCATCGGGATCGGGATCTATCCGAAGCCGATCCTCGAACGCATCGAGCCATCCGTCGAGATCATCCTCGACCGGATCGAGGCGACCACGGACTACGAAGCACCGGAGTTCGGACGGATCGACGAGATCGTGGATCCGAAGGACGTAGTGATCGAGAGCACTGGACACGGCGATGAGGAGGGTTCGGAATGAACAACGCCTCGTTCCTCGCCGTTGCCCCGGAAGTCATCCTGCTCCTCGGTGCGCTCCTCGTGATCATCGCCGGTGTGATGCTCGAGCGGCCCCGCAATGAGTGGGGCTTCATCGCAGCACTCTCATTCGTCGTCGCCATCATTCTGTCCGTGCTGCAGTGGCGAGCCGTTGACACGCTCCTCGAAGAGGGGAGCGATCTGCTGTTCTTCAGTGCTCGCAACGTTCCGATCCTCCGTGTCCCGATGGTGGTCATGGATCACTACTCGGCGTTCGCCGGATTCGTGATCTTCACGATCGGTCTCCTCGGCCTCGGTGCCGTGTGGGGTCTCGTGAAGCGAGTGAAGACCCGCGGAGTCGAACTCGTCACCCTCATCCTCCTGGCGTTTGCCGGCCTCCACATGATGACGATGTCGGCGAACATCATCATGCTGTTCCTCGGTCTCGAGACGGCGTCGATCTCCTTCTACGTGATCGCCGGGTTCACGAGGGATCGGGCGAACTCCGATGAGGCCGCGGTCAAGTACTTCCTCCTCGGATCGCTCGCCTCCGCGATCTTCGTCTACGGCGCCGCTCTGCTCTTCGCTGCAACCGGATCGACGTCCTTCTACGGCGCAGGCGGGATGAAGAATTTCTTCGCCGGCACGATCATCGGAGAGCCGGGTGTTCTGCTGCTCGGTATCGGTTTCGTGATCGTCGGCCTGGCGTTCAAGGTCTCGGCTGCACCGTTCCACCAGTGGGCGCCGGATGTCTACCAGGGAGCACCAACTGGAGCAGTTGGGTTCATGGCTGCCGGCGTCAAGGTCGCTGGTTTCGCCGCTCTCGGGCGCATCCTCATCGGAGCACTTCCGTCGCAGATTGACGAATGGGCGCCGATCCTGGCGATCATCGCCGGCCTCTCCATGATCATCGGAACGGCTCTCGCTGCCGTGCAGAACGACGTCAAGCGGATCCTTGCGTACTCCGGTGTTGCACACGCCGGGTACATCATGATGGCGTTCGTCGCAGGTGAGGCGGGCATCGGCGCCATGTGGTTCTACGTCTCGATGTATGCCCTGACGTTGATTGGTGCGTTCGCGATCGCATCTGTTGTTTCTCATGGCACACCGGGACGTTCCGACCTCGACGATTGGTCCGGGTTGTCCCGTCGTTCCCCCGAACTCGCCTGGGCGATGCTGATCCTGTTGCTGGCGATGGGCGGGATTCCGTTCACGGCCGGCTTCATCTCCAAGCTGACCGTGTTCACCGTGGCGGCCGACGCCGACTACCTCTGGCTCGTGATCCTGGCGCTGTTGACGACGGTCGTCGGGTTGTACGTCTACTTCCGGGTTGCAGCGAAGATGTTCCTCGGATCCGCTGAGGATGATGCGCCTGCGCTTGAGCCATCGACCGTGCTGCGTCTCGTGCTTGCGGTCGTGGTCGTGAGTACGATCGTGTTCGGTGTCAACCCATGGCCACTCCTCGATCTCGCACGTGAAGCCCTCCCGCTCTGATCCCGGGTCCGGGGGGATCCGCTATCGCGCCGTCACGTTCATAGCGCTGCTGTTCGCCATCGCTCCCATGCTGGCGGCGATCGCTCCATCCGTTGTGACGACCGATCTGTTCATCGTCGGGGAGGACGAACCGATCGACGAAGACGTCTACGTCGCCGCCACATCCGGTCGTATCGAGGGGATCATCGACGGCGACCTCGTGATCACCGCCGGAGATCTCACGATCGCCGGGACCGTCACCGGCGATGTTCTGGCACTGACCGCGGGGACCGTTCGCGTCGACCAGGGAGGTGTCGTCGAAGGCTCTGTGCGCACGACCACGCCACAGGTCCAGATCGACGGTGAGGTCGGCAAAGACCTCTTCGTGACCGGCCTCGCCACAGGAATCGGATCTACGGGTGTCGTCGGTCGTGACATCATCATGTTCGGCGGCACGCTGACCATCGACGGCGCCGTCGGTCGCGACGTCCGCGGCCGTCTGCTCAACGCTTCCGTCTCCGGCTCTGTGGGTCGTGACATCGACCTGGCGGTCCAACGCCTCGCTATCGATTCGGGTGCTTCGGTGGCGGGCGACGTGCTCTACCGATCGACGAACACTGCCCTGATCTCTGATGGCACCGTCGAGGGCCAGATCGTCCAGCTCCCGGCCCAGTCGAACTTCGTCTTCGGCGTGATCCTGATGATCGCAAACGTCGTCGGCTTCCTGGCGTTCGTGGTCTCTGGTTTCGTGCTCCTCTGGCTGTTCCGTTCCACGGGCGCGGCGGCGATCGAAGCGGTGGAGAAGCACCCGATCAAGACGGGCCTGATCGGCCTGTTGTCCCTGATCGCGGCACCACTGTTGGTGCTGTTCTTCGCCTTCACCCTGGTGGGCCTCCCCCTGGCGGTTGTGCTGATGGTCACGCTGGCGCTGGCCCTGGTCTTCGGTCCGATCCCTGCGGTCGGAGCTGTGGGTGACCTGATCCTGCGCCGCAAGGGCGGCCTGTTCGGCGGTTTCCTTCTGGGCGCGGTGCTGTGGCGCCTGGGAATCTGGCTGATCCCCTTCGTGGGAGCCCTGATCTATCTGGCAGGCCTGATCTGGGGCACAGGAGGCTGGGTGCTAGCAGCCTGGCGCCTCCGAAGGACCAGACCGGTGGAGAGAGAAGCCCTCCCAGAAGCCCTGTTGATCAAGACCGACGACACCCCAGAAGACTGGGAATACCCCCTGCCACCGGCATCAACGCCTTCCTCGAATGAAGAGCCCTCTTCCTCCCTCTCAGCTGCCTCCCCCTCAGGGGGAGGTGTCGCCGAAGGCGACGGAGGGGGTCACGCCTGGGACGGGGAAGGTGAAGAGAGCGAAGACTCTCGCTTCTCCGTGGCCGAAGGACACGGAGAAGTAGCGGGCAGGGCGCAGGACGAAGAAGGCGAGTCAGGCAAGGACGAATGGGGCCTCCCGTTGACCTGACGCGTCGCAGTCTTTCGTACAGTCGTTTGTGCCTACGTTCACAATAGTTGTGGTTTCAGACACAAACGACGCGGGCTCAGTGGGCGACGAGGAGGGGAATCAGGCGTTCGGCGTCGGTCAGGGCACCGTGATTTCCGGTCATGCGATCGTCGGAACGGCTGTGGAGGAGCAGGATGTCGTCGTCGGCCACCAGCACACCATCCGGAGCGCGGCCGTCGAACGCACGGTGGCGTGGTGCGGGACCCCACCAGCCGATCATCTCCTCGAGTGGAATCCATGTCGCAGGAAGGCTGTCGGCGAGCGACGCGCCTTCGCCCTTCACGAACATCGCTCGTCCATCGCCGTAGAACGTTCGGTCGGCGTGGTCCGACTTCGGGATTCTGACCTGGCTCTGCTTCGGGAAGTCGACATGGCCGTGATCAGCGGTCCCCACCATCGTCGTACCATCCGGGAGGTGTGCAGCCACACGCTGCCAGGCGTTGGCAACGGTGGTGACCGCTACTGCGTACTCCGTCGAACTCTGCCCATACACATGTGCAGCGAAATCGACGTGGGGGAGATAGGTGAGGATGAGGCGCCCGGGCTCCGCAGCCAGCTGAACAGTCGCCTCGACGGTCTCGTCGACAGTGAACGCCGGCTCGTAACGGCACCTTCGATACAGAGCCTTGGACAACGGTGTTCCCATGAAGTTGCCCGGCTGCACGGTGATCGGTTCGACACCGCCAGCCCGCAGCCGTTCCCACAGGTTCGTTTGCGGAAGCAGCGTTCCGGTGTCGAAATCGACGCTCTTGCCCCAAAGCGTTGTCCACTTGATCGTGTTGACGACTTGTTGGACTTCCGGGACCCAGAGTTGGTACCCGAGCAGGCCGTGCTGTGAAGGGGGAAGGCCTGTCGCGATCGTTGCCAGGCTCACCGTTGTCGTCGCAGGGAACGGTGAATCCAGGCTTGCGTTCAAGGCTCCGGCGAACGGAGCCGCGGCAGGATGATCGAGTTGCAGGGTGCCGAGTCCGTCGAAGAGGAACAGGACGTAGGTAGATGCCTCCGGGATGAACGTTGCGAGGCCATCGTGCAGCGGCGGACTCGCACTCGACCCGGTCAGACGATGCTCAAGCTCCGCAACAAGGTTGACGAGTGAACCGCCGGAGTAGTCGGGAACGGTGATTGAAGGCACGGACGGACGGTAGTTGATGACTCGTCGATGAGTCATCACACGGCGGACTTTCGAGACGAGCGCGCCTCTCCGGTTCGGTTGCCCGCAGGATTTGGAAGCCCCCACCAAGTCGAGATAGACTTCAGCGGTCGAGAGGCCCTCACGGGGCCAGGCGGAACCACCGAGAGGGCATCGACTAGTGCGCAACGAATACTTCGGCGACTACACGACAGTCGCCGTGTTCTTCCTCGCCGGACTGCTGCTCGTGGCGGCGGCCATTTTCGTCGCGCGGCTCGTCGCCCCCCGCCGTCCCAGTGTCCTCAAGGGCACGGCGTACGAGTCAGGTATCGAGCCGATCGGCGGCGGCTGGAACCAGAGCCACATCCGCTACTACGTGTTCGCCCTGCTCTTCCTCGTGTTCGACGTCGAGGCGATCTTCGTCTTTCCGTGGGCCGTCTCAACCGACTACTTCAAGAGCATCGGAAACGGAGCACTCGTCTTCTTCGAGATGTTCGCCTTCGTGCTGATCCTCATCCTCGGTCTCGTCTACGCGATCCGCAAGGGCGTGCTGCGATGGGAGTAACGGAGAGGTTCGGCGTTGTAGAGAAGTTTGGTGGCATCAAACCCGTCTCGTGGCTGCTCAACTGGTCAAGGAAGTACTCGCTCTGGTACTTCCAGTTCGGCCTCGCCTGCTGCGCGATCGAAGTTATGGCTGTTTCGAGTCCCCGCTACGACTTCATGCGGTTCGGGATTGTGCCGCTGCCCGCATCGCCTCGCCAGGCCGATCTGATGGTTGTCGCCGGCACGGTCACAGACAAGATGGCCCCGGCTGTCAAGCGCCTCTACGAGCAGATGCCCGAACCCAAATACATCATCTCGATGGGTTCGTGCGCGAACACGGGCGGCCCCTACTGGGATTCGTATTCGGTCTTGAAGGGCGTCGATCAGGTGATGCCGGTCGACGTCTACGTGCCGGGATGCCCGCCCCGTCCTGAGGCGCTCCTCGAAGGCATCGTGATGCTGCAACAGCAGATCACGAACGAAGACCCCAGAGAGGTATGGAGCAAGGTCGATGAACGACCAGCCTGACACCACCACCGATGTCGAGGAAGAGACTCCAAGTCCGCTCGACGAGTACGGCGCCGGCCTTGCCGAGCGTCTCGGCGGTAGTGCCGTCGTCGAGTTCGACACGGTCCGGATCTACGTCGACCGCGACGCCTGGGTCGAGACGATTCGCCGTGCCCGTGACGAAGAGGGCCTCACCTTCTTCTCCTGGCTCGCAGGCATCGACTGGTCGAAGGACGTCGAAGTAGGCGACACGGTCGCCGAACCCGATGAACTCGAAGAACGCTTCGAAGTCATGTGCCGGCTCTCGTCGATGGAGAATGCCGATGGTGCCCAGTTCATCACGACGCTGCCGAAGGACGATGCGGTCATCGATTCGATCACCGGACTGTTCGGCGGAGCCGAGTGGCACGAGCGAGAGACGCACGACATGTTCGGCATCGAGTTCACCGGGAATCCGAACCTCTCACCGATCTACCTCCCAGAGGGTTTCATCGGGCACCCGCTCCTGAAGTCCTATCCGCTGATCGCTCGCGAGATCAAGCCTTGGCCGGGCGACGTGGATGTGGAAGATATGCCGCCTGAGCCGGCAGAACCATCACCGTCGGCAGAAGTGGAGGGCGCGTGAACCGCTTTGACCCCCTCCGTCCCTCGCTGCGCTCGGGCCACCTCCCCCTGAGGGGGAGGAAAAGGAAGATGCCCCCCTGCGTCGTCGCTGGCGCTCCTCCGCGTCCCCCCGTCCTTCGGCCGAGGGGACAGGATTGGACCTCGCGCCTCGTGGTTGGTGAGCGCTCTGACCCCCTCCGTCTCTCGCTGCGCTCGGGACACCTCCCCCTGAGGGGGAGGAAGAGACGTGCTCAGTACACCGAACCGGTGGTTCGGTCATGACCGACTATCGGGAACTCATGCATCGATCCGAAGTCGCTGTCTCTGTTGAGCTGCAGACTCAGGACATGACGCTCAATATCGGGCCGCAGCACCCTTCGACACACGGTGTGCTTCGGCTCGTTGCGAACGTCGACGGTGAGCGAATCACGAGCGTTGAGCCCGCCATCGGATACATGCATCGTGGCTATGAGAAACTCTCCGAGGTTCGGACCTACGCGCAGATCACGGCGCTCGTCAACCGCATCGACTGGGTCTCCGGGTTCGCGAGCGAGGTCCCGTTCATCGTCGCCGTCGAGAAGCTCATGGGCATCGAAGCCCCCGAGCGAGCGCAGTGGATCCGTCTCATCCTCACCGAACTGTTCCGGATCTCATCACACATCGTCTTCACCTCGTCGTACCCGCTGGAACTCGGAGCCACGACACCGCTGTTCCACGCACTCCGAGAACGCGAGCACGTCCTCGAACTGATCGAAGGGATGACCGGCGGGCGCTTCCACCCGAACTTCAACCGCGTTGGCGGCATCAAGCCGGCCGCCGGCGGTGGCAAGACCCAGAAGAAGGTCTCGATGGACATCCCCGCTGGCTGGCTCGACGCCACCCGGGCGGCGATGGCGCGTGTCCTTCAGTCAACGGAAGACAGCGACACGCTCGTCACCGGCAACGAACTCTTCAAGGCCAGAACCGTCGGCGTCGGTGTCATCCCGGGCGACAAAGCCGTCGAGTACGGATTGTCGGGACCGAACCTCCGTGCATCTGGTGTTGCATACGACCTGAGGAAGCAGGAGTACAACCTGCCGTATGACCAGGTCGACTTCAACATCATCAGCGCCACCAACGGCGATTGCTACGACCGCTACTGGGTCCGTCTTCAGGAGATCCGCGAGTCGGTGAGCATCGTATTGCAGGCTCTCGACAAGCTCCCAGAAGGTCCGCTCCGGGCCAAGGCGCCACGGGTCCTCAAGGTCCCGAAGGGCCAGGTCTACGTGCGCGGAGAGAACCCGAAGGGGGAATTCGGCTACTACCTCATCTCCGAAGGCGGCCAGAAGCCCTATCGCTTGAAGATCCGCTCCACCTCGTTCTCGAATCTCTCGATCCTCCCGTGGGTCCTCAAAGGCGCCCTCATCCCCGACCTGGTCGCCGTCATGGGCAGCCTGGACTTCGTCCTCGGGGATGTGGATAGATGATGACGAGCTACCAGCTGCCAGCTTTGGGCCACCAGCAGTGCGGTACCGACCACTGCGCACCGGAGGTGGGCAGATGATCTCCGGGAACTTCTGGATCGACGTGGTCATCAAGGTGGTTCTGGCGCTGGTTGTCATGATCGTTCTTGCACTCCTGGCCATCTACGCCGAGCTGAAGGTGATGTCGCACATGCAGCATCGCATCGGCCCGTACTACGCCGGTGGTCGTTGGGGATGGGCCCAGCCGCTCGCCGATGCCGCCAAGTTCATCCAGAAGGAAGACCTCGTTCCGTACGGAGCCGATGCTCCCATCTTCAAAGCCGCGCCGTACATTGTGGTGGCGGCAACCTTCTCGACGTTCGTGGTGATCCCGTTCAGTCCCAGTCTCGTGGCACGGGATCTCGATCTCGGCGTGTTCTTCCTCCTCGCCATCTCGTCGCTCACCACCCTCGGTGTACTGATGGCCGGATGGTCGTCTGCCAACAAGTACTCCCTCATGGGAGGTCTTCGTGCCGCCGGTCAGCTGATCGCCTACGAGCTTCCGCTCCTGCTGGCCGTGGTCGCCGTTGTCGTACAAGCAGGGACGATGTCACTCGTGGGCATCGTCGAAGCCCAGGCGGCTCCGATCGAGATCGGCAGCCTGTCGATCAGCCTCCCGTTCCTCCTCAAGGGCCAGATCGTCACTTTCGTCATCTTCCTGGTCGCGGCGGTCGCCGAGTTGTCCCGGATCCCGTTCGACATGCCGATTGCCGAGTCCGAGCTCACGATGGGCTACCTCACCGAATACTCGTCGCTGCGCTTCACGATGTTCTTTCTCGGTGAGTACGCCGCGATGATTTCGATGTCCGCCGTTGCTGCGACGCTCTTCCTCGGCGGCTACTGGTTCCCATTCGTCTCCGAGGAGTCGCTCCTCTACCTGGGGCCGTTCATCCTCATCGCCAAGATCTCACTGTTCGTGTTCTTCATGCTCTGGATCCGCGCCACCTGGCCGCGTCTGCGTGAAGACCAGCTGCAGGACTTGGCCTGGCGCTGGCTCATCCCGATCTCGCTGGCGAACATCCTCGTGATCGCCTTCTTCAAGGTGGTGGTGATCTGATGACCGCTCCATTGAACAAGCGCAGTCGCTTCCCGTTCCCCGGCCTGTGGAAGGGCATGTGGTTCACGCTCAAGTACCTGTTCACGCCGGTGCCGACGGTGATGTACCCGCAGGAGCAGGAGATCCCGGTTCCGCGTGCCCGCGGCGTCATCGCCCTCGACCCCGAGGCCTGCACCGTCTGCATGCTCTGTGCCCGTGAATGCCCCGACTGGTGCATCTATATCGAGGGACACAAGGAACCCAAGGCCCCGTCAAAGCCGGGCGGTCGCGCCAGGACGCAGAACGAACTCGACCGGTTCGAGATAGACTATTCGCTGTGCATGTACTGCGGGATCTGTGTCGAGGTGTGTCCGTTCGATGCGCTCTTCTGGAGTCCCGAGTATGAATACAGCAGCCACGACGTGGCCGACCTCATTCATGGCAAGACTCGTCTCAAGGACTGGCTGACCACCGTTCCCGAACCGCCGGCGTTGGAAGGGGAGGTCGACCCGTCATGACCGTCACCTTCACCGACTGGATCACGGAGATCGCCAACTGGGTGTTCCTCGCCATCGCCCTTGCGACGCTCGCCGGAGCATTCCTGGTGGTCACGGCAAGGAACGTGGTGCGCGCCGTTCTCGCCCTCGTCGTCACATTCGCCGGCACCGCCGCGCTCTTCCTCATGCTCGGCGCAGAGTTCGTCGGCTGGACCGTCGTGCTCGTCTACATCGGGGCGGTCATCGTCCTGTTCCTCATCGGGATCATGATCACCCGTTCCCCACTGACGGAGAAGACCGAGTTGAGTCAGCCGATGGCGACGCGCGCCCCCGCTGCATTGCTCTCGGTCTTGCTCTTCGCCGTCATCGCCTGGGCCGTCTCAGCATCGTTCGGCGCGGCCACGCTCCCGCTCCCCGACGAGGCAACGAAAACCGCTTCGATCGGTGAGACGCTCTTCACCAATTGGGTCATCCCGTTCGAGGTCGTGTCGTTCGTGCTGCTCGCAGCGCTGATCGGCGGTATCACCCTCGCACGCCAAGACGCACCCGAGGAGGATGAAGCATGACGATCCTCCAGTTCGTGATCCTCGGAGCCGCCCTCTTCTCGATCGGCCTCTACGGTGTGTTGACGAGAAAGAACGCCGTCCTCGTGCTCGCCTCCGTCGAGGTGATGCTCGCTGCAGTTAACGTCAATCTCGTCGCCTTCGACGTCTACCTCGGTGACGCTTCGCACGCTGGTCAGGTGATGGCGTTGTTCATCATTGCTCTCGCCGCCGCCGAAGTCGGAATCGGAATCGCGATCGTGCTCATGATCTTCAGGAACCGTCGTTCGGCCGACGTCGACGAGCTGGATTCGATGAGGTACTGATGCTGGCTGCACTCACCCCACTCTTCGCATGGTTTGCCCTCCTCTCCGAGGAGACCGGTCACGCCGAAGCAGGCCACGAAGTCCACGCCGGCGACGGCGGCGCACTCGCACAGTGGGCATGGTTGATCGTCGTCGTTCCCCTCGTCATCACGTTCCTGATCGTCTTCTTCGGCAAGTACTCGCCGCTCAAGGGATGGGGAATGGCGACGTTCGGCATGGCCTTCGTCGCTGTGTACGGATCGGCCCTCGCCTGGGTCAATCTGCAGGAGGGCATCCTCTACGAAGGGGCGATCGAGGTCGGCCGCATCGGGGACTTCACGATCGAGTGGGGATGGATGGTCGACGGCCTGTCGACCATGATGTACTTCCTCATCGGCGTCGTCGGATTCCTCGTCTTCGTCTACGCCAAGGGATACATGAAGGGCGACGTCCGCTACACGTGGTTCTTCGCCTCGTTCTCCCTGTTCGCGGGCGGCATGCTCGTCCTCGTCTCTGCCCCGAACTTCATCCAGCTGATCGTCGGTTGGGAGCTTGTTGGCGTCTCGTCGTATCTCCTCATCGCCCACTACTGGGAGGACTTCGACAACGTCGACGCAGGCAACAAGGCGTTCATGACGAACAAGGTCGCGGACGCTGGTCTGTTCATCGGCGTGGTCATCATGGCGGTTTCCGCCGGATCGTTCCAGTTCTCGGAGATCTTCGAACGGATGATCGAAGGCCACACGCTGCTCGCCCAATTCGGTTTCTGGGCCGGCCTCGCCCTGTTCATCGGAGCGATGGGCAAGAGCGCTCAGTTCCCGTTCCACGTGTGGCTCCCGGACGCCATGGCCGGACCGACACCGGTGTCGGCGCTCATGCACGCTGCGACGATGGTCACGGCAGGCATCTACCTCGTGGCACGGCTCTTCCCCTTCTATCAGATGCCTGAGTTCTCGGGCGACGTCTCCCTGATCATCACGATCATCGGGGCGATCACGCTGTTCTTCATGGGTCTTCTCGCCGTCGTTCAGGATGACATCAAGAAGGTCCTGGCGTACTCAACGGTGAGCCAACTCGGCTACATGATGGCGGCAATGGGCGTCGGGGCGTACACGGCCGGCCTCTTCCATCTCTTCACCCACGCCTTCTTCAAGTCGCTGCTGTTCCTCGCTGCGGGGTCGGTGATCCACGCCGTGCACTCGAACAACATGTCCGACATGGGCGGGCTGCGCAAGTACATGCCGGCCACATTCTGGACGTTCATGATCGGCACGGCCGCCCTCGTCGGGCTGTTCCCGTTCGCAGGGTTCTGGTCGAAGGACGAGATCATCGCCTCGGCGTACTACAGCGCGTCGGAGGACCCTACGGCTGCAGCCTGGTTCATGGTCGTGCTTTCGATCGCCGGTGCGTTCATCACCGCTTTCTACATGGCGAGACTTGTGTCGCTGACCTTCTTCGGCAAGCACAAGGGCCACGCCAGCCCGCACGAGTCACCGAAGGTGATGACCGTTCCTTTGATGGGGCTCGCTTTTTTCGCCGCGACCACCGGTCTCCTCAATATGCCGGGACTGACCGAGGTGTTCACCGACTGGGTGACGGTGCGCGCCTTCCCGATCATCGAGCATCACGCAACGGCGCCGAGTTGGGGGCTCCTCATGATCGTCACTCCCGTCGTGCTCGGGGCACTCGCTATCGGGTTCTCCATCTTCCGGCCGAAGGACACCCAGGCGGAGCGCGACACGTTCCGCATCCCCGTGCTGTATCCGCTTCTGGAGCACAAGTACTACATCGACGATTTCTACATGGACGGCATCATCAGGCCGACCATGGGCCCCATCGCGGACGGCACCCTCTGGATCGATCAGAACGTCATCGATGCGGTCCCCAACCTCACCGGAGGCGCGGCGATGCACGTTGCCGATGCCGTGAACACCGTCGACCAGAAGGCCGTCGACGGGGTCTACAACGGAGTGAGCGCCGCTACCGGCGCCACAGGAGGAATCCTGCGCAAGGCGTTCACCGGACGTGTTCAACAGTACGCAGCGATGAGTTTCGCGGGCGTGGTCATCATTGCCGCGCTGTTCATGATCTTCTGATAGGAGGAGCGACGACATGGAGTGGTTCGACAGCGGATGGGGTCTCAGCCTCATCGTCTTCCTGCCGCTCGTTGGGGCACTGATCCTTGCGGCGATCCCGCGCGCCAACGAGGCCGGAATCAAATGGGTCGCCCTAGTCACGGCGCTCGTGACCTTCGCTCTGGCGATCGTCGTCGCGGTGCGCTTCGACTATGGAAGTGCTGCTCAGATGCAGTTCGGGACCGACATGACGTGGATCGAGGCGATCAATTCTCGCTACCACATCGGTGTCGATGGTATCTCTCTGCCGATGGTCGTGCTGTCCGCGTTCATCACGGTGCTGGTCGTCATCTACTCGTGGAACCACTGGCCGGAGCCACACAACCCGAAGCTCCTCATGGCACTGACCATGATCCTCGCCACAGGGATGACCGGAACCTTCGTCGCTCTCGACCTCATCCTGTTCTTCGTGTTCTTCGAGGTCGTACTGCTCCCGATGTACTTCATGATCGGCATCTGGGGCGACACCAGCATGCGTGTCGTGCCCGTGGTGAATTGGGAGATCGAACTGCGGCTCTACGCGTCGATCAAGTTCTTCCTGTTCACCCTGTTCGGCTCGGCGTTCATGCTCCTCGGATTCCTGGCCCTCTACTTCAAGTCGGGTGACGTCGGAGCGAATACCTTCGACATCCTCCAACTCTCGGAACTCGGACGTGCTGGTGTCTTCACCGGGGCCTTCGCGTTCTGGGTCTTCGCCGCGATGTTCCTCGGGTTCGCCGTCAAGGTTCCGATGTGGCCGCTGCATACATGGCTCCCCGACGCCCACACCGCAGCACCGACCATCGGCTCCGTCATCCTGGCCGCCATCCTTCTGAAACTCGGCACCTACGGTTTCATCCGGATCCTGATCCCGATCCTGCCCCAGGAGGCGGAACGCTGGGCCTGG
>RCNG010000205.1_pt1 | contig 24955 bp, 19 predicted proteins | sample 2041371 | NCBI WGS metagenome assembly RCNG01 (sample SAMN09708227, study PRJNA481090) | Marine sediment metagenome, whole genome shotgun sequencing project. | biome: marine sediment; feature: ocean; material: sediment; isolation source: Sewage treatment plant 1 marine sediment (STP1) ... | reverse complement strand
TTCACTTCCTCCGAATCTGTTTTAACTGAATTTATTATGAGGCCATCTCAGAACTTTATTTTGAGATGGCTTCATAAAGCATAGCCAGGATTTTTTGAAATACCTTTTACCCTACAACCGGTTGTGAGTGGAACACGACCAATGAAATCAAATCTGGAGGAAGTGAACATGAAAAGAGTTTTAATCATCACCGGCCCAGGCGGTGATGCCCAGGGATGGGGAAATTTAGAGGTAACTAAAACCCTCAGTGAGGCCCTCAATTCAGATGACAAATCAGCTGAAATAGCATTCGTCAACACCATGGATGATTTTTTAAAGGCCATCGACAATCATACCTATGACATTGTCTGGAGCGCCCTTTATTACATATCCGACAAAGAAGATATCATCGGATTGAACATCGATGACGATGCCTGGCTGGCGGACAAACTCGACCGACGCCAGATACCCTATATAGGCCCCAGTGCTCGGACCATGAAAGATCTTATCGATAAAACAGCAACGCACCGTATTCTCAGTTCAAAAAATATTGCCGTTCCCGAGCACCACCAGGTGGATGTGGGAGGCAAGACCCCGGACATCCGATTTCCTGCCTTTGTCAAGCCCAGCTGTGAATCGCGATCAGTTGGAATTAGTGACAATAGTGTCGTCCAAAACATGACAGAGCTTGAAAAGCAGATCGCATTCATCCACGGGCGGTTCGAGCAACCAGCGCTTATAGAGGATTACCTCCCAGGAGAAGAATACACCGTCTTGATGATCGGCAATGGGGAAGATCAGACCTTTATTCCAGGTGTCGTAACAGTCAAGGGCGGCAACAATGGAAAGTTTCCCATCCTGCGTAGTGACATGCGCGGAGTCGGTATTACCAAAATAGGCATTCCCGAGCATAGTGTGGAAGCAGCCAATGCATTGTGCATAGAAGCAGTTGAAGCCTTGAGTTGTTTGGACCATGTTCGTGTGGATATGCGCTTCGACGCTCATGCAAAATTGAAGATCATCGAAGTAAACGGTATTCCGGGACTCAAGCCGATCAAAAGCTGGAGCCCTCAGATGTTTACACTCTATAACAATTCACCTGAAGGTCCTCTTGAAGATTATCGGCTCTTGCTTCATAAAATAGTGGATTCCGGACTCAATCGTTACAAGCTGTAACAGGGTCGCGTATCTTACATCCTGTCAGCAAAAACAAACACTTTCCCTGAAAGTGTTTGTTTTTGATCGTTTATAATATTATAATTATCACTTGACATCAAATACGAACATTTAGTAGTCAAATATGAACAACCTGTAACCCTTGGTTTGCACATTACCCATGAAAAATTCAGACGCATTGTTACCCGCCAAACGGCAGCAGAGGATTCTGGAAATTCTCAGCCAGGAATTTACTGCACGCAGCAGTACGCTCAGTGAAATCCTGGGTGTGTCCGAGATGACCATACGTCGTGACTTCGATATTCTGGAGCGTAGAGGCCTGGTTGAACGGACCCACGGGGGTGCCGTATTCAAGCAGGAACGTGTGGCCGGAAAGTTCCAATACCAAAGCAGCATTAAAGAAAACCTGCAAGAGAAACAGCAGATTGCCAGAAGAGCTGCCTCACTGCTGGAACCCAACGATGTTATTTTTCTTGGAGAGGGAACCACCGCCGCACTGATACTTAAATATCTGGAACCGGGCTTCCCATGCACCATTTTTACGAACAACCTGGGTGTTGTTGCCGAGACCGATCATATTTCGGCTGAACTGGTCATGCTTGGAGGCACCTATAATTCTGTAACCCACGCATTGAGCGGTCCGTTGACCATGCAGATGATACGGCAGGTCAATGCTACCAAAGTATTTCTGGGTGCCGATGCGCTCAGCATCAGTGCAGGCATGACCACCCCCAATTTTGATATCGCGATTATCGATCGCAGCATGATAGAAAATACAAGGGGGCAGGTGGTTGTCCTGGCAAATCATACCAAGTTTGGTCTGGTAGCCCAGATGTCTGTGGTACCATTGAAACAGATAGATATACTGATCACAAATCGGAAAATCCCTGAAGATTTCCAGAACGATCTTAATCAATTAGGTGTAGACGTTCTCGTAGGCTGACAGAGACATATAAAATAAGGAAACAAAGAGGAAACGAACATGAAAATATTTGTATGTGTGAAACACGTGCCGGACACAGCGGCAAACATCAAAGTCGTTGGAGAAAACGGGTTTGATGAAACGGTTAAATTCGTCATGAACCCTTATGATGAGTATGCAGTGGAAGAAGCCGTCAGGATCGTTCAGGAGCAAGGTGGCGAGGTAGTGGCTGTCTCTGTTGGAAAACCAAACGCCATAAATACCGTCCGAAGTGCTCTTGCGGTGGGCGCAAACAGAGGTATCCTCGTCAAAACCGATACCCAGTTTCTTGACAGCACCACCACGGCCCTGGCCCTTAAAGCCGCTATTGAGCAGGACGGGGCGCCAGAGCTCATTTTTACCGGCAAGCAGTCAGTAGACAGTGAAGGAATGCAAACGCATTATCGTTTGGCTGCAAAAATGGGTCTACCGGTTGCAACGGATGTTGTGGCCTTCTCCATGGAAAACAACAAGGCTGTTGTGGAATGTGAAATGGGTGGAGGAGATCGGGAAGTGATCGAAATGGCCATGCCCTGCGTTGTCGGTGCCACCAAGGGATTAAACGAGCCCCGCTATCCCAAATTGCCGGACATCTTAAAAGCCAAAAAAAAACCCCTTGTTGAAATGGGTCTGGCTGATCTGGGTGTTGCTGTATCGCCCGTGTCTGCCGCCATGACTTCATTGACACAGGTAAAGGAGCGTGGCGCGGCAACGATGATGAAGGGATCCGTGCAGGAGATGGTGGAAGATCTGGTCAACCGACTTGAAAACGATGTTAAGGTTCTTTAAATATATTCACTGCGTGAAATAAACAGGGAGAGAATAAACATGTCCAATATTGGTGTACTTATAGAAATGGATGGGCAGGAGATAAAGGCATCCAATCACGGTGTTTTGACAGTTGCCTGCACAGGTGGAAACGTCGTGGCGCTGGTTTTTACTGAGGATGGTGAAGCCATCAAGAGCGATCTGGAACGTTTCGGTGCCGGGAAAATCGTGACAATGTCCGCCACAAATCCGGTACAGAAAGCAAGCCTGATGGCTGCTGCTGTCAAAGAATATGATCTGGGCGTTTTGATGGGGGTTTCCAGTTCACGAGGTCGCGACCTTCTGACCCGATGTGCCTGTATACTGGATGCGCCGATAGCTCTGGATGCCATGCATGTAAACCTTTCGGATGGAACGGTAGTGAAAAGCCATTTTTCAGGAAAAACCACGGCAGACATAAAACTGACAGGCGATATATTGCTGATCGGTCTGCGTCCCAATGTGATCGAAGCCACTGAAAATCCAGTGTCCGCCGAGGTAATATCCTTTATCGCAGAAACGGGCAGCAGTGATGCGTTTAAGGTTCTGGAGCTTAAAAAGGGGGGGGGCGGAGCCATCGATCTGAGTGAAGCGGAAATTATTATTACCGGCGGTCGCCCCATGGATTCGGCTGAAAACTTCAACCTTCTGCATGCCTGTGCCGAAGTCTTGCCTGGCGCCGTCGGCGCATCCCGGGCGGCCGTTGATGCCGGATTTGCACCCCACAGTATCCAGGTCGGGCAGACAGGGAAAACGGTTTCACCCAAGCTCTATATCGGCTGCGGACTTTCAGGTTCTGTGCAGCATTTTGCCGGAATGAAGACCTCCAGGGTAATTGTCGGCATCAACACAGACAAAGATGCACCCATTTTCGGTAAATGTGACTATGGCATCGTCGGGGATCTCTTTGACGTTGTACCGGTATTGACGGACGTATTAAAGGCACGCAAGGGGTAAGCATGTCGATATACACTGGTATCAAAATTGTTCTCATGGCCCTTCTGCTGATCGCCGGTTTTTCCATATTTACATTGCGGGTGAAACACCTCCTGGCCCTCATGAAATCGGTTAAAGGCAAAACAGATGTCAAGCCAGACCGTTTGAGGGAAAGGGTCCGCGTTCTGATCACCGATATTCTCGGCCAATCGAATGTACGCAGGAAAAAAGGCCCGGGTATTGCACACACCCTTATATTTTTTGGATTCCTGGCAGTGCAATTTCATTCTCTGGAGTTGATGATTCAAGGGGTACTCCCCTTTTTTCACATCTCCGGCTTTTTACCGGCCCTCTATGCCGCATATCTTTTTGCAGCGGATATCCTGGCTTTCCTGGTGCTGATGGGGCTGGGATATGCCCTGTACAGACGATTGGTACTGCGCCCTGCCTATCTTACCGATGGCCGGGATGCAAGATTGATCATCATGTTTACCGCCGTCATTATTATCACCTTTCATTTCATCAATGGCTTTACCCTGCTCCTGTCGACAGACGGCTTCAACTATTCGGGTGTTTTTACCGTCTCGGCTGCTATTGTTTCCATTTTTCATCTGAATTCCTTGACCCCTTTCCAGCAGATAGTGGGATATGAAATTGCCTACTGGATACACATGCTGACCATCGTGGGTTTTCTGATCTACATCCCTGGTTCGAAACACCTTCATCTTCTGGCAGCGATACCCAATGTTTATCTCAAACCCCTCGAACGCGAAAAGTCTATGATTGTGACCGACATCGAGGATGAAGATGCCGAGAGTTTTGGACTCGCAAAAGTTACCGACATGAGCTGGAAAAATGTGCTGGATTTATATGCCTGTACAGAATGTGGTCGCTGCGAAGAGCAGTGCCCGGCATCCGGGACACAGAAGCCTCTGTCGCCTAAATCGATTGTAACGGATATCAAACACGATCTGTTTGATCAGGCCGAGACAATACTTAACGGTGAAACAGATGATGTGCTGCCGATTGTACGTGACAATGCGCCTGTTACCGGTGATGTCCTCTGGTCCTGCACTACCTGCCGGGCTTGTGAAGATATCTGTCCTGTGAACATCCAACATCTCGACTTGATATTGGAAGCCAGAAAGCAGCGTGTGCTGATGGAAGCGGATTTTCCTCCTGAACTTCAGGAAACTTTCACAAACTTTGAAAACCAGTCCAACCCATGGGGTTTTGCAAGCGACACCCGGGCAGCCTGGGCCCAGGGTCTGGACGTACCCCTGATGTCGGACAAGCCGGACGCCGATATCTTGTGGTTTGTGGGTTGTGCCGGTTCATTTGATGACCGGGGCAAAAAAATATCACAGGCCATGGCACATGTACTGAACCGGGCGGGTGTTTCATTTGCTATCCTGGGGCCCGAAGAACACTGCAACGGGGACACTGCCCGGCGCGCTGGTAATGAGTATCTGGCTCAAATGATGATTGCTGATAACATTGAAACGTTTAATCGCTACAATCCCAAACGTGTTCTGACGGCTTGTCCACACTGTTTCAATATGCTAAAAAATGAGTACCCACAATTTGGTGCAAACTTTGAAGTGGTCCATCATACCGAGTTGCTCCTGGAGCTCTTCCGCAAGGAAAGGCTTCAAGCAAAGGATAAGGGTCACGAAAGCATTGTCTATCATGACTCATGCTATCTGGGCCGTTGGAATGGCATTTACCAGGCCCCCCGTGACGTGCTGGCCTATGTCAACCAGGAAACCCAACCCATATTACCTCCCCGTAACACGTCCAAGGGGTTCTGTTGCGGTGCCGGAGGTGGGCGAATGTTCATGGAAGAAACCCTTGGCAAACGGATCAATGTGGATAGAGCCGAGGAGATTCTTGGCACGGGGACCAACCTGGCCGCGGCTGCATGTCCTTTCTGTGTGACTATGTTGACAGATGGCATTTCTGACTGTGGAAGTGATATGCCCGTCAAGGACATTGTAGAAATAGTCGAAGAAAGAACCCGATAAAACTGAACCGCAACAGCGAGCGCATTTCCCTTAGGTTCTGCCGTTCGGCAGTGCTTCGCATGCTGCGAGGTTCTTCAATGTATGTATCGCACTGATAAGCTGTGTCGTTAACCAGATCTATATTCAATCATTCATTATGGGAGAAAAACCATGCAAGACAGCGCAAGAGTTGTCATCATTGGTGGCGGTATTGTGGGATGCAGTACCGCCTATCATTTAACAAAAATGGGCTGGGAAGATGTTGTAATACTTGAAAAGGGCGAACTGACCAGTGGTTCCACGTGGCATGCGGCTGGCCTCGTGGGGCAATTGCGTGCGGAAAGAAATATCACTCGCATGCTCCAGTACAGTGTCAGCTTATATGATCAGCTGGAGAAAGAAACCGGGCTGACGACCGGATGGAAAATGTCCGGGTGTCTCCATCTGGCCAAAACCCCTGAACGTATGTTTGAGCTGAAAAAAGGGGCTACCACCGCCCGCAGCTTTGGTCTCGAAATGAATATCATTACCCCTTCGGAGGCCAAAACACTCTTCCCCATCATGGATGAAGCCGATGTCATCGGCGCAGCGTTCATGCCCACCGATGGGCAGGCAGATCCTGCCGGTATCACTCAGGCCATGGCCAAGGGCGCACGTAACCGTGGCTGTACTATTCACGAGAACACACTGGTGACGGGCTTTGATTTTGACAAACGTCGCGTTACAAGTGTCAAAACTGACCAGGGAGACATTCGCTGTGATATCGTGGTAAATTGTACCGGTATGTGGGGTTGGCAGGTCGGGCAGATGTTGGGGGTCAATGTTCCTCTGGTTCCGTTTATGCATCAATTCCTGGTGACGGATGTCATTGAAGGCGTTCCCGCGGATCTGCCGACCCTAAGAGACAAGGACAATCTCCTATATTACAAAGAAGAAGTCGGCGGGCTTGTCATGGGTGGCTATGAACGAAATGGTATCCCCTGGGCCATTGACGGCGTGGACAATGGTTTTATTTCTCAACTTCTGGAGCCAGATTACGACCATTTTGAAAGCCTTTCCGAACCAGCCATGAATCGCACACCCTGTTTGCAGGATGCGGGAATATCAAGGCTTGTCAATGGCCCTGAAGCATTCACACCTGATGGCGATCCCATTATGGGGCCGGCACCGGAACTGGACAACTGTTTTGTGGCTGCCGGGTTCAACGCCTTTGGTATTGCCGCAGGCGGCGGTGCCGGTAAAATGATGGCGGAATGGATTATTGAAGGTGAGCCCAGTCTGGATATCTGGCCCCTTGATATACGCCGCTTCGGTCCCTATCACCACAGCCGTTCATATAATGTCACGCGAACCCGGGAACTCTACGGCAAACATTATACGATTCACTGGCCCAATGAAGAACATGATTCAGCCAGGGCTGTCCGCCGCAGTCCTTTGTATTCCCTGCTCAAGGAAAAAGGCGCGGTCTATGGTGCCAAGTATGGATGGGAACGGGTCAACTGGTTTGCTCCGGAAGGGGTTGCCCCCAAGGATGATCACACCTTTGAAATTCCCAACTGGTTCGAACACGTGGCAGCCGAACACAAACATGCCCGGGACAAAGTGGTACTTATCGATCAATCCTCTTTCAGTAAGTTTGAAATCGAAGGGCCCGGGGCCCTCGAATTTCTCAATCGCCTGTGCGCCAACCAGATCGACAAACCTGTGGGTAAGGTTGTCTACACCCAGATGTGCAACGAGCGCGGCACCATCGAATGCGACATGACCATCGCCCGCCTGGACACAGATCGTTTTTTTCTGGTTGTAGGCACCGCCTTTGCGTTGCGAGCCCGGTGGTGGATTGAAAATCACCTGCCCAATGACAACACGGTTCACATGAAGGATGTGACATCTTCTTACGCTGTCATCAATGTTGCGGGCCCCCTGTCCCGGGAACTTCTGGAAAAAGTTTCCACGGACGATGTGAGCAACGCGGCATTTCCATTTGCAAGTGTTCGGGCTTTGACTCTTGGATATGCACCTGTAACCGCATTCCGCATCACCTATGTGGGTGAACTGGGTTACGAGCTATACATCCCCACCGAGTTTGCCGGTCATGTTTATGAGACGCTCTGGGAATCCGGTCAGGATCTTGACATCCGCAATGCCGGCTATCGAGTTATTTCCAGCATGCATATTGAAAAAGGATATGCAGATTGGGGCTCTGAACTGACACCTGAGTATACGCCATTTGATGCCGGGCTCGGTTTTTGTGTCGCACTCGGCAAGGATGAATTCATCGGCAAAGAGGCACTGACGCGTATCAAGTCGGAAGGGCCGGCCTGGCAGCTCTGCTCTTTTACGCTGGATGTCGATGCACCTGTGATGATGCAGAGTAGTGCACCCATTGTATGCGGTGGCAAGGTCATTGGCACAACCACCAGCGCCGGATATGGTCACACAATCGGTAAAACCATCTGCTATGGCTACATTCCGACTGAATATACGCAGACAGCAGCGGCATTTGAAATCGAAGTATATAAAACTGTCTATTCTGCAACGCTGGAAAAAAGCCGTGCGCTTTACGATCCGGAACGTCTGCGAATTCTGGCATGATGTCATGCCCCTGGGTATCATCTCTTGCTATGGTATTATAGAGAAAATCGCCTGACCGAAACCCCTTACCCTTATGAAAGGAGGTAAAAAATGAATCGTGCCATTTGCAGCGGTAAGTTTCAATTAAAAGGTCTTGATTTCAAGGTGTTATCAGACGACGAGATTACTGATATTCACTACGCCAGCCTTGAAATACTTGAAAAAACAGGTGTTTATGTGGAAGATGATGATGCATTCGATCTCTTCCATTCCATTGGCTGCCGGGTGGATGTGGATAAAAAAATTGTCAAAATTCCGCACTATCTTGTAGAAAAAGCCATACGAACAGCACCGTCCCGAATTGTGTTGGGAGCACGCAACCCTGATAAAAGCTTTATCATGGAAGGAAAAAGGGTAACCTTCACCTCATTTGGCGAAGGTGTCAGTGTTGTCGATATCAATACCGGTGAAATCAGGGACTCGACCAAAAAAGATCTCGCAGCCGGAACAAGATTGATGGATGCACTGGATGCCTATGGTGTTTGTCATCGGCCTGTTTCTTCATTGGACGTAGACCCCGGGGCTTATACACTCCATAATTATGAAGCCCTCGTACATAACACGGACAAACCGGTTAGTTTAGGGCCTGGTGATGGCAAGGGGCTGGAGAAAATCTATCAAATGTCGGCCATCATTGCCGGTGGCGAAGATACCCTGGTGGACAATCCCCTATTAGTCGCTTCTACCTGCCCGGTAACCCCTTTGCGTCTGGTCAAACATTGCTGTGAAATCGGTATGAAGGCTGCCGAACTCAGCATCCCTGTTCGCTTTACAACCATGGCACTGTCAGGTGCTACCAGCCCCATTACCCTGGCAGGCACCCAGGCTGTTCAAAATGCCGAATTTCTCGCCTGTGTTGTTATGCACCAGGCTGTTCGACCCGGAGCTCCGGTGATTTGCAGCAGTTCAACGACTTCAATGGATCTAAAAACCGCCGAAGCCTCAGTGGGCTCCCCGGAAATGGCTTTATTTGCGGCCATGAACGCTCAAATGGCCCGATTTTACCAAGTGCCTTCCTGGAGCGGCGGGACGTAGACGGATTCCAACATCGGCGGAAGTGCACAAGCCGGCCACGAAAAAACGCTAACGGCTCTCGTTGCGGCAATGTCAGGGAACAATGTCCTATACGGAGCAGGAATGTTAGAATGTGGCATGGTGGTGGATTTTCCTCAATTGTTACTGGATAGTGATATTATTGAGATGGTAAAATATTTTCTGGGAGGCGTCGAAGTCAATGACGAGACCCTATGCGTTGATGAAGTCAGGGAAAACGGTTGCGAGTCCAACTTTCTGATGTCACCGACCACGCTGAAACTTATGCGAACACAAAGCAGACCCCAATTTTTTCAACGCATGAATCGAAGTACATGGATAAGTGCCGGAAAACCAGATCCCTATGATATGGCCAATGAAAAGGTTAAAGACATATTGGTCAACCATCAACCGACACCTCTTTCTGATTCCGTGGCCCGTGATTTAAGAAGATTTGTGACTGAAGTTGAAAAAGAATGGGGTATTGAACCGTCAAATCCCGACTTTGACCCGGCAACGTTGGTAAAGGGTGCCTGAACAAAATCGTAACACGATTTTATAGAACGCGACTGTGTCGCTTTGATGAGAAAAGTTGATATTTATATCTGGAAGCCAGCACTGAGAAAGTATTTTGCAAAGGGTTACCGTCAATGTCGCTGATAATGAGCTCTTGAGTTGCCAGATGACATCCGGTTGGCTAGCAACCTGTCCGATCTGTAACAGGAAGGCATATACCGTATCTATGCTTTCCTGTTTGTCGGAGATATCATGTCTTAAGGTATTGACACAATTCAATATATTATATAATGTCAGTGAATTGAAAAATCTCTTAGCTTGCTGAGTGGTTCTTCCATGCAAGGAATTCTGTCAAATCCTTAAAGGAATTCACGATATGCGCACCCTTTGTTTAAAAACCCCTTTTGCTGTTTTCATTTTCTTTTTTAGTCTTTATTGCTTTGTTATCCCACCCCCTGCCCTGGCTGACATTCAGTATGTTTCCGATCTGCTGATCATATCCATTAGAGACGGACAGGATGAAGATGCTGCCGTGTTAGGCTATCTGCGGTCTGCTGCAGCGGTTGACATCCTGGAAGAAACTGAAGAGCTGATGCAGATTAGAACGGAAGACGGTATACAAGGCTGGGTAAGAAAGAAATTCATTGTGCCGGATAAGCCCAAGGCCGTCATTATAGATGAACTCGAAGAAAAAATATCCGTCCTCGAGGAAAACATTCAAACCCTTCAGGAAGGATCCGATGCCCAGGGATTACAAAATATGATCGATGGCTACAAACAAAAAGTGACAAACCTAACGGCATCTTATGAAAATGAAAAAAGAACGCGATTGGCATTACAGAAGGATCTGAAAAAGGTCACTGCCGAGCACCAGCAGCTTTCGAAACAAAGCAAAATAAACAAAGGGGTCAACAAAGAACTCGCATCGGTAAAGAACGAAAACAAGGCCCTCAAAGATAAAATTGCCGCACTACCACCCGCCGACGCATCACCCTTGCTGTCAGGGAACATGAAGTGGTTTCTGATCGGTGGCAGCGTCCTGCTCTTGGGCTTTATCATGGGAAGAGCCATCAAAGGAAAGCGATCGTATAGATACTGAAGAGCCATAAGCTTTAAGCGATAAGCAGCTTACGGCTGACCGCTTATGGATTATCGCTTTGCGCGATCTTGCGGATCACCCGAGTAGTATAGGCGACATCTTCCAGCGTGTTGAAATACCCGAAACTGACACGGATGGTACCTTCAGGATATGTGCCCAGCGTCTGATGGGCTAAAGGGGCACAATGCAGACCGGATCTAACCAGAATGTCGTGTTCGACGTTCAGTAGATTGCCGGCTTCATTTGTGGAAATCCCATCTTCCATCCAGGCCAGATTAATGGAACCGCACCCGGTAAATCCTGCTTCATCCTGACTGGGCATGATGCTGTCAAAGGTAACAGAAACAGTGGCGGTCTGCTTGTCTGCATTCAACGGTCCATAAATCGTCACGCCCTGGACATCATACAGCTCATCCAGAAACGCCGTTGTAAGTACTTTTTCATGTTCCCGGATTCTGTCCACCCCCTCACCCAAGAGGAACGCTACACCAGCCCCGAGCCCGGCTAAGCCGACATTGTTCTGAGTACCGCTTTCCAGGGCATCCGGAAGAAATTCGGGTTGCTCCATTTTTTCAGACACACTACCGGTTCCGCCGAGTTTTAAAGGACGAACAGACAATCCTTCGCGCATGTAAAAGCCACCGGTGCCTTGAGGACCCATGAGGCCTTTGTGGCCGGTAAAAGCCAGAAAATCAATTTGATCCTCCATCACGTCGATGGGATAACAACCGGCCGTCTGTGCTGCGTCCACCAGCAAGGGAGTTTCTCCAATAATCGATCTGACAGCAGAAACATCCTGAATGGTTCCACAGACATTGGAAGCATGGTTAAGAACCACCAAAGACGTTTTTATATCGAGGGCCCTGCCAAGACAATCCAGGTCCAGATACCCTTGCCGGTCACAGGGGATCACGGACAAGGATATACGACCGTTCATTTCAAGGTATTTCAACGGTCGCATGACAGAGTTGTGCTCCATGGCCGTAGTGATAACATGGTCACCCTGGTTCAGAAAACCGGTTATAATTGTGTTGAGAGATTCCGTCACGTTCAATGTAAATATGATTCTTGACAAATCATTGATATGAAACAGTTTGGCAATTTGCGCTCGGGTATCCTGTATGATCGTTGAAGCTTCAATGGCAAGCTGGTGTCCTGAACGACCGGGATTGGCCCCGACATGATTGAGGTAATAAATCATCGCTTCCTGAACCTGGGATGGTTTGGGAAAGGATGTGGATGCATTGTCGAGATAGATCAATTTTTTCATCGAATAAATTCGTAGCAGTTTAGGTTGTTTAGACTGTTAGGCTGTTAGGCGGTCGGCCGCTAACAGCCTAACAGTCTAATTGTCTAACAGTCTAATAGTCTAATAGCCTATCTACCTAATTTTATCATCGTATCAAACCCGGCAGAAACAGAACCAGTTTCGGAAATATCATGAGTAAAAAGATACACAGAATATAGGCCGGCAGAAAATAGGCCACGCCCTTAAATACGTCCTCCAGAGGTACATCTTTGGCCATGCCTCCGACAACATAGGTGGTGGCTCCCACGGGCGGCGTGACTGCTCCCAGGGTTGTCACTACGGTGATGGTGACCCCAAACCAGATGGGGTCATAGCCAAGTTCCATGGCAACCGGGAAAAAAATGGGGATCGTAATCAAAAGTAATGCCAGCGCATCCATCACCGCACCACCCACAATATAGATGGCGAAGATGATCGCCATGATGACCATGTCCGGCACCGGCAATGCCACAACCCACGATGCGATGTCATACGGTATGCGAGTCACCGCTAAAAAACGACCAAATACCATGGCACCGGCCACGATAACGATCACCATACAGGAAACACGAATGGTGTCGGTAATGGCTGCCAGAAATCCTTTCCAGTTGAGCTTTCGTTGAATCACACTGAGCAAAACGGCGAAAAGAGATCCAACGGCACCGGCTTCCGTGGGCGTAAAAAATCCGAAATAAAGACCAATCATCACCAACAAGAACAAAATGGCCATTTCAAAGGCACCCGAGAGCCCCTTTATCTTTTCAAGAAAGGTGGTTTGGGGACCCACAGGTCCCCAGTCCGGATGTATTGTGCAGACAATATAGATGGTCAGGCTCAATAAAACAGCCAGAACAACTCCGGCACCGATTCCGCCGTAAAAAAGACGGGCGATGGACTGCTCTGTGGAAAGCCCGATAACGATCAGGACCACACTCGGCGGGATTACCACACCCAATGTCGACCCGCAAGCGATGGCTCCCGTACTCAGTCGTGAATCATAGCGAAATTTTTTCATCTGGGGGAGCGCGACAGTGGTCATGGTGGCTGCAGTAGCGGCGTTGGATCCGCAGATAGCTGAAAATGCCGAACATGCCATAATGGTCGCCATGGCGACGCCGCCACGAATCTGGCCGACCCATTGATAGGCTGCCTTGTATAGTTTTTCGTTGACGCCTGAATAAAAGGCGATCTGCCCCATGAAGATAAACAGTGGAATGACGGTCAAACCGTATTTAGAAAAGGTCTCCCACAAAACAGAGCCCAGCATGTTCAACCCTGCCTTGAAGGAGATGAGATAGCAGAAACCGCAGAATCCCACGATGCCCATGGCAAATCCCACAGGAGTCCCGAGCAAAAAGAGCATCAATAACAGCACGACAATGCCAAGAATGCCGATAACAGCCGGTGTCACGATTCTGACTCCTTCATAGGTATGAGTTGTCTCAGAAAATCCGTAAGAAGAACCAGTGCCAGCACAGCACAGCCAAGAGCCACCATATACGTGAATGGATAGTAGATAATCCTGAGGGTTTCTGTAACCTCACCGGTGGTTCTGAGGGTGTTGGCCTTTATTGTCAACTGCCATGCGGCCAGGATAAAAAAAACGAAGCACATACCATTGTTCACTGCCGCAAGGACCCAGCGGGTTTTTGGTTGAAAGACGTTTACCAGCACATCCACGGCAATATGACCTTTTTTGACCTGCGTGTAAGCCAGAGCAAAAGCGGTCAACATAGCGCCTGAAAATCCCATCAGTTCATAGGTCCCGCTGATGGGTACCCAGAACAGGCGAAAAACAATATTGGCACATGTCAACAGGACCATGACAATCAGAATAAAACCCGCCAGAAACGTTAGCATCCTGTTGAGTGTCTCGGTAATTTTAGTCAGGATCATTGAACCGTAAGACCCGAGGGGCTGTTCAGAGCATGTTTTTTTGTAAGAGATTTAATATCGTTAACAATTGCTTCGCCAGGGTAGCCCTTGGACGTAGTAGATTTAATCCAGTTTTCGGTCATAAAGGTCAGCTTTGCATCCCATTGGGCTTTTTCAGCGGGGGCCAGCTGGATGAATTCGACACCCTGGTTAGCTTTGGACCATGCGTTGGCGTCTTTCACGTGGTTGTCCATGTACGTGCCTGTCCAAAGGGCCTGCTCCACACGCAGGTCTTCCATTACCGCTTTGACATCCTCGGACAATGCATTCCATTTTTCCATGTTCATGACCACGGCAAAAGGATAGATGACCGTATCGGTTTGGGTAACATATTTACAGATTTCCGCAAATTTAAAATCTTTCATGACCTCCGTCGAGGTAAACAGGCCTTGAACAACACCTTTCTGCAGTGCCTCGGGGGTGGCGGACATGGGCATGCCTACCTGGTTGGCGCCCCAGGCTTTTAGGATCTGGGCGGCTCCACCGGATGCCCTTAAATCCAACCCTTTGATATCGTCTAAATTTCTTACCGGTACTTTGGACATGATATTGGCGGGTGCCGTGGTGAACATGGTCAGGACCTTGACCTTGGCAAAGGGGGTGGGCATGTATTTCTGATAGAGATCCCAGAGCACCAGGCTGCCGGTTTTAGCATTGGGTAGTCCCAATGGAAGGCTGGTGGCGTTTGTTGTAATGAAACGACCGGGCTGATAGGCCATGCAGAGACACCCGATGTCTGCCGTTCCGGCGATGACACCGTCCATCATGTCCATAGCACCCAGGAGCGTTCCTCCTGGATATGTGTTGATGGCGACCTTGTTTGCGGTTCTTTTCTCGACTTCCGTTTTCCAGCGTTCCATTTGAACACAGGGGAATGTGGGGGCCGGTGGGAAATTGGCATAGCTGAGCTTAATGGGTCCGGCCACCGTCATGCTTGGTGTCAAAAGGGTTCCAACAATGGCAACGACAAAGAAAACAGCACATAAAAGAGCAAGTTGTTTCTTCATGACATATCCTCCTTTTTGGATTCGGATTTAAAATTTATCACACGCTTAATGTGCTTAATATTTATCCCTTATAGGGTTAAATCAGTGCCGGTCCCTTTGTATCCAGGTATCGACTCTATTCACACCAGGCATCCCCTTCCTTTTGCTTGATGGCATCAAGAATCCTTTCCGGGGTAATGGGTAGTTGCGTGATACGCACACCAATAGCGTCGTAAATGGCATTGGCTATAGCAGGCGCCGTGGGAACGAGTCCTGGTTCACCAATTCCTTTGGCACCATAGGGTCCATCCGCATCACCCAGTTCCACAACAACCGCTTCCACCGGAATGTCATCCTTGGCGGTCAGGATATTGTAGTCGCGGAAATTGGGATTCATCACCTTGCCTTTCAAAGATTTTATCTCTTCCGTCAAGGCATACCCGGTTCCCGTATAGGCAGCCCCGTATATCTGTCCCTTGATCAATGTCGGGTTGATGGCCCTGCCCACATCATGGGCGGCAATCATACTCAGGATTTTAACCTCACCTGTTTGCTTGTCCACCTCCACTTCCACGCCTGTGGTTCCAAAGGCGTAGGTCATGGAAATATTGCCCTTGAATTCTCTGTCCAGCATCTGGGTGGGGGGATCATAAAAGACTTCCGCCATGACGGTTTGGCTTTTACCGGTACCCACATGCAGACCCTGTTTCAATATCTGGCTTGCATCCACACTGCAATAGGGATTTTCTGGATCGCTTTTCAGAAAGACCTTGCGCTCCTGGATATCGAGATTGTCCGGGTCAGCAAACAGACTGAAATCAATGTTCGGCATTTCAAATCCAGGGACCATCCGTTTCTTTCTTTTCAAACCAAATTGAATAATCTTGGGCAGCTGTACGGTGGCCATTTTCAGAATCTGGCGACGTATTTTTTTACAGGCCGCGATGGCGGCATTGCCGGCAATGAAAGTATGTCGACTGGCATGGGTACCCGCATCCCACAGGCCCAGTGCGCTGTCCCCGATGGTAAAGGATATATCTTCGGGCCGAAAACCGAGTTCTTCGGCAATAATCTGGGATAGCACCGTAGAAGATCCCTGCCCCTGATCCGTACCGCCGCTGATGACATCCACATGCCCCTCATCATCGACCTTGATCCGCATACCGTGGCCGTCTGATTTATATACCCGGGCACCACCGGCCACATGAATCAGGGAAGCCATACCCACACCTCTGCCGTTTCTCTTTCCATGCTTCTCATCCCATGATATTTTTTCTTTGACCGTCTGAATGCATTCTTCCAGCCCACAAGTGGTAATTTGGAGTTTCATGGGGGTGAGATCACCGCTTTGGTTCCGGTTAATGCTTCTAAATTCAGCCGGATCAATCCCGGCCGCCTCTGCCAGTCGATCCATTGAAGTTTCCACGGCAAAGGTAGCCTGGGGCGTTCCATAGCCACGCATGGCCTGACAATAGATATTGTTCGTGTAAACACAAGTTGCCTTGAAAAAAACATTTTCTACACGATAAAGAGAAGAGATGGGGGTCATCATGACCGATGGTGTCGTGGCCCCCCAGGAAGTGTAAGCACCGTTGTCAAGGACGGCTTCCACATGTCTGAAGGTCAGTTTTCCGTCCTTGGCACATCCCTGCTCGATATCGAAAACAGCCGGTTGCCTCGGGGGCAGCGCCTTGAATTCCTCTTCCCGTGTAAACAGTATTTTTACGGGTTTGCGTGTTTTCAAGGCCAATTGAATGCAAATGAATTCATAGATGTCTGTATCCAGCTTGGTTCCGAAACTGCCCCCCACAACCACATTTTTAACCCTGATATTTTTGTCTTTTAGACCAATCTTTGCGAAATACTCGGCTATACGTTGCTTGGCTCCGAATATAACATTGGTCTGATTGTGAAGGGTCAGATTGTTGCTGGCATCGAATTCAGCTACGCACCCACTGGTGCCCATGCAGCACTGGTTGACCCAGGTGGTGGAGACACGATCTTTTACTACAAAGGCTGAATCCTTTCGGCCCTGTTCCAGATCTCCGGCACTGAATTTCCATGGCAAGGGTAAAACATTGCTTCGAATCGGTTTTCCCCGGGCATCGACCTCATGTACCAGGGGGGCCTCTTTCTGCATGGCCTCAAAAGGATCAAAGACACCCGGTATTTCTTCGTATTCAACTTCGATCAGATCAACTGCGGCCTGGGCAATCTCAGGACTGATAGCTGCCACAGCAGCTATTTCATCACGATACTGGCGCACCCTGTCCTTCTTGAGTACCGTCTGGTCCTTTATGAAACCCACACGCACCTCCGGGATATCCTCCCCGGTCAGTACCGCGCGGACACCCGCAAGGGCTTTTGCCTGCGTGGTGTCGATTTTTTTTATGCGGGCATTCACATAGCTGCTGTAAAGGATTTTGCCGTACAGCATGCCCGGCAGCTTGAAGTCGTCTATATAGACTGCACGACCGGTCACCTTGTCTGTTTCAAGGGTCCTTGGAATATTTTTACCCACATAACGGAAATTTGTCATCTTGCCTCCTGAACATTTTGTCCCCCAACGGATTGGTTTCGTTGTCGGGAACACTATTCATGTTTGGTTGCCATTTCAATGGATTCGATGATTTGAACATAACCGGTGCAACGACAGAGGTTGCCTGCTATCGCTGAGCGGATATCCGCTTCTTCAGGTTCCGGTGTCTCATCCAGCAGGGCCTTTGCAGACATGATCATACCCGAGGTGCAGAACCCGCATTGAACCCCATTGTTTTCGATAAAGGCCTGTTGGATGGGGTGTAGAGAACCGTCCGGTTTTGCAACACCCTCGATGGTGAGCACCTGTTTGCCTTCGATCTCAGGAATGGGGTACAAACAGGCATTAACGGCGTCGCCATCCACGATCACGGTACAGGCGCCACAGTCACCCACCCCGCAACCTTCCTTGGCACCCGTGAGTTCGAATACCTCCCGGAGTGTTTTCAATAAGGTCCAGTCCCTGGGAACATCGGCAACCACCGAGTCCCCGTTCAGGTTAAATGAAATAGAAACAGTATTCATCAGTCACTCCTTTTTATACCGCTTGTTATACGCCCTGGGTTGGATCTAACGGTTCATTTTTGATTTGGCATTCATGGCAGCCTCTTTGGCCACCCTCGGGATCAGGACCCGCACCATATCTTCCCGGTACCACCCTTCACAGCGTAAACTGTCCCTGGGTGAGCAGCATTCCGGTGAAGAAGCGATCAGACCCGCTTCCTTCAAGATGTCATCTGTTAAAGGCTTGCCACGCAGGAAATCTTCTGCCTCGTCTATACGGATGGGTGTGGGCGCTGCTACGGTCAAGGCGATCCGGGCATCACCTATGGTCTCATCCGTGTTGAGGGACAAGCCAACGGCGACCCCGATAATGGGTAGGTTCATGGCTTTTCTGCGTGCGTGTTTGCAATAGGCGGTACCATAGGTTCCCATCTGTTCGGGGATGGTGATTTCGGTTAAAATTTCATCCCATTCCTTCACGGTTTCAGAAGGGCCTACAAAAAATTCTCTAATAGGGACCTGTCGTTCACCTTGTCTGCTTTTAAGCGTGATAACCGCATCCAGTATCATCAAGGGGGCTGCCGTGTCGGCTGAGGGGGCGGCGTTACATATGTTCCCACCGATGGTGGCCACATTTCTAACCTGCACAGAACCCACCTGGGCGGCACCCTGGTTCAGGGCTGCCAATTCATTCTGTATGAGGGTAGATTTTTCAATCATACGATGGGTTGTCAGGGAACCGATGTGGTAGCCATCGTTTTTACGAATATACCGAAGTTCCTCAATACCCCGCAAGGAGATGAGAGTGTCTGGTGAGCGATTGCTCTGTTTAACAACCACCATGACATCTGTTCCGCCGGCAATCAATTCCGCTTTTCTGCCGTGTTGATCCAATAGCTTGAACGTCTCCGCAAGATCCTTTGGCTTGAAATAATCATACGCGATCATTACTCATTCCCTTCGTTTACTGTTAGCGATTGTCAAAAACCCGTTTTGATTTTCTTTCCGATCTGGGCAGGGAGCAGGTGTCAAGCAACTCCACATCGCAGCTTACCATGATACTGTCTTTTATTTTTCGACTGATGGCAGCCTCGATTTCCCTGGCCTTGGCAGCATCTGACTCTGAACCACATTCCACACGCAGAGTCATGGTATCTTTACCATTGGTTTCCCGATCCAGTACCACCTGATACTCACAGGATATTTCAGGTACGGATGAAAGCACTTCATCAATCTGACCCGGATATATATTGACGGCCCGAAAAATAATCATATCATCTGAACGACCCAGAATACTGTCATGCATGGGAAGCAGGTTGCCGCAAGAACAGGCAGACGGTATCAAACGGGTCAAATCACGTGTACGGTATCGGATCAGGGGCGACGCCTCCTTGCACAGGGTTGTGACGACCATTTCCCCGACATCTCCCTCAGGGACCGGTTCCAATGTTTCAGGATCCAGAATTTCGAGATAATAGTAATCTGCCCAATAGTGAATACCCTCATGCCGTGAACACTCAAGACCGGTGCCGGGTCCATAGAGTTCCGTCATACCCGGAATGTCAAACATGTCTTCCAGCCCCAACAAATCCTTGATACGCTGGCGCATGGCATGACTGCTCCGTTCGGATCCGAATATCATTTTTTTCAAGGCGATTTTATCTCTCAGACCCCGTCTTTCAATTTCTTCGGCCATGAGCAGGGCCATGCTTGCCGTACAACACATGACCGTGGTCTGGAGGTCAACCAGGAACTGGCACTGCATTTCGACATTTCCTGGGCCGATAGGCAATGCCATAGCGCCGAATCGTTCACACCCTAACTGAAAGCCGACGCCTGCGGTCCAGACACCGTAGCCCACCGCAATCTGAACCCTGTCTTCTTTGGTAAGTTCTGCTATCTCATAACAGCGTGCAAAAAAATGACTCCAGTCATCCACATCCTTTTGGGTGTAGGTCAATACTTTTCGTTTCCCAGTGGTTCCAGAAGAGGCATGGATTCGAACGATGTCAGATTCCGGAACCGACAAAAGGGGGAACGGATATCCGTTTTGCAAATCCTCTGCGCTTGTAAAAGGAAGCTTTTGAATATCATCCAGGCTGAGGATGTCCTGGGGCCCTACTCCGGATTTATCCAATAGCTCTCTGTAAAAGGCGGACCCCTTGTATGTATGGGATACCGTCCATTGCAGACCCTTCAACTGATGCGTCTTGAGCTCATCCAGGGATTGAAAGGGCGGCATAAAGGTTCTTGTCATTATTCACCTCCTGAACGGAAATAGTGAGCGCTAACCCCGTAGCTTGCTGCGGGGTTAGCGAGCGAATCAAATAGATAAAATCCTTACCGGGAGATTCCCTGCAGCTTGCTGCAGGGTACTCTTCAAACCTCCAGACACGATTGAGACGTCTTCAGGGAAGCACGTAATTTTTTTGTGGCGTCCTGATCCGCATTATGGGTGCCGGAATCCATCACCACGCCATATTTTTCCTTGGCTTTTTCAAGACTTACATACCCATAAAGGACATCTTTTTCAACGGCCTGAATATCTCTTTCCAGGGGGGAGCCAAAACCACCACCGCCGGCGCTGTAAAAATCGATCTTGTCTCCCGCATCACAGAATGTCAGACCACTGGGGTCGGCAGGAAGGTCATTTTTCAGATATTGGGCCTTGGTGCCTGGGCTGCCCCCAAATATCCCCTGGGGTGGATATCGAAAACGACCGGCCTGCACAGCGATGGCAACCGGTGGTTTGGGTGCCAGCGCATCATCGGGAACCTGTATGACCATCCGTCTCCCCAGACCACCCCGCATTTTACCGGCACCCCCTGAATCACAGACCAGTTCCCTTGCCTGGACCATCAAAGGGGTATCGCTTTCCAAAATCTCAACGGGTGTATTGGCGCCATTGGCCGGAAAAATAGCACATTGGTGTCCATCTTTTGTCCGGCTTGCGCCTAGACCGCCACCCCGAATAATCATGGTATGAAACGGTTTTCCGTCATGCCGTTTCCCGTAAAAGATATTGGTCTGGGCCGGCGTGCCACCACTGTCCGACATGATCCGACCCGGCACAGCCGCAGAAAGGGCACGAAAAACCATTTCGGTCATAAAATGACCCACCTGCATACGTGCTGCCACCGCAGCCGGAAAGGTGCAATTAACCACACACCCTTCAGGGGCGGTCATGGATACAGGACGGATGGCGCCTTCGTTAATGGGCAGCTCCGGATCAAAAACAGATTTAACCGCCATAAAAACATAAGCATAGGTGAAATTATAGACCACATTGACACCCCAGTTGACCTGGGGAGAGGTATTTGAAAAATCCACCTGAATGTCACTGCCTTTTACCGTAACAGTTAAACAGATCTTAATATCATTTCTTTCCCCTGCCCCTTCTATAACACCTTCATAGGGATAGATACCATCGGGTATTTTCATGATAGCCTGTCGCATACTCTGTTCGGTCCTTTGGATAATTTCATCTGCAAGGTCTTCAAGGGTTTCAAGACCTTCATCGGCCATCATTTCGATCACTTTTTCACCACATACATGATTGGCAGCCACTTGAGAGCGGATATCACCGGTGACCTCCTCTGGTGTTCGAACATTCCAGCGGATCATCTCCAGTAAATCCTCATTAAGGACACCTGCATCATACAATTTGATACATGGTATAAATAAACCCTCTTCATACACTTCACGATTATCCGAGGATACACGGCCGCCAATATCCGAGTGGTGAAATACACAGGCAGTAAATGCCACGGGTCTATTCTTGTAAAAAATGGGACTCAAGACACAGACGTCGTTCAAATGACCCGCCAGCAGCCAGGGATCGTTGACGATGATCACATCGCCTTCCTTATAATCGTCCAGGGGTGTGGATTGAATCACCTTTTTAACACCCAGGGCCATGGCGCCGGCCTGACCCGGTGTGCAAAACGTACCCTGCACAAGCTCTTGACCCCGATGATCCGTAAACATGCAAGTGTAATCATGGGCATCTCTCAACAAGCTTGAAAAGGCTGTTCTGGCCACCGATGCATCGGCTTCATCCACAATGGAAATCAATCGACGCCAGAGAATCTCGAGACGGATGGGATCAAAAATTTTACTCATCTGTTCATTGGCGCTATGAGACATTAGATATTTTCCTTAACTTCTATTCGTACATGAAGCACATCATTAGGTGTTTAGGCTATTAGACTGTTAGGCTGTTAGCGGCTAACAGTCTAATAGCCTACAGCCTAACCACCTGCTTTTATAAGTCTATCCACACAAACCCATAAGAATCCACCGTACAGGCGGCATCTTCACCGATTACGATGGTGGATTCCCTTTCTTCGATAATTGCAGGGCCCTTAAGGGCAGCCCCGGGGAATAGCTTTGCGCGATCATAAACGTCATGGGGTAAAAACGTTTTCCGGGTCAGAGAAAATGCCGGGCGTGACCCTTTTCGTGCATCCGTCAGTTGGCCGGTCTGACTTTCAAATCTGGGTAGTTGAAAGGGTCTTTCCGGCTCACTGACACGCACCTTGAAGGTTACAAACTCAATTTGTGTTTCCGGATAGGTCCTCCCATAAAGTTTCTGATATACCTCATCGAATCGCCCTCGAATTTCCGAGGTTTTCCAATGATGGAAGGGTTTGTTTTCCAAAACGATATCGGTCTCAGCCCCCTGACCGATAAACCGCATCATCAGGGTTCTCTCTATGCAAAGGGTTTTGTCATCAACCTTCTTCTCCAAAATGGCAGCGCCTTCGGCCTCCAGGGCCTTAAAAAGTGACTCGATTTCATTAAAATCAGCCTCGTCAAGCCGGACCCGGTGGCTGCGGGTCAAATCAAATGCCACGGGAGCGGTAAAAAAGCCCAGGGCAGATCCAACACCTGCCAATGGCGGCACCAGGATTCTGGGTGCATTGATTTTTTTTGCAAGTCCATAGGCGTGTACAGGGCCTGCGCCTCCAAATGCGGATATGGTAACGATATTCGGGTTACCTCCTTTTTCAGCAATGTGCGTTTTGGCAGCAGCTGCCATGGTTTCATTAATCAGGTCATGGATACCAAAAGCGGCCTCCACATGAGAGCAGCCCAGGGGTTCTGCAATATTATTCAAAATTGCCAGCTCAGCAGCATTTTTGTCCAAACGCATGCTGCCACCCAGAAAATATTGCGGGTCAAGATATCCCAGCACCAGATCGGCATCAGTGACGGTCGGATGGCTGCCACCTTTACCATAACAGACCGGTCCGGGATCTGCACCGGCACTCTCCGGTCCCACCTGCAGTAGCCCCATTTTACTGATCTTTGCCATACTGCCACCACCAGCACCGATTTCCATGAGATCAACAACCGGTACCTGAATGGGCAGACCGCTACCTTTTTTAAATCGTTGAACCCTGCCTACTTCGAATGTTGAAACCATACCAGCCTGGCCTTTCTGTATCAGACAGGACTTTGCTGTGGTGCCCCCCATATCAAAACAGAACATGTCTTTGATCTGGAACATATTACCATAGTGCTGGGATGCAATAACCGCAGCGGTGGGACCTGATTCAATGATGCGTACCGGAAACTTGCGGGCTGTTTCAATGGAGGTAATGCCACCGCTTGACAGCATGATAAAGAGTTTACCGTTGAATCCGAGCCCCTTGAGTCGTGAAGAAAGCTTTTCAAGATATTTGGATGTTATGGGTTTTACGTATGCGTTGGTGACGGTGGTACAGGACCGTTCATATTCACGAATCTGTGGCAACACTTCAAAGGACGTGGAAAGTGAAAGTTCAGGAGCGAGTCTTTCAATCTCTTGTTTGACTTGTTTTTCGTGAATCGGGTTTTCATAAGAATTGAGAAGACAGATTGCCAGAGATTCGATCTGCATGTCCTGCAACTCTTTGAGAATGGTGGCGATATCCTCCAATTGGATGGGTAAAAGAATCCTGCCGTCGCTGGCCACACGTTCGGCAATCTCTTTTCTCAAAAAGCGGGGTACCAGGGGTTCAGGATATTCTGCAAAAATATCATAGGCATCATAACGGAGTTCACGTCCCAGTTCCAGGACATCCCTGAAACCCTGTGTGGTGATAAGACCGGTTTTGGCGCCTTTTCTTTCAATGATGGCGTTGATCACCAGGGTCGTCCCATGGATGAATTCGTCTGTTAAGGCCATAAACCCGGGTGTGTTTATTTCAAGTTGACCCACACCCTCTGCAACGGCTTCGGATGGATCAGCAGGGGTTGTAAGACACTTGTGGGTCTGAAATTCACCGGTCTGGTCATTCACCAGTACAAAATCAGTAAAGGTGCCACCAATATCACAACCCAGACGAAAGGTATTTTTCTTCACGATGGTCTCCTGTTGAAACTCGTTCACTTGGTCCACTATTGGAATGGTGGAAAGATGGAATACTGGAATATTGGGATTGTATTACATTTCATTGTAAAAAAACATGATTCATGAAATTAATTACTCTCCGATAAACAATGGGAAGATAGCTTTAATTCTGAATGAAAACGCTTAATGTACGATTATTTCTAACCCATTGTTCCAACATTCCA
>RCNG010000204.1_pt1 | contig 24999 bp, 23 predicted proteins | sample 2041371 | NCBI WGS metagenome assembly RCNG01 (sample SAMN09708227, study PRJNA481090) | Marine sediment metagenome, whole genome shotgun sequencing project. | biome: marine sediment; feature: ocean; material: sediment; isolation source: Sewage treatment plant 1 marine sediment (STP1) ... | reverse complement strand
AGCCAGTGCTTCTCGGCTTAGTTTTCTTCCGTCAATATTCATCGAATGATTATACATCATGTCGCATAATCATTGTACTATTTAGTAACTTGTCGATATGACGCCTTCTAAGACTTCATATTTTTATATAATATACACCCTCTAAGACTCCATATTTCGATATTTAAGGGCAAAAGAAGCTTCAGATAGTGCTTAAATTTTAATTTTTATCCTAACATATGACTAAGACTGCATATTGCGATATTTAAGGGGGTAAAGCAGTCTTGCGGTATGGAAATTGAAGATCAAGACTGCATATTTTGATATTTAAGGGCAAAAGCAGTCTCAGCATAAGTAACTACTAATGCACTAATTAAAAGGGTTTTTATCAAGCAACAAAAAAAGACACCCAAAAAAAATGATTGCGCGTCAATTAAAGCTGAGTTGATATAAGCTCGGTTTCTACCCATTCTTCCCAGTCTTTAGTGCTGTTTCCAGTTAATCGTTGCTTAATAAAAACAATTGCCTCACCCGTATTAGCAACCGCTTTATTAGACATAGCTATACCCAAACCAAACTCATAACCACGAACCGACAACATAAAGGATGTGGGTGCTGCCTGTTTGTTCACTTTTTCATATACTGCGAGCAGAGCCTGTGGGCTCATAGCATGGGTGGTGTAGCTGTCATCCTTTTCAGCCTGTAGTTGATAAAATTCAAAAGGTGTTTTGGCTGAAACACTGGCATCAACAAAAAGGACGCGTTCACGATTTTCAAGATCGACTATATGTTCGATTTGAAGCTGAAAGTCAGTAAGTACTTCAACCTCATCTAATGCTTCACTTTTCAGAAGCTCATATATTTGCGGGCCGATGGCATCATCACCGCGTGATGGATTTCCCCAGGTAAATATCAGGGTCGCTGCTGGCTTGATGTTAGATCGTCCTTTCGATGGAGCCGGTTAAACGTTTTTCAAGACGGTCGATAATCTCGTTGTTTTCATTGACCAGGCTAATTTCCAGCGGCATTTTGCCCATGGCATGTGTTGCGCATGACAGGCATGGGTCGTAGGCGCGTATGGCAACTTCTATCTGGTTAAGCAGTGGTTCGGTCAGCTGGTTGCCATCGAGATAATTGCTCGCTACCTGGCGGATTGATTCGTTCATCGCCTGGTTGTTATTGGTGGTTGATACAATCAGGTTGGCTTTCGTTACGATGCCGTCATCATCAATTTCGTAGTGGTGGAACAGGGTGCCACGTGGTGCTTCAATTACGCCAATGCCGCAACTTTGCATGTGACCCTTATTCATCAGCTCAGAACCGGAAATGTCAGGATCAAACAGCAGCTCTTTTATCGCTTCGGCGCAATAAAGTAGTTCTATCAGGCGGGCCCAGTGATAAGCGAGTGATGACTGTACCGGTTTGCCGTTACCGACGGCTTTGAATTCAATGCGTTCTTTTTCAGCAAGTGGTGTAGTAAAGAAATCACAGTTGTTTACCCTGGCTAAAGGCCCGACTCGGTACCAGCCCTGTTCGGCGCCGATTGAATCAATGAATGGAAACTTCATGTAGCTCCAGTTCTTGACGCCTTCCTTGATATAGTCTGCATATTGCCGGTAATCTACATTATCAAAAATGGGCTTACCGTCTTTGTCCATTGCACGCAAACCACCGTGATAGATATCAAAACTGCCGTCACTGCCATTCATGCTGAGCATATTGCTATCGATGCTGGCAAATGCCATGTGGTAATCAAGCTGTTCTAAAAAGATACGTTTGATCAGCGCCACTGCATCAACGCCCCAGCTGATAATCTGGTCGATGTCTTTTAACAGGTAATCTATTTCTTCACGGTTTAACGATTTGTTAATGCCGCCGGGAATAGCACCGGTGCCGTGAATACGTTTGCCGGCGGTAAGACGTATTACTTCCTGGCCGTACTTGCGCAGAAGCACACCCTGTTTGGCGATTTCGGGATAATCTTCGATGACCCCGACAATATTGCGGTGGCGTATTTCATCATCAAAGCCGAAAAGCAGGTCGGGTGAGCACAGGTGAAAAAAATGTAGGGCATGTGACTGCAATGTCTGGCCATAGTGCATCAGTCGACGCATCTTTTCTGCGGTAGGGGTTAGCTGGTCAGTGCCTACCAGCATATCCGTTGCTTTGGCTGCTGCCAGGTGATGGCTGACCGGGCAGATACCGCACAGGCGCTGCACCAGGACCGGCACTTCCCAGTAGGGGCGGCCCTGGATGAATTTTTCAAATCCGCGAAACTCGACGATATGCAAACGTGCCTGTTTGATCTGTTTGTTTTCATCCTGTAACAGTGTTACTTTGCCATGACCTTCGACACGGGTTAGCGGTTCGATAACGATGCGTTCGAGTTCTTCAGGATTATCTGCTGTTTCAAGTGGTCTGGTCATTAACTGAGCCCTTCAATCTAAAGTGTTGTATAAGTATTTGCGGCATGTGATTCTGAGACTGTCGGCAACAGGGGTGTTGTCGTCATGCCTACATGGATGGCAGATATCTGCTCCTGCAATATCTGCACTTCCGACATTCGTGTAGGTCGTATCCACGGTGTGTTGAAAAAACACATGCCGTAAGTGCTTATGCAATCATTAATCATAATGTATCTGTTCATACGGAAAGCTGACTGGTTTGCCTTCGATTAGCTCTGTCAGGAAGGTCCAGATGGTATCACCCGATGGCGGGCAGCCGGGTAGAAAGTAATCGACTTTAACCACTTCATGAATAGGGTGCACCTTGTTGAGCAACATGGGTATTTCCGGGTCGCTAGGTATCATCGGGTTATCAATACCGATGCCATCAATATAGGATTCATCAAGACATTCTTTTAATGTGAAACTGTTGCGCATGGCAGGTATGCCGCCATTAATCGCACAGGCACCAATTGCAACCAGTATTTTGCAGTGTTTGCGAAACTCACGCAGTACTTCAACGTTCTCTGCATTGGCAACACCGCCTTCGATAATGCCGATGTCGCAGTTGCCGACGGTTTTGATGTCTGTGATCGGTGAGCGATCGAATTCCACCAGTTTCACCAGATCAAGAATACGTTCATCAATATCGAGTAGCGACATGTGGCAACCAAAACAGCCACAGAGTGAAGCGGTGGCCAGCTTTATTTTAACTGGAGTTGTTTTATCTGGAGTTATTGTATCAGCCATGATTACTGTGCCACGTCTTTTTGTTTATCATCTGTTTCATTCTCTGCAACATCGCCCACGATGTTGATTGGCTGTTTGTCGTACAGGCGATCACCAATGGGTTTTTCGTATCCCGAATGTTTAGGCAGGATAGCACCGACCGGACAGACGAGTGCGGCTTTATCGCTGGCAGAAAATGCACTGTCGCCGAGTTTGCCGCTGCTCGAGTTGATGACCAGGTGACTGTTGATACTGCGACCGTCTATTGCAAAAACATTTTTATGGTCAACATCCCGACTGGCGCGAACACACAGTTCGCACAGGATGCAGCGGTTGAAATCTATCGCGGTATCCGGATGTGATGCATCAACAGAACGCTGTGGAAAAAAGTGTGTGAAATGCGGTTCTAACATATTAGTGTAATAGGCCACTGCCTGTAACTGGCAGGCACCGCTTTTTTCACAGCCCGGGCAGAAATGGTTGCCTTCAACAAACAGCATTTGCAGCAGCGACCGTCTATCATTCATAATTTCATCGGAGCAGTTATCAACGTCACTATTTTCCATGACCGGTTGTGTACAGGCAGAAACCTGTTTGCCATTGACGTTCACGATGCACACACGACAACTGCCATGCGGGGTAAATTCCGGGTTATGGCACAGGTGCGGAATATATTCTCCCGCCCTTAATGCGGCATCCATGATGGTATCGCCATTTTCGAAAGGTATGGTTTTGCCATCCAGTTTAAATGTTTTGCTGGTATTCTTACTGGCACTCATGATTCTGTACCAATATGGGCACCGGCATCATCTCGGCCAGTGATGTCGCGTGAGTCCTGTAAAGCGGCGTCCAGGTCAAAGGCGGGTTCATAACTTGATTGTTTCAGGTGCTCTTCATAAATGTGAGGAAATTTACTCAGGGTATCAAGTACCGGATTCGGCGCGGTAGTGCCCAGCCCGCAATGACTGCTAGAACGCATCAGTTGACCGATTTTTTGCATCTCACCAAGATCGTATCTGCCGGCATGCCCCGCATGTACTTTATCTACCAGGTCTTTCATTAATACGCTGCCGACGCGGCAGGGGGTACAGAAACCGCAACTTTCATGGACGAAGAAATGGGCAAAGTTTTGCACCATGTCGAGCAGGTCGCGTTGCTGGTTGAATACCATGAACGAACCACCTGTGGAAACATCTTCAAATGCGATACAGCGTTCAAATTCTTCTGCTGGAATGGTAAAACCTGCCGCACCGGCTACCTGAACTGCCTGCACATCTTTTGCACCGCAGTCCTGAAGAATTTGCTGTATTGATACGCCAAACGGGTATTCATAGATACCGGGCCTTTCACAATCGCCACTGATGCTTAGCAGCTTGGTGCCAGTGGATTCTTTGGTGCCTGTCGTGTTGAACCAGTCAGCGCCATGAATAGCAATCAGTGCAGCGGCCATGAATGTTTCTACGTTATTCACTACCGTCGGTTTGTTCTGATAACCATGTGTGACCGGAAAAGGCGGGCGCTTGCGGGGGATGCCGCGTTTTCCTTCCAGTGATTCAATCAACGATGACTCTTCGCCACAGATATAAGCGCCGGCGCCCATATGAATTTCGATATCAAAATCAAAACCCTCTTCGCCGAGAATATTTTTGCCAAGCAGCCCGGTTTCACGACGGTCCTGCAGTATTTGTTCAAGTGGTTCGCGCAGGTAGCGATATTCACCACGTAAATAGAGCAGGCCTTCAGTGGCGCCTATAATACCGGCGCAGACTGTCATGCCTTCGAAAACCTTGTCTGCGTAGGTATTCAGCAGCACGCGGTCTTTAAATGTGCCCGGTTCACCTTCGTCAGCATTGCATACCACGTAACGCAAGTCGGCTGTTGCCTGTTTGCAGAAACGCCATTTCAACCCGGTAGTGAAACCGGCGCCGCCACGACCGCGTAAACCGGATGCGATTATTTGTTCGAGAATGTGTTCGTCACCCTGTTTAATAAGTGATTTTAATGCATCGCCGTTATAGCTTTCATCTGTAAGCAGAAGATCACGTCGATATATATTGTCAGTCACCTGGAAGATTTCTCTGGGCCACTGCTCAATATCGGTGTTTGCTTCAATCAGTTTGCTGATGTTTTCAATCCGGTTTTCATCCAGCAGGGTGATGGTCCAGCCATTAACCAGCATAGCAGGGCCCTGATCACACATGCCGGTACATGAGGTGGTATTTACCGTGACACGGCCATCTTCGCGTGGTATTCCCGGGGTAACACCAAGTTTGTCACAAAGGCTGTCCAGCAACTCTCGGCTGCCAAGCATGTGATCGGTAATGCTGTCACTTATCAGTATGTCGTATGGGCCACGTGGGCTATCATGAAGAAAGGCGTAAAAACCGATGACGCCGTGGATATGCGCTTCGCTCAAAGATAATTTTTCGGCCAGAAGTTTTATTGCCTGTTGCGAAATACAGCCGTACTGGTACTGGATTTCATAAAGACATTGCAACAAATAACCTGATCGGTAATCTGCTGTAGCCAGGTAATCAGAAATAAACTTATTTATGCTCATGCATAAATCCTAGTTTTGTTGACGTTACTGGCATGGCCGCCGCTCCCTTGTTAGTTATTTTTATGTTTGTCTTATCTTAGTACAACAATAAAATATTTAATATGCCGAAATTAAATCTTTTTTATGTATACACCATGTGAGCATTTCATATATTGATATAAGTCAAATATGAATAAATAAAGTAGTATTAACAGAAGCGGCTCTATTTTTTAAGACATCATTTAGTCCTTATACTATTGCCGAATACCTTTACAGCAAAATAAAATAACAGAGAGTAGTAATAATAATCGCCCCGCAAAGGTTCAACACAACGCCTTCTCTGGCCATTATCTTAGTAGTAAAAAAACCACCAGCATAAACAATACTATTAGGCGCAGTTGCCACCGGCATCATAAACGCACAACTGGCGCTAATTGCTGCCGGGATCATCAATAATTTAGGATCAATATTCGAGCCTAGTGCGGTAGCAGCTAATACCGGCATTAACAAAACCGTGCTTGCCGTATTGCTTGTGGTTTCTGTTAAAAACGTGACCCCCAGGCAGATGGTAAATATCATGACCAGGATGGGTAATGTTGATAATGCTGATAAATTTTCGGCAAGGGTGGCACTTAAGCCGGAAACACCAAAGGCTTTGGCCAGGGTGATACCACCGCCGAATAATAAAAGGATGCCCCAGGGAATGGTTGTTGCGGTTTCCCAGTCGAGTAGTTTTTCGCTTTTTCGGTTTTCACTGGTATACCCGGCGGGGATGACGAACATTAATATGACAGCAATCAACGCCACCGATGCATCATTAGCAGTGGGTAAATCCAGCCAGCTGCTCCAGCCACCAAAAGGTTCTTTTCTTGTTACCCATGCACATGCGGTAACGGCAAAGATAGCCATGACGCGTTTTTCAAATACACTCCATTTGCCTACATCCGGCATGTCGAATCCGCCGCTGTAGCTGAGTTTTCTTGTTAACCATAACCAGGTTACAGGAATCATACACAGTACAACGGGTATACCCCAGCTCATCCATTCGGTGAAACCAATATTTTTATTGAACTGCTGTTCATATACCTGCATAAAGACCAGGTTAGGCGGGGTGCCGATGGGGGTGCCTATGCCACCGATACTGGCGGCGAAAGCGATGCTTAACATCAGGGGTACAGCGAGTTGTTTGTCTTTTGCCTGGTTGGCTACTGCCAATGCGACAGGTAATAACATTAAGGTGGTGGCGGTATTGGAAATCCACATACTTAATGTTGCCGCAGTTACCATAAAACCGAGTACCAGCTGTTTGCTGCTGCTATTGCCGAACAGATTGACCATGAACAGGGCGAGTCGTAAATGAGCGCCGCTTCGCTCCATTGCTTTGGATAATATAAAACCACCGAGTAATAACAGGATAAGCGGGCTGCCATAGGACTGGCCGACTTCATTCGCAGTGAGCACGCCGCTTAATTGAAAGATGGTTAACGGCAGTAGAGAAGTGACGGGGATGGGGACGGGTTCGAATATCCACCAGATGACGCATATTATTGCAACGGCTGCTGTGATAGCCAGCGCAGTGTTATCTGTTGCTGCAGAGGTATTCATTACCAGGAAGTACATCAACAGTGCTGATAGCGGACCGGCGAATAATGCGATTTTTTTTGTATTCATGCAGTTACTATAAATGAATAAGGTTTTTCTCGGGTTGCTGGCTCACAGCGGCCAGAGTTCAATGCCCAGTAAGGTAAATTGTATGGTTAGCAGTATACAAATTACCGTTGTCATAAAATAAAGTGGATTTTTTCTGATGATAAATCCGCTTGAATAAAGTTGTTTTAAGCCGATAAAGGCGCCGGCGGCGGTTAAGAAGAATGCACATTCGTTAACAATGAGCAAGGTTAATAAAGGTAGCGCGGTGAGACCTTCTGCGTCTGTTTCGCTGCCTGTTGTAACAATGAGTAGAAGGAATAAACCTAATGCCAGGGCGAGATAGGGGAAGTTAATTGTTTTCATATGTTTTTATGTGTATCAGCAGTATTAACGTATTGTTTCATAAAACGAGTAAATGAACCAACCTTTGCCTGCTTCGTCACTACGTTCATAGTTTCTGCTTCTGATGGTGAATCTGCGGTGAAGAAGAATGCAGTTGTGGTTGAATATGCGATGCGGTAAGAAAGTAATACTGTCCACAGATGAACGCAGATGAACACAGATAAAAAGCTTATTTTTGCGTTTCTTTCGACATCTACACCTGGTAAACATAACGTTTTCTTGATGTAAGGGCGCAAAAAGCGAGAAACAAGCAAACAAATTGTTTTTATCTGTGTTCATCTGCGTTCATCTGTGGATAATACAAAATTCTTTTTCACTACCTGTAAATAATTATGGCAGTCCAGTGGTACCCGGGGCACATGAACAAGGCCCGACGCATTATCAAAGAATCCATGTCCGAGGTTGACCTGGTGATTGAAGTGATGGACGCGCGTATTCCTTTTAGCAGTGAAAACCCGATGGTTGCTGAATTACGCCAGCATCGCCCGTGCATAAAAATCTTGAATAAAAGTGATCTGGCTGATCCGGTCATTACCCAGATGTGGTTAAAGCATTTTGGCAAAGAGATGGGGGTTAAAGCACAGGCGCTGTCGGTGCTGGATAAGTCCAGGACAAAAGATCTGCCTGATTTATGCCGTAAATTGTTGCCTGAACGTGGTTCTGCGGTTAAATCCATTCGTGTCATGATTATGGGCATTCCCAATGTTGGCAAGTCAACATTGATTAATACGCTGGCCGGAAAAACACTGGCAAAAGTGGGTGATGAACCCGCTGTGACCAAAGTCGTTTCATCCGCGCAACAACGCATTATTCTTCAGGGCGGTATATCATTGTCTGATACTCCGGGTATTTTGTGGCCGAAAATTGAAAATGTAAACAGCAGCTATCGATTGGCGATCACCGGTGCAATAAAAAATACCGCCATTGATTATGAAGATATTGCCCTGTTCGCAGCGGATTATTTACTTGCCGCCTACCCGGAAAAAGTGATTAAGCGTTATAAATTAAAACAAACCCCGGAAACAGGGGTTCAATTACTGGAAGACATTGGACGAAATCGTGGCTGCTTACGTGCCGGCGGTTTTGTTGATTTGCAACGTGCTTCTGAAATTCTTGTCCATGAAATTCGCAGTGGTGCTTTAGGTGCGTTAAGTTTTGAGACGCCGGAAATGATAACAAAAGAAACCATTGCGGTAAATCAGTAGGGTGGGAGGAGCACGGATTTTTTGTCCATGCGTATTTTTAAAGTACTTTAAACAGCTTGAACTCCAGTTCTCTTTTGCTTTTTAATGCGTGGTGATTTTTGTTGAATTTTCTGTTCTTCAGTATTTTTATACTGGTCTAATTGTTTTGCGTAGAGGATTACTTTCGGTGTGTAGATGCCACCGATTAATATACCTGATAAATATATCACTAATAAAAAAAAGTATCTTCTGGCGCCTTTGAACATAATTGTTACCACTTACAATAATTTACTCCATTTATTGTAAAGTAAGCAATAAGCTGGCCAATATATGTAAATTATATAAATAACATGTTGTTACATTAATGAATTAATGTTATTTGTTTCATTAATGTTGGTAGAGTTGTAAAAAAACCTGTCGTATTGTCGATTTACCTAACCTCGAAATTTCATAGGAATTCAGAATTTTCAGGAACCAGCCAGGCAAATTACAGGAAGTAATATGTGACGTAGTATGCCCGTAATTTAAGTATGACCATCCGGTAATTACCGAGGAGCATTACTATCATCATTATCTGTATTGTAAACCAACATAATTTTAGTAAGTTCATCGATGATTTGTCTGATTTCCGAATCATTGAACTCTGATCGTTCTACGATATTTCCTCCATTTTTAGCATTTTCTAATAATTGATTAACCTGTGTGCAACCGTGAGCGCAAAGTTCTTCAATTTTATTGGATACTTTTTTGGTATGGTTTGGGTTCATTTAGAAAGGTTTGTGTGATTGACTTAAATATTGATGTGAACGCATTTCAATGAGACGACTGCTGGTTCGGCGAAAAGCAAATTCTAACATATCCCCCTGGTACAGTTTTTCTGGGGAGGCAGCCGCACTGGCGAAAAGCGTTACATTTCTGTCATATAACTCATCAATCAGGTAGATGAAACGGCGCGCTTTGTCATCAAAGTGTTCATCCATAACCGGGATGTTACTGACAATAATAGTATTAAACTGTTGTGCCAGTACTATATAGTCCTGTGCGGCTCGGGGTGCTGTGCAGATGACGTCGAAATCAAACCAGGCAATTTCTTCACTGCAGCTGATGGTTTTAATTTCCCGGTTAAGAATGTTCAGTGTTTTGTTTTTAGTGACGGGGGTGATTGCCAGTTCCTGCATTCTTTGTTCAATTTGCTGATGAGTGTTTGCTGTTATTGGCGTGTAAAAAACATCGGCCTGTTCCAGTAGTGAAGTCCGATGGTCGATGCCACCATCAAGTTGAACTACCTCGGTATGTGATTTAATAAGTTCGATAGCAGGTAAAAAACGTTCACGCTGTAAGCCGTTTAAGTATAAGTCGTCGGGAATTCGATTGGAGGTGGCAACCAGGCATACCTGTTGTTTAAACAGGTTATGAAGCAATTCGCTGAGGATCATAGCATCGGTAATATTGGTAACGATAAATTCATCAATGCACAGCAGCTTGTATTTTTTTGATAAGTCTCTGGCTATTTGTTGTAATGGGTTTTTAGACCTGTTTTTTTGCCTGTTCAGCGTGCCTAGCTTTCCGTGAATTTCGAGCATGAAATGATGGAAGTGGATGCGATATTTTTCATTAATATCGAGTTCTTCGTAAAACAGGTTCATCAACCAGGTTTTGCCACGACCGACACCGCCCCAAAAATATAAGCCCTGAACAGGTTTTGGATGATGTCTTTTGAACGGAGAAATCTTTTTTATGGTTTCCAGCAGGGCGTTTTTATTGGTTGATGTTAAAGCCTGGTTAAGCACTTCCAGTTTTAGGATCGCCTGTTCCTGCACCCTGTCATGGACCATATCAGGCTGCTGTAATGCTTTAATGTATTGTTCGGTTAATGACATGTTTGCTGGCATAATCCAGAATAGTATTATATGTGATTTTATATTAAAAAGATTAATGATAACGTTCGCAAAATCTATAAATAAAACATATTCGGCATCACTGCTGTCCCGCTAACAAAAAGAAATTGCCTAAACAGGCTGATGTAGCAGGCCTGGACAGGGTTGCACTAATCCGAGACATGAACCGGGCAGCAGAGATTCGGTATATAATACTGTCGTCATTGCGGTATGCTTTTGCCCGGAATCCATGAATACAGGGTTAGATTCCGGGCAAAAGCATAGCGGAATGACGTGTTCATGTGATATCAGTGATTTAAATCAGTGTTTTCATTGTCGCTATTCGCTGATTTTGCTAGTATTGCCTCCCGAGCAGATGAAGTGAATGTATGCATAAATCCATGAATATATTTCTTGGTTCGGGGCACGTCACTTTCTTCATTCTTAAACTGCTGTATATACTTACTACTGTACCTTAACTTACTGCTACCAGGGCTTGTTTTCATGACCAGATATATTTTTGTTACCGGTGGTGTTGTTTCTTCATTGGGTAAAGGTCTTGCCTCTGCTGCTGTTGGTGCCATTTTAGAAAGCCGTGGTCTGAAAGTTCAGATGATGAAGCTCGATCCCTATATTAATGTGGACCCGGGAACCATGAGTCCATTTCAGCACGGTGAAGTTTTTGTTACTGAAGACGGCGCCGAGACGGATCTAGATTTAGGGCACTATGAACGTTTCGTTAGCACGCGAACAGGTAAATCCAGTAATTTCACTACTGGTAAAGTTTACGAAAGTGTTATTCGCAAAGAACGTCGTGGTGAATATCTGGGCGGTACGGTTCAGGTTATTCCGCATATTACTGATGAAATCAAATCTCGCATTAAAGCCGGTGCTAAGGATGCGGATATTGCAATGGTTGAGATTGGTGGTACGGTTGGTGATATTGAGTCCCTGCCGTTTATGGAAGCGATTCGTCAGATGGGTGTAGAGCTGGGCAGAGAACACGCCATGTTTATGCATTTAACACTGGTGCCATATATTGCGACGGCCGGTGAGGTTAAAACAAAACCCACCCAGCATTCAGTGAAAGAATTACGCTCCATTGGTATTCAGCCGGACTTATTACTTTGTCGTTCAGAGAAGCTACTAACAGACGAGCAGCGCAACAAAATCGCTTTGTTTACCAATGTACCGGCAAAAGCCGTAATCTCAGCAATCGATTTAGATAATATTTATAAGATTCCTAAATGGCTACATGACCATGGTGTTGATGACATCATCGCTGAACATATGCATCTTGATGTTGAGCCCACTGATTTGTCTGACTGGCAAAAAGTGATTGATGTGATGGCTAATCCGGCTCATGAAGTGACGGTGGGTATGGTCGGTAAATATGTCGATCTGACCGAATCCTATAAGTCACTTAATGAAGCCCTGTCACACGCAGGTGTGCATAATAATGCGCATGTCAATATTCGCTATATTGATTCAGTTGTACTTGAGTCAGGCAATATGACCGCACTAAAGAATCTGGACGCCATTTTGGTGCCTGGCGGTTTTGGTGATCGTGGTATTGAAGGTAAGATTGCAGCCATAAAATATGCTCGTGAAAACAACGTTCCCTTTTTGGGCATTTGTCTGGGTATGCAGCTGGCGGTGATTGAATTTGCACGAAATGTTGCCGGTTTAACAGGCGCACACAGTAGTGAATTTGACGCAAGCACCAGACACCCTGTTATCGCCTTAATTACTGAATGGCAGGATGAAAATGGCCGTTTTGAAAAACGTAATGCGGATTCTGATTTGGGTGGTACCATGCGGTTAGGTGGTCAAACCTGTTTACTGCTGGAAAATACGCTGGCACGTTCAGCGTATGGCACCGAGTCTGTTGTAGAGCGTCATCGTCACCGTTATGAATTTAATAATCATTATTTACAACAGTTAACCGATGCGGGTCTGCTGATTGGTGGTAAGTCCAATGATGGCAAATTGATGGAAATGGTGGAGTTACCACAGGAAGGTCAACTGGCACACCCGTGGTTTCTTGGCTGTCAGTTTCATCCTGAATTTACTTCAACACCGAGAACCGGCCATCCGCTGTTTACCGATTATATAAAAGCAGCATTGGCACATCAGAGTAAAACAACAGAAGTGGCAGAAGTTATTGCGTAATATACTAAATGCACACCCTACAGAGTAAATTTAATGAAATTATGTGATTTTGAAGTTGGTCTGGATAAACCGCTGTTTTTAATTGCCGGCCCCTGTGTTATTGAAAGTGAACAAATGGCGATGGAAACCGCTACACAATTAAAAGAAATTACTTCTAAACTGGGTATCCCGTTTATCTATAAATCATCGTTTGATAAAGCTAACCGTTCTTCGGGCACAAGTTTTCGCGGTCCCGGTATGGAGCAAGGTTTACGCATATTGCAAAAAGTAAAAGATGAAGTCGGTGTGCCAGTACTAACTGATGTACATGAAGACACAGCAATGGATGAAGTGGCGTCAGTCGTTGATGTTTTGCAGACCCCCGCTTTTTTGTGTCGGCAAACCAATTTTATTTTGAAAGTGGCGGCCACAGGTAAACCGGTCAATATCAAGAAGGGCCAGTTTCTGGCGCCAGGTGATATGAAAAACGTGATTGATAAAGCACGTTCTACGGGTAATCAAAATATTATGGCGTGTGAGCGCGGCGTTTCATTTGGATATAACAACCTGGTATCCGATATGCGCTCGCTAGCGATCATGCGTGAAAGTAACTGCCCGGTGGTTTATGATGGTACACATTCTGTACAGTTACCCGGTGGCCAGGGTACTTCTTCTGGTGGTCAGCGTGAACATATACCCGTGTTAGCACGCGCAGCGGTAGCCGCAGGTATTTCAGGTTTGTTTATGGAAACCCATCCAGATCCAGCTAATGCGTTGAGCGATGGCCCAAATGCATGGCCGCTGCAAAAGATGGAATCACTATTGTCTGTTTTGATGCAAATTGATGCAACGGTTAAAAACAATACAATGCATGAGTTAGAGTTGTAGCTGCGAATAAATAATTCAGCATAGCCACCGGCTTTACCCCTTTGAGGCTAAGGTGATAAATTGTTCCAGACAATTTATTCGCCGCTACACGAAATTAAATAATTTACCAAATCTATAATTTACGTTAAGGAACAAAAATGTCTAACATTACAAAGATACATGCACGTGAGATTCTTGATTCACGTGGTAATCCTACTTTAGAAGCTGAAGTGACACTGGAAAGCGGTGCTTTTGGTCGAGCGGCTGTGCCATCGGGTGCATCAACCGGTGTTCGTGAAGCACTGGAACTGCGTGACGGCGATAAATCACGTTATATGGGCAAAGGTGTTGCTAAAGCTGTAAATAATGTTAACACAGAAATCAGTGACGCTCTGCTTGGTATGGATGGTCAGGATCAGGTCGCGCTTGATAATAAAATGATTGAACTTGATGGCACGGCAACTAAAGAACGTTTAGGCGCCAATGCATTGCTGGCTGTTTCTCTTGCTGTCTCGCATGCCGCAGCAAAAGAAAACAATGAAGCACTGTATGTTCATTTGGGCCGTAAACTAGGCCTGGGCAAATACATCATGCCTGTTCCAATGATGAACATAATCAATGGTGGCGAGCATGCTGATAACAGCGTTGACCTTCAGGAATTTATGATACTTCCTGTCGGTGCACCAAGTTTTAAGGAAGCCCTGCGTTACGGAGCTGAAGTATTTCACACTTTACGTTCCGTTCTGGCGGCCAAAGGCATGAATACTGCTGTGGGTGATGAAGGTGGTTTTGCACCCGATTTATCTTCTAACGAAGAAGCTATTGAAGTGATTCTTGAAGCCATTGAAAAAGCAGGTTTTAAAGCAGGTGAAGATATCTATCTTGGTCTGGATGCAGCAAGTTCAGAATTTTATAAGGAAGGTGTATACAACCTGGCTTCTGAAGGTAAAACTTTTAACTCAGAGGAATTTACTGATTACCTGGCGACCTGGGTAGATAAATATCCAATAATAACTATTGAAGATGGTCTCGACGAAGGTGACTGGGAAGGCTGGTCTTATATGACTAAACAGCTGGGCGATAAAGTACAGCTGGTGGGTGATGATTTGTTCGTTACCAACACTTCAATATTAAAAGAAGGCATAGACAAACACATCGCTAATTCTATCCTGATCAAGTTTAATCAAATTGGCACATTAACTGAAACATTAAACGCGATTAACATGGCGCATGATGCCGGCTATACAGCAGTAATTTCACATCGCTCAGGTGAAACAGAGGACAGTACAATAGCTGATTTGTGTGTGGCAACCTGCGCGGGCCAGATTAAAACAGGCTCCTTATCGCGCTCTGATCGCATCGCCAAGTACAATCAATTATTAAGAATTGAAGAAGCACTGGGTAGTGATGCAGTTTATGCAGGACGGTCTGCATTTAAACACCTGAGTTAAGCTGGTTTTTTTGAGCTGACACCGCATTAGTGAAAATCATTGCCTTTGTATTACTGGTTTTACTGATTTGGCTTCAATATAAAATCTGGTTGCAGGATGGGGGCATACCGGAAGTTATACAGTTACAACAGGAGATCGAAGTAGTAAAAACAGAAGTACAGAAATTACAGGATCGTAATTCGTCACTGGATGCTGAGGTGAAAGATCTTAAAAAAGGTCTGGATGCGATAGAAGAACGTGCGCGCAGCGAAATGGGCATGATTAAAGAAGGCGAAGTGTACTATCAGGTGATCGAGCCTGAAAAGAATGAATCTTCCGCAAATACACGCGAATAAACGCAAATATAAATTTTAATATTCACAGATGAACGCAGATGAACACAGATTAAAGAATTTTTTTGTTTTTAACATCTGCGTTGACGTGCATGGAAGCACTTATGTCCAGGGACGGACAGTATTTCGCAAGGAGCCAGGAAGGTGGTGCGATAATGTCGTGGGTGCATGGATGCGTAGGAGCGATTATCTACGTTCATCTGTGGGTAATTGTTTTAAGTCATTTGTGTGTATTTGTGGAAAAATATTATGAACCACGCAATATGGGCAATCGTGCCAGCTGCCGGTATTGGCAAACGCATGCAATCTGATGTCCCCAAACAATATCTTTCGTTAAATGGACGTCCTGTCCTTGAACACACAATAAATACCTTGCTGAAAAACAAAAATATTACGGGTATGGTTGTTGCCTTACAGCAGGATGATGTCTATTTTGCGGATATAAAAATAAATTCAAATAAACCGGTATTACGTGCAGCAGGCGGCGTCGAGCGTGCTGATTCTGTATTAAATGCCTTAACAACATTATTTCAGTACAATCAATTTGATAACAACAAAGATTGGGTAATGGTGCATGACGCGGTTCGCGCCTGTTTACAACAGCAGGATATCAACAGACTGGTAAGCGAAGTGGCTGAGGACAAAAATGGTGGATTATTAGCTTTGCCGGTACGTGACACCATGAAAAGACAGAACGTGGGCGAATCAATTGCCACCGTTGCAAAAACCATAAAACGGGAAAACCTCTGGCATGCGCTGACACCGCAGTATTTTCACGCAACAAGCCTGAAAAATGCGCTGGAAAAGGCCCAGTTAGATGATGTGACTATAACGGATGAGTCTTCTGCAATGGAATTTTCTGGTTTTTCTCCAAGATTAGTACAGGGATATGAGGATAATATTAAAATTACCCGACCTGATGATTTACGCCTGGCCAGTTTGTTTCTGCAGTCACAGAACAGTGATCACGATGAGTAATGCACTGAAATCGTTCCCGACGATTTTCAGTATACACTCCATCCATGGAGATAAAGAATGAGTAGTGGTGATGAATAACAACAGCAGCAGTCAATTTCCACCATACAGAATTGGCCATGGCTATGATGTGCACCGTTTTGGTGAAGGCGATTTTATTGTTTTAGGCGGCCAGGAAATTCCACATAATCATGGTTTTATTGCGCACTCTGATGGTGATGTACTAATTCATTCGTTATGTGATGCATTATTAGGAAGTATTGCAGCGGGTGATATCGGTTTACATTTTCCTGATACTGATGAACAATATAAAAATATTGATAGTAGTATTCTGTTAGAAAAAATAAATCAGTTATTAAAACAGGATCAGTTTATGATTGGTAATATTGACATAAGCATCGTTGCGCAAACACCGAAAATGTCACCACATATTCAATCAATGCGCCAGCATCTTGCCAATGTTTTAAACATCGCACAAACACAAATTAATATCAAAGCAACAACAACAGAAAAGTTAGGCTTTACCGGCAGGCAAGAAGGGATTGCTGTGCACAGTGTTGTAATGGTTTATAGTATTGCCTCTTAATTGATTAAAAATGCATTTATTACTGTATTTGTAGTAAATTATGCATTTTTTTTTGCAAAAAACTATTTACTTTGTTTGATTTAAGCTATAAAACATTATCACGGTTTTATTCATTATTTCTTGTCTATAATGATTAGCGCAAATGATGTGTAAATCGGGATACATATCAGGAAATATAGTAGGCAGTAAAATGGATAAATCTTCACTGATATATAAAAAAAATAACTGGAACAAAGGAACCAGATAAAAATAATTTAAAATAAATATCAATCATCAAAGGGCGAAAAATAATGGTACTAACGAAAAAGAAAGTGATTAAGAAGAAGACGACGACGAAAAAGAAAACGGTAAGTAGAGCTGTAACAAAAGCAGCAGCACCAGAAAAGAAAATCAAAGCAATAAGTAACGCTTATACCAAAACACAACTATACGCACACATCGCTGAAGACACCGAATTAGCACGTAAAGATATTGCTAAAGTTTTTGACTCACTAGGTGATATCATCCATGGTCATATTAAAAGTCGTGGCATAGGTGAATTTAAAGTACCTGGCTTATTGAAAATTAAAGTGACTAAAAAACCTGCAACCAAAGCCAGAAAGAATGTACCAAATCCATTCCGTCCTGGCGAGTTCATGGACGTTGCTGCGAAACCAGCACGCAAGGTTGTTAAAGTTCTGCCATTGAAAGCACTTAAAGATATGGCTGCTAGCTAAGCTAGCACAAGCTTTGTATGACTTTTAAAAAGCCCTGTAAGACATGTTTTACAGGGCTTTTTTATTGACCTAAGCCGTCAAAGCTATATTGATGGGTTCAGCGCCACAGTGGTAGCCGAAGGGTTGACCAGTCAATGTCCATGGCTGCGTTACCTTTCTTGTGAAAGAGCATGGACAATCACTGCGAGACGTGGCTCGGCACACCGCTTCGCTGCTTCTAGACAACTGCTCCTCGGCAACAGCCCCTGGTTGCCCTAATAAGTTACATCAGTGTAACGATGCGTTGACCTAGTACGACCACCATGGATGTTGGAAGTGCAGATATTACATATGTCCACGGATGGATGGTAGTAGGGTAATGCATATGTACAGGATGTACTGTAGTAGGGTAACGCAGGAGCAGTTACCGAGGAGCAATTACCGAGGAGCAAATATTTGTCCGTCCATCCGTGGACATATACATTGCCGTATTGCCAACTATGCTGACAGATCTACTAAACCATCAATATAGCTTTGACGGAGTACTACCATGACAACGAAAAAATTACTTTATTTACATGGCTTTAACAGTTCGCCGCAGTCACTCAAGGCGCAACTGATTAGTCAGTACATGTCTGAGAAACATTGTCTGGATCAATTAATCTGTCCGCAAATTCCTTCAGTACCAGAAGAAGCAAGATTGTTTCTTGAGCAACTGGTTGAAGAAACGCTGGAAAATTACCCGCTGAGTTTTGCTGGTAGCTCACTGGGTGGTTATTATGCAACATATCTTGCCGAAAAATATTCCGGATATGCTGTGCTAATTAACCCCTCTGTTAAACCTTATGAAACACTAAGAGCATACCTTGGTGAAAATAAATTTTATTTTGACGAAGGATGCTGGGAATTTGATGAGTCACATATTCAGCAACTGGAAGTTATGAAGGTTGAAGAGATTACCGAAGCGCAGCGTTATTTAGTTTTACTACAAACAGGTGATGAGACTCTGGATTATCACCAGGCAGAATTAAAATATAAAAATAGCCAATGTATTATTGAACAGGGCGGAGATCATTCGTTTGTTGGTTTAGAGCGTTATCTTCAGAAAATTATACAGTTTAGCCGGATACCATGTGGTTAAATATGATTAACCTAAAAAAATATTTCACCACAGAGGACACAGAGTTTTATTTGTGTGACTGCATTTGCGGCGCAGTTAACACATAGATCTTTTCTCTGTGCCCTCTATGCGACGTGCATGGATGCACTAATGTCGCAGGTGTACGGATACACAAGAGCGACCTCTGTGGTGAATAGCTTTTAGTTTTTATAAGTAGATATTATTAGGTGCTATTATGACACTTGGTCCATTGATGGTTGATCTGGAAGGAACAGCCATTAGCGAAATAGAAAGAAACTTATTATTGAAACCTGAAGTTGGTGGCATTATTCTGTTTACCCGTAACTTTGAGTCAGTCGAACAATTAACCGCCCTGGTTGATGAAGTTCATCAACTGAGAACGCCGAAATTACTTGTTGCTGTTGACCACGAAGGTGGGCGTGTACAACGCTTTCATGAAGGATTTAGTCGAATACCCGCAGCGGCAATGTATGCCAGGGTTGCAAAAAATGATTTGAAAAAAAGTCGGCAACTAGCTAAGGATGCGGGCTGGTTGATGGCGGTTGAATTACGTGCCTGTGGCATAGATTTCAGCTTTGCGCCGGTGCTTGATCTGGCGCATGGATTAAGTGGTGTTATTGGTGACCGCGCGTTTCATAGCAAGCCGTCAACGGTTGCTACACTGGCGTATGCCTTTATGCACGGCATGAATATAGCAGGCATGCATGCGGTCGGTAAACATTTTCCTGGGCATGGTGGTGTTGTGGAGGATTCTCATGTGGCGATGCCGGTCGATCATCGTGAACTTGATGAGTTATTACGTAGTGATATTAAACCATTTGAAAACATGATAGAAAACAGGCTGGCAGGGATTATGCCCGCACATGTAATATTCGATAAGGTAGATGACAAACCTGCTGGTTACTCATCTTTCTGGATAGAAAACATATTGCGCCAACGTTTTGGTTTTCAGGGGGTTGTATTCAGTGATGATTTATCCATGGAAGCGGCTGGAATAGCCGGTGGTTTTGGCGAACGTGCGGATGCTGCCTTAACAGCGGGGTGCGACATGGCACTAGTGTGCAATCATTTAGATGGTGCTATAGAAGCTGCAGAATATATCAAAGGTTATAATAATCCTACATCGCAGCTAAGACTGATTCGTATGCATGGAGAAAACGATATTAGCTGGACTCAATTAAGGCAGGATGAATATTGGCAGCATATATCAGCACGTATTGTGGCATTGAATGATTCACCGGAACTGGAAATGGACGTTTAATAACAGTACACTGGAATCGTTTCTCGGCATACCGCTTCGCTGCTCCTCGCTAACTGCTCTATCCATGGAGATAAAATTATGAACAAGAAAAAGCTGTTAATTATTATGTCTAATGCAGATCCTTTAAAACCTGAAGGCTGTTATGCGCCATTGTTTCAGGCCACAGTTGCTGCAGCTTTATCGCATGATGTAGAAGTTGTTTTTACCGGTATCTCTGCGCAACTGGCGATTGCGGGTAATGCGGAAAGCATTGAAATTGATCTGGAGTCACACCGCACTATATATGACATCATTAAGGAAGCATATGGTGCTGGTGTTACTTTTAAAGTCTGCAATACTTCTCTAAAAATGGCTGGTGAAGGACTGATTGCTGAGTTAGAGGAAAGAGTGGGTGCGGCTTATGTTATTGATGAGGCGATGGACGAGAATACGCTTACACTTACTTATTAACCATTTATTCGAATAGTAAGGATTTAACATTGTCTGACTTAACATTACCCCCTGACTGTAATCTGATTTTTGACAATCAGGAAATAAACGCTGCACTTGATAAGCTGGCGGATAAGCTTAACCCGCAGTTAAAAAACGATAACCCTGTAGTATTGTGTGTGATGCAGGGCGGTTTATTATTTTCAGGCCACCTGATACCCAAATTAAATTGTATGCTCGAGATAGATTATATACACGTCACACGCTACAACAATGAAACCTCCGGTGGAGAGCTTTTGTGGAAAGCGTATCCGGACACGCCGCTTAAAGATAGAGCAGTGTTGATCCTGGATGATATCCTTGACGAAGGCAGAACACTTCAGGCCATTATTCAATATTGTGAAGAGCAGGGCGCGGCTAAAGTTGATGCTGCCGTTTTATTAAGAAAAAAACATGATCGCTGTATCGACCATCATCGTACTGATGAAGCACTAACCGATAACATTGCACTTACTGTTGAAGATAAGTATGTTTTTGGTTTTGGTATGGACTATAACGGTTTGTATCGGCAACTTGATTCAATTTATGCATTAGGCAAGCTCTGATTTGGTGGTGAACTTACATCTCGTCAGCAACATGTTTCGTCCAGTCTTAAGCAGACGTTCTCTGGAAGAGTGATAGTATGAAACTGGCAATTATTGGCGGAAGCCTGTTTAACGAACCGGGTAATTTCATCAGGGTTACAGAAGAACAAATAAAAACGCCCTTTGGTGAACCATCAGCTACTTTCATTACTGGAACAATAACAGTACCGCCTTCCGGGCTCCTTGCGAGATACGACCCACATGGACGTGGGAAGTGCGGAAAAGGCAAGGAGCAATTTTCAGCCCGTCCATCCATGGACATAACCGCACCGCCTTCCTCGCTCCTTGCTGAATACCGTCCATCCATGGACATAAAAAATGTTGAAGTGGTTTTTTTAAATCGTCATGGTCATTCGCATCATTTAGCACCCCATCAAATTAACTACAGGGCAAACATGTTCGCCCTGAAAATACTTGAAGTGACGCATATTATTGCAGTCACGGCTGTTGGTGGCATAACTGAAAATATGCCACCGATGAAATGGGTGGTGCCCGATCAAATCATTGATTATACCTATGGTCGTATGCAAACCTATAATGACGGTAATGAATCGGAAGTTAAACATATCGATTTTAGCTATCCATTTGATGATTTTTTACGAGATAAATTAATTACAGCGCTGGATAAGAAGTCCTGTGCCTACGAAAAACAGGCAACATACGGGGTAACACAGGGTCCTCGATTAGAAACCATTGCTGAAATTAAACGCATGCAACGCGATGGCTGCGATATAGTTGGTATGACAGCCATGCCTGAAGCGGCATTAGCACGTGAACTGGAAATGGACTATGCCACACTCTCACTAGTTGTGAACTGGGCCGCAGGTAAAGGAGGGAGCCCAGCACAGCAGGCTGAAGTCATTTCAATGGACGAAATAAAACAACGTATAGTGGATGGTAATGAAATAATTGAAAAGCTTATAAGCCACGTGGTTTCACTCCTTGGTTAGCTGTAAAAGTTCGCTTGTTGTTGTGGCTTAATAAATCTGTACACCCATTCCAGCCATTTTGACTGCTATAGCTTTTCGAATACGTCTGTAGGGTGCGCCGTGCGCACCATATTAACCTCAGGATAAAGCTGTATTTTTTGGTTATACTTTACGAAGCTGGGTGACGATATCCTGGTCTATACACCCTGGATATTGAGCATGTATCAGAACTTTAAATTTGTACCTTTCCTACTTGTCTTCGTACTGTTGACCTTTAATCCAGCTTTGGTTCTTGCCCGGGAAACACTGCATGTTATGGCGTGGCCTGGTTATGCCGATGCTGACCTGGTGCAGGCTTTTGAGAAGCGTTACAACGTTAATGTTGAGGTTACCTTGATTGACACGGACGATGTTATGTGGAATCGCCTGTCAGCGAAAAAAGACGTTAAGTTTGATGTATTTGCAGTTAATGCCGCGCAGTTACAGCGCTACATTGACCATGGCATTAGTGTTCCACTGACACTCTCTAATATTCCAAATACTGCCAAACAGTTACCGCGTTTTCGTGATCTCTCTGCCATTCCTGGCCTGACCCGAAATGGCAAGGAATACGCCATTCCCTATACTTATTCGGAAATGGGGCTGATCTATGATCGCAAGGTATTCCCGAAGCCACCTGATTCGTTCTCATTAATGTGGGATAAACGCTTTCAAGGGCGGGTTTTAATGTATGCGGGAAGCGATCATAATTTTTCACTGGCAGCACTGGTATTAGAGTTAGAAAATCCATTTCAGATACCTGATGCTGACTTCAAACGTGTTAGCCTCCATCTTACGGCTCTGCGCCGAAATGTGCTGACGTACTATGAAAAACCGCAAGATGCGAGCATGCTTTTTATGCAAAACCACATAGCACTACTGTTTGCTAACTATGGTTCACAGCAGGTAACCCAGTTACAAAATGCAGGTGCAGATATCGGTTATGTCATTCCAGAAGAAGGCGCATTGGCCTGGCTGGATTGCTGGTCGATTACACGGTTTGCTGAAAATAAAACGTTGGCTGAAGCCTGGATAAATTATACTCTGGAAGCACCGGTAAGTCGTGCATTAACCCTGCGCCACGGCTTACCCAATACTCTGGAGGACTCGCCAACCTTGCATAAAACCGACAAACTAATCTGGTTGCAGCAGGTGGAAAATATTTCCAGGCGAAAATTGCTGTGGGACAAAATCATCTCCGGTGAAGTGCCGGATGGATCTTAACCCGGATATTTCATAGGAACGCTGCTAATCTAACTTAACACTATGATTATAATAAGAAATTCAGGTATATTAGAAAACTACACTATGTGCCCAATAACGCTCGGCAATTGCTCCTGCATTGCCCTACTACCTGCCATCCATGGCAGTATATGCAGTTTTTGGAAAAATATCAGCGGCCCCAGGATTAATTTATTTTGGGTACGATTCCCCTGTAACCATAGCTTATGTACAGGAAGTACGGTAGTAGGGCAATGCATGGAGCAATTGCCGAACGGCTATGCTTTAATTACGGGCGTCCTGCCCATTACCCTACGGGCTCGCTTCGCTCATGCAAAATTGTTCCTACGATTTTATCGGCGAATCGTAAAAACTGATTCACTGATATGTCCCCAAAATTCTGCATTCCTATGAAATATCCGGGTTAGCTATGAGTCAATCATCCCTGAAACCAGATGAATACATTAAATTTGGTATTGGCACCAAGCTGGGTATATTGCTTGCAGTGTTTGGTATTTTTGCCAGTGGCTTAACCGGCTACTACACCTTCAATACCACTCGCGATATCCTGTCTAAAAAAGCAACCCAGAGCATGATTGCGTCAACCCAGGTTCTCGGACAGAGATTCTCAATCATGGGGCAGAAAGTGGCAGACGATGCCCGCTTTTTTGCTCAGACAAGTCAGGTTCAGAAAGTGGCTGGCAACGAACAGGATACTGATTTATTAAGAATGACGCTAGCCGATGAGTTCAGAAGCTTACTCTCGGTGCATCCTGAATATTTCCAGGTTCGGCTCATCAGTGCAAAGCATTATGGTATTGAGCTTGTACGGGTAGATCGTGATGGCAATAATCTTGTCATCATAGAGGGTAGGGATTTACAGGAAAAACAACACTATCCCTATGTCTACGAAACGCTGAAACTGGAAAAAGGACAAACTTATTTTTCCAGAATTTTCATTAACCGTGAACAGGGAGCACACGCAGGTTACGATCAGCCGACACTGCAGGTAGCAACACCCGTAATAGGAAACGATGGTATCGCCCTGGGCGTGATTGTTATCAATGTCGAGTTAAATAGCATGTTTGGTTTACTTAAGTCTGATTTAGCGCATGAATATCGACTCTATCTAACCAACCAGGACGGCGATTATCTCATTCATCCCAATAAATCCAGGACTTTTGGCTTTGATTTCGGACGTAAGTATCTGGTTCAGGACAACTTTAAATCCACCGCTAAAATCATTAGCAAAGATGCTGAAACGGTAGCGGTTCAAGGTATAGATGGCGAAATAAATAAATCAGTAATCGGTGGTTTTACCCGAATACTTTACGGTGAAGCAAAGGATAATCGTTTCGTTATTTTCGGCCTAACTGCCCCGTTAGATTTTATCCTGGCTGAAACCGATGCTCTGTATAGAAATGGCAGCCTGGTTGTTCTGGCTTTTAGTCTTTTTGCTATTATTCTGTCTGCA